>Ga0315336_1000437_pt1 | contig 118864 bp, 99 predicted proteins | sample ASW5metaG_FD_204512 | JGI IMG/M metagenome (GOLD analysis project Ga0315336, IMG submission 204512) | Ammonia-oxidizing marine archaeal communities from Monterey Bay, California, United States - ASW #5 | ecosystem: Environmental > Aquatic > Marine > Intertidal zone | place: USA: California... | reverse complement strand
AACGACAGACACTGCAAACCCGGCGCTTGCAAAACCGCAAATCCGCCGCCTAACATGATCAACCAGATGAGCCGGATACTCCGTTAGCTCCAACCGAGATCTGTTCCAATTTATCTGACGTCGGACACCCCTCCAATGCCCGAGGCGCTTACAACCAGCTCTCAAGGGTTGCCTTGGGCATCTACGCTAATGAGGTAGTATGATACCACATATAGTGCATCCAAGCCACAAGATAACAACATGAGGTGGCCGGAATGGATGTCTGCTTTCGGGGGTGAAGCAGACATAAAACGAGGTTATCGAAAGAGTCCGCTAATGACCCAAAGCGGACATTGCTTGGCTACTACAAGTTTTCAACAGAGCTCGGAATTGCTGGCTCATTTTGTCACATATAGGCAACGACCCAACAAAAAAAGAGCCCAACAATCCATATTCGAGCAGACTCCTTTAGCGCACACGAGCTAGCCTGATCCCAAAGAAATCGGGAGTGGCGTCAGCAGTTCTGCCAACCCGATCAGCCAAATTGCGCATTTGGGGGTAGAGCACTATGAGTGGGCTTCGCATTTTCGCATTTTTGGTCGCCGTGCTCATGGGCGTTGTCGCTGCGCAGGCGCAGGGAACCACGGACTCAGACGGCGGCGATGAAGGCGGAACGATAGGCCCCACGCATGGACCGCCGTCCTTGCTTAGCCTGTGGCAGGGTCCCGAAATCATTTTTGGCGGCAGCCACCTCGATTATGGAAACGACCATCGAGCCACATTCGGAGAGTTCGATAACGGGGAGCCGGTGCTGCAGGCTGGGGAAGGTCCAGAACTGGCATGCGGCCATGTCGGCGGGAAGGGACCAACAGGTATCGGTCAGGCGCGCTGGTACGTCAAAGGTATCTACTGCGAGGACCACAAAGAGGACCCGAACATCTCGCTACCCGACCGCAATTTCCGGCTGGCTATAGGCAACGGTCAGTCTCGTGGCGTTGCACCCGGCACTTTCGATGAGGCCCGCATCGGGCAAAACATTCAATGGGGCGACCTCCATGGGGGGATTGGGCTGCCGCTTTTCAGTGGCAGAAACGCAGTCTTTGCAGCCGACACCCTATTTGGAATTGCATTCGACGAAACACGACAAAAGCTCGGTCTCTACAACAACAATGGGGATTTAATCGCCGAGGAAATCGATTTAGAAGGCACCGCCGCTGAGCTTGGCCTTAACGTGTCTTTTTGGTGGAGCCCTTCTGGAGAAATAGTTGACCCGCAAGGCCAGCCATTCGGTGGACCCCTGATCCCAATAACTCAAGAGGAAATGGACCGGAGGGAGCGAGTCCGACGGAGGGAGCGAGCCCTACGACTCAAACGCCAACGGAGGCTCGTATTCGTAGCGAAGGGTGGTGGTCTCGTTAGGCGCACTGACACCAATGCAACACATTCGTTCGTAAGCAGACAGGGTGGCGTACGCGAAGAAGTTAAGGTGAACCTATCAAGCACTGATACGGCGGTGGATTATTCGGCGTCTATCGGCGCACGGGTCGGGGTCTCACCGATCCTGGCTGTTACCCTAACTGGTGGGTGGACGTCGCACGAAATGCCGGTTGTTGCGCAAAGCATTGACCAACGGTCACGAATTGTCACGCGACGCGCTAACGCCTGGAACTTTGGCGTCATGGGCAGCGTGCCGCTCGGTGGTCAGGGCCAGTAGCTTGGAAGTCTCGACTGGACAGTGAGTGACAGGTTCTGACACCCGAAAATGTGCCAGGTGCATTTCTCGAAGATCTTCAACCTTTCAGGATCGATCGAGTGTCCGCTTTTGGCTATTAGCGGACGTTGCAGGCTATGCGGATTTACGTCCGCTTTCGGGGGCAAAGCAGACATCAGCTGTTTCTGCGCTAAATCCGCAATACTGCAAATCGTTATGCCGATGGATGAGCGGCCCACATAATCATGGGCAGATATTCCTTTGCGCAGCTGGGTGCTGCATTTGGTGTAGTCGCACATCCGCTGCCTATCAAGCTGAGATCGTGGGACATTCATCGCGACGCCTCGAACTCCTGTTTCAGCGACTGGAGTCGCGGGTCGCCAGGGTTTGCCGCGAGCGCGCTATCGAGCGCGGTGCGCGCACCCTCCGACTTTCCCATCGCCGCAAGGATGCGAATGATCATTGACCAGGCGTCGGTCCTTTGGGGATCGAGACGTACCGTCTCGCGGAAGGCCGCCTCCGCCGCAGGAAGCTTACGCATGACCAAAGCCGTGCCGCCGATAGCCATTTGGACCTCAGGATAATCCGCCTTCGCCATCAGCGAAGCCCGCCACTCGCCCATCGCCTTGCGCATCGCCGTCTCGTTTGCGGCTGGCAGGCGCGCGATTGGAGCATCGAGGAACTCCCGAGCCGCGGCCAAGCGCACCGAGCGGATCTCATCGGAGAGCAACGGGATGAGCCGCTGCACGCGATCGACCGGGGGTGCCGCGCGTTGGAGCGGGACCGCGGCTGCGCGAACTAGCGGATCTGCATCGCTCAGCAGTTTCGCGCCACGGCCCGCCGCCCGTGCATCGGCCACACGCAGCAGGAGGTCGAGTGCCGTAGCGCGGACGATCCCAGGAAAGTCCCTGGTCTCCACGATCTGGAACAGGCGGCCAAGTTCGTCGCGAGGATTGCGCCGCGCAGCGGCGAAGACCTGAGAAAAGTGCTGTCTTCTATGTTTGCTGTTGGGGAAACGGCGCTTGATCTTGGCGGCAGCCCAGGCAGCATCCCGTTGGCCATGACAATCCGTGCAGGCGTTCGGGGCGCCGGTTTCTTTGGACAGATCGGGACGCGGGATGCGGAAACTGTGATCGCGCCGTCCATCGATGCCCATATAGTTGCGCTCGATCATGTGACAGCTCTTGCATTGTGCGCCGGCAGACCCTGCTTGATGAAAGTGGTGCGTCGGATCGTCGTAGTTCGCCTTGGATAAGGAGGGGAAACGGGGATTGCCCGCCGGAGAATGACACTGGGTGCAGATGGCGTTGCCATCGGCCTTGAGGCGCGCGGCATGGGGATCATGGCAGTCGCTGCAGCGTACACCTTTGGCATACATCTTCGACTGCAAGAACGAGCCATAGACATAGACTTCATCCTGGATCGAGCCGTCTGGGTGATAGAGGCCCTCACGGAGCAATGCCAGCCGATAGGCATCATGAAACGCCGTGCCCGGGACCGGATTGCCCTCGCCAAATGGTTCCCTTCGAGAATGACAGCTCGCGCATTGCTGGATCTCCTTCTCCGGAGTGGAGGCGGAGAAGCCAACGGTGAATCCCTTGTCGGTCAGGCCCCGCCAGAGGCTCGCATCATAGGCGTTCTTGTCCTTGGCCCAGGCGGCGTGCGCCTGGCCCGGGCCGTGACAGGCCTCGCAACCAACCCCGATCTCAGCCTGTTTGCTGGCATAGCGGCGAGTGTTGGCATCGTAGTTCTTCGTGAAGCCTGTTGCATGGCACTCGGCACAGCGGGCGTTCCAGTTCTTGTAAGGTCCGGTCCAATGCAGCCCATCGCCGACTTTGAGTTTGGTGTCGGGGTAGAGATGATACCAGCGTTTGGCTTTAACATTCCAAGCAACGTCGAGGGCCTGAAGTCGGCCGGGCTCGGTTTCGGCCAGATACTGCTGCAGAGGTTCGACGCCGACGGTCGAGTGGATCTCGAACTGGGCGCGCTTGCCGTCTGGCCCGTCGGTCTCGACGATGTAGCGCCCTTTGCGTTTCGAAAACTTCGTCGTGACGCCTCTGTGATCGAAGCTAGATTTATTGAAGTTGCCGAGAACTGATGACGTGTCCGGTGATTTCCATGCCCAAGCGTGATGGGATTCGCTCCACGCTTTCGTGGCCGTGGCGTGGCAGGTAGCACATGCCTTGGAGCCTACATAGAGGGGTGGGGTAGGAGACTGAGCCCAGACCAGCCCCGTTGTAAGAACGGCAAGTCCAGACAGAGTTGCCAGGAGGATGTGACTACGGATCATCGAAATTCCGGCCGTAAGACGTGCAATTCATCGCTAGACCCGTCCGTAGCCTCAGATTCTGGCCGTCAATATAGACGATGGAGTCGAACTTGGCACCGAGCACGCCCATCGCCTGAATAATACCGCTTGGGGGTAGCGCGGCTGTGAAGAACATCAACCCGCTGAACTTCCGCTTAGCGCCCTAAAGCAGACGTGCAGGCAGTCACTGCTGAACGGCAGCTTCTAGCCAAAAGCAGACATATCCGGTCTCTGGGCGGAGCTTCGCTCGACGATTAAGAGGCGAACATTGGAATCTAACCAGTGCATCGCTGCGAGCCAGGATAAGTGACTCGAAGGTCAAATTGCCGGTTGGGCTAGGTTCGGATGTCAGGCACGTCATCGACGGGTTAGCGCATAACCGATACAACTCGCGACGGCCGCCTGCCAGACTAGGAAGAGCGGCAGAAAACTGGCACCCAGTATCCGTTCATCGAACCCTACCAACAGCCCGGCGGCTGCGCCAATGCCGATCGTAAGCAGCCAATCCGGCCAGCGCCTCAGGGCGGGGAGGGTGATGGCGCCACCCAGTATGGTTCCAGCGGCACCAATTGCGCCCGCCACAAGACCGCCGAGATAAATGTTTCTCGTCCCGTCATCGGTTACGGCCTGAAAACCACGCATCGCCGCAATCCACGCAGCGACCGTGACCACAAGTGCCAGCACCGCAGCCCACGAGCTCGCCTTTCCCCACCGGTAGACGCCGAACGCTATGACCAAGCCAAACAGCGGACCCGGATAGATCGGCACGCCGAGTACCTTGATGTGTTCGGCTGCCTCTAATCCAATGCTGCTCAGTAGCCCCGAAATCAGTCCGAGTCCGGAAAGCCAGAGGACAGGTGGACTAACTTTGAGAGATGTCATCAAATCCTAGCTAGCAATCCGCAATCACGCCTGGCCGGCGTGGCATTACCTCGGTTTCTGTACCACTCACAAAGTTAGTCTGTTCTGGATTTTATCTCCAGGGATCGATGTCCGCTTAGGGTCATTAGCGGACCAAACGGGGGCGTCCGCTTGACTTCCGCTTTACCCCCGAAAGCAGACCTCATGCGGCCAGCTATCGAACGTCTGCTTTTAGCCAAAAGCGGATATTGGCCAACGGGCGATCGTGGAATATTGCTTCATTTTTGGACGCAGCACTAGCGCCACAGCCACCGGCCGACCATCAGAATGAACTGACCTCTCAATCGTCACATTCCACTTCTTCGATGGCGCAGCCATTATCGGTGAAATCGACATTGCAATCGTGGGCGTCGTAATAGTCCTCAACCTCGTCGCGCCATCGCACGCACGCGTGATCGCGGCGCGACGCTGGTGCGTTTACGCGACCCCAGGGTCCGGCGACATGCACGCCTCCGGGGCCGACATAGACATCCGTCCAGGGCGTGCGAACATCGATATCCGCGAGCGCCGCGCCCGCAACAAAGACGGCTGCGGCGAAGATCAACAAACGAGCTACTCTCATCGGACTTCTCCACTCGAAACGAACCCCGTGTCTTGGGATCAGCTTACTACGGTACCGGCGACAGTAAAGGCGGTTTGGCAAAGCAATTGGCGCCCATAGGCGAACTGATCTGATCCATTTCAGCACTGATCGGATATGTCCGCTTTACCCCCCTAAGCAGACGCCATGAGGCGCAGGCGTTTACGTCCGCTAATAGCCAAAAGCAGACATTTGCATTCGAAATTTTGAAGCTTACTGGCCCGACCCCATCGGCACGCTCAGCCGCACGCCCGCCGAGGCAGCGACAGCATAACGTTCGCCGATCCGGGTTTCGTCTTCGGAGCCCTGTAGCACAAACGCCCCAGGACCGAGGTCCAAGTCATTGTAGCCAACATCGGGTGCGGAGGAGATGTATTCGACGCGACCAAAGCCAGCCAGCTTGAACATACCGAAGTCCTTTTCGAGTGCCGCCTTAAACGTGCCGATGAAGGCCAATTCATTGCTGTCAAGCGAGAGTTGCTGGGTCACGTTCGGATTGAGACCAATTCCTGGCACTAAGGCGTTCGTCACGACATAGTTGCCCGAGTAATTCGTATCGGCCCAGTAGAGGCCTGCCTCGGCGTCGCCTTGGAGCGACCAGCCGCCGCCCAAATCGATTGCGCCGTCAGCCCCTACGAAAGCACCCCAATAGTTGGTCTCCAAGTCTTCCGAATAGGTCAGTTGAAACGGGTCGGGAGTGCCGCCAAAGCTAATCGCTTGCCCGGTGATCGTGAGGTCCTGATCGATGCGGCGAAAGGCGGGTCCCGCCTTCAGTCCCATGGGACCTCGCGCTACTTCAAGCGCCACACCCCAATGGTTCACGTCCCGGTCAGTCGTAAACAGTTGCGTGGTTCCTAACTGGGTACCCACAAATTGTATGAGATTTGGATTGTCGATGAGAGGATTGGCGGCACAGAATCTTCCCGGAACGGCTGTAGTATTTCTGCATTCAAGCTCTGACTTGTCGTCGTGCCAGGCGAAGAAGCCTTTTACATCCATCACATAGGCGCCGCCCAAGATCGGAATATTGGCGATACCACCATCGATGCGAAAGCCATCAAAATCACCATCGTCGTTGACGAACTCTTGGCGAACGGCGGCGTTAGCACCACCAGGGAAATAATTGTTGATGAACTGGACATTCGGAAGGTTGAGGAACTCATATGAGCCCTCGACCCAAACGTCGCCGGTCGCCTGAGCGCTTGGCGCGAGCGCGAAGCCTGCGATCAATCCGGCTAGCAAGGCTGAAACGAGTTTGCGGTGCATGACTTTAGTCGCCGTCATGGCGCACGGTGGACAAAGCGCCAAAAAATTGGATGCAATTGCGATGGCTGCACTTCTTCACACCGACATTGTGCCGGATTCGGTGAGAACTGAAGGATGAATCCAACGTTTGACAGCATTTACTGGGAGAGTGTCGCCATTGTGCAACGGATAGGTCCGCTTTGGGTCATTAGCAGACGTTCGGCAGGGCCCTGCTACATGTCCGCTTCACCCCCGAAAGCAGACATAAATCCATACAGGCAGAAACGTCCGCAAGGGAGAGGGCGCGGCGCGAGGGGAACCGCCGAATATTGATTGAGAGTTGACAAAACGCTCGACTAATTTTCGATAGTAGGTGGCGCTGCATATGGCGCTTAATATTGTAACCGCAGTGTGCCTGCGGAATGGCTTTGGAAGAGGATGAGGCGAAATGAACGGGGAGAAACCCAAGATAGCATGCCTTCCGAACGGCCCCTATTACCTGCTCAACGACATGACCCCGAAGGTCGTACCCAATATTTGCAAATCCACCGGAGATCCGTGTGAGACGATCGCTGGGGTAGCGCTATGCCGTTGTGGTGGGTCGCAAAACAAACCGTTCTGCGATGGCACGCATGGCAAAAACGGGTTCAAGGACGAGAAGTTGACGGACGGCTCCGCCAATAAACGTGAGCACTATCCTGGCAAAAAGATCACGATCAATGACAACCGCGGTGTCTGCGCTCATGTTGGTAATTGCACGGATAACCTCAAATCGGTTTTCAAGTTGGATGAAGAACCCTGGATAGACCCGGATGGCGCGTCAGTGGAAGCTATTATCGAGGTGATCAAGACATGCCCGTCAGGCGCACTCAGTTATTCGATTGATGGTGTAGAGCATAAGAACTATGAGCGAGAGCCAATGGTAACTATTTTAAAGGACGGCCCCTACGCCGTCACCGGCGGCGTCGAGTTACTCGATCAACCCATGGCCGAGGGTACTTCGAACGAACACTATACGCTTTGCCGTTGCGGCGGCTCTAAGAACAAGCCCTTCTGCGATGGGACGCATTGGCACATCGGCTTCAAGGATGAAAACAACTAGGCTGTACTGACCGCGCTGCTATTGGTTCGACCATTGATCTCAAAAAAATTCGTTTTTCGTGTAATCGCCGAAATGTCTGCTTTGGGTCATTAGCAGACGTTCGGCAGGGCCCTGCTACATGTCCGCTTCACCCCCGAAAGCAGACGTGTTCGGGGCTGGCACATAATGTCCGCTAATAGCCAAAAGCGGACATTCGAGTTTTCGCTATTAATTGGCATCGCCCGCTGGAAGGCGCCCTTGAACAGGATTGAGGACTCCAGAGTGACGGTTGGTTTGCAAAACGGGTGAGTCTTTATGGCCACACGTCTAGGAACTTTTGGCATCTTTCTGCATCTATTCATCGACAAAGAGGGCGCGAATCAGCGTGCATGGAAATAGATGTAGGCAAACAAGGAGGCCATCATGGCAATGCTCGGCACTCACATACTTGGTATGGCTTGCGTCACCGTTGTCATCGTCGGTTTTTTTCTAGGGATTGTTCTCTTAACAACTCCAAATTTAGAAACAATATTGAGTGATCTCTCGTTATCGCCCAGCGAGACCATCCCCGTTTCAAGTAAAAAGATTGCAAAATCCATTGTCTCTGTCCAGGTGAGCAGCCAAAGAATGAACGTGCGCTTTTAACCAACAGACAACCAAGCTCTTCTGATCGTTCAAATGTCTGATTGACGCCATTAGCAGAAGTGAGAGGGGCTCTAGTTAGAGTCCGCTCTTACCTTGGAAGCGGACGTGAGGGGCATCGGCATGCGGAGTCCGCTAATAGCCACAAGCGGACATTGGCTGCGGGGATGTGATGAACCCCTACTGAGCTTTCTTGAGCTTGATCTTGGCCAGCGCCGTGAAGGTTCCTTTGGGAAACTGATCGAGATAGGCCTGCAGCATTGCAGGATCATCGGAATCCTTCACGCTATTCCAGAAGCTAAGTTCCATGTCCTGAGACGCGCTGGTTGTTGTTACTGTCTTGTCACCGCTTTTGTTTTGCGCGCCGGCGTTGGTTTTTTCAGGTGCAGCGCCAAGGCGCTTGAGGCCCTTCTTGCTCTCCTCAATGGACGGGTCCAAGTCGAGAGCTTTGCGGAAGTCGGCAATGGCCTTAGCCTTCTGACCAAGAGCCTCGTAAATGTGACCGCGCGTGTCTATGGCACCAGCGTTCTTGGAGTCCAATTCGAGCGCCTTGTTCGCGTCGGACAGCCCCTTAGCCGCCTTACCCCATTTGAAATAGGTCCATGCACGGCCGTTGTAGGTGCCGGCTTCTTTCGGGTCGAGCCCGATAGCCGTGTCAAAGTCGGCGATGGCGCGGTCGTAGTCGCCTTTCGCCCCATAGGTGATGCCTCGGCTTTTGTACGCAGCCACAAAATTCGGATCGAGATCAATAGCCTTGTCATAGTCGGCGATGGCACGATCGTATTGGCGTTTCCCGTGATAGGCCTCGCCGCGGCCATTGTAAGAGCCGGCGTCTTTAGGGTCGAGTTCAATAGCCTTGCCATAGTCGGCGATGGCACGATCGTGCTCGCCTATTTCCAAGTATAAATATCCGCGACGAATATAAGCGTCGGCATAATTCGGGTTGAGTTCGACGGCCTTGTCGTAATCGGCGATGGCCCGGTCGTACTCCGAATCGATAAAGTGGAAAAATCCTCGCCGAACGTGGGCAAAGTGACTTTTGGGATCCAGCTCAATGGCTTTGTTATGGTCGGCGATGGCAAGATCATACTCGCCCTTGTCGTCGTAGGTTATCGCCCGGTTAGTGTAGGCGTCGGCGTCATTCGGGGCGAGCTCGATGGCTCGGTCGTAGTCGGCAATGGCGCGGTCGTGCTCATCCTTGTCGGAGTAGGCGAGGGCCCGGTTGTAATAGGCTTTGGCATCTTTCGGGTTGAGGCTGATGGCTTTGTCATAATCGGCGATGGCGCGGTCTTGCTCGCCCTTGTCGTCGTAGGAGACGCCCCGGTTGAAGTAGGCTTTGGCATATTTCGGGTTGAGCTCGATGGCCTTGTCATAGTCGGCAATGGCGCGGTCGTGCTCGTCCTTGTCCTGGAAGGCGATGCCGCGGTTGTAGTAAGCGATGCTCAGGTTATTCCGGCTCTCTCGCCCCGATTCGATGATCCCCGTACAGCCTTTGATCGTGCGCTCAGCGTCATCGCTTTCGCAGTCGTCCCATGAGTCGGCTTGGGCCAGTGTCGCCCCAACCGCGAGCATCATGTAAATCATCAAAAGCCGAAGCATTGGACACCTCTCGTAAAAGACGGAGTCCCAGGCAACCACTCTACATGCAGCGTCGGCTGATTGTCACATTCGCGTGGGTGGCTAATGTCCGCTTTGGGTCATTAGCGGACATAACGTCGCATCAGCGGTGACGACCGCTTTACCCCTAATAGCGGACATTCAGAACCGGCCTTTGATTGTGAATGCTCCATCTACATGTGGTATATAGATACCGTCATCCCCACCATATGGGATCGACCGATCTAAACTAGAGCGAAATAGACGGATTGCTGATGGCACAGGGCTTCAAGACAGGTGGCCGGCAAAAGGGCACGCCCAATAAGCTCACGTCAGAAATGCGCCAAGCCATTGCCGAAAGTGGTGAGAGCCCATTGGACTATATGATCCGCATTATGCGCGATGAAACGGTTGAACCATCCAGACGTGATGCTATGGCGCGAACGGCGGCGCCCTACCTGCACCCACGGTTGTCGGCGGTTGATCTAACCAGCGTGGATCGTTCCCCCGTCGTCCCGGTGATCAATGTCACCGTCGATGCGCAACCCGATCCTGCATCCAAGACAAGGGACGCCGCGCATCACATCGGCAATGGACAATCTTATTTGGAAGCACGGCGGGTCAGATAGCTGCGTGTTTACCGCTGGCCACGCCTCCCGACAATCGATGGAAACGCCGGGAAATCATCCGTCCAAACGGTGCACGAAATCGGTTTTACTGATTGCTATTTGATTGCTAGATCGAAATTAGAATTGGTCAGATCCGCTTAACTTATTGAAAAGAATGGTAGGCGCACGGGGACTCGAACCCCGGACCCGCTGATTAAGAGTCAGCTGCTCTACCAACTGAGCTATGCGCCTATCGCTTTGAAGAGGCGCGGGGCGATGCCCGCGCCGCACTCACATAGCACCCGCGCAAAGCCGCTGTCCAGGATTGGGGCGCGGGGTCAGCCGGCGCCCGGCACGCGTTCGGCCATGAGCCAATTTCGATGCAGGTGGACGTTCAAAACGAGCCCCAAGCCGAACATGACGGTCAGCATCGAGGTGCCGCCATAGGAGACGAGCGGCAGCGGCACGCCGACGACGGGTACCAGGCCCATCACCATCGCCACGTTGATGAAGATATAGACGAAGAGCGTGATGCCGATGCCTGACGCCAGCAAGCGGCCAAAGGTGCTCTTGGAGCGCATGGTCATGTAGAGAATGAAGAGCATCATCAGGAGATAGAGCACCAGCAGGCTCATGGCGCCGATGAAGCCCATCTCCTCGGCGAACATTGTGAAAATGAAGTCGGTGTGCTTTTCGGGCAGGAAGTTGAGCTGGCTCTGGGTGCCTTGCATGAAGCCCTTGCCCGAGACGCCGCCGGCGCCCAGCGCGATCTTCGACTGCAGGATGTGATAGCCCGCGCCCAAGGGATCGCGGTCGGGGTCGACGAATGTCAGGATGCGCGCCTTCTGATAGTCGTGCAGACGCTGCCAGAGGAAGGGAATGGCGCTGAGCACGCCGATCAGGCCGGCAAGAAAGTAAAACCAGTTGACGCCGGCCAAGAACAACAGACCGACGCCGACGACGGCGAAAAGAACGGCGGTGCCGAGGTCCGGCTGGGCGATGACGAGGGCCACGGGTCCTGCGATCATGGCGAGCGGCATGAGCAGCGCGATCGGGTTGGAGATGCGGCGCGGGCCCAGCCAGTGGTAATAGCGCGCGAGTGCGAGCACGAGGGCGATCTTCATCAATTCGGCCGGCTGGAAGCTCCATTCGCCATAGCCCAGCCAACGCTTAGCGCCGCCGGTCTCCAGCCCGATGACGGGAACGGCGATCAGCATCAAAAGGGCGGCAACGTAGAGCGGAAAGGCAGCTCGCATCCAGACGGTGATGTCGGTCAGCGCGACCATCAGGAGCAGCGCCATGCCGAAGCAAAAGCGGTAGATCTGGCGCTCGGCCCAGGGGTCGAAGGAGCCGCCCGAGACGGAATAAAGCGCCGCAACGCCGATGCCCGAAACCGCCGTCACCAGCGCCAGAAAGGGCCAGTTCAGGGCGCCGAGCTTCTCGTTGAAGGAGAGTTGGCGGGCAAAGAGGGGTTCGGAGAACATGGGTTCAGCCCTCGCCTGGCGCGCGCTCGTCGCGCGCCGTACGGGCCCGATCGCTGCTGGAAATGAACACGGGCTTGGCCAAGGGATCGCGGTTGATGAGCTCGGTCATCACGTCGCGGGCAACAGGGGCGGCAGCCCGCGAGCCCGACCCGCCATGCTCGACGATGACGGCAACCGCATAACGGGGCTTGTCTACGGGCGCGTAGGCGACGAACAGGCCATGATCGCGCAGCGCCCATTTGACGCCAAAACTGCCGCGCCCGACGCTCTGCTTGGAGACCTGGGACGTGCCGGTCTTGCCTGCCATTTGCACGCCTTCGATCGGCAGGCGGGCGCGGCCTGCCGTGCCGCCGCCTTCGTTGACGACGGCCGCCATGGCGTTGCGGATATGGGTCAGGTTCTCCTTCGAGATCTCGACATCGGCGGCCGGTTCGTCCGGTTCGCCGGCCCGTGGGCGCACGATGCGCGGCTCGATCTGCCGGCCCGAGGCGATGCGGGCGGTCATCACGGCGAGTTGGAGCGGGGTGGTGAGCACATAGCCCTGGCCGATGGCGCAGGAGATGGTCTCGCCGCCATACCATTTGACGCCGAGCGTCGCCAGCTTCCAGCGGGGCGTCGGCATGACGCCGGGTTTCAGCAACGGCAGGCCGCAATCATAGGTTCGCCCGAGACCGAGCTTGCGGCCCATGGCGGAAATTTTTTCGATGCCGATGCGGCGCGAGACCTCGTAATGGAAGGTGTCGCAAGACTGTTTGATGCCGTTGTGGAGATTGACCGAGCCATGGCCGCCGCGGCGCCAGCAGCGCCAGTAATGGTTCGCATATGAGAAACCGCCACGGCACGAAATGCGCGATTTGGGCGTGATCGCGCCAGCTTCCAGCCCGGCAAGCGAGGTCACCATCTTGAAGGTCGAGCCCGGCGGATATTGGCCGCGCGTTGCCTTACAGGTCATTGGATCGTCCTTGGCGGTGGTGAGCGCCCTCCACTCTTTTGCGGTGATGCCATCGACCAGCGTGTTGGGATCGAAGGTGGGTGCAGAGGCCAGCGCCAGGATGTCGCCCGTCTGGGCATCAAGCGCCACCACGGCGGCGCGGCGTTCGCCCGAAATACGCTGCATGGCAAATGTCTGGATCTCGTGATCGACGGTGGTGACCAGTTCGTCGCCCCGGTCGGCCGCGACGGTGTGCAGCTTGCGGATTGCCTGGCCGCGGGCGTTGACCTCGAGCTTGAGATTGCCGGCTCGTCCGCGCAGCGTCTGGTCGAAACCCCTCTCGACGCCCGATTTGCCGATGCGGAAGCCCGGCATGCGCATCACCGGATGGTCCTCCGCCTCTTCCTCATTTGCCGCGCCGACATAACCCACCACATGGGCCATCGCCGCGCCGTGGCGATAGCTGCGTTGTGAGGCAATGTCGGTCTTGATGCCCGGCAGGCCGGGCGCCAGCACGTTGATCTTAGCGAACTGTTGCCAGCTGAGCTGTTCGGCCACGACGATGGGGATGTGCGAGCTCTGACGCTTGGCCAATCGGATCGCGCGCGCGCGATCCGCATGGGTGATTTCAATCGACCCACCGAGCAGGTCAAGGGTCTCGCCCATGTCTTTGACCAGACCCGGGATGATCACGACACGCAGGCTATCGACGTTATCGGCCAACGCCTCGCCGAAACGGTCGTAGACCGCGCCGCGAACGGGCGCGATCAATTGGATATCGATGCGGTTTTCTTCGGCAAGCAGCGCGTATTTCGGCGCATCGATAACCTGGAGCTGGTGCAGCCGCCAACCGAGCACGCCAAAGAGACCCAACTGACCGGCGCCCACCAGCAGGGAGCGCCTGGAGAATTTGCCGCGCTGCTCGGCGAGCTCGTCGCGCTTGCGTTGGGCGGCGGCCACGGCCTTTGTTTTGTTTTTCCGTTTCATCGCTGGCGCGCCCTAGCTTCTGAAAGACAGGTTGCCGGCCGGCTGGCCGATGCGAACGAGGCGTTCGAGCGCCCAGGCGGCGAAGGGAAAGAACAGGATGACGGCGATGAGCCCCCAAGCCATGGGATAGGGGTCGAGAAGGCGCATGAAATAGAGCGAGGCGACCACCCAACCAAGCGCGCCGATGGCGCCGGCGGCGGCAATGAAGGCGAGCCACAGACCGATCGGTCCCAATCCCGGCCCATAGGGCGCGATGGCGCGCCCGAAACAGTGGGCCATGAGAAACACCAACGCCCAAAACCCGAAAGGGCCCGCCGTTATGATGTCCATGACAAGACCCGCCAGAAATACGAACCACGGCCGAACGGTCACGAGCCTCAGGGAAGAAAAAACAAAGACCAGCATCATGGCCGTCAGCGGCAGAGCGAAGACGGTGTCACTCGACAAGCCCAACGGCATGGCGGCGATGACGATGACGAGCCCAATGGCGAGTTTGGGAAAGGTCCGCGACATGAATGTGGTGTCGTTCAACGCAGGCCCCGCCCTCATCAGCGCCTCCTTGACGACGGGCGGCTGGCGGCGCGGATCGGCGTCTCCTCGCTCTCAGCCGCACTGAGAAGCTTTGTCTCCTCGCGCGAGGCCGGGCGCGAGACGAGCTCGTCGGCCTCCTTGGAGACCAAAATGGGGGAATCGAAAAACAGCACACTCACATATTCGAGCTCATCCAATTTGGCGTGAGCGCCGACGCGCAAGCCTGAGGTGGGGTCCTTGATGGCGACGCCGACGCGCAAACCGCGTGGAAAAAGGCCGCCGTGACCGGAGGTGTAGACCTCATCGCCTGGATAGATGGTGACGTCGGCGGGCAGAAACTGAAGGGTCATGGTGCTCGAATTGTCGCCCAGCAGAACCGCACGGGAGGCAGAGGGCCCGACGAGTACGGGCACCCGGCTGTTCAAATCGCTCAGCAGAATGACGCGGGCGGCCCTCTCGCCGGCATTGACTATGCGGCCCACCAGACCGTCTTCGTTGATGACGGCGTAGCCCGCCTTGACGCCGTTTTCGGCTCCTATATTGAGCAGCATGGAGCGGGCAAAGGGCCCGCGCGCATCCGCGATCACGCGGCCCGAAGCAAATCCTAAAGCCGGTTCGTCGACCGCATTCAGCAATGTGCGCATTTGCGAAAGACGCCGCTCCAATCCCTCAGCCCGCCACGCAACCTGCTGCAGGCGCTGGTTTTCGGACTTGAGACGGTCGAGTTCCTCGAATAGGTCCAGATAGGCGTTGGCCCGGTCGAAGGCGCGCCGTGCCATCGAGGCGGGCAGAGAGATTGCTTCGAGAACAGGGGCGGCCAAATCGGCGAAGGCGCCGCGCACCGACTGCATATATTCGTTCTCGAGGCGGCTCGAAATCAGCAGAATGATGGATGCAAAGAATAGCGTGAACAGCAAAATGCCGTTTTTCCGGCTGCGCCTGCTGGCGGCCAGATTCATGTTTCGCTGCTTGTTCCAACGCAAACCGTTACGCATCGCCCAACAATCCGTCCAACACACGACTGCAAACTGATTGCAATCTCACCACACCGCCCAAGCCATACGGGCTCAACTCCGGCGGACTCACTCAACACTGCTTTCGGCCACGCGGCTAATGAACGTTGGCCAATAAATCCTTCAATTCGTCCAACTGCTCGAGCGCAAGACCGGTGCCCAGCGCCACGCAACGCAGGGGATCCTCCGGAATCTTGAATTTAACGCCGGTGCGTCTGGCAAGCTTGACCTCGATACGGTTGAGCAACGCACCGCCACCAGTCAGCACGATGCCGTCGCTATAAATGTCCGCAGCCAGTTCCGGCGGAATGCGCTCCAGCGCCAACTTCACCGAATCGGCAATCGCCTCGATCGGCTGGTCGAGCGCATCGGCGATGTCGGCTTGGCCAAGCTTCACTTCGTTGGGAATGTGGCGGCGCAAATCGCGGCCCTTGATATGAACCTCCACCGCCGCGCCATTGGCCTTGGCGATTGCGGTGCCTGCCTCGAGCTTGATCTCTTCGGCGCTGGCGCTGCCGATCAGCAGATTGTGCTTGTGCCGGATGTAATTGATGATTGCATCGTCGAAGGCGTTGCCGGCGACGCGCAATGAACTTGAATAAAAAACGCTGCCCATGGTGATGATGGCGATGTCGGTGGTGCCGCCGCCAATATCGACGACCATGGCGCCCTTGGGTTCAGAGACCGGGAGGCCAGCACCGATCGCCGCCGCCACGGGCTCTTCGATCAAAAATACCCGGCGTGCGCCCGCCGCCAGTGCCGCCTCTTGGACGGCGCGGCGCTCGACCGGCGTGGCGCCGGCTGGAACGCAAATCATGATCTTCGGCGAGGCAAAGGAGCTACGCTTGTGAATGCGGCGGATGAAATGTTTGATCATCTCTTCCGCGGCCACGAAATCGGCGATCACGCCGTCGCGCATGGGCTGGATCGTTTCGATGTCTTCGGGCGTGCGGCCCAGCATCGATTTGGCCTCATGGCCGACCGCCAGGATCTTTCGGGCGCCATCGCGATGGGAGAATGCAACGATCGAAGGCTCGTCGAGGACGATGCCCTTATTGGGCACATAGACGAGCGTGTTGGCGGTGCCCAAATCCACCGCCATATCGTTTGAAAATACGCCTACTAAACTCGACAACATGTGCCCGACGCCCCTTTCGCACACCGTTACGCCGCAAGAAAACTCTGGCGGGCGTGCAGCGAACGACAGGCAACAAACGTGCCATCCACTACAACCCACTAATTGCAGGCACGTGATCCATCATGAGACATTTTGGGACGCCGGGCAATGAGCCAGGTCGCATTTTGGGTCAAGAAGCGAGCATTTTTTCCGGTGCTGACTTCTCACGCTTAACCAAAAGCTTGTTGAGCGCGCTCACATAGGCACGAGCCGAGGCGACAAGGGTATCGGTATCGGCGCCACGGCCGGTGACGGACTTGCCGTTTTCCTCGAGCCTGACGCTGACTTCGGCCTGGGCGTCGGTCCCCTCGGTGACGGCGTGCACCTGATAGAGCGGCAGACGCGCCTCGTGGGGAACAATCGCCTTAATGGCGTTGAAGGTCGCATCCACCGGACCGTCGCCCGCGGCCTCCCTGGTGTGGTGTTTGTCGTCCACCTCGAGCGTGATCGTCGCCTTCTGCGGTCCGCCCGTGCCGGCAATCACGGTGAGCGCCACCACCTTGATGCGATCGTTCGCGGTCGCCATCTCGTCGTCCACCAAGGCCTCGATATCCTCGTCGAAGATGTGCTTCTTCTTGTCCGCCAGGTCCTTGAAACGCTGAAAGGCGTCTTGCAGGGCGTTGCCGCCGAGCTCGTAACCCATCTCCTTGAGCTTCTCGCGGAAGGCGTGGCGGCCCGAATGCTTGCCCATGACGAGCGAGGACTCCTTCAGGCCGACGCTCTCGGGCGTCATGATCTCGTAGGTCTGGGTGTGTTTCAGCATACCGTCCTGATGGATGCCGGACTCATGCGCGAAGGCGTTTTTGCCGACGATCGCCTTATTGTATTGCACCGGGAAAGCGGTGACGGCTGAAACCATTTTCGAGGCGCGGGTGATGTAGCCCGCATCGACGCCCGTCCAGTAGGGCAGCACGTCGTTGCGGGTGTCGATCGCCATGACGACCTCTTCGAGCGCCGCGTTGCCGGCGCGCTCGCCAATACCGTTGATGGTGCATTCGACTTGACGCGCACCGGCTGCGACGCCAGCCAACGAATTGGCTACCGCCAGCCCCAAATCATTGTGGCAATGGGTCGAAAAGACGACCTCGTCGGCCCCCGGCACCTTTTCGCGGAGCATCGAGATCAGCGCATGATACTCACCGGGCACGGTGTAGCCGACGGTGTCGGGTATGTTGATCGTGCCGGCGCCAGCCTTGATGGCCGCCTCGACGCAACGACAAAGGAAATCGGGTTCGCTGCGGGTTGCGTCTTCCGGCGACCACTCGACGTTATCGGTCCATTTGCGGGCGCTCTGGACGCTTGCGGTGACGGCCGCGAGCACATCGGCGGGCTCCATCTGGAGCTTGAATTTCATGTGCACCGGGCTTGTCGAAATGAAGGTGTGGATGCGCGAACGGCTAGCGGGCTTGAGCGCCTCGCCGGCACGGTCGATGTCCTTGTCGCTAGCCCGCGCCAAGCCGCATACAACTGCGTTGGCCGCGATCTTTGCAATCTCATTGACCGCCTGGAAATCGCCGTTGGAGGCGATCGGAAAGCCCGCTTCGATAATATCGACGCCCATTTCATCGAGCACTTCGGCGACTTGCAGTTTTTCGCCGAGCGTCATCGAGGCGCCCGGCGACTGCTCGCCGTCGCGCAATGTCGTATCGAAGATCACGATGCGATCGGCCGCGCCGCGCTTTTCCTTGGCTTGCTTACGTCTCGTTTTTGAAGACGTCATGGTTCTTCGTCCTTCTATCCCCGGCGCCGAGCCAATCCTGCGCTCCGCGCCCTTGCGTCTCGTTCAATCCGCTTGCCATCTCCCCTGAAGTCCGTTCTGCCGAGGCAGATCAGGCGAATTTCAGGGGCTAATAAGGAGAAGGATATGACAGAGGTTCGAACGGCGCGCGCCATGCTCGGGGCCAGTATGTGCGGAAGCCAGACGCGTCGTCGAGAGCGCGGAAAACGACGCCATACCCGCGCCCAAGCGCGTGGCGGCCTCTGTTTCCTGTGCCATCCTAATTCGCATCTCTACTCGCCATCGATCCCTATGGGCCCGCGGTATTGGGGCTTGCAATGTGAGCTCCGCCTGGAGCCCTCGCCGGACATGGCTCATTATAATGGTCCATGCCACCTTGCACGCTACGCTAGGGCCGAAACGTTAACGTCTTGTTAACCATGACCCCTCTGTCGGGCACGACTGTAAGGGCGCATTTGTGGGAGCGCAAGCTCTCTGGCCACCGGTCCACGCTGGGAATTGTATACGGTTTGCAAACCATAAACCCACAGACTCACGCACCAGCGGTTTGCTGATGATGCATGGGATGCCTGTCGAACCGACGCGCTCCATCTGCGCAGCCATTCAAGCGCAGTCGGTCATTCAGGCTGGTACGCACCGCTGCAAACCGCTCCAGAAAAGGCTTCATGGCGTGGACAAGACAGAAGATTTCGAGCGAACAATCCGTCTTGGCGAACGCGCGCTTGGCTATCTCAAGAAATTTCAGACGCCCGCAATTCCCCGCAATTACGAACTTTTCTACGCCTATGCGACGGATCTGTATGACGACCTGCGCGCCGCGATCGCAGAGCTGATTGCCGCCGGCGCCGGCATTTCCTCAGCTCAGGCCGAGCGGCTCCACAATAAGTTCCTCTCGCCCAACCAATTGGGCCGCAAGATAGACGTTGTCGGCAAGCAGCTGACCGACGAAATCAACCAAGTCCTCGAAAATCTCGAAAGCGGCTGCGATTCGACGGATGCATTAGAAGAAGAGCTCACACTGACGCGCAACAATCTGGCAAATAATTCAAAACCGCAGGATCTCGAAAAGACAGTGCGGTTGCTGCTTACATGCACAACGCGCATGGCGGCCGAGACCGGCCGGATGAAAGGCCAACTCAAGGATTCCCAACTGCAAATTGAGGAATTGCGTCACCACCTCGAATTCGTGCGCGCGGAAACCTTTCGCGACTTGATGACCGGGATCGCCAACCGCGATTGTTTCGACTGGACGCTCGATAGCGCAGTCGCGCTGGCGCAGGAGAAAAAGCAACCCCTTTGCCTGCTGAAGTGCGATGTCGACCATTTCAAGCAGTTCAATGACACCTTTGGCCATCAGATCGGCGATGCGGTTCTGCGGCTTGTGGCCCAAACAATCAGTGCCAGCATCAAGGGGCGCGACCTGGTGGCGCGCTACGGCGGCGAGGAGTTCGCGGTTATTTTAACCAACACGCCGCTGGAGGCGGCGTTGATCGTCGCCGACCAAATCCGCGAAGCGGTGATTTCCAAGGAACTCGTCAGAAAATCGAGTGGTCAGCGGCTTGGACATGTGACGATATCGATCGGTGTGGCGCAACTTCGCGACGGTGAACGCGAGGAAGCGCTGATCGAGCGCGCCGACAAGTGTCTCTACGCCGCCAAGGATGCAGGACGCAACTGCGTCAAAAGCGCGGGCGCTGTCGCCAATAAACCAGAGCAAGCAGCCAGCGTCGCCTGACTGGTAGCCCAGCCTAAGCCTCCAGTGTTCCAACCATAACCGGCACCGCGTTGCCGCCGATGCGCACGGCCTTGAGACGTCCGCCAACCATTTCCAGCTCTAATACGATCTCGCTCGGGCGGCCCATCTCGTAGCCCTGTTCGATCACCGCGGTGTTGATGCCTTCGGGCGGCTGGTCGAAGCGCTTGATAGCGCCCGCGAAGGCAGCAGCGGCCGAGCCTGTCGCCGCGTCCTCCGAGCCGAACAATCCGGGCAGAAACATACGGGCGTGGAAATGAGATCGGGTGTGGATGCATTGCCGGCAATAGACAAAGGCGGCGTTCAGGTCGCCGTCCCAAAAGGCATCTTTCCAATGTTGCGGATTTATATCGATGCGCTCCATCGCCTCGAGCCCCCGCACGGGCACGAAGGTGAAGGCAAGGCCGGCCGAAAACCGCATCGGTTTGTGGTTTTCGAGACCGATGTCGTTTGGCGCCAAACCAAGTGCTGCTGCCATGCGGTCTACTGGCGGCGGCGCGCTTAGCTCTTCGGGCAGAGCAACCGCATCGAACTCGGCGAAGGCCGCCTCATGCGGGCGGGCGCGCACGCCGACGCGCACGGCGCCAATTCCCTCCTCCAGCATGATGATTGCGTCCTCTTCGCGGTCCAGCTCGCCCATCTTCTGGGCGGCAAGAAGCACAGCGGTCCCGATTGTTGGATGACCGGCAAAGGGCAGCTCTTTGAACCGCGTAAAAATACGAAGCCTCGCGCTGTGCACCGGGTTTTCGGGGGGCAGAACGAACACTGTCTCCGACAGGTTGAACTCGCGCGCGATGGTCTGCATCTGCTCCGTATCGAGCCCCTCGGCGTCAAGCACGACCGCAAGCGGATTGCCCGAATAGGGAACGGCGGTGAAGACATCGAGAATGTGAAAGTCACGCTTCATTGGTGCGCCCCCGCGCCCGCTTTCCTTGGCCGCCATATTAGGGAGCCACCCCCAAAGGCGAAACGCATTTCCGCCCCAATCCCAGAACAATCTTCTGTGTTGTTGTGCGACTGAGATTGAACGTGTCAGATCGCATCCATCTGGCAAGGAGAATTGTCATGCTGAAAAAAACGATTTTGATCGCGGGTCTGGCTTTGGGATTGGCGACGCCTGCTTTGGCGAACAGTTGCCCAATGGACATGCAGGCCATCGACGATGCGATGACAACGGCGCAGCTGAGCGATGCGGATAAGGCAAAAGTGATGTCGCTCAGAACCACGGGCGAAGAACTGCACAATTCCGGCAAGCACGACGCGTCGGTCAAGACGCTTGGCGAAGCCAAGAAAATGCTGGGAATCGATTCCTAGACCACGGGCAGACGCATCGAAACGAAGAAGCGCTCCCGCGAAAGCGGCGGCGCTTCTTTTAGTTCTTGCTCCTATCAACCATGGCGCGCTCGGAAATCCACGGCATCATGCCGCGCAGCTCCTTGCCCACGGATTCCATTTCGTGGTCATCGCAGGCTTGGCGCATGGCCTTGAAGCTCGTCTGATTGACGCGGTTCTCTAACATCCAGTCCTTGGTGAACTTGCCCGTTTGAATGTCATTCAGAATCGCCTTCATGGCAGCCCGCGAGCTTTCGTTTACGACGCGCGGACCGGAGACGTATTCACCATACTCGGCCGTATTTGAGATCGAATAGTTCATGTTGGCGATGCCGCCCTCATAGATGAGATCGACGATCAATTTCACCTCGTGCACGCATTCGAAATAAGCCATTTCAGGCGCGTAGCCCGCTTCGATAAGCGTCTCGTAGCCGGTCCGCATCAGCTCGACTAGGCCGCCGCACAGCACCGACTGCTCGCCAAAGAGATCGGTTTCGCATTCTTCGCGGAAATTCGTCTCGATGATGCCGGCCCGCCCGCCGCCAATGGCGCTCGCATAAGAGAGCGAAATATCGTGGGCGTTGCCGCTGGCGTCTTGAGAGACCGCGACGAGACAGGGCACGCCGGCGCCGCGCGCGTATTCGGCGCGCACCGTGTGGCCCGGACCCTTAGGCGCGACCATGCAGACGTCCAAATCGGGCCGTGGCTCGATCAGATTGAAATGTATGTTGAGGCCGTGGGCGAAAAAGAGCGCTGCGCCTTCGTGCATATTATCCCGTATCTCGTTTTCCCAAATGCTGGCTTGGAGTTCGTCGGGGGTCAGCATCATCATCAACTCGGCCCATTTGGCGGCCTCGGCGACGGTCATGACGTCGAGCTTCTCCCCCTTTGCCTTGGCGGCGGAGCTTGAGCCCTCGCGGAGCGCCACGGCCACGTTCTTCACGCCCGAATCGCGCAGATTGAGCGCGTGGGCATGGCCCTGGCTGCCGTAGCCAACGATGGCGACATTCTTTGATTTGATCAAATTGAGATCGGCGTCCCGATCGTAATAAACACGCATCGCTACTGCCCCTCTTCGACTTCTCACTTGGTAATTGGGTTCCGGGAGTGGTTTTTGACGTTCCACGGGCCACTTGGCAAGGGCTAAGCGCACTGACGGCGGCGTTGAACGCAATTGGGCAAAAGCGTAATTGGCTGCTGACCGCGGCTAACACTCTTTCTATAGTCGCGCGCTGCCTTGTTTCAGGTGATCTCAACGGGAGGATACAAAGCGATGTCAGGGGTTTCACGCACGTTCATTGTGATGGCAATTGTCTACGCCTGCATTGGCGTTGCCATGGGCATATGGATGGGGATCAATCAAGATTTCACGCGTATGCACTTGCACGCCCACAACAATCTGATCGGTTGGGCGTCGCTGGCGATATTCGGTGTGATCTATCACGTTGTCCCGGACCTCGCTCAGTCCAAACTTGCCAAGCTCCATCTCCTGTTGGCGGGCTTGGGAACAGCCATATTCCTGGTCGGACTTCCGCTGGCCGATGCCGGCATCACCATTTCTCTGGCCGTGGTGGGATCGCTGATGGTGTTGGCGGGGACGGTTTTGTTTTTGTTGCTGTTCGTATCTCAGACGAGAGCGCGGGCGCTATCAGCCTGAGCAATCGCGACACGGCGCGCCGGGCCACGACTTCGCCCAAGGGTTAGGGCACGGAGTCGGCAAAGGGTCCGTAACTGTCTGAAACCAAGGGGATTGACGCTTTAGAAGATCACGCTGAAAACGAGCCAGAGAAGGGTGCCGTAAATGACTGTTCCCAAGAGAGCCGCAAGGAGAAACCCCACCAGCAGGCTATCGATCTCAGGGGGCATAGGCTCGCGGTAGAGCCGGACGATAAGCTGAACCACTCCCAGCAGCGCGCCCAGCAGAAACCACCACATCGCTCACATTCGTTTCGGTCCGCGGCCGATCGCCGCGATGCCCGTGCGCGCCACTTCGACGAGGCCGAGGGGTTTCATCAGCAAAATAAACTGCTCGATCTTGTTGAGCTTGCCCGTCATCTCGAAAACGAAATGCTCAGTCGAGGCGTCGATCACTTGGGCGCGGAAGGCTTCGGCCAAGCGCAACGCCTCGACGCGTTTTTCGCCCTTGCCCGCCACCTTTATCAGCGCCAGTTCGCGCTCCATGGGTTGGCCGCTCACGGTGAGATCGTTGACCGAATGGATAGGCACCAGGCGCTCGAGTTGGCTCTTTATCTGTTCGATCACCATCGGCGTGCCGGTCGTGACGATGGTGATGCGCGAGAGGTGCGCCTCGTGCTCGGTCTCAGAGACGGTGAGCGAGTCGATGTTGTAGCCGCGGCCCGAAAAGAGACCGATGACGCGCGCCAGAACGCCCGGCTCATTATCGACAAGCACCGACATGGTGTGCTGTTCGTTTGCAATGTCTAACGGTTTCATCTGATCACACTTTGCCTAGTGAGCGGCGGGCCGCCCGTCACACCATCACCTTGCCTTCGTCGCTGATCGCCGCGTTGAGCTCTTCCTCGCTTACGTCGTCACCCATCAGCATGTTGTTGTGGGCCTCGCCCGAAGGAATCATCGGATAGCAGTTGGCTTCCTTGTGGACGCGGCAGTCGAACAGGACGGGTTTCTTGACCGACATCATTTCCTTGATGGCGTCGTCGAGATCGCCCGGTTTCTCCGCCCGGATGCCGACGCACTGATAAGCCTCGGCCAGTTTGACGAAATCGGGCAGAGCCTCGGTGTAGCTGTGGGAATAGCGGCCGCCATGGAGCAGCTCCTGCCACTGGCGGACCATGCCCATATATTGGTTGTTGAGGATGAAGATCTTGATCGGCAGTTCATACTGCACGGCCGTCGACATCTCTTGCATTGTCATCAGCACCGAGGCTTCGCCAGCGATATCGATAACGAGCGCGTCCGGGTGGGCCATTTGCACGCCGACGGCGGCGGGTAAGCCGTAACCCATGGTGCCGAGCCCACCGCTGGTCATCCAGCGATTGGGCTCCTCGAAGCGATAGAACTGGGCCGCCCACATCTGGTGCTGTCCCACTTCGGTGGTGATGTAGACGTCCTCTTTCTTGGTCAACTCGTACAGCCGTTCGACCGCAAGCTGAGGCATGATCACGTCTTTGTTCGGTTTGTAGGCGAGGCAGTCGCGCGCGCGCCAGCCCTCGATATCCTTCCACCAGGCGTCGTGGGCTTCCTTGTCGGGCTGGGGGGTGCGTGCGCGCCAAACCCGGATCATCTCCTCGAGCACATAAGCGACATCGCCGATAATCGGCAGATCGACCCGGACGTTCTTGTTGATCGATGAGGGATCGATGTCGATATGGATCTTGGCGGATCCAGGCGAAAAGGCATCAAGCCGTCCCGTGATCCGGTCGTCGAAGCGGGCGCCGACATTGATCATCATGTCGCAACCATGCATCGCCATATTGGCTTCATAGGTGCCGTGCATGCCGAGCATGCCGAGCCACTGTTTGTCGGAGGCCGGATAAGCGCCCAGACCCATCAGGGTCGATGTGATGGGATGCCCCGTCATGCGCACGAATTCGCGCAGCAGCTGGGTCGCGGCCGGTCCGGAGTTGATGACGCCTCCGCCGGTATAAAAGACAGGCCTTTTGGCGAACGCGATCATGTCGACGGCTTGACGGATCGCTTCCTGATCCCCCTTCAGCTTCGGCCGGTATGTCTTGTGCACCACGTTGGAGGGCCCGACATACTCGCCTTCGGCAAATTGAACGTCCTTGGGAATATCGACAACGACCGGGCCGGGGCGGCCCGTCTTGGCTACATAAAAGGCCTCGTGCAGCACGCGCGCCAAGTCATTGACGTCGCGCACCAGGTAGTTGTGTTTGGTGCAGGGCCGGGTGATGCCGACGGTGTCGCATTCCTGAAAGGCGTCGTTTCCGATCAGATGCGTCGGCACCTGGCCCGTTATGCAGACCAGTGGGACGGAATCCATCAAGGCGTCGGTCAGTCCAGTAACGGCGTTGGTGGCTCCGGGTCCAGAGGTGACGAGAACCGCGCCCACCTTGCCTGTGGAGCGCGCATAGCCTTCGGCGGCATGAACGGCGCCCTGCTCATGGCGCACCAAGATGTGCTTGACCGCATCCTGCTGAAATAGAGCGTCATAGATGGGGAGCACGGCGCCGCCCGGATAGCCGAAAATATGCTCGATGCCCTGATCGGCGAGCGCCTGCATCACTATTTCCGCACCTGTCATCGTGCGTGCCATCGCGTTTTGCTCCTTACACGGCGCTCCATGCGCCCCGAGGCCAGTCGGTCAATATTGCATCGCCTGACACGCAATCGCCCGGAAATCCAGCCTAAAGTGCCCTATCAGGCGGCGCGCACCCTATCCCGTGCACCCCGACCGGTCAACCGTCAAACGTCAATGAATGCAAATATTTGAGGGACAAGACTTACCATATCTTTCTCAACAAACCATTTCCAAGTAATCATATTACTTTTCAGCCAGGTCAGTTGTCGCTTCGCGTATCGCCTCGTCTCGGTTTTGACCTGGGTGGCGGCCTCCTCCAAGCCGATCTCGCCCCGCAAATGCGCCATCAGCGCAGCGACGCCCAGCGCCCGCATCGCCGGCAGGCGCGGATCGAGCTCCAACGCCATCAGTGCAGCGGCCTCATCTAGCGCGCCGGCCTCGAGCATCGCCGCAAAGCGGGCGTCGCAGCGGGCATAGATGGTCTCGCGCTCGGGCGCCACGACGAGCGCGCGCACCTCCCGCCTGTCCAGAACCGGCATGACGGGCGCCCGTTGCCACTCGCTCAAGGAACGCCCTGTCGCCTCGATGACTTCGAGCGCCCGGACGATTCGTTGCGGGTCCTGCGGCTGCAGGCGCGCCGCCATGACCGGGTCGCGCTCCGCCAGCATGGCGTGCAACTCGGCGCCCGTCAGACGGGCTGCTTCGTCGCGCCATCGATTGCGTATGTCATCGGGCACATCGGGCACGGGCGCCAGCCCCTCGAGCAGCGCCTTGAAATAAAGGCCGGTTCCGCCCACGAGAATGGGCGTGCGGCCCGCTCCTCGCGCGGCATCGATTTCAGCCCCTACATCCTCGAGCCAGCGGCCCACCGAATAGGCTTCGGCGGGAGATACAAAGCCATAAAGCCTGTGGGGGGCCTGTGCCTCGTCCTGGCTGCTCGGCCGCGCGGTCAATACGCGCAAGCCCGAATAGACCTGCATCGAGTCCGCATTGATGACAACGCCGCCCAACCGGCGCGCCAAAACAAGCGCGGCGGCGGACTTGCCGCTGGCGGTCGGTCCTGCAATAAGAATTGGAGCGATTGGCTTTTCCGGCATCTTGGATCGGAGTCCTAACCGGCAATCGCGCCATATGAAATCCCAAAGCAAGACGCGCGCGCATCGGCCGCAGGCGCACTGGCTGAGATCGGTATAGAGCGAGGAGACTTGGCTTGACACTTATTCGACCCTTCAGGGCGCTGCGCCCGGCGCCAGGCAAGGCAAGCGATGTGATCGCACCGCCCTATGACGTGCTCTCGAGCGCGGAGGCGCGCGAGCGCGCGAGCGGCAAGCCCTGGTCATTTCTGCACGTTTCAAAGGCTGAAATCGATTTGGCTCAAGACGTCGATGTCTATTCCGACGCGGTCTATGCAAAGGCGGCGGAAAACCTCAACGCCATGGTCGAGGCCGGCGTTTTGGTGCGTGAGGCCGAGCCCGCCTATTATGTCTATCGCCTGACCCTTGGCGATCACGTGCAAACGGGCTTGGTGGCTGCGGCCTCACTTGCGGCCTATGGCAAAAACGATATCCGCAAGCACGAACTGACCACGCCCGCCAAGGAAGACGACCGGGTCAAGCAAATCGAAGCGCTGGGCGCGCAGACCGGACCGGTGATGATGGCTTATCCGCTCTCGCCGGGGCTCGATGCCTTGCTCGAACAGGCGGCTGAAGGCGCACCGGAGGTCGACGAGACGGCCGACGATGGTGTGCGCCATCAGCTTTGGGTGGTGGATGACAAAGCGCCTATCGCTGCGCTGACCCAGGCGGTGGAAGATCTGGGCGTGCTCTATATCGCCGACGGGCATCACCGTTCGGCCGCAGCCGCCCGCGTGGCGGCCGCCCGTAAAGCCCCGGAGGCGGCGCAGAGCTTTCTGTCGGTGGTCTTTCCGGTGCAGCAGACGAATATCCTCGACTACAACCGGGTCATCGGTGACCTCAACGGGCTGAGCGAAGCGGAGTTGATCGCAAAAATCGAAGACAATTTCAGTGTCGAACCCGTCAGCCAACCGGCCCGTCCGGCGCGGCTTGGAGAATTCGGCATGTACTTGGCTGGCAACTGGTACCGCCTGACGATCAAACCCGAGCTCGTGCCCCATGACGATCCACTGGCTCGGCTCGATATCAATCTGCTGACGGCTCATATAATCGAGCCGTTGCTCGGCATCAACGATCCCAGGCGTGACAAGCGGATCGATTTCGTCGGCGGCGCACGCGGCCTCGAGGGTCTGCAGGCGCGGGTCGACAGTGGCCAGATGGCGGTCGCTTTCGCGCTCTTTCCCACGGCCATGGAAGACGTGATGGCGGTGGCGGACGCCGGCGGCGTGATGCCGCCCAAATCGACTTGGTTCGAACCCAAACTCGCCGACGGGCTGGTTTCGCTGGTGCTGGAGTAGTTGCCTAGCCCTTGATCGGGATCGCTACGAAACGCAGATCGCCCTTGGCGTCGGAAATAAGAAGAAGAACCGATTTGCGTCCCTTTTCCTTCACCACCTTCAAGCGCTGGCTGACGTCCTCGGGCGTCTTCACCTCTTGCTGGGTGACTTCGACGATGACTTGACCTGCTTGAACGTCCTTCTGGGCCGCTTCCGATTTGGGGTCGACTTCGGTGATGATTACGCCTTTGATCTTCTTGGTGATGCCATAACGGGTACGCAGTTCGTCGCTCAAGGCCGATATCGATAGACCAAGCACGGTTCGGCCCTCGGGCTTCTTTTTTTCTTCGGTCTTCGCTTCCACGACCGCGGGCGCTTCACCTTCGGGGAGGCGCCCGACGCGCACCTTCACGCTCATGGATTCGCCGTTGCGCAAGATATCGACATCGACTTCCTTGCCAATGGGCGTGCGGGCAACGATTCGCGGCAGTCCCCGCATTTGAGCGACCTCCTGGCCATCGAAACTGGTGATGACGTCGGTTGCCTTCAAACCCGCCTTGTCGGCCGGACTGCCGGGCGTCAGGCTGGCAACCAGCGCGCCGACGGTCTTGGTCATGCCGAGGCTGTCGGCGATTTCATCGGTGACCGACTGGATGCGCACGCCGAGCCAACCGCGGCGGGTTTCGCCGAATTCGCGCAGCTGCGTTATGACATGGGTCGCGGTGCTCGAGGGAATGGCAAAGCCGATGCCGATGGAGCCACCAGTGGGTGAAATGATGGCCGTGTTCACTCCAATCACCTGCCCGTCCATATTGAACAGAGGACCACCGGAGTTGCCGCGGTTGATCGCAGCATCGGTCTGCAGAAACTCATCATAAGGCCCGGCATTGATATCGCGTTTCTTGGCCGAGATAATGCCGACGGTCACGGTGCCGCCAAGGCCGAACGGATTGCCGATCGCCATGACCCAATCACCGACGCGCATGATTTTCGAATCGCCGAACGTAACGGCACGCAGCGGCTTTTTTGGCTCCACCTTGAGCACGGCCAGATCGGTCTTGGGGTCGCGGCCTATTATCTTGGTCACAGGAAGTTTAGAGCCGTCATTCATGTTGACGATGATCTCGTCGGCGCCCTCGATAACGTGGTTGTTGGTGACGATGAGTCCCGACGAATCGATGACGAAGCCCGAACCCAGCGAGTTAACGCGGCGCGGCAGGTCCTGCTGTTGGCGCTTGTTGAAGAGATCGTCGAAGAACTCCTCGAAGGGCGAGCCTTCGGGAACCTGCGGCAATGGGATGCCCTTTTGACCCTTCACGGTCTGGGTGGTCGATATGTTGACCACGACATCCTGCAGACCTTCGGCGGTATCGGCGACGGAATCGGGGCCGCGCGCACCTGCCTCTGCCAAGGGCAGCATGGCCACGGCAAGACCGAATGCGATGGCCGAACACCAGCGGTAGATCAGCGGCGACGAAGCTGCCTTGGCCGGTTGGACGCTCTGCACGCGCGCCACAAGGGGCGTCCTCAACACATCAGTCATGGGAGGATATTGATCTCTCGATTCGGACAATCCAAAAATTCATCGACGTCAGGCGCCGCATGCTGAAGGCAAGACAGTTCAACCCCGTACCCACCAGACAACGACGAAGCCGATCGCAACGGCGATGGCTCCGGCCAAGCGCAATGTGCGCTCAGGCATCTCCTGAACGGCTTCAAGCATGCGAACACCGTAGCCCGGAAACAAGGCCCACAATGATCCCTCAAGCACCAGCAGCAAACCGATGGCTGCCCATAGATCGTCCATCATGGCCACCCATCGCTATTTGCCCGTAGAGTTGTTGAAGTAGCGGAAGAACTCCGTGTCCGGCGACAGCAGCAAGCGCGTGTCGGAAGATTTCAATCCCGCCTCATAGGCTTGCATCGAGCGGTAGAAGCCGAAGAAATCGGGGTCCTTGCCGAAGGCTTTGTTGAAAATCTCATTGCGTTCGGCATCGCCCTTACCGCGGGTCGTTTCAGCATCTCGGGTCGCCTCGGCCTTGATAACGGTGACCTTGCGGTTGGCCTCCGCGCGGATGCGGCGCGAGATCTCTTCGCCCTGGGCGCGGATTTGGGCGGCTTCCTGCTGACGTTCGGTCTGCATGCGGCGGTAGATCGCCTGACTGTTGGCCTCCGGCAAGTCGGCGCGCTTGATGCGCACGTCGATGGTTTCAATGCCGAAATCCTTGGCGTTGGCGTCCACTTGTTTGGTGATGCGCGCCATCAGGTTCTCGCGCTCGTCGCGCAGAATGGCGATAAAGGAGGCTTCACCCAAGGTGCGGCGGAGCGCCGATTCCAGAATGGTTGAGAGCCGTTGGCGGGCAATGCGTTGGTCGCGCACGGTCTGAAAGAACTTCAGCGGATCGACTATCTTGTAACGCAAGAAGGCGTCCACCACGAGCCGCTTTTGGTCCGCGGCAATGGCCTCCTGTGACGTCGCATCGAGATCCAAGATACGATTGTCAAAGAACTCGACGTTCTGGATGAACGGGATTTTCCAATTGAGTCCCGGCTCCTTGATGACGCGCTTGGGATCGCCGAACTGGAGCACCAGAGCCTGCTGGGTCTGTTGCACGGTGAAGAGCGTCATATAGGCGGTGACGGCGATCAGCCCGCCGATAAAGAGCAAAATTGCATAAGGCGTTTTCATGATTACTGTGCTCCGGCGGCTGGTTTTTTCATCAACTCGTTCAGGGGCAGATAGGGAACCACTCCCGAGCCGCCGCCCTTCTCGTCGATGATGATCTTGTCCATACCGCCAAACACGCGCTCCATGGTTTCGAGGAACATGCGCTGGCGGGTGACCTGCGGCGCCTTGCGATACTCGCCATAGACCGAATTGAAGCGCGCGGCCTGACCAGTGGCCTCGGCCACGGTCTGTTCCTTGTAGGCGCCTGCGGCCTGGAGAATGGTCTGGGCCTCACCGCGGGCTTCGGGAACGACGCGGTTGGCGTAGGCATCGGCCTCGTTGCGAATGCGCTCTTGGTCGGCGCGGGCGGCCTGGACGTCACGGAAAGCGTCGATCACCTGAGCGGGCGGATCAACTTTCTGCAGCCGGACCTGATTGATATCGATGCCGGCCTTATAGCTGTCGAGCACGCGCTGCATCAGGGCCTGGACGGCGACCTCGGCCTGGTTTCTCTTTTCGGTCAGCAGATCTTGAATATTGTTCTCGCCCACCACTTCGCGCATGGCGCTTTCGGCCACTTCCTTCACGGTCGTGGTCGGGTTCTGGATGTTGAACAAGAATGCGCTGGCATCCTTGATGCGCCAGAGCACCTGAAAGTCGACATCGACGATGTTCTCGTCGCCTGTCAGCATCAGGCTTTCTTCCTGAACGTCGCGCACCGAACCGGTAACGCTGCGGGCGTCACCCGAGCCGCGCATGCCGACTTCAATACGGTTTACGCGGGTGACCTGCGGCTTATAGATCGACTCGATGGGATACGGCAGGCGAAAGTTCAGTCCGGGAGAAAGCTGGCGGACATATTTTCCAAAGCGCAAAACGACGCCCTGCTCATCTGGATTGACCCGCACCGTGAACGCGAAAAATCCGACTATTCCGATGATTAATGCCGCTGCAACGGCAACAATTGGTCCGCTGAATCCGCCGCCCGGCAGGGCCTGCTTCAGCTTGTCCTGACTCTTACGCAACAGCTCTTCTAAATCGGGTGTCGGCTTGCCGCCTCCACCCACGGGGCGCTGCCCCCAGGGACCGCCGCCGCTCTTCCAGCCGCCGCCCTTACCACTTTGGTTGCTCCAAGGCATAATCGATTACCTGCTTCTTCGATGTTTGAAATTCAGCCCACGTTCAGGCCACATATGGGTCCTGACGGAATCAATTTCCACCGGTCTTTGGGCGTAGAGGGCCAACACGTTCGACCGATTTATAAAGTACTCGCTTGGAGCGCGCAACGCGCGCCAATTCCCAGCACCCCTCCGCGCGACAATTGCCCGCTCAAGGCGGACCGCGCCTGTCTCAATTTTGCTCTCGCTCGAGGGTTGCGAAGGTGGTGTCAAAGTCATCGCGCTCACCTGCAGGCTGACGCTCGCGCGTCAGAACATGCCACTCGGCTGGATCGAATTCGGGGAAACTGGTGTCGCCCTTGGGTGCGGCGTGCACCCGGGTAAGATGGATGCGCCCTGCCAGCGGCAGGGCCAGTTCGTAAATCTGCGCGCCGCCGATGACCATGATTTCATCGGCTCCGCGCGCGGCGGCAAGTTCGCGGGCTTTGTCTATGGCGTCGGCAAGCGAAGCTGCGACATGGGTTCCAGGAGCTGTGAATTCGGCCTGACGCGTAACGATTATGGTGTCACGGCCATCGAGCGGGCTGCCGATCGACTGATAGGTTTTGCGGCCCATGATCATGGGCTTGCCCATGGTCAAGACGCGAAACCGCTTCAGATCGGAAGCCAGATGCCATGGCATCTTTCCGGCATCGCCAATGATACCGTTTTCGCCCATGGCGACAATCAGGGTCAGTTGCACCGGTAAAGACATCGCCGGCTAGACCGCAACCTTGGCCCGAATGTGGGGATGGGGATCGTAGTCGATCAGTTCGAAGTCGTCATAGACGAAATCAAACAGAGAGCGGACTTCGGGATTGATGCGCATTCTCGGCAGAGCGCGCGGCTCACGCTCAAGCTGCAAATCTACTTGGTCTAGATGATTGAGATAGAGATGCGCATCGCCAAAGGTATGGACAAAATCGCCCGGCTTAAGACCGGTTACCTGAGCCACCATGAGGGTGAGCAGCGCGTAGGACGCGATATTGAAGGGCACGCCCAGGAAGATGTCGGCCGAGCGCTGATAAAGCTGGCACGACAGCCGGCCATCGGCGGCATAGAACTGAAACATGCAGTGGCAAGGCGGCAGGGCCATGTCGTCGAGCTGGGCGACGTTCCAGGCAGAGACGATGTGGCGGCGTGAGGCCGGGTTGGATTTGAGTCCTTCCACGAGCCCCGTGATCTGATCGATCTGGCCGCCGCTGGAATCGGGCCAAGAGCGCCACTGCCGGCCATAGACGGGACCGAGGTCGCCATTTTCGTCGGCCCATTCGTCCCAAATGCTCACCCCGTGCTGGATCAGATAGGCGATGTTGGTATCGCCCTGGAGAAACCACAGCAGCTCGTGAACGATAGACTTCAAATGCAGCTTCTTGGTCGTCACCAGCGGAAAGCCGTCTGCCAAATCGAAACGCATCTGGTGGCCGAAGATACTGGTCGTACCGGTGCCGGTGCGGTCGGGCCGCGAGACACCTTCATCGCGCACGCGGCGCATCAAATCGAGATATTGTCGCATGGCAGAACATTAGCGCGATTCTGTGTGACTTCGAGCCCCAACAGCCGTAAATTCGACATGAAACGCTGCTATTTAAAACGTGCAGAGCATTCGGCCCGGCGAAACACCAAAACCGCCGCTTCGGTGGAATTTCAATTTAGCAATACGCTCCAGACGCGTTCGGTCAACGAGTGGTACGCTGGAAAACAAATGCCTTCGGTCGTGCACGGGTTCGGCAGCGTGGGCGCCGATCGATGTCAGGTGCATGTAATGAATAAATAAAAGTGCGAGAGTTAATTGTAGGGGAGTAATGCGTCATGTTCTCAGAACCCAAGAACGCAGTGACAACCAAATTCGATGCCTTCAAGGCATCGGTCAATAACAAGACCGGCGAACCCAGAAGTATCGGGCGCGTCGAGCCCGGTCCCCATTCGGTGATCGGTCGCGAATTGACGATTGCCGGCAATATCACATCGACAGGAAGTCTCGCCCTTGATGGCCACATCGAGGGCGACGTGCATTGTGAGCAGCTGCGCATCGGCAAAGACGGCCGTATCGACGGCGTCGTGATCGCCGAAGACGTGGTCGTCGACGGTCAGATCAAGGGCGATTTGCGCGGCGCGCAAGTCACACTCAAGGCCAACGCCCATGTGGACGGCGACATCTTTCATTCGTCGTTGGCCATAGAGCAAGGAGCCTTCTTCGTCGGCAGGTCGCAAAGCTGCGACAACCCGACCGAGGCCAAGATGCGGTCGAAAGCAGCCAAGCGCATCAAGACGCCCACCGACAAAGACGCCAACGGTCACGCCGCAAACGGCAAAAACGGCAACCCTGCAGCCGCCACCTTGTCTTTGAGCAAAGACGACGTGATCAAAAGCCCCGGCGCCGCGGTGCGCAAAAGCCAAAGCCTGAAAGTCGTCGCCGATCCAGCCTGACTGGAGAGCCTAAACGACAGAACGATCGGGCTTTGATGCGCCGATCGCCTGGTCCCGGTCGAGGGACCAGCGCGACGGGCGCTTGCGTTGCGGCACGGCTGCAGAAACAATCTCCCAATTGATTCTCTGGATGGGGCGGCGTCGATGGCAAGCGACGCGCGTGAACTGCGCGGCACACTGGAAAAATATTACCTGGGGCGCAGCCGCAACGCGCGGTGGTTTCGTTTCCTGCTGCTCGCCTTCGACTCCGTAAGCGTAATATTCTTCATCGGCTCCTCGCTCATCCCGCCCACCTTTTGGATTTATGTGGTCGACGCGGTCATCGCGCTCATCATTTTGGCCGATTTCCTGGCTCGGTTTTGGATCACCGACGACAAAAAGAGCTTCTTTACGCGGTTTAGCACATGGACCGATCTCATCGTCATCGTGACGCTGTTACTGCCTGCCTTCGTCGAGAGTTTTTTGTTTTTGCGGGTGCTGCGCGCCCTGCGCCTGCTTCGCTCCTATCACGTGCTGCGCGACTTGCGGCAGGAGTACGCTTATTTCAAACGCAACGAAGACATCATCCAGAGCGTCATCAACCTGTTCGTCTTCATTTTCGTGATCACGGCATTGGTCTATGTGCTGCAGGCACGGACCAATCCCGAAATCAGCTCCTATATCGATGCACTCTATTTCACGGTTGCGACGCTCACAACGACGGGTTTTGGCGACGTCACGTTACAAGGCAGTTCGGGGCGGTTGCTGGCGGTCATCATCATGGTGGTCGGCGTGGCGCTGTTCGTGCGATTGGTGCAGACCATCTTCCGGCCGCCCAAGGTGCGTTACCGCTGTTCTGACTGTGGGCTCAGCCTGCACGACACGGATGCCGTCCACTGCAAACACTGCGGCCGCGTGATCGCCATCGAGACGGAAGGAGCAAGCTGAAAAATCAACCTTTTTTTTGCCGTCATGAGATCATATATCTATTGCGTCGGCTTCGGTCGACTATAGCGATAAATGGCCGTCGTAATAAACCATTCGGACCCGGGGGCGGTACCCGGCGCCTCCACCAAATGCCGCGGTTCATCCGCAATTAATCTAAACGAAAAGCGGCACTTGATGGGGGCGAAATAGGATCGACGAGGGTGTAAAGGTCGTGCTTTCGCTCGGTATGGTTCCACCGTTATCGGGCCAAAACAATAGTTGCAAACGACAACTATGCGGAGGCCGCTCTCGCTGCGTAAGCAGTGCGAGTACCTCACTCTCAAGTCCTAATTCGTTCGCACGGTTAGGCGCGGTTTCGGAGGGCACCGGGCAACAGAAGCCCTCCACTTCATTTGGGGGATACGGCGGGAAATAACCCGAAGCAGAAATACGCAGAGGGTCAATCCGCATTCTTGTCTAATGAGTGAACAGCAAATTCCATATGATGTGCTGACGCAGGATGCTCTGCGCGGCGTGGTCACCTCGGTGCTTAAACGGGTGGCAAAATCAGGCTTGCCCGGCGATCACCACTTCTACATCGCCTTCGACACGCGCGCGCCGGGCGTGACGGTATCGAACCGCCTGAGAGAACAATATCCCGAAGAGATGACCGTCGTGCTGCAGTACCAGTTTTGGGACCTGCTGGTCAGCGACGACAAATTTGAGGTCAAGCTGTCATTCAACAACTTGCCCGAGCACGTGATCGTTCCCTATGCGGCGATCAAGGCATTTTTCGATCCAAGTGTGCGCTTTGGACTGCAGTTCGGCGCGCCGCCTGGCGCAGATAATGACGAGGCCGGCGAAACGGCGTCGGTTCCAACAATTGTCAAATCTGACGACGGCACGGGCCAAGCCGTGATGCCGGACCCCAGCATCGAACACGCAATCCAACAAGCTATGGATGAGGCCGAAGCTGTCGAGGACGAACCGGTGGCGGCCGAAGAAACTGGCGAGAAGCCGATTGCCGACGTTGTGGAGCTCGACGCTTTCCGCAAAAAATGACACGCAAATTGGCCGCCAATTATCAGCGCACATACAAGATATTGCGTTGACAGGCCACTGCACTCACTTTATCTTGTGCATGTTGTGAGAGTTCAATGCCCGGTCGGCGACAAGCCGAGCCGGGTGTTTTTGTTTCCGGGGCAAGATTTTGGGGGACAGATGGGAATCATCTTACAATTTCCTGGCGGCAAGAAATGCCGTGACTGCGGGCAGCAGATCCATCCGCGTTTCGCACGCCAAGCGCCACACGTCGTTCATTGCGACCTTTGTCTGGACGCCAAGTCCAAGGTCAACGAGAACTTCGCCAAATCCATGCGCCTGACGATGGACGACATTGCTAAAATCATGGGCTACAACCTGCCGCACTGAAGCGTGGATAAGATTTCTGTCAGCCACCGTCATTGGGTCGGTGTCGCCAAGTGATTTGCGCGCGCAGTATCGCGCGCATAGTCGACGGTCAACGATCATGCCGGTTTCCATAAATCGGGGCTTGGGGTACATGTCGCACCAGCCCTCGCCCTTCCGCTATGGATCGCCGCAATGACCAACACAAGAACCGAATCCGATTCCTTCGGCCCGCTCGAGGTTCCTTCAGACAGGTACTGGGGCGCACAAACCCAGCGCTCCCTCGCCAACTTCAAAATTGGCAGCGAAGTGATGCCGTCATCCTTGATCCGCGCGCTCGGCGTGATCAAGCAGGCGGCCGCCCAAACCAACATGGCTCAAGGCTTGCTGGACGAGGTGATCGGCAAAGCGATCGTATCAGCCGCCCAGGAGGTGATCGACGGCAAGCTCGACGACCACTTTCCGCTGGTGATCTGGCAGACGGGCTCGGGCACCCAGTCCAACATGAACGCCAACGAAGTGATCGCAAACCGAGCGATCGAACTTTTGGGCGGCCAACTGGGCTCCAAAGATCCGGTGCATCCCAACGACCACTGCAACAAGTCGCAGTCTTCCAACGACACCTTCCCGACCGCCATGCACATCGCGGCGATTGAGACGATCGAGGGCGGTCTGATCCCGGCGCTTGAGGGGCTCGCCAAGGCGCTCGAAGACAAGGCTGCGGCTTGGAGCGACATCATCAAAAACGGCCGGACGCACCTGCAGGACGCGACGCCCCTGACGCTTGGTCAGGAGTTTTCGGGCTATGGCGCCCAGGTGCGCAATGGCATCGCCCGGGTCACGCGGTCCTCCGGCGGGCTTTATGAGCTTGCCCAGGGCGGCACTGCCGTCGGCACAGGCATCAATTCCAAGGCGGGCTTCGCCGAGGCTTTCGCTGAAAACGTCGCGAAAATCACCGGCAAACCTTTCATCACGGCGGCCAACAAATTCGAGGCATTGGCGAGCCATGACACGCTCGTTGAGGTGTCGGGCGCGCTTAACGTCGTCGCGGTTAGTCTCTTCAAAATCGCCAATGACATCCGGCTGTTGGGCTCGGGCCCGCGCGGTGGTTTTGGCGAACTGTCGCTGCCCGAAAACGAACCCGGATCATCGATCATGCCGGGCAAGGTCAACCCAACCCAATGCGAAGCAATGACCATGGTCTGCACCCAGGTGATGGGCAACCACACCACCACGACGTTCGCGGGCAGTCAGGGACATTTCGAACTCAACGTGTTCAAGCCCGTCATCGCCTACAATGTGCTGCAGTCAGTCCGGCTGATTGGCGATGCGAGCCGCAGCTTCACCGATAACTGTGTTGTTGGCATCGAACCCAACCGGACGCGGATCGCCGAACTCATGGAGCGCTCCCTGATGCTTGTAACGGCGCTGGCGCCCTCGATCGGCTACGACAAGGCGACCGAGATCGCTAAGGCCGCCCACAAGAACGGCACGACGCTGCGCGAGGAGGCCTTGCGGCTGGGTTATGTTGAAGCCGACGACTTCGACAAACTGGTTCGGCCCGAGGACATGGTCGGGCCCGGCGCCTGAGTTCCGCCATGGCTGAATCGGCAGGGCCAAGAAAACGCTCGCTCGGCATCTCCGGCCACCGGACCAGCGTCTCGCTGGAAGACGCGTTCTGGGACGCGCTCAAAGATGTGGCTCAGGCTGAGGGCAAGAGCCGCACGGCATTGGCCGCCGAAATCGACTCCCGGCGCGGTGAACTGGGTCTATCGAGCGCTGTGCGGCTGCACGTGTTGGCTCATTTCCGCGCCCGGGCCAGCTAAGCCGTCAATTGCTGTATATCGAGAAATCGCCGTCGTCGAAGGAACGCCGCACAGGACGCCGGCTCGTTCGACGTTGGGGTAGCGGTGGCGCATCTTCTGCATTCTGATCGGTTTCCGCGGTTTGACCGCCCGCATCATCCTGGGCTGGTGGGGTCGCGGTAGCGGGCGCGCTGCGCGACGCGGCCCAAGGCAAGGGCTCGTCGTCGGTGGTGGGTGGAACTGCGGGGCGCGGCGTCGGCAGTCTAACCGTTTGGCTCGCCGCCGGTCTTTCGGGCCGTGCTTGCGGCCTGACCTGCGTGGCGGCGCGTGCGGCAGCCGCCTTAGCTTCCCGTTCCGCGTTCGCGGCTGCAGATGCAGCTGCAGCTGCGGCTGCCTTGCGTTTGGCCTCGTCGGATTGGGCGCGCAATTCGATATCACGAGCAATACGCTGAACGGTGATATGGCGCTGCAACGCCTTCGTATCGACGCGCGGTGTCATCTGTCCGATCTTGTTCACCGGTCCAGCAAAGATCAGAGTGAGCTGAATGTCGTCGTTTGCCTCATCGCCTGGCGCCATGGCGAGCGCCCACTCGCTATCCAGTTTCATGCTGGCAAGTTCGACATAACTCGTCACCGCCGCCTGACCGGAAGGGCCGTGCAGTGTGACTTTTTCCAAGTGCACCACGCCATCCTTCACATTGATCGCCACACCGGCCGGCGCCAGATCGAATTGAGCATCTTTAAGGGCGGCGGCTGCCCGACCGGGAAGCGCACTGGCGCGGGATACTTCTGCTTCGACTTCCGATTTCGCGAAGCCGCGCAGCGCCTCGGCGGAAAGGCCGCGAATGCTGCCTTGCGACAGGTCGAGCGTGCCGCTGCCAGAAAGCGAACTTGCCAGGCCTTTAGGGGTCAGCCCCATGCCAGCCACACTCAACTTCAGATCGGCGCGACCGCTCGCCATCGGCGCGTCCCGGCCGAGTGCGCTGACCTGTTCGATATCGGCCTGCTTGACCAGAGCCTCGCCGGAAAAGGCAAGTCCTTGCTCGCGCTGCTGCAGGCTGGCCGAAAGCAGCGTCTGGCCGCCGGCCCAACCGCCGGAAAGCTTGGAGACATCTATTTTACCATCGGCCATCACCGCCTCGAGTTCGGCGTCGGCCATCACCAGAGCGCCCGCCAGCACAAGGCGTTCGGCCTTCAATGACAAGCGTCCCTTGAGTTTGGAAACGACGTCGGTATTGAATCCGCGCTCGGCCCAACGCGAGGCAGGTCTGGCGGCTGGTGCGCCGGGAGTCCTGCGTTGTCTGGCCCCAGCGCGGCGCCGGGCGCGGCGGACAGGCTTGCGGTGCCACGCCAGAAGGGGCCGCAGAATTTGCGCCATGTCGGCGTCATCGGTGGAAATCGCCGCATTGAAAGATGACTGCTCGCCCGCGGTATCAATATCCAACGATCCCGAGAACGCGCTTGCACCGATCTGTCCCTCTATATCGCTGATGCGATGGGAGCTGCCGTCCAATTTGAGGTTCGCCTTGGCAATCACGGGGGCGGCTTCGGCCCGTGGTCCCAGCCGCATTCCAGCCAGAGCAAGCAGGCGTTCGACATCTCCGGCACGCAGCGTCGTCTGTCCATCGAAGACGGCTTGTTCGCCGCTATGGTTCGACGCGCCATCGATCCCCCAACGGAATTGCGCGATCTCGAGGTTGGCGTGTGACTTAACTTCGCCGCCGATCTGGCCATTTGCTTTCAGGGAACCCTGGGCGCGCTGACCGCCGAACAGGTCGACATTTGTAGGATCAAGTTCTGGAAACAGCTGCCGCACAAGCGCCGCACCGTCGCCATTGCCGATGCTTCCCTGCACATCGAACCGGCCCGCCGCGAGTTCACCGATGTCGCCGGAATAGCTTGCCAGAAGTTCTATATTGCTTCTGTCGAAGGCGCCGCCCAGCCGAGCCTCAAGCCCCTTTGCGTCGTCGCTTTTGGATTCAATGGCCACGGCAATGCGCATTGGCGCAAGCCGGTCGGCGCGGGCGGCTATCAAGTCGCCTGCCGGCAAATCCATAATTGACCAAAGCGTCTCGATACCCTCTGGCTTGGCTGCGTCGGCGGTCAACATGATGCGGCCGCTGGGTTTGTTGTCCAGAGAGGTAAGGCCGCCCTCGGCGCGCAGCAGGAGACCATTGCTCGATCGCAGATTGAGCCTCTGAATGGTCAAGTCGCCACCGGCCAAAGACACCTTGATGGCCAGATCGCCATCGCTCATACCGGGCAAAGTCGCCGAGGCAACGCGCAAATCTATGCGGGCATCGCCCGATGTCAGCCAGCCTTGCGAAGCCCCGGCTGCCTCAGGTGCGGCAGCATCATCGGACCCGCTATCGCCGGCGGCCCTATTGGCGAGTTCCAAAAGGGATGCGACGGTGGCGTGCTCGCCAAAAACTTTGGTAAAATCGAACTTCTCGCTGGCCAGGTCCATGGAGAATGTGGCGCGTTTATCCCACTCGTAGCGTAGCGCTCCTTCAAAGGATGAGCCAAACAATTGACCCTTGGCGTTGCTGACAAAGAGGCGCGTGCCGCCGGCCTGAACGGCCGCCTCGATCGCGAAGCCCGCCTCGTCCGATAAAGTCAAGTGCTCGTACTCATGACCCGACCATTTAAGCAACTGACCCAGATTGCCGCCCTCGAGGGCGACGGTTCCCGTAAATTCGGTTACCCCGGCCTTGGGCGACAAAGCACCGTTGAGCCGCAATCGATTTGATCCCGGCAACGCCAGAGACAGGGCCGGAACCACAATCTGCTCGCCCTGCAAAGCGAACTGGCCATCAACGTCACTCACGACATCGCCCGCCAGGCGCGCCTTCTCCAGCGTGAGGTGCAATTGGCCATGGGCAATGCGCGCGCTCTGGTCCATGGCCTTTTGGAGCAGCGACATAACCGTCTTATCGAGCGTATTGGGACTGCTGGGAGTTCCCGGTCCAAACGCATCCAGGTCCAGCCATCGGCTGGAGATTTCGCCCTCGACATCCAGCCCGTCAAGCCACGAAACAGCCAGTCGGCCGCGCATGGTCTGCGGCTTGTCATCGTTGCGGATTGTCAATTCGAGGCCGTCAAGAACGGCCTTATCCAACCCTGTCACCAGTTTGGCGCGGATTTCGAGCGGCGCCTGGACCGGCGCTCCGGCCTCGCCGGCTGCGCGTGAAAGGCCGTTCTTCTCGTCTGCAAATTGCGCAAGCACATCGCCTTCGAAGGACGGGCGTGTGGTCAAATTCGACAGAGTCCCGTCGAACACGATATTTTCGGTTGCCGTGCCGTCGCGGAGCGCCAGTTTGAGGCGCAAGCTGCCGTCCTGCTGGCGCTTGCCGGTGGAAAAACGAAGGTCGCGCGCGACGTCGTCATAACGAAATGCGCCGGCGAACTTATAGGGACCGTCAAGTCCTCGGGCGGAAAATTCGCCCGTCAACTGTTCCAGCTTGATGGGCGCGCTATCGGGAGTGCGATAAATGACGACGGTCGCGTCAGTCAGTTTGACCGAGTCGAGCGATACTTCGCGCGGCAGGAATGCGAGATCGCCCTCGCGCGGCCCCATATTGCGCCAATTCGCCTGACCGTCGGCGCTGAGGCGCACATTGACGATCGGACGCTCGATCTCGATTTCGCGCGCTTCGAGCGTGCCGCTCAATAGCGACGGCGCGGCGAGCCAAACGGTAAACGACTCCGCTTGCACCAAGGGAGTATCAATCTGCCCCTTGTCGTCGGCGATGCGCACCTCGCCGAAGCGAAGCAGCGGCGTGGGCAACAATCGAAGGCGTACATCGCCACCGACGAAAACGTTGCGGCCTACCAACTTCGATGCCTGGGCTTCGAAGACATGCCTGTAGCTGTTCCAGTCGATGAAGAGCGGAAGCGTGAAGGCCAGCGTCAAAATCGCAATGACAAATCCGGCGATTGTCAAAAAGAATGAATTCACGTGTCTAATCCAACTCGTGTCCCGGCCGCTTTATCTTGGTTCTGGTGCGAACCCGCGGGACAAATTCAATATTGAGCGGCCTCCCCGGCTCGGCGGACCTGATCTACAGCTCGAAGATTTTACCGGGATTGAGAATATTGTGCGGATCAAGCGACCTTTTTATGGCAGCCATGACATCAATGCCCGCTCCGTATTCGGCGCGCAGATGTTTCATTTTGCCCTGACCGATCCCATGCTCGCCGGTGCACGTGCCTTCCATGTGTTGGGCACGCTCCACCAAACGGTCAACGAAGGCCTCAACCTCTTTGACCTTTTTGGCATTTTTCATATCCACCAAGACGAGAAGATGAAAATTGCCGTCGCCCACATGGCCGACCAGTGGGGCCACGAAGCCACAGCGGGCGATGTCCTCATGGGTTTCGCGCACGCATTCGGCCAGACGTGAAATCGGCACGCAAACGTCGGTGATAACCGCGTCCAGGCCGGGGCCCAGACCACGGGATGCCCAATAGACGTCGTGGCGCGCCTTCCACAGCCGATTGCGGTCTTCTTCGCGTTCGGCCCACTCAAATGCGCCACCCCCCTCGCCTTCGGTGATCTCGCGTAAAGTTTCGACCTGTTCGCGCGTGGCGGCAGGGCTGCCGTGGAATTCCAAAAACAGCGTCGGCACCTCCGGCAGATCCAGCTTCGAATAAAGGTTGCACGCCTTGACCTGAAGCCCGTCCAAGAGCTCAATCCGCGCCAGGCCGAGGCCCAGCTGAATTGCGGCGATCGTCGTGTTGCAAGCGCCCTCGAGGGTCTCGAACGGACAGACCGCGACGACGACGCTCTCCGGGATGCCGTACAGGCTGGTCGTTAGCTCGGTGATGATGCCAAGCGTGCCCTCCGAACCCATCAGCAAATGGGTCAGATCGTAACCAGCGGCAGTTTTGCGCGCGCGTGTGCCGGTCTTGATTATGTCTCCATTGGCCATGACGGCCGTCAGATTGAGAACGTTGTCGGCCATGGTGCCGTATCGCACCGCGTTGGTGCCCGAGGCGCGCGTCGCCGCCATCCCGCCGAACGTCGCTTCGGCGCCAGGATCCACCGGAAAGAACAGCCCGGTGTCGCGCAGATACTCGTTCAGCTGCTGGCGCGTCACACCCGCCTCGACGACACAATCCAAATCGTCTGCATGCACCTCGATAATCTTGTTCATGCGAGAGAGATCAATGCTAATTCCGCCCATCGGCGCATTCAAATGGCCCTCGAGCGAGCTGCCGGCGCCAAATGGGATGACGGGCACGCGCTGGTCGGCGCACAGTTTGACGATGTCGGCGACTTCTTGGGTCGATTCCGCAAAAATGACCGCATTGGGCGGCTCGTTGGGTATCCAGCTTAGGGTATGACCGTGCTGTGAGCGCATTGCCTCGCTGGCGGCGAAGCGGTCGCCAAAACGCGCGGCCAACGCACTCATAACGTCGGCGAGACCGCCACTGTGCGCAGCCGTGGTCTGCGCTGCCTGCGTCATCGCTCTACCCCTTTCGGACCCACCGTCCTCTCCTTTGCCAATCTTAGCAAATGCCGAGGCTTGGTCGAAGACAAATGGCAGCGTAGGCTTAAATCAACGCACCCTGGCCAGAGGCTGCCCCATCACCCGATGTCATCATCCAAGAATAATACGGGCAGCCAACACGTCTCAACCGCTTCCGAGGCAGCGCCAGAGGACCCGGAAATTCCCCCATTTCTGACCCGTTTGTGGCAGCTGCTATCGGGACGCGTACAGCCGAGCCTGGCGGTTTTCATTGGCGAGAGGCAACCGCTCGTCTGGCTGCTGGCACTGGCTGTGGGCGTCGGGGCAGCCTATCTCGCAATCGCCTTCCGTATACTGATAAGCATCATCCAACGGCCCTGGCTGGGAACCGCAAAGGAATCGGTGTTTGAGGCGGCAAGCGCCCTGCCGTGGTGGGTCGTGCTGACCACACCGGCGCTGGGCGGGCTGATTGTCGGCCTTCTCCTCACCTATATGATGCCCGGCAAGCGTGCCCGCGGCGTACCAGACGTGATCGAGGCGCGGGCGTTGCTCGGCTGCCGCATCCCGGCCCAAGAGGGCCTCGGCAGCGCGCTGGTTTCGGCCGTGTCGCTGGGCATGGGGGCAAGTGCTGGGCGCGAGGGTCCCGTGGTGCATCTGGGCGCAACGCTTGCCTCGATGCTGAAGGATCTGTTCAGTCTGCCCCACGCCGCCCAACGTACGCTGCTCGGGTGTGGCGTCGCGGCCGCCGTCTCGGCCTCGTTCAACGCACCCATTGCCGGCGTGCTGTTCGCACACGAGGTGATACTGGGCCATTACGCGCTGCGCGCCTTCGTTCCGATCGTAATCTCCAGCGTCGCGGCCACGGTTGTCGCGCGCCTTCATCTGGGCGATTTTCCCGCCTTCATCGTCCCCGCCTATCAAATCACCAGCTACTGGGAGTTTCCGGCCTTTGCCCTGCTGGGTCTGGTTTGCGCCGCCGTGGCTATCGCCTTTCAGCTGGCGGTCTCAGCCAGCGATCGCGCCGCCAAGTCGATCGACATACCGCTATGGCTGCGGCCCGTGATTGGCGGATTTTTGGTGGGCGCGATCGCCATTCTGTTTCCGCAGGTTTTGGGCGTTGGCTACGACGCGACGGATGCGGCGCTCAATCATCAGTTCAACATCTCGTTGCTGCTCGCACTGCTCGTCGCCAAGACCGCTGCAACGGCGATCACGCTCGCCAGCCGCTTTGGCGGCGGTGTGTTTTCGCCATCGCTCTATTTGGGCGCGATGGCCGGCGGGGCCTACGGGCTGATGGCGGCGGAGGTCTTTCCGGTGATGATTTCGAGTGAAGGGCTCTATGCGCTGATCGGCATGGGCGCGGTCACGGCCGCCGTATTGGGTGCGCCTATCTCGACGGTTCTGATCGTCTTTGAGTTGACCGGCGGGTATGAAATGACGATCGCACTGTTGCTGGCGGTCTCCATTTCAAGCGGTCTGAGCCAAGCCACCATGGGACAGAGCTTCTTCCATTGGCAGCTCGCCATGCGGGGGCTGTTTCTGCAGGAAGGTCCACACAAATCGATCGTGCAAAGCTTGCGGGTGCGCGATTTCATGAGTGCGCTCGAGGACGACGAGACTCCGGACCCGCCCGAGATAGAGGGCGAAGTGGCGTGGCTTGGAGCCAACGACACCATAGAGACGGCGCTGCAGGCCTATGACGCAGCCGGCGAGACCCGCATCATCGTCGTCGAAGGCACGCACGATATGACGCCCATCGGCTGGGCGGAGCAAGTCGCCGCGCTCAATGTGCTGAACGCCGCGCTGATCGAGGCGCACGAGGAGCATCACCGCTAGGTCCGCCATATTCCGCTTCTCAGCGCATCGGCGATGCTATAGTTCGAGATTCATGCAAAAGATTCGCAGCGCAGCCCAAGAAATGAGCGTGCCAGAGACGACCGGGGCCGGGCCGTCGCTATCGGAGCGCGCGCTCGGTCAGGCGCCCTATATGGAGTCGCTCAACCCTGAGCAACGCGAAGCGATCGAGAGCCTCGACGGTGCGGTGCTGGTTTTAGCCGGCGCCGGCACGGGCAAGACGCGGGTTCTGACGACGCGCATCGCGCACATTTTGGGTACTCACAAGGCGCATGCGGGCCAGATTCTCGCCGTCACGTTCACCAACAAAGCGGCGCGGGAAATGAAGGCGCGGGTCGGCAATTTGATTGGCGGCGTGGTCGAGGGCATGCCGTGGCTTGGTACGTTTCATGCCATCGGCGTCAAGATCATAAGGAGCCACGCGGAGCTTGTCGGTCTTCGGCCGGGCTTTACGATTCTCGATACCGACGATCAAGTTCGCCTGCTGAAGCAAATCATCAAAGCTGAAAATCTGGACGAGAAGCGTTGGCCGGCGCGCCAGCTTGCCAGCTATATCGATGGCTGGAAAAATCGCGGTCTGGCGCCCGACAAGGTGCCCGATGGCGAGGCTTTCACCTTCGCCAATGGCCACGGCCAGGACCTTTACCGGATCTATCAGACCCGCCTCAAAGACCTCAACGCGGTCGATTTCGGTGATTTGCTGCTCGAATGCCTACGCCTCTTCCAGGAACACCCAGACGTTCTGGCCTCATACCAACAGCGCTTCTCTTACATTCTTGTTGACGAATATCAGGACACCAACGTCGCGCAATATTTGTGGTTGCGCTTGCTGGCCCAAGGCGGCGGCAACATCTGTTGCGTTGGCGACGACGATCAGTCGATCTATGGCTGGCGTGGCGCCGAGGTCGATAATATTTTGCGGTTCGATACGGATTTTCCCGGCGCCAAAGTGATCCGGCTCGAAACCAATTACCGCTCGACCGGTCATATCCTGGGCGCGGCATCGAGCCTTATCGCCCACAATGAGAGCCGCCTTGGAAAAACCCTGCAGACCGATGCCGACGACGGCGAAAAAATCATGCTGCAGGGCTGCTGGGACCACGACGAGGAAGCACGCGTCGTCGGCGAGGATATCGAGCAATATCAGCGACAGGGCCATCGGCTCAATGACATCGCGATCCTGGTGCGCGCCAGCTTTCAGATGCGCGCCTTCGAAGACCGCTTCGTCACGCTTGGGCTCGACTACCGTGTGATCGGCGGCCCGCGATTTTACGAACGCCAGGAGATCAAGGACGCAATCGCCTATCTCGACGTTGTCATGAATCCCGACAACGACCTCAAATTCGAGCGCATTTTCAACACACCCAAGCGTGGCTTGGGCGACGCCACGCTCCAACTGCTTCACACCCATGCACGCAGTCAGGCCATTCCTCTCTTCCTGGCCGCGCGCGCGGTTGCCGAAACCGAAGAACTCAAACCTCGGGCGCGCACCGCGCTGGCCGAGCTGCTCAAGCAATTCGAAAGCTGGCGGGGCTTGAGCGAATCCATGGTGCACACGGAATTGGCGGAGCTGGTGCTGGATGAATCGGGCTATACGGCCATGTGGCTAGCCGACCGCTCGCCCAAGGCCGAGGGCCGGCTCGACAACTTGAAGGAGCTCGTCCGCTTCATGGAGGAGTTTCCGAGTTTGCCGGAATTCCTCGAGCACGTATCGCTCGTGATGGACACGAGCAGCGACGACGGCGCCGACAAAATCAGCCTCATGACGCTCCATAGCGCCAAGGGACTCGAGTTCGACGCCATATTCCTGGCGGGCTGGGAAGAGGGCTTGTTTCCCCATCAACGCCACTTGGACGAGACAGGTCAGGCGGGCCTCGAGGAGGAGCGCCGGCTTGCCCATGTGGGCATTACCCGCGCCAAGAAGCGGGCCAAGATCACCTTTACGCAGAACCGCCTGATGCACGGTTCTTGGCAGACGGCGACTCCCTCACGTTTCATCGACGAACTCCCTGAGAAACACGTCGAAGTTGTCGAGGCTGCGCAATCCTATGGCGGCTACGGGATGAGCCGGTTCGACGAAAAGCAAGCGTCGTTCGCCTCACAGTACGACACTCCCGGTTGGCAGCGCGCCCAGCGCCGTCACCAGGGCGGACACAAGACCAAACGTGGGCCGGCAACGATCGAGGGCGAGCTCGTTGCCTCCAGCGCTGCTCCGGGCTCTGGATTTTCAGTCGGCGAGCGCGTCTTCCATCAGAAATTCGGCTATGGCGCAATTTGCACCGTCGATGGCAACAAGCTCATCGTCGACTTCGAGAAGGCGGGCCGCAAGCGAGTTCTCGACTCATTCGTCGACCGGCACTAGGGGTCGGCATTGGGGCTAGCGGCCCTGCTTAGGTGGCGCTCGTCTTCCGCCTGCCCCGCAATTTCGGGCTGCCATCGACAATGCGCACCTCGCGCTGCGGGAAAGGTATTTCGATTTTGTTGGCCTTGAGCGCATTCCAAATCAGAAACAGGATATCGGAGGAGAATTTGTTGGGGCCGTCGTCTATGCCATGGACCCAAAATTCGACACCGAAATCGACGCCGGAATCGCCGAAGCCGCGCAACTCGCAATCTGGCGTTTCCGGCTCCTGCAGAACGCTTGGATGGGTGGAAACCGCTGCCGTAATAATCGCCGGTACCTTTTCCAGGTCGGTGTCGTAGGCGACGGTAAACCCCACCTCGTAGCGCTGCCGCGGGTCGTCATTGGTCCAATTGATGAACTGGGCGGTTATGAACGTCTCGTTCGGGACAAGAATCTCCTTGCCGTCGAAGGTCGAGAGCGTCGACGAACGCATATTGATTTCCTTCAAAATACCGGTGCGGCCATTATCCAGCTCTATGTAATCGCCAACTTTTATCGAGCGTTCGAGCAGGATGATGATGCCTGATATGAAATTCGAGGCGATCTGCTGCAATCCGAAGCCGATGCCAACGCCAAGCGCGCCGCCAAAGACGGTGAGCGCGGTCAAATCTAGGCCGAGCACCTGCAGCAGCAAAATGAAGATGACGACAAAGAGCCCGATCTCGAACAGCTTGGCAAAAAGTTCGCGGGTTGGAATGTCGAGGGACTTCTGTCCCCTGATCACCTTTTGGCCGGCGGAATTCGAAATGCGCCCCAACCAGAACAAAAATCCCGCCGCGATAGCAGCCTTCACCAGAAAATAGAGCGAAACGCGGATGTTGCCGGCCTCGAACGAAATACCGTCGAGAAAGGTAATCGTCTCGTCGAGCCAGCCGAAGACCTGAAGCGTGGCGACGGGAATACCAATCCACAGCGCTGCGCCGCGAATGAGATCGTGCGTGATGAAACGGTTGATCGAGGTGTAGAGGACGGCCACGACGCTGGCGCTCTGGGCCAGGCGCACCAGCCAGTCGGTGTCCAGCACGGCGGCCGAAAATTCAACGGCAATCGCCAGAAAGAAGACGGCAAGCACCGAAAACAACAGATCGCTGCAAGCAAACGCCAATTGTCGCAGCTTGAGGAAAGCCCCTTTTTTGGGCTCCTTCTGAAAGAACGGCACGCGGGTGCGGATTTGACGGGCTGTGAACTGGGCCAAAGCCACCGCGATCACAATCGCGGCCAACTGCGCGTAGAACTGCGGACTGGTTGCCCAACCGATCAGCGTCTTCAAGACGTCCAACGCGAACGCTTCAAGGCCAACCAAATCCACCATCACCTATTCTCCCCGCCTTGTCCTTGTCCCACCCGCCAATTCCATTTCATGGCTTGTTGGAATCATTAGCTGCCCGTACATCAGGCATATGGCGAAATTGGACCAAAAGATACTCGTTGTGGGCGCGGGGCCGGTGGGTCTGACGGCCGCGGTCGAACTCGCTCGGCGCGGTTTTAAACCCCGTATCATAGACAAGAGCGACGGACCGGTGGTCGAATCGCGTGCGCTCGGCGTCAACCCGCGCAGTCTCGAAATCCTGGAGCCGTGCGGCGCGACAAAATTGATGCTAGAGCGCGGTCTTAAATTGCGGCGCATTAATTTCTGGGATTGGCCCAACTTAATATTCTCGGTTCCCATCGATAAGCTCAAGCATCGCTTCAATTTCATGTTGGCGCTGCCGCAGGACGATACCGAACGCATTTTGGCGGAGATTTTGGAGAAACTGGGTGTGAAGGTCGCGTGGAAGTGCGAGCTTGAGCATCTGGAACCAACACCTGACGGTGCGCGGGCCACACTCAAAAAGACTTGGAAAAAGGAAACATTCGACGCCGACATTGTGATCGGGGCCGACGGTGCCCACAGCGTGGTGCGCAAGGCGCTCGGCATCGGTTTCAGGGGCTCGTCGTATGATGAGGACTTCGCGTTGGCGGACGCTATCTTATCGGGACCTGTCCACGAGGACGAAGCCAATGTGTTTCGTGTCGAGCAAGGTATCTTCGCGATGATCCCGGCGGGTCATGGGCGCATCCGCCTGATTGCCGACCAGCCGGATGTCTTGGGCGCCATGCCGGACCGCTTTAAGGTCGAAGAGGTCTCCTGGCAAACGCGTTTTCGCATTTCGCACCGTCAGGTCGAGACCTATCAGGAAGGCAACGTGTTCCTGGCGGGTGATGCCGCGCATATCCATTCACCCGTTGGCGGGCGCGGTATGAATCTCGGCATCGAGGACGCCGCCACGCTTTCTTGGCTGATCGCGGAGGGCCGCACCGGCGAATACACCGGGCGCCGCCTGCCTGTCGGCGCCCACGTGCTGCGGCAAACGAACGCCCAGACCAAACTCATGGTATCGCGCAATCTGCTGACCACGTTCGTGCGGCGACACATATTGCCGCTGCTGCTCAAGCGCAAATTCATTCTAAGCCGCATGCTGCCGGAAATAGCGGGATTGGCCGCGCCGAAGCCCGAGTGGCTCTGAGCGCCTTGGTCACCATGGGCATCGACCAACCGGCAAGTACGACGTACCGCGCAAGTCTTCTGCTTTCGCCAGAAGAGGCGCGCCGGACTGCCGATCTCATCACCGAGCTGCTATGGCCGCCGGCTGATGCGGTCGGTCTTCTTGAGGCGGACACGGGGCCATGGCGGGTGGACGCCTATTTCACTTTGCCGCCCGATGCCGGGCTGCTCGAGCGCTTCCTGCGCGAGGAGTGCCGCCTCGAAGGAGCTCATGATCTCGCCATCGAAGCGTTGGCGCAGACCGATTGGGTCGCCGCCTCCCAGGCCGAGCGCCCGCCCGTCATTGCAGGCCGCTTCATCGTGCATGGCGCCCATGACAGGCAGCGCGTCGGGCGCCGCAGATGGGCCATGGCGATCGAAGCGAGTCAGGCCTTTGGAACGGGTCACCACGGCAGCACGACGGGGTGTCTCATTGTGCTCGATCAGCTGCTGAGACGCGCCCGCATCGGACGCGCGCTCGATATAGGTACGGGCACCGGCCTGCTCGCGATCGCGCTTGCCAAGGCCGGCTGCGCCAAGGTGTTGGCCAACGATAACGACCCTCTTGCCGTCGCCGCGGCGCGCGAAGCCGTCAAGTGGAACGGCGTCGCGAGCAAGGTCCGCGTTTTCCATGCGGCCGGCCTCAGACATGCCGCGATCAAAACCCACGCGCCCTATGATCTGGTCGTGGCCAACATCCTGGCCAGACCGCTCGTCAGCCTGGCTGGTGAGATCGCCCGGCACACACGGCCGGGAAGCACAGTGGTTCTTTCGGGAGTTCTTCACGACCAGGCGTCGCCGCTTGCCGCTTGCTACCGCGCCCATGGCTTCGTGCTCGCAAAGCGCTTGAGAATTGGCGACTGGGCAACCCTGGCGCTGCGGCGCCATTGATCGCTCCCCCTCCCCAGCCTAAAACACATGCCATGTTTCAAAGCTTCGACGAAATCTCCGAGGCAGCACGGGGCACCAAGCGCATCGCGCTTCTGCGGGCCGAACTCAAGCGGCGCAAGCTCAAAGGCTTCCTGGTGCCGCACGCCGACGAGCACCAGAACGAATACTTGCCCGCATCTGCCGCGCGCCTCCTCTGGCTGACGGGCTTCTCGGGCTCGGCTGGATTTGCAATTGTGTTGGAGGCCAAGGCGGCGTTGTTTGTCGATGGCCGCTACACGCTTCAGGCGCGCAAGCAGGTTGCCGTCAAGACAATCGAGCCACTGCAAATTCCTGAAAATACACCCGGCGCTTGGTTGAAAAAACACGCCAAAAAAGGAGACCGGATCGGATACGACCCGATGCTCCATACCATCGACGCGACCGAGCGGCTGGAAAAAGTGCTTGAGGCCAAGGGCGCATCGCTTGTTCCCCTGGAGACCAATCTGGTTGATGCCGTTTGGAAAGACCGTCCAGAGCCGCCGCGCACAGCTGTGGCGCCACACAGCCTCGCCTTTGCCGGCGTGCCGGCTGCTCGCAAGATCAAGGATTTGCAAAAAACGCTGAAGGACGCCGGGTGCGACGCCGCCGTTTTGACGTTGCCCGAATCAATCGCTTGGATGCTCAACATCCGTGGCCATGACGTGCCCCACACGCCGCTCCCTTTGAGCTTTGCGGTCCTGACCACAACTGGGCGTCCGCAGCTCTTCATCGCGCCCGAAAAGATCAGCGATAATGTCCGGGGCGTCATCAGGGACATCACCGAAATACGTGCACAGAGCGAGCTTAAGGGCGCGCTCGAGGCGCTGGGAAAGAGAAAAGCGCGGGTGCGGCTCGACCCGCAATGGGCGGCCAGATGGTTCAGGGACGTCCTGGAGGGCGCGGGCGCGAGCGTGCTGCCGGGCGCCGATCCCTGCCTGCTTCCCAAAGCAAAGAAAAACAAGACCGAAATTGCCGGTGCGCGTTTGGCGCACGCGCGTGACGGCGCCGCGGTCTGCCGGTTCCTTGCCTGGCTCGACGATCAAGCACCTTCGGGGCGCGTGGATGAGATCAAGGCCGCCCAGCGGCTCGAGGCGCTGCGCGCGGAGACGGGCGAGCTCAAGGATCTGAGCTTCGATACCATTTCGGGCGCGGGCCCCAATGGCGCAATCGTGCACTACCGGGTCAACCGGGCAAGCAACCGCAAGCTCAAACGCGGCGAGCTCTATCTGGTCGACTCGGGCGCGCAATATCTCGACGGCACCACCGACATCACGCGAACGGTGGCCATCGGCAAACCGACGAAAGAGATGAAACGGCACTTCACCCTGGTGCTGAAGGGTCATATCGCGATTGCCACGGCGCGCTTTCCCAAGGGCACGAGAGGGCAAGACCTAGACCCCCTGGCGCGTGCGCCGCTTTGGCAGGCGGGACTGGACTTCGACCACGGCACCGGCCATGGCGTCGGCAGCTATCTTTCGGTGCATGAGGGTCCCCAGCGCATCTCGCGCCTGGGTGGAGCCGCGCTTGAGCCCGGCATGATTTGTTCCAACGAGCCGGGATATTACCTCGAGGGTCAATACGGCATTCGCATTGAGAATCTAATTCTGGTGAGCCCGCCGGCCAAGATCAGGGGCGGCGAACGGGCGATGTTGGGATTCGAGACCCTAACGCTTGTACCCATCGACAAACGGTTGATCGAAACTGCCATGCTGCAGGATGACGAGCGGGCATGGCTCGATGCCTATCACGCCCGCGTGCGCGCCGCGATTGGGCCAAATCTCGAGGGCGCCGAATTGGCTTGGTTGGAGGCGGCCACGACGGAATTGGGTTGAGCTTTCGTTAAGCCGTCCTATGATTCCGATGCCTCGCCGATCAGTTCGTACCAGGCTTCCTCGCTTAGAACGGTCAGCCCCAACTCTTGCGCTTTCTTCAGCTTGGAGCCGGCGCCCGGCCCTGCCACCACATAGTCGGTCTTGGCCGAGACCGAGCCCGCAACCTTGGCGCTCAAGCGCTCGGCTTTGGCCTTGGCCTCGGAGCGCGACGTGCGCTCGAGGGTTCCGGTGAAAACCACGGTCTTGCCCGCCACCGGGGAATCCGTCTCATCCATCTCAAAGGGCAGCGGCTCTATCTCAGCCAGCAACCGTTCAAGCGCCTCGGTGTTGTGGCTCTCGGCGAAGAACTCGACAATGGCGCTGGCCACCACTTCGCCGATGCCGTCAATGTTGTTTAGCTCGGCGAAAGCATCGCATTCCCGATCACCCGCTAGCGCCACGGCGGCCCGAAAAATCTCGAAGCTGCCGTAAGTCTTGGCGAGGATGCGCGCGGTGGTCTCGCCCACATGACGGATGCCGAGCGCGTAGATCAACCGATCGAACTCGATCTGGCGGCGGAGCTCTATCGCGGCAAAAAGGTTTGTGGCCGACTGCTTGCCCCACCCCTCCTTGTCTTCGAGTTTTTCCTCCGAAACATCGTCGCGCGCCTGCAGGGTGAAGATATCGGCTGGCTTGGTCACGCGGCCTTCCTCGAAGAATGCTTCAACCTGTTTGGCGCCCAGCCCCTCAATATCGAAGGCGTTGCGCGAGACGAAATGTTTCAATCGCTCCACCGCTTGGGCCGGACAGACAAGCGCGCCGGTGCAACGGCGCACCACGTCTTCCTTGCCCGTTTTGGGATTGACTTCGCGGACCACGTTGCTGCCGCAGGCGGGACAGCGATCGGGAAAGACGAATGGTTTCGATACCTTAGACCGCTTTTCCTCAACCACGCTCAAAACCTGAGGAATGACGTCGCCGGCGCGCTGGATGATGACCGTGTCACCCTCGCGCACGCCCTTGCGGGCGATCTCGTCTTCGTTGTGCAGCGTCGCGTTTTGGACCACGACGCCGCCCACGGTGACGGGCTCGAGCTTGGCGACGGGGGTGAGCGCGCCGGTGCGCCCTACCTGAATTTCAATCTCGCGCAGCAGCGTCGTCGCCTTTTCGGCCGGAAATTTGTGGGCAACAGCCCAGCGCGGCGAGCGCGAAACGAAGCCGAGGCGCTCTTGCCAATCGAGGCGGTTGACCTTGTAGACGACGCCGTCGATGTCGTAGCCGAGCGTGGTGCGCTGGGCCTCGATATCGCGATAGGCCTCGAGCATTTCATCGGCGCTCTTGCAAAGGCGCATCAGCGGATTGACCGGAAATCCCCAGCGTTGGAGCGCTTGGGCGACGCCCATTTGGGTATCGGCCGGCAGCCCGCTCGCCTCGCCCCAGGCATAACCGAAAAACTTCAAGGCGCGCTCGGCCGTCATCTTGGGATCGAGCTGGCGCAGCGAACCGGCCGCGGTGTTGCGCGGATTGACGTAGCTTTGACGGCCTGCTGCCTCCTGGCGGGCGTTCAGCGCGGCGAAGTCGGCGTGGGTCATATAGATCTCGCCGCGCACCTCGAAGCGCTCCGGAAAATCTATTTCGGAAACGCGTTTGGGGATATCGGCGATGGTTTCTACGTTTGCAGTTACGTTTTCGCCCTCGTAACCGTCACCCCTGGTTGCCCCCTGGATGAACTGGCCGCGGTCGAAGGTGAGCGCGATCGACAGTCCGTCGATCTTGGGTTCGGCCGTGACTTCGATCGTCTCGTCGGCCTCGAGACCCAGGAAACGGCGAATGCGGTTGAGGAAGTCGACAACGTCTTCGTCGTTGAAGACATTGCCCAGCGACAGCATCGCGACCTTGTGCGTGACCTTGGCGAACTGTTCCGATGGCGCAGCGCCGACACGATGGCTCGGCGAATCCGGACGCACCAGATCGGGGAAGCGGGTTTCGATCGCCTCGTTGCGGCGCCTCAAGTCGTCATAGTCGGCATCGGAAATTTCGGGCGCGTCCTGCCGGTAATACGAGGCGTCATGGTGGGCGAGTTCTAGGGCCAACCTTTCCAGTTCACGTTCGGCCTCGTCCGCCGTCAGCTTTTCGAGCGGTTTGGCCTCTGGCTTGTCGCTCACGCGCTGCGCTCCATCAAGCGTTCTGCCGCCGCGCGCGCCTCGTCCGTCACCGTTTGGCCAGCCAGCATGCGGGCGATCTCCTCGCGGCGCGCCTCGCTCTGCAACACCGATACCTGCGTCACCACGGCCTCACCATCGCCACCGGCCTGCGGTTGCTTGGAAATCCGCAAATGGCCGCTTGCTTGTGCCGCCACTTGGGGTGCGTGGGTGACGGCCAGCACCTGGAGATCGCGCGCCAGGCGTGCCAGGCGTTCGCCCATGGCAGCTGCGGTCGCGCCACCAATTGCCGTGTCGATTTCATCGAAAATGAGCGTCGGCGCGCTGCCCCTTGCCGCCAACACCACCTTGAGCGCCAAGATAAAGCGCGAGAGCTCGCCGCCGGAGGCCACCTTCATCAGCGGCCCGGCTGCGGTACCGGGATTTGTGCGCACCCAGAAGGCAACGCGGTCGATTCCAGATGGCCCGCCTTCCTCGGCCGGACTGGTCTCGATGCTGGTGAAGAACTCGGCGCCTTCCAGCTTGAGGGGCGCCAGCTCGACCATAACGGCAGCATCGAGCGCTTTGGCGCTCGCCTGGCGCTTGGCGCTGAGCGCCTCGGCCGCCTGCACATAAACGTCACGGGCATCGTGGGCGGCTTGGCGCAACTGGCCGAGCCTGTGCTCGCCGGCATCAAGCGCATCGAGTTCCGTCTCGAACTTCGAGACCAGGTTCGGCAATTCAGCCACTTGGACCTTGTGCTTGCGGGCTAAGGCGCGCAACGCAAACAGGCGTTCTTCGACTTCCTCGAGCTCACTGGGCTCGAACGTCGTCTGACGCAAGGCCGCCTCTATCGTCGCGCGTGCTTCGTTTGCCTCGCCGAGCACGCGTTCGATTGCAGCGGCAACGCCCGACAGCGCCGCACCTGTTGTCTCGGCTTGGCGCTCCAACTTGCGCAGCGCCGCATTGAGCCGGGCATCGGCCGTGCCCTCGCCCGAAAGCGCGTCTTTCGCCTCCTCAAGATCCGCCGCGATTTTTTCTGCGTGCATCATCAATGTGCGCCGTTCGGCGAGCGCGGTCTCCTCGTCAGCTTGTGGATCGAGGGTGCGCAGCTCTTCGAGAGCGTGGGTGAGAAAATCGGCGTTGTCTCTCACCTGAGCAAGATGAGCCTCGTGCTCGGCCGCTGCCTTGAGCGCCTGTTGCCAGGCCTGATAGGAGGCACCGAGCGCGCCGGCCTCACCGCTTAGGCCGCCATAGGCGTCGATTAGATCGCGATGAGTGGCCGTATCGGTGAGCGCGCGATCGTCGTGTTGGCCATGAATTTCGACCAGTAAGGCGCCGACACGCCGGAGCAGCTGAACGCTGACGGGTGCGTCGTTGAGGAATGCCCTTGTGCGCCCGTCCGGCGACTGGCTGCGACGCAAGACAAGCTGTTCGCCCGGCTCGATCTCGATGTCGCTCTGGGCCAGCACCTGGTAGACCGGATGATCGCGGTCCAGTTCGAACAGCGCGGTGACCTGGCCTTGTTCGGCGCCAATTCTGACCAATCCCGCATCGCCGCGCGCTCCCAGGGCCAGCGCAAAAGCATCCAGCAGAATCGATTTGCCGGCGCCCGTTTCGCCCGTCATGACACTCATGCCCGGTCCGAACTCGAGCTCCAACCGGTCGATAAGAACAATGTCGCGGATGGTGAGCGCGGTTAACACGGCGCGCCCATCAGAAGGAGGTGATGCGTCCCCATGTCCGACTGATCCACGAACCTTCGCTTTCCTTGGGTTCCAGACCGCTTCCCTGGAGGAGACTGTAGGCTGGCGGATACCACTTGCTATCTGGAAAATTGTGTCCGAGCACGGCGGCAGCGGTTTGAGCTTCGTTGGTGATACCCAGCGCCATATAGGCTTCCGTCAAGCGCAGCAAGGCCTCTTCGACGTGCGCGGTGGTCTGGTATTCGGTCACCACGGTACGGAACCTGTTGATGGAGGCTAGATAATTCTGCTGCTTGAGATAGTAGCGTCCGACGTCCATTTCTTTCGCCGCCAGCAAATCCTTCATGGTCTTTATCCGATTCCTGGCCTGTTCGGCATAGCGTGAATCGGGATAGCGGGTCGCTACGGTGTTGAGAGCATTGAGCGCCTTTTTGGTGCGGGTCTGATCGCGTTTGGGATCCTTGACCTGGTCGTAATAGGAGTTGGCGATGATGTGGTATGCGAGCGATGATTCCTTGGTGCCTGGATGCAGCGTGACGTAGCGCTCGGCGGCGGCGATGGCGTCGGTGTAGTCGCCTGCTTTGTAACGGGCATAGGCCGACATGACGATTGCGCGACGGGCCAACGGCGAATAGGGGTGGTCACGGTCAATCTCTTCGAACTTCTTGGCCGCGTCCTTATAGCTGCGCTCCTCCATCAGAGCGTCGGCTTCGGCGTAGATGGTTTCAGGTGGATTAGGGTTGGAGATGCCGGAGACTTCGGCATCAGACGAAGCGCAGCCGCCCAGCACGAAGACAGCCAACAAACATATCAGGGCTTTCACCGTCCGCGGGAGGATCGGGACCATCACGCCATTCGTTCCTGGTTCAATCCTCAGCATCGGCGTCCTGTGTTCACGAGACAGCAATCTATCTGCGCCCAAACCGCGGCTCTATTGCGTCAGCGAAATTAGCCTCGGCAAAATTGGCCACGCAACATTGACCCCATGGCGCGACCGACTTTGACGAGACGGCGTGCGGCTGGGATCAGGTTGAATCACATTATAGCGTAATCACGCGCTACAGCGTCATTGGAACAATTCGAATGTGGTGATTTTGTGCCTCTGCCCGCCATGCCCGCCGCATCGGCAACGCGTTGCATACCGGTGCTTGCGGGCTAAAAACTCACTAAGGCGTGACGTTTGATCCGGCCTATGACCGGTCGGCGGCGTAGCTCGCTGCAGCAAGGCCCAAATTGAGCTCACCGTGGCCGACTTCCATATGGCGCGCGGCCTCCACGAGTTCCCACGCCTCACTATCGGCAAACAGCGTCTCCAGGGCGCGGTGGTTCAGTTTGTGACCGCCGCGGCTGGACTTGTAGGCACACAACAGCGGTGCGCCCGACAACGCCAGATCGCCGACCGCGTCCAGTGCCTTGTGGCGCACGAATTCGTCTGGAAAGCGTGTGCCCTCTTGATTGACGATACGATCCTCGCCAATGGCGACGGTGTTTTCCAGCGATGCGCCGAGCGCCAAACCCGCTGCCCATAATTTTTCGACGTCACTCATGAACCCGAAGGTGCGCGCCCGGGCCAGTTCATGCCGAAAGCTGCCCGGCGTAACTTCGATCTGCAGGCGCTGGCGGCCGATAACTGGGTTTTCGAAATCAATTTCAACGTCGAGATGAAACCCGTAATGGGGATGAATCTCGGCCCATGAGGCGCCTTCGCTCACACGAACGGGCTTCAACACCTTGATGAAACGGCGCGGCCGGTCCAATTCGTGGATGCCGGCATCGTCGATGGCGTCGACGAAGGGTTTGGAACTGCCATCCAAAATCGGAACTTCGCCGCTGTCGATATCGATGAGAACGTTGTCGACGTTGAGACCGCGCAGGGCAGCGAGCAGATGCTCTACTGTTGCCACCGCCGAACCATTGCCGTCGCTCAAAACCGTACAGAGCGTCGTGTTGCTCACGACCCTGTAGTCGGCCGGCAAAACGACGCTGGCCGATTTGTCGCCGGTCACGATAAAGCGAATGCCGGTGTCGGCTTCGGATGGATACATGGAGATGGCAGCGGGTGCACCCGTGTGAACACCGGTTCCCGTCAGCTCAATGTCGTTGGCAAGAGTGGTTTGCCGCGCCCCAATAAATTTCGCCATGGGTTGTTGCCGTCCTCAAAGTTCCCAATACTGGCCAGGATAAAAATCCCGAGCCCCCAACTTCAATTCTTGGGTCCTTGACGCTCTTACAACACCGGAACTTTTCGGACTGCCCTGTGTCAAACGCGTACTGTGGACCAACGTGCGGAAAGAGTACCGTCTGGTGAGGGGAGCCGACAAATCACGGATTTTTACAGTCTGTTACGGAGCACGCCGCGAGCGGGCACGCGATTGGGCCCGGCGGGACGATCCTGCAGCGCGAGGCTTGAACAGCCGCGCGTTCGCCAATCTCGCGTTGGCTTAAAGCTGACAAAATCTCATTGACGCCGCAAAAATGCAGGTATTTCAAGATCTTCACTGCTGCTTTCCGGTGCCGATCGAGCTTTGGATTGGACGGTTTGAGCCGGGCGTGCGGTCGAAATAGGACCATCGGTGCCCGTCGCCTTGACCTCTTCGACGACGGCTTGGGGCTTCTTTGTGCGGTCCATGGGCGGCTCGCGATCACGCGAGATTTCCACATCCTGTGTCTTTTCTGCACGCCCCATACCGGCGAGTCGCTCGAAAAATCCAATTTTTTTCTTCTGGGCCGCCAAGCCGACGTCGGATTCGCCGCCATCTTTTGCTTTCAGCTGGTTCTGCGCGACCGCGGGCAGGTCTTCGATGGCCGGCATCTGACGCGCCGAGCGCTTGACCAGCGACGGCGGCTGGGGAACGAAAGATTGCCCGGCAGAGGTCTGCGGCGCAGCTTTTTGCCGCGTTTGGCCGGTCTGGGCTGCAATTTCTGGCGCCCGCTTCTCGATCGTAACGTCGTCGGAGCCTTGCCAAACGGAAGATTGGTCTGCGGCGACCGGCGCGGTTTCATTGCTCAGCGCGTCCTCGGCGTCGAGGTCTTGGATGCGTTCGTTCAGGCTGGCGGCCAATGTCTTCACGATCGGCTGAGCGTCATTCTCGGGCGTGACCTCGCCCGGCATGGCAAACTGGTCAAGTCCCGTCGCAACGACCGATACCCGGATCTTGCCATCGAGCTTTTCGTCGAAGGTGGCTCCCAGGATGATGTTGGCCTCCAAATCCACTTCTTCGCGAATCCGGCTTGCGGCTTCATCGACCTCATAAAGGGTGAGATCGTTGCCGCCAGTGATCGAAATCAGCAGGCCGCGGGCGCCCTTCATCGAGACGTCATCGAGCAGAGGATTGGAGATTGCGGCCTCGGCGGCTTGGCTGGCGCGATCATCGCCCGAGGCCTCGCCCGTTCCCATCATTGCCTTGCCCATGCCGCGCATGATCGCGCTGACGTCGGCGAAATCGAGATTGATGAGCCCTTCCTTGACCATCAAATCGGTGATGCAGGCAACGCCCGAATAGAGCACTTCGTCGGCAAGCGCAAAGGCATCGGCGAAGGTCGTCTTCTCGGTGGCGACCCGAAACAGATTCTGGTTCGGGATAACGATAAGCGTGTCGACCACCTTTTGGAGCTCGATTATGCCGGCCTCGGCCGTTTCCATGCGGCGCTTGCCCTCAAACTGGAAAGGCTTGGTAACGACGCCAACGGTCAACACTTTTTCTTCGTATGCAGCACGCGCGATCACCGGCGCGGCCCCTGTTCCCGTGCCGCCGCCCATACCGGCGGTGATGAAAACCATATGCGAGCCCGCGACCTGCGCTCTGATCTCTTCGATCACCTCTTCGGCAGCCGCCGCGCCGATTTCCGGTTTGGAGCCGGCGCCCAGACCTTCGGTCACGTGCGTGCCCATCTGAATGCGCCGTTCGGCGCTCGACATGGCAAGCGCTTGGGCATCGGTGTTGGCGACGACGAATTCGACGCCTTCAAGCCCCGATGTGATCATATTGTTTACCGCATTCCCGCCGGCACCACCGACGCCGACTACGGTAATGCGGGGCTTAAGTTCGGTCATGTCGGGTACCTTGAGATTGATTGTCATGGCAGCACCATTGCTTTGCTTTTAAATTTCTATTTCAGGTTCGTTTCTTTTCTTTGAATCCAGGTGCTCAAAAACTTTCCCTGATCCACTGACCGACGCGCGAGAAATAACCCGCATCCGCGGCGATGACAGTTGGATAAATTTGATTCGGACGCTCACTTTGAGCCAAATTCGAATAGCTGAGAGCGCCGACGGCTGTCGCGAACACGGGGCTCAGACAGCCATTGGGCAGACCTGCTGCGCCGCGCGGAATACCCTGGCGGACGTCCGAGCCCAAAATGCGCGAGGCGAGTTCTGCCAGTCCCGGCAGCTGGCTCGCTCCGCCGGTCAGCACGACGGGATGGTTGGCCATCGCGTCCAAGCCGTTGGCATCAATGCGATGGCGGATATGCTCCAGGATCTCTTCGACCCTGGGACTGACGAATTCGGTAATTTGAGCCTTGGTGACGCGGTTGAACTGGGGCGCCTCATGGGCCTCTCCGACCATTGGGAAGGAAATGCCTTCGTTTTCATCAGACGACGTGGCAAAGGCGCTGGCGTGCAGAATTTTCATGCGTTCTGCCTCGTTGAGTGGCGAGGCAAGCGATCTCGCGAGATCCATGGTCAGGAGATTGCCGCCGATCGCAAGGGCGTCGGCATAAACGAATTGGCCCTCGGTGAAAACGGCGAGCGTCGTCGTTCCGGCGCCGAAGTCGATGCAAGTGACGCCGAGATTGGCTTCATCGGGGCTCAGGGTGGCCAGAGCGCTGGCATAGGGCGCTGCCACCATGCCGGCGACGGTGACATGACACCTCTCGACGCAGAGCATCAAATTGCGCAGCGGCTTTTCGTCCACGGCAATGGAGTGAATGTCGGCCTGGAACCTGTCGGCGATCATTCCGCGCGGATCGGCGATCGGCGTACCGCCATCGAGCCGATAGGCGGTGGGTATTGTGTGCAGTACGATGGCGCCGTCGCGCATGGCGTAATCGCGCCCGGCCGCAAGTACGCGATTGATGTCCTGATCGCGCACGGCGTTTGAAGCAACGTCGACGCTGGCCTGAAAAATTTCACTTCTGATGCGGCCACAGCTCACCGTCAGCAAAACTTCGCCGACGGTGACGCCGGCCATGCGCTCGGCCTGATCGATAGCTGCGGCGATCGATTTCTCGGCCTGGTCCATATTGACGACACAGCCGCCCTTCATGCCCACAGCTTGCTGGTGGCCCAGTCCAATCACCTGGAACTGGGGCATCTCGGCATTGGCCTGCCAGTCCGACCGGCCCATCGATTTGGCGATCAGGCAGCAAATCTTACTGGTGCCGACGTCGAGTACGGCAACGGTGCGCTGGCGCTTGGGCTTGTATCCCTGGTTGGCGAGCATCGGTTAGGTGCCTCGCCCTGTCGGTTGCGTGGTCTGGCGAGCGGCTTCCTTGCGCGCGGTCTCGCGCCGTGCCGCGGCCTGTTCGCTGAGGCGCATGCTGATCCGGTCGCCAAGCCGAAAGTCGATGGACTCGATGTCGGCGGAAAGCAGGCCACGTGCCTGCTCGAGCTCAGCCAACCGCTCGAGCGCCGATGCGGCGCGCTCTTCGGGCAGCTTGATCTCGACTCCATTTTTGAGTTTGAGGGTCCATCGCCGCTTGGCGACCCTGACGACGGCAAGCACCCGCGACTTCAATTCGGCATGGGCATTGAGCAGCGCAAACAATTCGCGCACCTTGGCCGGACCGCCCTTGCCCACCACCAGCGGCAGGTTGGCGTGATCTTCGCGGGCAACGGACGCGATGACGCGGCCGCCGGCATCGATCAGGCGCATCTTTCCATCGATCTGCCAGACCGCGAATGGGACGCGCTCTTCGATCACGACCTGCACCGTCGAGGGCGGAAAGCGCATGACCTTGGCTTGGCGCACCCAGCTGAGTTTCTCGAGGCGTTGCTTGGCCGCGATGCTGTCGACATCGAAAATTGGCGTGCCCTCGCCAAATCCCAGTGCCTCGACGATCTCTTCGCGCGACGTTTGATCCAATCCTTCGATCGCGAGTTGTTGGACGGTGAAGCCCGCATGCGCCATCGCGAGGCGGGCCTGCTCCTGGGTGTAGCCGGCCAAACGTCCCGCGTAGCCGCCAACGGCAACGCCGTAAATGATGGTGGCGCCGATGAAAAGACCAGCGGCCATGCGCGCTGCCGCAAGCGCGCGGTTTGGCGCGCTGGGCGCAGCGCGGGCCGCGCGGCCACTGGGTGGGCGGGCGCCAATGCCAATCGCGGCCAACTGATGCGACGGCGCGAGCGAAAGCGCTGCCTGCATGGACGTGCGCCCCTGGCCTGCCGTCGAACCCGATATTGTATCAATAACTCCGTCTAGCGATCGCAAGACGCGTCCTCCACAATCCAGCGGACCAAATCACCAAATGAGCGGCCCGCATGGGCCGCAAGCTCCGGGACAAGTGACGTTGTTGTCATGCCGGGCTGGGTGTTCACCTCGAGGCACACCAGCTCGCCCTTATCTCCGGAATTATCGTCAAACCGGAAATCAGAACGGCTCACGCCACGGCACCCCAGAGCCTGGTGCACCGCCAGTGATAGCTTCTGAACCAATTGGTAAACATTTGGTGAAATTTGCGCTGGGAGGACGTGTTTTGAGCCTCCAGGAGCGTATTTCGCCTCGAAATCGTAAAAGCCGAGGCCTTCGGCCGGCAAAATCTCAATTACGCCAAGAGGGTCCTCCCCCATCACGGCGCACGTCAACTCCCGGCCTGGGATGAAGCGCTCGACCAAAAGATCTTCGAGCGCCCACTTGGACGAGGCGAGTTCGGCGGGTGGTTTCGCCTCGCCTTTTCCGACAATAAACACACCGACACTGGAGCCCTCGGCCACCGGCTTGACGACGTAGGGGGGCTTCATCACATGGGCTTTGGCGGCTTCGTGGCCCGCCACCACGACACCCTCTGCAACCGGAATGCCGGCAGCGCGCATGACGTCCTTGGCGCGTTCCTTGTGCATGGCAAGCGCTGAGGCCAGCACGCCCGAATGGGTGTAGGGAATCTGCAGAGTCTCGAGAATTGCCTGGGCGCAGCCATCTTCGCCCCAGCGTCCATGCAAGGCGTTGAAGCAGACGTCGGGCTTGACCTCGCGAAGCCTCTCGACGATGTTGCGCCCCACATCAATGCGGGTCACGCGGTAGCCCTCGCTCTCAAGCGCATCGGCGCAGGCGCTGCCCGAGTTGAGCGAGACTTCGCGCTCGACCGACCAACCGCCCATCAGAACCCCGACGTGTTCGAACTTGCCCGTCACGACTCCAACTCCCCGGCCGAGCGATCGGGAATACCGATACGCCTAATTTCCCACATCAGCTCGACGCCGCTGGTCTCCTTAACGCGCGTGCGCACGGTCTCACCGAGCCGCTCCAGATCGTCGGCGCTGGCGCCTCCCTCATTGATGAGAAAATTGCAGTGCTTTTCCGAAACCATGGCGCCGCCCAGACGCAAGCCCCTGCAACCCGCCGCGTCGATCAACTGCCATGCCTTGTGACCTTCGGGATTTTTAAACGTGCTTCCCCCGGTGCGGCTCTTGATGGGTTGGGCCTGCTCGCGGTACTCGGTGATGGCCTCCATCTCTTTTTCGATTTCAGCCCGATCACCGGCTGTGCCCTGGAACAGGGCCTGGGTAAAAATCAGACCCTTGGCCGCCCCGCAGTGGCGGTAGCCCATGGCCATGTCGTCCAATGACAAGGCCATCGCCCGTCCCGCCCGATCGACTGCGCGGGCTTCAATCAGAATATCCTTGGTCTCGCTGCCGTGGGCGCCGCCATTCATGGCCAACGCGCCACCCACCGAACCTGGAATGCCGCGGTAAAAGGCGAGGCCGTTGATTCCCGCTTCGGCAGCGGCGCGGGCGAGCCTGACGTCGGGTACGGCGGCGCCGGCGCGCAACCGGAAACTCTCCTCGATGGTGATTTCGCCAAACCCGCGTCCAAGCCGGATGACCACTCCAGGAACGCCGCCGTCGCGGACCAACAGGTTGGACCCAAGTCCAATGACCGTGACGGGCAACCCGGCCGGGGCGTGGCCAAGAAAATAGGCGAGATCCTCTTCGTCGGCCGGCGTGAAGAGATATTGCGCCGGCCCACCAACACGGAACCATGTGATCTCCGAAAGCGGCGCATCGAGTTTGAGGCGGCCGCGCAGGTTCGGCAGTGCTGCCGCCAAGTCGGCGACATTGGCCAGCATCGTCATGCGGCATCCCCGGGCAAGGACGTGTCGTTCAAAAGCTGCGGCAACGTATTGATCCACTCGGTGATGGTGCCGGCGCCAAGGCCGATCACTAGATCGCCGGGCTTGGCGTTTTGGCCGAGCATTGCGATGAGTTCTCGCTCGTCTTCGACCGCCACGACATGACCGTGGCCCTGCCGCTTGATGCCTTCTATCAGTGTGTCGCGATCGATTCCCTCGATGGGCGCCTCTCCGGCCGAGTAGACGGGCGTTACGATCACGGTGTCGGCGTCGCCGAAGCAGGTGCAGAATTCGCCAAACAGGCTCTGCAACCTGGAATATCGATGGGGCTGAACGACGGCCAACACCTGCCCCCGGGAAGCACTCTTCGCCGCCTTGAGAACCGAGGCGATCTCGACCGGGTGGTGGGCGTAATCGTCATAGACGTCCACGCCGTTCCAAGTGCCTATATGGGTGAACCGCCGCTTGACGCCGCTAAAGCCCGCAAGGGCCTTGCGAATCTGCTCGTCGGCGATGCCAATTTCGCTGGCGACCGCGATCCCTGCCAGCGCATTGAGCGCATTGTGATCGCCCGGCATGGGCAGGCGCAGGTCCGTGAGCGCGCGCGGACCACCACGCACGTCGGGGCCCATATCAATATCGAACAGCGTCGCGTCGCCATCGGCGCGGAAGTTGGCGATGCGCAGATCGGCGTCGTCGGCAAAACCATAGGTGAGCACGCGCCGGCCGGCCTCTTCGCGCCGCAAGGTTGCGATCATTTCGCGCACGATCGGATGATCGAGGCCCGCAACAACGAGTCCGTAAAATGGGATGTTGCTGAAAAACGAACGAAAGGCCGCGTGCAACGCCTCGATAGAGACCCAGTAGTCCATGTGCTCGGCGTCGATATTGGTGACGACGCCGATCTGGGTGGGCAACTTCATGAACGTGCCGTCGGACTCGTCGGCTTCGACCACCATCCACGAGCCCGCGCCAATGCGCGCGTTCGAGCCATAAGCGTTGATGATACCGCCGTTCAAAACAGTGGGGTCGAGTTTGGCCGAATCGAGCAGTTCGGCGATGATCGAGGTCGTCGTGGTCTTGCCGTGGGTGCCGGTGACCGAAATGGTGGCGTAGCCGCGCATCAGTTCGGCCAGCATTTCGGCGCGGTGAATTATGGCAATGCCGCTTGCGCGCGCCGCCTCGACTTCGAGATTGTCCGCCTTGACGGCGGATGAGACGACGACGAACTCGGCCCCCGCCACGTTCCCCGCCTTATGGCCGACCACGCAAGGAATGCCCATGGCCTGAAGGCGTGTCACGTTGGCGTTCTGCTTTATATCGCTGCCACGCACGACAAAGCCGCGGATATGCAACACCTCGGCAATGGCGCTCATGCCAATGCCGCCGATACCGACGATATGAAACGGCCCGATGTCGCCTGGCATCTGCATACGCTTTACCCTTCCCCGCCGCGCCCGCTTGCAATCATCTCCTCAACCATATCAGCGAGCCTGGAAACCGCATCGGCTCGTCCCATTGCGTGGGCGCTGGCAGCTGCTTTGCCGAGCCGATCGGTGTCGTGCAGCCAACTTTCGATTTCATTCGCCAGGCTATCGGGAGTCAAATCTCCTTGTCTGCGGCATCGCGCGCCGCCGGCCTCTGCCAAACGAGTTGCATTCTCAAGCTGATCGTTGTCAAGGGCGTGGGGCAGAGGCACCAGGATTGCCGGCCGGCCGATCACGGTCAGTTCCGCTACGGTCGAGGCGCCGGAGCGCGCGATCACCAGATGCGCGTTGGCGATGCGCTCGGGAAGATCGTCGAAGAAGCTGGCAACCTCGGCCTTGATACCGGCTTCTTCATATGTGTGCTGCACGCGCGCCACGTCTTCCTCGCGGGCTTGCTGGATGATGGCGAGGCGCTTGCGCAATGGTTCCGACAGGCGGGCCATGGCGATGGGGGCGCAGTCCGAAAAAAAGCGCGAGCCCTGGCTGCCGCCAAAGATGAGAATATTGATGGCGCCGCGGGCAGCCGGTGGCTTGTAGGGCCGCTCACTGCGCTCGACGACCGCATCGCGGACCGGCGCGCCTGTCACCCGGGTGCGCCCGGATGCGGCCTCGGGCAATGATCGCGTGGTCTCGTAGGACAGGGCAACCTTATCGGAAAGACGGGCCAGCAGACGGTTGGCGCGACCCATAACAGCGTTCTGCTCATGGATGGCGATAGGTACGCCCGCCAGCTTTGCGGCGAAAAGCGGCGGCAGCGTCGGATAGCCTCCGAAACCGACCATGACCAATGGTCGGGTCCGCCGCATCAATGTCCATGCGGCATAGGTCCCGCGCGCAAGCGTCCAGATGCTCCAGGCCACAGCCCAGGGGGTGCGCGAGGTCAGTGTTGCTGAGGGGACGTGATAAACCGTCTTTGCCGGAAAGCCGGCGCCGTAACGTTCGCCGCGGCGTTCGGTGATGAGGTCGACGCCAAAGTCTCGCCGCGTCATTTCCTCGGCCAGCGCACGGGCGGGGAAGAGATGTCCGCCGGTCCCTCCCGCGGCCACCATGACAAGGCCCTTCAAGCCTCGATCTCCAGTTCGGCGGTGCGGTGGGCATCGATCCGGCGCGCAATGCTGACCGAGCGTGGCCGGCGGCGCATCAGCCCCAGAGCCAGACCAAGGGTCAGCGCCATCGATATAAGCGATGAGCCGCCATAGGAAATGAAGGGCAAGGTCATGCCCTTGGCCGGCAACATGCCGAGATTGACTGACATGTTGATCAGCGCCTGCAGCCCGAACAGCAGCACCAGTCCCGCGACCGAATGGCGGATGAAGCTGTCGGCCTCATGCATGGTGTGGCGCGTACCGCGCAACACGATGAAGGCGAATATCGCGACCAACGCCAGACAAACGATCAAACCGTATTCTTCCGCGGCGACGGCGAAAATGAAATCGGTATGGGAATCGGGAAGCACTTGCTTGACCTGACCTTCGCCCGGCCCCCGGCCGAACCATCCCCCTTGGATGAACGACTGGAGGGCGTGGTCCATCTGATAAGTGTCGCCGGACCCCGGGTTGATGAAGGAATCGATGCGGGCAGCGACGTGGGACACACTGAAATAAGCGACTACCATGCCGATGATTGCGATCACCACAAGGGCCACTACCCAAACAAGGTGAATCCCGGCGAGGAAAAACAGCGCACCCCAAACAACCGTGACGAGCAGAACTTGACCGAAATCGGGCTGCAGGATCAGCATGCCGGCAAACAAGGCATAGAGCGCCAGCGCCAAAGGCAGGCCGGGCACGTCGGCCCGCGTCTGGCTCTCGGAAAACAGCCAAGCACACAAAATTACGAATCCCGGCTTGAGCAACTCAGAAGGCTGCAACGAAAAAGGACCCAATTTCAGCCAGCGCGTGGCGCCCTTGATTTCAGGGCCGATGACGAGGGTCGCAAGCATCAAGGCCAGGCCGCCGGCGACCAGTACCAGGCAAAGCCGGCGCATCTGCCGCGGGTTGAGCAGGGAGGCGGCAACCAGAGTCAACACCGAGGGGCCTAAGAACATGGCATGGCGTTTGACGAAGTAGAACGGCTCGAGGCCAAGCTTGACCGCGACAGGCGGACTTGCGGCAAGCGACAGCACCAGCCCGCCCGCCATCAGCGCAACGATGGCGGAAAGCAACAGGTGATCGATCGTGAACCACCAGTCGCTCAGGATGCTGCGGTCGGAGCGTCTAAGCCTCATGGCGTTCACCCGGCCTCGTCGGCGGTATTGCCGAGCAAGCTCACGGCGGCGCGAAAGGCGTTGCCGCGCTCGGCGAAATTTGCGAACTGATCGAACGACACGCATGCCGGCGACAGCAGTACGACGGGATTTTCCGCGCCCTCTGCCGCCGCATCGCTGGCGGCCGCCGCAACGGCCTTCTCCAGGGTTCGGCTTGTTTTGCAGGGCACCTTACCCTCGAGCTCCGCGGCAAATGCATCAGCCGCCTCGCCGATCAGATAGGCCCGTCGAATTTTTCCGTAGAATTGCTCGAGGCCTGCCAGGCCATCGTCTTTTGCCCGCCCGCCGGCGATCCAATAAATATCGTCGAAGCAGGCGAGCGCCTTGGCGACGGCTTCGGAGTTGGTCGCCTTGGAATCATTGATGAAGTGGATGTTGCCCTTCAGGGCCACCGGTTCCATCCGGTGGGCAAGACCGGGGAAGGACGCAAAGCCGGCCGCGATATCGTCGGCTGAGAGGCCACAGGCCCGCGCGGCCGCGTAAGCGGCGGCTGCATTTTGCCAATTGTGTTCGCCGCGCAAGGAAGCGATGGCGCCCAGTTGCAGGCGGGCGCACTCGCGCCCCGCACGCATCTCGACCAGTTCGCCGTCGCGCACGAAGACGCCGGTCTCAACGGACGTCTTCGTGGAGATGCGTGAGACGTCGTAGGGGCCGGTCAAGGTATCGGCAACCTTGCGGCTTGGTTCGTCATCGATGCCGACGACAGCCCAACCGTCATCGTCCAGATGTTCGAATATGCCCGCCTTGATGGCCGCATAGCTCTCAAAGTCGCCGTGCCGGTCGAGATGATCGGGCGTGATGTTGAGAAGCACAGCGCCGGTCAGCGCCAGAGATGGCGTGAGGTCGAGCTGATAGGACGAAAATTCGATTACGTAGGTCATGGCGTCCACAAAGGGGTCCAGATCCAAAATGGCGGTTCCGATATTTCCGCCCAATAAGGATTTGTGACGCGAGAAGGCTAAAAGATGGTCAACGAGAGCAGATGTTGTCGACTTGCCGTTGGTGCCGGTGATACCGATGGTGCGCGCCTTCGAGCCCGATGCGGCGTGCTCAAGGAAAAAAAGCTCGGTGTCGCCGATGACCGCGATAGCGGCCTCGCGCGCCCGTTTCACGCTCCAATGGGGCTCGGGATGGCTGAGGGGAACGCCGGGCGCCAGAACCAGACAGGCGAAAGCCGACCAGTCGGCCTTGGCAAGGTCTACCAGTGCGATACCCTGGGATTGGGCGGCCTTGCGGGCATCCGCGCTATCGTCCCAAGCAGAAACGTCCGCCCCGCCTGCCGCAAGCGCTCGAGCAGCGGCAACGCCGCTCGCGCCAAGCCCGAAGACGGCAACCTGTTGCCCATCGAAAACTCGAATGGGAATCATTCGGGGATTTTAGCGCAATTTGAGGGTCGCGAGGCCGACCAAAGCCAAGACAACGGAAATGATCCAGAAACGCACGACAACGGTCGGCTCGGCCCACCCTTTTTGTTCGAAGTGGTGGTGCAGCGGCGCCATCCGGAAGACGCGCTTTCCCGTCAGACGGAACGAAGCCACCTGAACGATCACCGAGGCGGTCTCCAGAACGAACAGACCGCCAACGATGGCGAGCACCAATTCGTGTTTGATCGCGACGGCGATCGCGCCCAGCGCACCACCCAGAGACAAAGAGCCCGTGTCGCCCATGAAAATCATGGCCGGCGGCGCGTTGAACCACAAGAAGCCGAGACCCGAGCCGACAAGCGCACCGCAAATCACCGCAAGTTCACCGGCGCCCGACACGTAATGGATCTGCAAATAGTCGGAGAAGACCGTGTTTCCGACCACATAGGCTATGAAGCCAAAGGTGGCGGCAGCGATCATGACGGGAACTATCGCCAGCCCGTCCAGGCCATCGGTCAGGTTGACGGCATTTCCCGCCCCGACAATCACGAACACGCCGACTGCGATGAAGAACGGGCCCAGGTTGAAAAGCACATCCTTGAAAAAAGGCAGCGCCAGCGAGGTCGAAAAAGGCTCTTTGCCGAGCTTGATAACCGCATAGACGGCGACCGCCGCGACGATCGTCTCCAACAGAAACTTGATCCTTCCCGGAAACCCGCGGGTCGAATGCTGGGTGACTTTGACGTAGTCGTCATAGAGACCGATCAGCCCGTAGCTGAGCGTCAAGATCAGCACGATCCAGACATAGGGATTGGCCAGATTGGCCCAAAGCAACGTCGCGGTCGTGACACCCATTAGGATCATCAGGCCGCCCATGGTCGGCGTGCCTTGCTTTTGGACGATATGGCTTTCGGGGCCGTCCTCGCGTATCGGCTGGCCCTTGCCCTGTTTCAAGCGAAGCGCGTTGATCAAGGACTGCCCGAACATGAACACGAAAAACAGCGCCGTCATCGTCGCCCCGCCCGTGCGGAACGTGATGTAGCGAAAAACGTTCAGTGGCTGGAATTGATCGCTGAGCTCAACGAGCCAGTACAGCATGGCGTTCCCTCATTCTTCGTGGTCGCAAACCGATTTAGGCCCCGTCAAACTCTGCCGCAGCGCATCTACAATCGGCTCCATGCGGCTGCCGAGTGATCCCTTTATCATGACAACGTCGCCTGGGATAACGGCATCCACCACCATTGGCGCCAATTCGGACGAGGATAGGGCGTAACCACCCCGGCGATCGGGCGGAAGTGCGTCGAAAAGATCCGCCATCAACGGTCCGCACGCAAAGACAACATCTACCCCCGCCCCGTCAACCGCAGCCGCCAGGGCCCGGTGCAAGGCCGGACCCTCGTCGCCCAATTCCAGCATATCGCCGATCACCGCGACCCGGCGCGGAAAATCGCTGCGTGGCGTTTGCGCCATTGCCTCGAGCGCCGCGCGCATGGAGGCGGGATTGGCGTTGTAGCTCTCGTCGATGATGGCAACGCGTTCGCGTCCCTCGCCTATGATAAAGCGCGCGCCGCGGCCTTTCTGGGCGTGGTGGCCAACCAAGGCGGCGGAAGCCTCGGCCACATCGATTTCAGCGGCGTGGCAGGCCGCCAGTACGGCAAGTGAGTTCAGCACGTGATGGCGGCCCGACGCGCCGATGCGGTAGTGTAGCTCGCGGTCCCCGACGGCGGCCGATACGTTGGAGCCGTCGGCTTCGAGCTCCACATCGAGAAGCCGTGCAAAGGCCCGATCATGAACGCCGAAATCCAGAACGACACCGGCGCCGCGCTCCATGGCGCGGGCGCGCAGCAGCTCGTAATGGGCGCAGTCGCGGTTGAGGACCGCAGTGCCGCCTGCGACGAGACCGTGAAAGATTTCTGCCTTGGCTTCTGCGATGGCTTCCACCGAAGCGAAGAATTCCAGGTGAACGGGTTCGACGGTGGTGATGATCGCAATGTCGGGACGTACGAGATCGACAAGCGCTTCGATTTCGCCCGCGTGGTTCATGCCGACTTCGAAAACGCCGAAACGCGTCTCCTGCGCCATGTTGGCGAGCGACAGCGGCACCCCCCACTGATTGTTGAAGGACTTGGCCGAGGCGTGCGTCAGACCGGCTTGTCCGAACGCCAAACGCAGCGCTTCCTTGGTGCCGGTCTTGCCGACGCTGCCCGTCACGGCCACGACCGTGGCGCCGGTGCGCGCCCTGGCTGCGCGACCAAGCCCATTCAAAGCCTCGAGCGTGTCGGCGACGCGGATCAGACAGCCCTGGCCATCGGCCAATTCGATTGGCGAGGAGACGATCGCACCCGCCGCATCGCCCGCCAATGCTTCGGCGACGAAGGCATGGCCATCGAGTCGCTCGCCTTTGATGGCGACGAAGAGCGCGTCACGCCCAAGTCCGCGGCTATCGATGGCGACCGAGGCGAACCCGCGGCCCGCCTCCCCGGTGAGTTCTCCTCCCGTCGCCGCCAGAACGGCTTGGCACGTCCATAACGGCTCAGACATCGGCTATCTCCGTGCCGAGGACGGCGGCAACAGCCTCGTGATCGGAAAACGGAATGACGCGGTCGCCGACGATTTGGCCGGTCTCATGCCCCTTGCCGGCGATCAGAACCAGATCACCATCGCGCGCCTCAGCGATCGCCGCGGCGATCGCTTCAGCGCGATCGCCAATTTCAAGCGCCTCGGGGAGGCTTTTCATGATTTGGGCGCGGATCTTCTTCGGTGCCTCGCCGCGTGGATTATCGTCGGTGACGATCACGGCATCGGCACGATCGCCGGCGACAGCGCCCATCAGAGGACGCTTGCCGGTGTCGCGGTCCCCGCCGCAACCAAAAACGACGATCAAGCGCGCCCGCACATAGGGACGAAGGGCATCAAGCGCATTGGCGAGCGCGTCGGGCGTGTGGGCGTAGTCGATGAAAATAGGCGCGCCGCTGGGCGCCGTGGCGCATAAGTCGAGCCGCCCGCGCGCGCCCTGCAATTGGCCAAGCAACGGCAAAACGTCGGCGGTGGCTGCGCCGCAACCAATCGCCAAGCCCGCCGCTACGAGCGCATTGGATGTTTGGAAGGCGCCGACCAGAGGGAGCGCGATGTCGTATGATTTTCCCTCCGCCGAGACAGAGAGCTGCTGACCGAATCCTTCGATCGCGGGGCCACGCAGCGTCAATTCATTGCCCTCTTCTCCAACCGTGATCAGACGGGCGCCGCGGGCAAGGGCCGCATCGCAAAAGACATTAGCATGAAGCGCATCGGCGTTGACGACCGCGGCGCCGTCCTGGGGCAGCAACTCGTCGAAGAGACGGCGTTTCTGAGCCAGATAGTCATCGAAGTCGGCGTGGTAATCGAGATGGTCGCGCGAAATATTCGTAAAGGCGGCGGCCTTGAGTTTTAGTCCATCGAGGCGGCGTTGCTGAAGGCCGTGGCTCGAAGCCTCGACGGCGATGTGGCTGATACCCTGCTTTGCGGCATCGGCCAGCAACGAGTGCAGCATGACTGGATCTGGCGTGGTGTGAGCGAGCAAAACGCTGCCATGGGCGCTGTTGAAGCCAACGGTCCCGAGACTGGCCGCGTCAAATCCCAAGCCTTGCCAAATTTGCTGCAAAAAAGCGACGACGGATGTTTTGCCATTGGTGCCGGTGACGGCGGCAGCGGTTTTTGGCTGTTTTTTGTAAAAACGCGCCGCCATGAGCGCCAGCGCCCGGCGGGGGTCCGCCTCTTCGATGACCGGAACGGGGATGTTTGTAACGTCCAGGCTCCCCTTGGGAAGCAGAACGGCGGCAGCGCCATTGGCGATGGCGGCCTCCAGAAACTTCGCACCGTCGGTCTGGCTTCCGGGCAAGGCGGCAAATAGATAGCCCTTCTCCACCTTCCGGCTGTCGGCAGAGAGTCCCTTCACGGCCACCCTGGACCAGAACCCGGGCACACCGTGTCGCGGCCCAACGAGATCACTCAAGCGCATTGGCGATCCGGCGGGTTAGGCCGGCTCATATCACATCGGATTGGTGACCGTTAATAGGAAGCCGAAATGAGTTCGTCAAACCCTGGCGGCGTTTCCGAGCGAGGCGAAATGCCCAGCAGGGTGCCGGCGCGCTCGATGAAGCGGCGCGCGGTCGGCGCCACGTTGACGCCGGCGGTGGCGCGATTTTGGGTCTCCTCGACACGCTTGGGTTCGTCGAGCATGACCAGAATGACGTATTTGGGCCCGTCGGTCGGAAAGACCCCGACAAAGGACGTCAGCAGCGCATCGCGGCTGTAGCGCCCATTGACGACTTTTTCCGCCGTGCCGGTCTTGCCACCGACGCGAAATCCCTTGGCGTCGGCCTGGCGCGCGGTGCCACGCTCCACATTTAGGCGCATCAGAGTGCGCATTTGTTTGCTCGTGCGCTCGGCGACCAGACGTTCGGCATAGGGCACGCGGCCGGGCTCGCGCTTCAGGAAGGTGGGCGTCACCTCGTAACCGCCATTCATGATGGCGGCGGCAGCGGCAGCGACATGGAGCGGTGTGACGGAAAGCCCATGGCCATAGGCAATGGTCATGGTGTTGATCTTCTGCCAATTGGCCGGAACGATCGGATGAGCGGTCTCGCCCAGTTCCGTCTCGATACGCTGCAGAAGCCCGAGCTTGGTCAGGAAACTCTTGTGGCGCGCAATACCGATATCGAGCGCCAGCTTGGCGGTGCCGATGTTGGAGGAGAAGGTGAATATCTCCTGTAGGCTCAGCCAGCGGCGCTGGGCGTGAAAGTCCTTGATCGTGAAGGATGCGATTCGAATTGGTTCGGTCGCGTCGTACTTGCTCTCCATACCGGCGACGCCCAAATCGAGCGCGGCGGCGGTGGTGAAGATCTTGAACACCGATCCCATTTCGAACAGTCCTGCCGTCAAACGATTGAATCGGCCCTTATCTTGGGCTTGGTTGCGCTGGTTGGGGTCGAAGTCGGGCAGCGAGCTTATCGCCAAAACCTCACCGCTCATGACGTCCATAATCAGGCCCATGGCGGCATCGGCTTGGTAGCGTTTGATGGCGTCTTCTAGTTCCTCGCGCAAAGCGTGCTGCACGCCCAAATCGATCGATAACTCGATCTTGGGCTCGCTGGCTTGGCGGGCGCCGGATGAGACCATCATCATATTGAGCGAGCGGTCGATATAGCGCTCCATACCCGCCAGCCCCAGATTGTCGATGTCGACAAAGCCCAGAACGTGAGCCGCCGTGCGCCCAGCCGGGTAGACGCGGTGGTGTTCATCGACAAATGCGATGCCGGGCAAACCCAACTCGTGAATATCGGCTTGTTGGTTGGGCGAGAGCTCGCGTTCCACCCAGGCAAACCTGCCGCCGGTGCGAAGGCGGTGCAGCAGGGACTTGGTGTTGAGGTGCGGCAACACGTTCGACAACTGGTAGACAACATCGTCCAAGTCGGTGATCGACTGGGGATCGGCGTAGAGCGAGGCGGCTTGGATATCAGTCGCCAGCATACGCCCCTTGCGGTCGACCATGGTGGGCCGATGCAAAGCCGTGCTGACCGGCAGGGCTTCCAGAGCGTCGGTGCCGGCAGTGACGATAAACCCGAACGAAGCCAGCCGCGTGCCCACGACCGCGAACGCAACCGCAAAGCACGCCGCCATCAGTATAAAGCGGCCGTTTAGACCGCTGGTCGTTGATCTGTAGACGCCAACCACCGGAATGATCTTTGATAAACGGTGCATTTTCAATTGCTTATCCGATCCAATCCGTCATCCGAAATTTGGTTGACTTGGATGGGCCGCAAACCGAGATGCGCCCGCGCCAGCCGTTCAAGCCGCGCCGGCCTGTTGAGATGGCTCCATTCGGCCCGCAGGATGGCTATCACATCGCGCTCCTCGGCAATGCCTTGCTGCAACGACGAGACGCGATTATCGAGACTGCGTGTCTCGTACTTCACCTGATAGATGACGCCGGCAAGTGCGACGAGAATGCTTGCCAGCAAGAATGTGACGATACGCATAACGAACTCCGTCTTGATTCAGATTCCCGATTCGGCGACCCGCGGCAGACCGAGACTTGCGGCGTGGGGTGCGAGCGGCGGCGCGGACGTGCGCTCGGCTGCCCGCAACCGGGCCGAACGGGCGCGCGGATTGCGTTCTAATTCTTGGGCGGCGGGCCGCAATGGACGGCGATTGATAAGGCGAAACGACGGTGGCGAAGCAGGTTCGTCGATGGGCGGGCGATGGCGCGAGGGCCCCGGCGCCGGCTTGGCGCAGTGGTTGAAAAAGCGTTTGGCGATGCGGTCCTCCAACGAATGGAAGGTGACGACGACCAAGCGGCCGCCTTCGCGCAGCAAACGCTCGGCGGCGAGCAGGCCGTTGGCGAGTTCGGTGAGCTCACCGTTGATATAGAGCCGCAGCGCCTGAAATGTTCGCGTGGCGGGATGTTTGGCCGCGCCAGGTCGCCGCCCCAGCACGCCGGAGACGAGGTCGGCCAGTTGGCCGGTGCGTTCGAACGGTTTTGTCTCGCGCGCATTGACGATGGCGCGCGCGATTGCACGCGCCCGGCGCTCTTCACCGAGCACCGCGATGATCTCGGCCAGGTCGCGTTCGCTTAAGGAATTGACGGCGTCTGCCGCGCTTTGGCCCTCACCCGACATTCGCATGTCGAGCGGTCCGTCGGCTTGAAAGGAAAATCCGCGTTCGGGCGTATCGAGTTGCATGGAGGAAACGCCGAGATCGAGGGCAATGCCGTCGACGGTCTCGATGTCGTGGTCGGCGACAATGCGCTCCATCTCGGCGTAGGAGCCTTCGACCAGGCGCAGCCGCCCGTCGAATTTGCGCGCCAGAGCCTCGCCCGCGCGAATGGCGGAAGGATCCCGGTCGATGGCGATGACGATGCAATCGGCCGCCTCTAGCAAGGCCTGCGAATAACCGCCTGCGCCGAATGTGCCGTCGAGATAAACGCTCCCATCCTGCGGGGCGAGGGTTTCGCGCACCTCAGAAAGCAGGACGGGAATGTGGCGGGCTGGTCCGCCAGCGGCACCCGATCGTGTCGTGCCGCGGCCCGCCGTCATTCCCGTCCCCCCTCTGTAGTGCCGCTTTCGCGGCCCCCCGCGCCGAGTAACTTTTTGAGCCTAGAGAGCTTTTCACGTCCTTGAGCAAATTCGGCCTCGAAGCGCACCGGCTGCCAAAGCTGAAACTTGTCGCCAAGACCGACAAAGGTGACGTGGCTCGTGATGCCGGCGTAGTCGCGCAACCGCTCGGGCAGCACAATGCGGCCGTCTTGATCGAGGCCGATGATTTCGCTGGCGCCGAACAACGCCATAGCGAGGTGATCGCGCTCATCGGAATAGGGCGCAAGCGCTTCGAGAAGATGCTGGATTTTATTGACGAGACGCCGTCCGCCCGCATCAAGCGCGTCGTCGTCAAGCGATGGATAGCAGTAAATGCCCTCAAGCCCATCCTTGGCGAGGACATTGCGGAAAGTAACCGGAACAGAAACGCGCCCCTTGGCGTCGATCTTGTTTGTGAATGTGGAGACAAACTGATCCATCTCCCCCTCTTGCACCCTGCTGCTACGCGATTACCAAATGCCGCCGGTGCGGCGTGACGTGCCACCGCTTCAACACCCGGTAGGGGCGGGAAGAGGCGGGCTGACGCTCCCGTGGCCTCAGAGCAGCGATGCCTCAAAAGACCTCTCCCCGTGATCCTCTTTTCCGAACGGGCAGGAATGGGATAACATGGGATTACATGGGCGTCAACGGAAACGGTAGGGATGCACGGGTTGACGGCGGGTTAAATCACGCCGCAAGGGGCCCCGGATGGCCCAATCATCGCCCTTTAGGGTTAAGCGAGTGTTTATTGCGAACACCGAAACAGCAAAATGCGTCGTTGCTCTGCCCCATGACCGCCAATAAGGTCGTTCAGAATCACCAAGAGCGTCGCCGGTAACTCACCGCCTGTTCCCATTCGGCGGACCGTGCCGGGCGAGCGCTTGCGGGGATGCGAGCATTGGCACGATGAAAACAAGGGTCACGTTGGCATTGACGGTTTGCGCGCTCGTGCTCGGCGCCTGCGCGCGGATGGCCGATCCGCCGCCCCAACAGGCAACCCAGTCTGCCAGCGTCGGCGAGACGTCAGCACCCGTGAAGCTCGCGTACCGCGAGCGGGGAAACGGATCGCCGCTGCTGATGCTGCATGGCTTCGGCGCAAACGTTTATACTTGGCGCAATATCGAGCCGGCGCTTGCCGAAAACCACCGGGTTATTTCTCTCGACATGAAAGGCTTCGGTCAATCGGACAAGCCCTTCGACGATCAATATTCGGTGTTCGATCAGGCCAAGCTGGTCGGCGAATTCATCGTCGCTCAAAACCTGAAGAATTTGACGGTTGTCGGCCACTCCTTCGGCGGCGGCGTGGCCCTGCTGCTGGCGCTCGACAAGCGGCCGCAGCTCAAACGGCGCATCAAACGTTTGGTGCTGATCGATACCATCGCCTATCCGCAAAAGATCCCCATTTTCTTCAAGGTCCTGCGCACGCCGGTGGCCAACCATGTGAGCACGCGGATAACACCGCCTTATATGCAGGCACGCACGGCGTTGCGCATTGCCTATTACGACGACAGCATGATCAGTTTCCAGGACGTCGCGGCCTACGCGCGGCCGCTCACCACGCTCGGCGGAAAACACGCCCTGATCGAAACGGCCAAGAGCATCGATCTCGACGACTTCAAGGCCATCACCGAGCGTTACGGCACGATCAAGCAGCCCACGCTGATTATCTGGTGCGACCACGACAAAGTCGTGCCGGAGCCGGTCGGACGCCGTCTGCATGCGACCATGCCGCGCTCGACCTTTAAGCAAATAAAGGACTGCGGGCACCTGCCGCACGAGGAAAAACCGGAAGAGACCGTGAGCGCGATCACGGCGTTTTTGCAGCGTTGAAGCACAGCTGAAATTGGACGGCCGGTGCAGGGGTTTGCCTGCACCGGCCGTTATCAATCATGTCAGCCGGCCTGTAAGCCGGGTTCTGTCCCCGCGCCGCCAACGCACAACACATGCGCGACACGATGGATGGCCATTCATCTGAGGGCGCCCGTCGCCGGACACCTCATGCAACCAACCCGGATGGCGAAGCCTGGAAACAGGCCGGACCAATGGCCCGCCATCCCTATGCGGTCTTGCTCCCGGTGGGGTTTACCATGCCGCCTGCGTTGCCGCCGGCGCGGTGCGCTCTTACCGCACCCTTTCACCCTTACCCCTTGGACCAAGGTCCGTGAGGCGGTTTGCTTTCTGTGGCACTTTCCCTGGGGTTGCCCCCGCCGGGCGTTACCCGGCACCGTGTTTCCATGGAGCCCGGACTTTCCTCCACCGCGGCTTAAGGACCACAAAGCCCCATACTGCGGCAGCAGCCATCCGGCCGACTAACACGACCTCAATAAGGGGCCTCGACGCGCTTTGGTCAAGGCCGCTCGCATACCAACGCGAACGCGAGCAACGCCCTAAAGAAGCTCGACGAGCCGGCGAAGGGTATCGATGGTCGAGAGATCGGCCCGGCCGTCGACCCGGGCTGGACGGAAATGGCGCTGAAAGGCAGTCACCGCTAGCACGGTCGCCTGGTCGTAGGTGCCGCTTGGCTTAAGGCCGTAACCGTAGCGCGCCAGGCGCTCTTGCAGGGCCTCGACGTCGCTCCCCTGCTCGCCTTCGCCCAGACCCGCATCAGCGCCCAGCGGCGCCGGTTCGACCCAAAGGCCAATGCCGGCCCTGGCAAGCCGTTGCCAGTCGAACTTCTCGCCCGGGTCGCGCTTGCGCGCCGGCGCCACGTCGGAGTGGGCGAGCACGCGGGCGGGCGGTATGGCGTGGCGCGAGAGGATGTCCGCGCACAAAGCCTCGAGCTTGTTCATCTGGGCGTCGGGAAATTCGGGATAACCAAAGTCGGGGCCTGGATTATGGATCTCGATGCCGATGGAGCACGAGTTGATGTCGTCCTCGCCGGTCCAGTGCGCGGCCCCAGCGTGCCAGGCGCGCATCGCTTCGTCCACCATTTGGGCGACGCGGCCGTCTTCGTCGATCAGGTAATGGGCCGATACGCGCGACTCCTCGCGTGTCAGCCAGTCGAGCGCGCCCTCGGCCGATTCCATGCCCGTATAGTGCAGCAACAAGATATCGACCGTGCGCCCATCGCGGCGGGATTCACAGTTGGGCGACGGGCACCAGAGGTTGGCAAGCGGGCTGTCGGGCGCTGTTGTCATTCAAGGTCAGGTATCGGGTTGCGCTGTGTGTCGCTTAGCCGAACGCCGCGCGGCCGGATCGGTGGCACCGTTCGGCCTTACATGCCCCGTTCGGCCGAAATCGAGTCATAGGCCTCGTTGATCGCGGCAATTTTCTCGGTGGCTATCGAGACGAACTCTTCCGGCACGCCGCGGGCGATCAGCTTGTCGGGATGGTTTTCGGCGACGAGCTTGCGGTAGCGTGATTTGAGCTCGTCATTGGAAATATCGGGCGTCACACCGAGCACGTCATAGGGGTTGCGCTTGTTGGAGGCGACGTGCCGGGCTTGAATGTATTTGAATTCGGTGTCCGAAAAGCCAAAGCGTTTGGCGACCTCGGCGAGATATTGCTCTTCGGTCGGGTGGACGACCTCGTCGGCTTTGGCGATGTGGAACAGACCCTCGAGCACGTCCTCGAGCAGCTGGCGGTTGTCTTTGAACATGTTGGCGAGCTGTTCGGCGTAGGCCTCGTAGCCGGCAACGTCCTGCTTGGCCAAATTGAAGACGCGGGCGACGTTTTTCATCTCGCCCTCGGGCACCTTGAAGACTTCCTTGAAGGCGTTGACCTCGTCCTTGGTGACCACGCCATCGGCCTTGGCCATCTTGGCGCCGAGCGCAATCACGCCGACTGTGAACGCCACTTGGTTTTCACCTGCTTCTTCGTCGCCTTTATCGCGATCGATGACATAGTGGCCGGCAAAACCACCCACCAACGCGCCTATCGGACCGCCAACCGCCAGTCCCGCCGCAGCGCCCGCCAATTTCCCCCATATGGACATGGGCCGCAGCATAACGTCTTTTGCAGAAAATGCATGGGTAGATTTCATGCATTTTCGCATCCGCGCGCGATGGCGCTGCTTGGGCCAAATCAGGGGCTCTGGCGCCGTTTAAAATCCAACTGCGGACCGGATTCCTGGGCTCAACGGCCGGGCACGTTGCGGCGCACGGAGCCGCTTGCCCCCACGATGCGCAACCGGCGCACGCCCGGCGGCAGCTTGCGCATCGGAACTTCGATGCTGAAGGGCGTTGGTATCGGCAACACCAGCGCGTTCTTGGTGCAGCCCACGACCTGGATGACCCAGTCGCCACGGCGCGCCGGCTTATGGTCCAGCATGACGTCCATATTGGCGAAGCGCCGCGAGCCCCCGATATAGAGGTACCAGCCGCGCCGTCCGCCGTCCTTGAACGAGACTGAATCGAAATCGATAAGCTCGCACGAGCCCTCGAAAATGGCTGCAGCCTGCTGGGTTCCACCAAGCGTTAGCGCAGCGAAGAACCCCAAGATGGCGATAGGGACGGTCAATCGAAACTGTCGCAGAGACGTCATGACGGCTTGTCCTTCCGGGCCAGCTAGCCGAATGCCAGCATCGTCAGAAACAAGGCGGCAATGAGGGCCACGGCCCAATTGAATTCGCTGTAGCGCCCGGCTGCCGCCTTGGCCACGCAATGAGTGATAAAGCCCAGCCCGATGCCGGTGCTGATCGAAAAGGTGAGTGGCATCGCGATCATGATCACGGCGGCTGGTATGTAATCGGTGGCGTCATCCCAGTTCACGCCCTTGAGGCTCGCCAGCATCATGCAGGCGACGAAGACGAGAGCAGGCGCGGTTGCAAACAGCGGTACGGATTTGGCGACGGGGGCGAGCGCGATTGCCAAGACGAACAGTATCGCCACGATTACGGCCGTGAGCCCGGTGCGTCCGCCCTCCTGAATGCCGGCCACGCTCTCGATGTAGCTGGTTGTGGTCGAAGTGCCGAGTGCTGCGCCCACGACCGTCGCGCCGGAATCGGCCAGCAGCGCGCGGCGCAAGCGCGGCAACTTGCCTTCTTCGTCCAGCAGGCCGCCCTGATGACCGACGGCGATGAGCGTGCCGGCGGTGTCCAAGATATCCATCAGCAGAAAGGTGAAAATGACGCCGATCAGCGCCGGTGCGAGCGCGCCCTCGATATTCAACTGCAGAAAGGTCGGCGCCATCGGCGGCGGTTCCGCGGGGTGCAGCATGGGCGCCTGTTGGCCGGTCAAAATGGCCACAAGCGTGATGACGCCAATGCCGATCAAGAGCGCGCCGCCGACGCCGCGGGCATAGAGATAGATCATCAGCAGAAAGCCCATGCACGCCAGCAACGTGGCCGGTTCGCTGAAATCGCCAAGCGTGACGAGGGTCGTGGGATGATCCTGGATGATGCCGGCATTTTGCAGCCCGATGATCGCCAGGAACAGCCCGATGCCGGCGGCGATGCCGAGCTTCAGGTCCTTCGGGATGGCGTTGATCAACCATTCGCGGAAGGGCGTCAACGAGAGGGCCAAAAACAGGACGCCCGAAATGAAGACGCAGCCAAGCGCGATTTGCCAGCTGCCCCCCAGCGCCGGCACCACGGTGTAGGCGAAATAGGCGTTGAGTCCCATGCCAGGCGCCAGCGCGATCGGGTAATTGGCCAGCAGTCCCATCAGTGCCGAACCAATGGCCGCCGCCAGACAAGTGGCGACAAAGACGGCGCCGAAATCCATCCCGGCCTGACTCAAGATGGCCGGATTGAGGAAGATGATATAGGCCATGGTCAGGAATGTCGCGAGACCCGCGCGCAGCTCCCTGCCCTTGGTCGTGCCGGCTTCAGCAAGACCAAAAAAGCGGGCGACCTCGTCGCCTTGCAACTTGGTCTCCCTGGTCGGCTTTTTCTGGGTCTTCTTCTTGGCAGACGCCATTGGAATCTCTTTGTTCAGTCCCGGTCGTGCCCTGCGGGCACTCTTCGCCTCTTGTTTAGTCCCGGTCGTGCCCTGCGGGCACTCTTCGCCTCTTGTTGCCGCTGCTTTTGTGGAGTGTTGTCACACCACAGGGCGCGCGAGGCGTCAATCGGGCTGACGTCCTCTGCTTGCAGCCTCTTCCCCTTGTGCCTATTGCTCTCAGCCATGGGGCGAGACGGCAAGTGGCAGTTCTGGATCGACCGCGGCGGCACCTTCACCGACGTCGTGGCGCGGAGGCCCGACGGCGCCATCCAGAGCCGCAAGCTGCTCTCGGAAAACCCCGATAGCTACCGCGACGCGGCGATCCAAGGCATTCGCGAATGTTTGGGCGTCACGCCCGGCGGCGCGATTCCGGCGGACGCGATCGCGGCGGTCAAAATGGGCACGACGGTGGCCACAAATGCGCTGCTCGAACGCAAAGGCGAGCGCGTAGCTTTGCTCGTCACCAAAGGTTTCGGCGACGCGCTGCGGATCGGGACGCAAGCCCGACCCGGTATCTTCGCGCGCAATATCGTCAAGCCCGAGATGCTGTACGCCCACGTCGCCGAGGTGAGCGAACGGGTGCGCGCCGACGGCACCATTGAGATGCCGCTTGATGAGACCGCGGCGCGCTCAGCCCTTGAAGCGGTTTACGCCGAAGGCATTCGCGCAGTGGCCATCGTCTTCATGCACGCTTACGCCTTTCCCAATCACGAGGCCCGCACGGCCCAGATCGCTGACGAAGTGGGCCTCAGCCAGATTTCCACAAGTCATGGGGCAAGTCCGCTCATCAAGCTCGTCGGGCGGGGCGATACCTGCGTCGCCGACGCCTATCTCTCGCCGATCCTGCGGCGCTATGTAGAACAAGTGGAAGCCGAGCTGGGAATGACAGCGGACGACCAATTTCAACTCATGTTCATGACGAGCGCCGGCGGGTTGACCGATGCGCGGCTGTTTCAAGGCAAGGACGCCATATTGTCGGGACCGGCCGGCGGTGTCGTGGGCGCGGCCGAGACGGCCAAGCTCGCGGGACTCTCGCGCATCATTGGGTTCGACATGGGCGGCACGTCCACCGACGTCTGCCATTTCGACGGCGCCTATGAGCGTGCCTTCGAGACGGAGGTCGCGGGCGTGCGTATGCGCGCGCCGATGATGGCCATCCACACCGTCGCGGCCGGCGGCGGCTCGCTGCTCTATTACGACGGTGCGCGTTTCCGCGTCGGCCCGCAATCGGCCGGCGCTGACCCGGGTCCCTTATGCTACCGGCGGAGCGGACCGCTGGCGGTCACCGACGCCAACGTCATGGTCGGCAAGCTCGATCCAAAATATTTCCCGTCGATTTTCGGACCGGGAAGCGACGAGGGCCTCGATGGGGATGCGGTCAAAGCCGCCTTCGGCGCCCTCGCCGCCGAAATCGGCGACGGGCGGAGCGCCGAACAGGTGGCCGATGGCTTTTTGACCATCGCGGTCGAAAATATGGCGAACGCCATCAAAAAAATATCCGTGCAGCGGGGCTATGACGTCACGCGCTATACGCTTGCTTGCTTCGGCGGTGCGGGCGGTCAGCACGCGTGCGCCGTCGCCGATGCGCTCGGCATGGAGCACATCTTGATCCATCCGCTCTCGGGCGTGCTCTCGGCCTACGGCATGGGGCTGGCCGACGTGCGCGCCCACAGAGTGCGTGCCGTGGAGCGGGCACTCGACGCCGACGGCCTTGCTTTTTGTGGGGCGCTGGCGCGCGATCTTAAGGCCGAAACCGTAGCCGAGCTCGAAGGTCAAGGCGTCAGCGGGCCCGAAGTCGCCACCAGGGTCGAAGCCCATCTGCGTTACGAGGGCACCGATACGGCGCTCGAAATCGAGCTTGGGGGGCTGCAGGACATGCAAGCCGACTTCGAGGCTCTTCACAGCCGTCGTTTCGGCTTCATCAGTCCCGAGAAGACCATCACAATCGAGGCGTTGGCGGTCGAGAGCGCGGGCGGCGGCGAAGCGGCGAACGAAGCCGATCACCCGCTGACGGCCGGCCAGCCCGCGCCAAGCGATAGGACCCGGATCTACACCGATAGCGCGTGGCACGAAGCGAGCGTCCATCTCCGCGACGGGCTGGCGCCCGGTCATGCGATCGACGGGCCGGGCCTCATCATCGAAGACCATCAAACGGTGGTGCTGGAACCTGGTTGGCGGGCCGAGGTCACGGCCAAGAACCACCTGCTGATGACCCGGCGGACGCCGCGACCGGCCGCCCACGCCATCGGCACGCAGGCCGATCCGGTGATGCTGGAGGTCTTCAACAATCTCTTTATGGCGATCGCCGAGCAGATGGGCGTGGCGCTGCAACTGACCGCGCAATCGGTGAACATCAAGGAGCGCCTCGACTTTTCCTGTGCGGTGTTCTCGGGCCAAGGCGCGCTGATCGCCAACGCGCCCCACATGCCCGTGCATCTGGGTTCGATGGACCGCAGCGTCGAAGCGGTGATCCGCGCAAGCGCCGGCCAGATGCGGCCGGGCGACGTCTATATGCTGAACGCGCCCTACAATGGCGGCACTCACCTGCCCGACATCACCGTGATCACGCCGGTGTTCAAACAAGAGGCGGGGAGTGGCGAAGCCACGACAGGGACGAAAAGAAACAACGCACACGAACTCCTGTTCTACGTCGCCAGCCGCGGCCATCACGCCGATATCGGCGGCGTCACTCCCGGATCGATGACGCCGTTGGCGACCAGCGTGGAACAGGAAGGCGTTTACATCGAGCCCTTCAAGCTTGTGGAGGCCGGCCGGTTCTGCGAGGACGAGGTCCAGGAGCTTCTGGCTCGCGGCCCCTACCCGGCGCGCGCACCCGAGCAAAACATCGCCGATCTGAAGGCGCAGATCGCGGCCAACAAAAAGGGGGTCCAGGAGCTCGGCCGCATGGTGAGCGAATTCGGGCTCGATGTCGTGCAGGCCTATATGGGCCACGTGCAGGACAATGCGGAGGAAAGCGTACGGCGCGTCATCGACGTGCTCGCCGATTGCGCGTTCGAAGTCGAGATGGATGGCGGCATGCGGGTCAAGGCGGAGATCAGCGTCGACCGCGAAAAACGCTCGGCGCGCGTCGATTTCAGCGGCACCTCGCCCCAGCATGCGGGCAACTTCAACGCACCCGAGCCGGTGACGCGCGCCGCGGTGCTCTATGTTTTCCGGGTGATGGTGGCCGATCAAATCCCGATGAACGCGGGCTGCCTCAAGCCGATCGAGATCGTGATCCCCGAGGGCTGCATGCTCTCGCCGCAATTTCCGGCAGCCGTCGTGGCGGGCAATGTGGAGACGAGCCAAGTGGTGACCAACTGCCTGTTCGCCGCATTGGGCGCTTTGGGCTCGTCCCAGGGCACCATGAACAACCTCACCTTCGGCAACGCCCGGCATCAATATTACGAAACGATCTGTTCGGGCGCACCAGCGGGCCCGGGCTTCGACGGCGCCTCGGCCGTCCACACCCACATGACCAACACGCGGCTGACCGACCCTGAGGTGCTTGAGCTGCGCTATCCCGTGGTGGTCGAGAATTTCTCTATTCGCGAGGGCTCCGGCGGCAAGGGTACGTGGTGTGCGGGCGACGGCATCATCCGTCAGATCCGATTTCTCGAAGCCATGGATTGCGCCATCCTGTCGGGCTACCGCGAGGTTGCACCCTTCGGGCTGGAGGGTGGCGATGAGGGCCAGCGCGGCGAAAACTGGGTACGCCGGGCCGAGGGGTCGCGCGAACGGCTCAAGGGGTGCGACCAGACGGCGGTGGCGCCCGGCGATGCGATCGTCATCATCACCCCGACCGGTGGCGGGTACGGCCCGCGATCACAGCGGTGAAAATCATCTCAAAAAAGCCCAGTTGAAGCGCTTAAGCTGCGCTAAGACGCGGGGGATATGCGTTGAAGCTGCTCACCTATCTTGGTCCCGGACAAGAACCACAAATCGGTGTACTGATCGACGACGGCACCTCTGTTGCGGCGCTGCAGGCTGGTGCTGTCGCCATGGAGGGGACTCCGCGCCCCTATTTCCGCGACATGTTGAGCTTCCTGCGCGAAGGCGCCGCGGCAAAGTACAAGGCCCATGTGCTCGCCGACTATATCGCCAGCAAGCGGCCGCCCGGCACGGTGCTCGGCCTCGGCGATATTCAAGTGCTCGCACCCGTGCCATGCCCGGAATCCATACGCGACTGCATGGCTTTCGAGGACCACGTCATCAACGCGACCCGCATTGTCGGATTCGGCAAATTGGCGCCGCTTGACGAAGCTCTCGAGCGCTGGCTCGGGCGCAATCGCACACTCGCTTATGCGCTGAACCGCGCCTGGTACAAGCGTCCGCTGTACTACAAAAGCAACCGGTTCTCGGTCGTGGGGCCCGACGCACCCGTCCAAATGCCCTCCTATACGGAGTCCTTCGACTACGAACTCGAATGGGGCGTCATCATCGGCCAGGGCGGGCGCAACATCCGCGAGGGCGATGCCCGCGACCACATTGCGGGCTACACCATCTTCAACGACTTCTCGGCCCGGGACATCCAGTTCCAGGAGATGGCGGGCCGGCTCGGCCCCGCCAAGGGGAAGGACTTCGATACGGGTAACGCCATGGGTCCCTGGATGGTGACGCCCGACGAGCTCTCCAATCCCTACCGTCTCACCATGATGGCGCGGGTCAATGGCGAGGAATGGTCGCGTGGCTCGACAGCCGACATGCATTGGAGCTTCGAGCAGATCATCTCCCATATCTCACGCTCGGAGACGCTCTATCCCGGCGAGTTCATTGGTTCGGGCACCTGTTCGGGCAACCAAGGGCGCGGTTGCGGCCTGGAGCTTGGCCGCAGACTCCAACCCGGCGACGTGGTCGAACTGGAGGTCGAGAGCATCGGCACGCTCACCAACAAGGTGACTGCGGCCACGACCGAAGCACCCAAGTTGCCGCGCCTTGAGCGGACCCAACGGGCATGACGCCTGGACCCACTCGCGCCAAGTGTATCGCGCCAACCGGCGCGAAGCGCACGCGTTTTGGCGAGACGCCTGCTTACGAGGAGGGCCTCTACGAGCTTGGTCACGGCGTCTATGCCTGGATGGTGCCGAACGGATCCTGGGGCGAGGCCAATGCGGGTCTGGTGACCGGCAAGGGCCAGTCGGTCTTGATCGAGACGCTTTGGGACGTGCCCAAGACCTGCACGATGTTGGAGGCGATGACGCCGCTTTGCTCCGATGCGCCCATTGCCAGCGTGATCAACACGCACGGCGACGGCGACCATTTTTTCGGCAACGAGTTGGTGGCAGATTGTGAGATCATCACATCGGCCGCCGCGGCGGAACAAATGGCCCATCACAGTCCGGCCACGATGCTGCTGCTGGCGCGCTTGGGCCGCGTGCTGGGCGCCCTGCCCTTTCGCTCGGCCCAAGAGACGGGGCATTGGTTTGAAGGCATGTGCGCGCCGTACGAATTTGCGGGCGTGACACCGACGCCGGCCAACCGCACGTTCGAAGGCAATCTCGAAATCGGATGCGGTGGGCGAACCCTCCGGCTTATCGAGGTCGGACCAGCCCATACGGCCGGTGATTTGATGGTGCATGTTCCAGACGCGGGCGTACTTTTCACCGGCGATATCTTGTTCATCGGTTGCACGCCGGTGATGTGGGCCGGACCGCTGAGCAACTGGCTGAAGGCGCTCGACCTGATCGAACGCCTTGAGCCCGAAATCGTCGTGCCGGGCCATGGGCCATTGACCGATATGTCCGGCGCCGCCCTGGTGCGCGGCTACTGGACGTTTCTTGCCGATGCGGCGCGCACGCGCTTCGATAAAGGTCTGGGCGCAGATGCCGCCGCCCGCGATATCGCCCAAAGCGCCCAATTCGAGGCGCTCGGATTCATGGATTGGGATTCGCCCGAACGCGTGGTGATGAACTGCCATATGCTTTATCGTGAGTTCAGGGGCGCGACCGGCGCGCTATCGACCGCTCAGATCCTGAAGATCATGCGGAGCCAGGCGCTGCTGGCCCACGCCCTGCCCGGCTGCCGTCCCGCCGCCATGCGCCTGCAAGCCATGGCGACATGAAAAACCTCCCCGCGAAAGTGAGGCCGCATGAAAATTCCAGGTCCCGACCACCCGATCACCGTCACGCCCCAGTCCATGCGCGTCACCGTCATCTTCAATGGCGAGGTGATCGCCGAGAGCCAAAACTCGCTGGAGCTGCGGGAAGCCGACTATCCGGCCGTCGCCTACATACCCCGCTCCGACGTCGCCATGGACAAGCTCGTTGCCAGCGATCATTCGACCCATTGTCCCTATAAGGGAGACGCCAGCTATTTCAGCCTGGAGGCCAGCGGCAAGCGTGCCGAAAATGCAGTGTGGAGTTACCCCGATCCCTACCCGGCACTGGCCGCGATCAAGGACCATTTGGCGTTCTATCGCGATCGTGTGGATGCGATCGAGGAAAGCACCGGGTAAAAGGCGGCGACGGACGTGGCTACAAGTTCACTCGATCATGCAACCGTTCAGGCGGTGCTCGAACGCGAGCACAAAATGGCGAAAGGCGATGAGATAAAACTCGCGGCCGCGCGGCCAAAAATCGATGCCGCCAAGGCCGAGGGCGCGAGCTTTGGCGAGATCAGCGACCTCTACCCCAAAGACACGTATCTCGCGGTTGAACCCGACATGGGCCGGTTTCTTTATTTGACGATCTGCAGCGCGGATGCCCGCAACATCGTCGAATTCGGCTCCTCGTTCGGCATCTCGACGCTTTATCTGGCTGCAGGCGCTCGCGAGACGGGAGGCCATGTCATCGGCTCTGAAATGCGGCCTGCAAAGGTGGCCCGGGCGCGGGCAAATCTCGAGGAAGCCGGCCTCTCACAGCATGTCGATTTGCGCGAGGGCGACGCCTTGGAAACACTCGCCGACATCGAGGGACCGATCGATCTGCTGTTCCTCGACGGCTGGAAAGATCTCTATCTGCCGGTCTTGCAGATGATGGAATCCAAGCTCAAGCCGGGCGCCCTCGTGCTGGCCGACAACATCTTTACATTTCCCGACGATCTAAAGGATTATATGGAAGCGGTGAGTACGCCTGACGGACCCTACCGCTCCATGGTGGTGCCGTTCGAATCTGGCCTTGGTTACTCGCATTATCAGGGATCGTGAGGACCGCGCCGTTGCGCTTGGGAGCACGCCATGACGGGTAAGTTGATCGGAATTGCCAGGAAAGCCCGCAGACGCGCGCCGATGGAGGAGCTGCGGCAAGCCCATATCAGCGCCGAGGGCGGCATAGAAGGCGACCATGGCCCCCGGCCGCTGCGGCGCGTGGTGACGATAGTCTCGCGCGAATCCTGGCAAGCGGCTATCGAGGAGCTCGGCGCATCGGCCGATGTGCCATGGACCCTGCGGCGGGCAAATTTGTTCGTGGAAGGCATCGATCCCCCCAAGGCCGCCGGACTACGTATTCACATTGGCGGCGTCCTGCTGGAGACCACCTACGAAACCGATCCCTGCGAGCGAATGGACGAGCAGTTGGCCGGGCTCAGAAAAGCGCTCGAGCCCGATTGGCGCGGCGGCGTCAGGGCGCGCGTCCTCGAAGAAGGCCAGGTCGCAATCGGCGACCCGGTCGAAATCGAAGCATCCCCGAACGCTGACGCCTAGCCGATCTCATAGACGGTTCGGCCGCGCACCTTGCCCGCCATGATGTCGTCGGCCATGGGAACCACGTCCTCGACCGGATGGGTGTGGGTCATCGATTGGAGGATGTCGCGGTCCATATCTTTGCCCAAGCGCTCCCAGGCGCGCAACCGCAGCGGACGCGGCGTGTTAACAGACTCGCAGCCCTGCAGTGTCACGCCACGCACGATGAAGGGCAGCACGCTGGCTGGCAGGTCGCGCCCCTGGGCGATGCCGCAGGCGGCGACGACGCCATAGGGTTGGGTTTGGCCCAAGACATTGGCGAGCATCGTGCTGCCCACCGCATCGACGCCGCCGGCCCAGCGCACGTCATCGAGCGGGCGCACCTCGCCCATAAGCTCTTGACGGTCGATGACCTCCGAGGCGCCGAGGCCTTTCAAATAGGATTCTTCCTGGGTGCGGCCCGTAACCGCGACCACCTGGTAGCCGTTCTTGGCCAGCAGCGCGATGGCGACCGAGCCAACGCCGCCCGAGGCGCCGGTGACGACGATCGGTCCCCGGTCGGGGGCAAGGTCATGATCGATGAGACCCAGCACGCAGAGCATCGCCGTGTAGCCGGCCGTACCGACCGCCATGGCATCGTGGCAGCTCCAGCCCGGCGGGACCGGCACCACCCACTCCGACTTGACGCGGGCGCGCGCCGCATAACCGCCGTAGTGCCGTTCGCCCAGACCACAGCCATTGACCAGCACCTGGTCGCCGACTTTGAATTCGGATGAACCCGATTCTTCGACGACGCCGGCCAAATCGATGCCCGGAACCATCGGATAATTATCGATCACCGGAAGCGTTCTGGTGATCGCCAAACCGTCCTTATAGTTGAGGGTTGAGTGAGTAACGCGGATGGTGACGTCGCCCTCCATGAGGTCGCCGTCGTCGAGTTCGCTCCAGGCGACCTGCTGCCCGTCACCGTCTTTGGTCGCCAGCAATGCCTTGAATTTTGCCATTCGAATGCTCCTTTTTTTGCCTTGGGCACCTGGAGCGTGCAGCGCATCATGCAGTTTGGCGCCACTCCTTGGTCACTCAAAATTCGTCTGATTACCTGCAATTAGGCCAATCAGCGTCGTGACAATATCCACATTTGTTGCATCGCACCTCAATGTTGCATCGCAGCGACGATTTATGATGGCGGAATCATCCGGAAAAATTTAAACTTTCGTCTAGGACCGTTGCACCCCCCGTACAAGATTTCGGCCTAACCAAGAACAGACCAATGAATTTAGGAGGCATGCTATGGAACACACTCCCAAGCTAACCGCCGCCACCACGATGGTCGTGTTTGGTTTCATTGCTGCGATCATTCTGGGAATGATCTGAGCTCCTGGCAGGAGCAAGGCTGTACGAACCCTCATCCAGTGATGCCGTTAATGCGCGTTCCGTAAATTACGGAAGCGGGTGCTGCATGCGTGTTGCTTAGCGTTTGCGAGGTTTTTCCAGCAGCGCGTCGAGCCCGGTCAACAATGCGTCGATATCCTGCTGCGAATTGTAGCAGTGGGGCGATATGCGTACGAGGTCGCCCAGCGATCGTGCGGTGGCGTCTAGAAGCGTGCCCTCGGGCGGCGTGACGCCAACCAGGATATTGTCGCGCTCCAGCGTCGTGCGAATGGCGCCGGCTGAGACTTGATCGTGAGAAAACGTCACGATGCCGCATTTCTGCGACCCCAGATCGCGCAACACGATTCCCGGCCGCGTTGCGAGGGCTCGGCGGAGGCTGCTGGCGGCCTTATCGACCCGATCCTGGACCTGGTCGATACCGAGCGCCAAGGCATAATCGACCGCAGCGCCAAGCCCGAGCGTCGCGCCGATGGGGCGCTCATAGCACTCGTAACGACGCGCGTCGGCACGCAATTCATAGGCCTCCCGGCTTATCCAGCGCCCACCCGTATGGTCCAGCATCGCCGGCTCCACGCGGTCCAGCATGGCGGGCGAGACATATAGGAATCCCGTCCCGCGGGGACCGCGCAGCCATTTGCGTCCGGTGGCGCTTAGAAAGTCGCACTGCAGCTCGTCGACATTGGCCGGCATTTGTCCAATGGCTTGGCAAGCGTCCAGCAAATAGGGAATTTCATGAGCGCGCGCGATTCTACCGATGGCAGCGGCTGGATTGACGAGGCCGCCATTGGTCGGCACCCAGGTGACGGCAATGAGCTTCACGCGCTCGTCTATCATGGCCTCGAGCCCATGGGGGTCCGTTGCGCCATGCTCATCGTCTGGAATGACGTCGATGACGCAACCCGTGCGCTTTTGCATTTGAAGAAGGGCGACGTAGTTGGAGCCGTATTCGGCGCGAGATGTGAGGATGCGATCGCCCGGAGAGAATTGAAAACCGTAGAAGGCGAGCTGCCAGGCGCGCGTGGCGTTCGTCATCAGCGCGACGGAATCGAGCGGCGCTCCAATCAATCGTGCGATCGAGGCATGCACGGCCTCCAGCTCATTCCGGCGTTTTGCCGCCGCGGCCTGACCACCTATCTCCGCCTCGAGGCGCAAATGACGCTCGAGCACCTCGACCACCGGCGCCGGCATCAGGGCTGCGCCTGCATTGTTGAGATTGATGCAATGGGCGATGCCCGGTGTGTCATTGCGAAGTTTGGCAAGGTCCACGTGAAATTTCCCGAAGATTGGTTGTCTGGTGCGGCTATATTGCGTCTTGCGTATATTTTTGACCAATCGATGATGCTGCCTGGTTGGCTGGAGACAGACAGAGGCCATATCGACGTCTAGGGTGAGGAAAGCAAACCTCGAATGCAGTCGTCCAAGAACCCGAACCATCAGGTCGAGGAAGAGCCGTTTCCAACAGGAACGATCGTCGTCGATGTGTTTAGGGCCGTAATCAGCGAATTCGGCTACGCCTTGCGCATCAGCTGGGCCTGGATCCTGGTGGCGGCTTCTGCACTGGTGGCAGCCGACCTGCTGCTGGGCGAAGCCTTCAGCAGTAAGGCGAACCGCGACGCCGTGGCTGACTGGTCGTCCTTTGCCCTCGTCTTGATCTACGCGCTGCCACTTGCCTCCATCGCGGTCGCCTGGCACCGCTGGCTGCTGGTGAAGGAAAAGGATCCTTCTCGGATTTATCTAAGGCTGGATGGAACCGTACTGAATTATTTGGGCTTTGCCTTGCTGGTGCAGTTCATCGCCTGGTCTCCCTACATCTTTCCGTGGTTGTTGCGGCGGTTTTTCAAGCTGATAATCGAGGCCGTGTTCGGTTTTTCCGATGACCACGTCTCCGCCATCGAGTATGTGCTGTCGGACCAGGGCCTGCTTGCATCGCCGATCGTTCAGATCTTCGCAATTGTCGCATTCTTCGTATTTGCCTTGCGCTTTGGCCTCGTGCTGCCGGCCAAAGCCATCGGCGTGCCCGGTGTTTCGCTCAAGGCTGCATGGCACGCTACTCGCAGGCAGACTTTCGGCTTGGTCGTCGGATTGCTGCTTTCGGTGCTGCCAATCGTTCTTGCATTCGTCGGGTTGCGCCTTGCGGGTTTCGATTTTTCAGCCGAAGACGGACCCCTCTTGCATGTCAGCGACCGCTTGATGTTCGTGGTGTTCCAAACCCTGTTGGGTTTGGTGCAGGTGGCGTTTCTCTCCTATAGCTTCTTGTTCTTCTTCCCGCCCGACAACACGCCCGCCACCACATAAAGGTCGAGATGCTCCGGTAGCGAAAACACGACGAATTCAGCAGCCCATGTCATCACAAAACACGCAAACCTTTCCACTCGGCCGCAGCGTCATTGATGCTTACATGTCGCTCTACGACCATTTCGGTTATGCGGTGCGCATCTGCTGGGCATGGGTCCTCATCATGACGTCGGCTCGGATCGCCGCGGACCTGCTCAAGAACCATGTGCTGGTGGACGCAGCCGGCGCGCCGATACTCGGGTTCGATCTCACCTTCTTCATCGGCTGGTTCCTGTTCGTCCCGGTGGCGTCGATCGCGGTCGCCTGGCACAGACTTTTGTTGTTTGGCGCACGCGAAAAATCCGCCATTTATTTGCGCCTCGATCGGCTGGTCTGGAGCTATTTCGGGCTCGCGGTGGCGCTGTATGTTATCTCCCTGTCGCCCGTCTTCTTCGTCCGAGGCATGGGGGAACTCATAACGCTCATTTGGAGTTTGCCCGAAGCGGGCGGGCTGGGCGGGGCAGCACCTCCAGGCACCCTGCTGTCGCCAACGCCAACTTCCATAATCCCCAGCATGCAAGTGATCGCCTTCCTGGTGTTTCTTGCCCTCTCCGCGCGCCTCAGCGTCATTTTGCCAGGCAAGGCACTCGGCCTTCAGGGCTTGTCGATCAGGCGGGCATGGCTGGTGACGGGCGGTCAAACCTGGAGCCTGATGATGGGCTTCATTTCATGCGTCGTGCCATTCTTGCTGCTGACAGCGCTGGTGCGGCGGAGTGGTTTTGATTTTTCACTGGAAGATGGCGCCCTGCTTCACATCGCCGACTGGCTTGTCATCGAATCAATGGGCGCGATGCTTGGACTGATCGAACTGGCGTACCTCACCTTTTGCTTTCGTTTTTTCTTTCCCCAGTCCGACGAACGCTTGAGCAACGATCGATCCGAAAGCGCAGAGGTCTAAGAGAGCGACTGTCGGTTCGTTCGCCAGCCGCCGTTATGCCGCTTCGGTTTCAGAGGCTTGTGGATCGTAGTTGAGAATCGGCGCCAGCCATTTCTCGGCCTTCGCCAGGCTCCAGCCCTTGCGCGCCGCATAATCCTTCACCTGATCGCGCTCGATCCGCCCAACGCCGAAATAGTGGCTCTTTGGATGGGAAAAGTAGAAGCCGGAGACGGCGGCGCCCGGCCACATGGCGTAGGATTCGGTCAGCTTTACGCCCGCGCGTTTCTCGGCGTCGAGCAATTCGAAGAGCGTGCCCTTTTCAGTGTGGTCGGGTTGGGCTGGATAGCCGGGTGCCGGGCGGATGCCCTGATATTTTTCCGCAATCAGCTCTTCGTTGGCGAGATTTTCATCAGCGCCATAGCCCCAGAACTCGGTGCGCACACGCTTGTGCATGAGTTCGGCAAAGGCTTCAGCCAGACGGTCGGCAAGCGCTTTTAGAAGAATCTTGGAATAGTCGTCGTGAGCTTTGTCGAAGGCTTGAGATCTAGCCTCCTCGCCGATGCCTGCCGTCACCACGAAGCCGCCAATATGATCGGCCAAGGCCGTTTCCTTGGGTGCGATGAAATCAGCAAGCGCGGTGTTGGCGCGCGGGCCAACGCGCGTCATCTGCTGGCGCAATGTGTGCAGCGTGGCAAGCTGCTCGGCGCGCTCCTCGTTTCCATAGATCTCGATGTCGTCACCGGTCGCGTTGGCCGGCCAGAGACCGATCACAGCGTTGGCGGTCAGCCACTTCCCCTCTACTATTTGGGCAAGCATCGCTTGGGCATCGTCGTAGAGTTGGCGCGCCGCCTCGCCCATTTTATCTTCCTCCAGAATGCGGGGGAAACGCCCCTTAAGTTCCCAAGTGGCAAAGAACGGCGTCCAATCGATGAGTGGTACGATTTCGCTCAAATCGTAATCGAGGAAGTCCTTCAATCCGAGGAACTTGGGCGCAGGCGGTTCGTAATCCGACCAATCGATTGCGAATTTGTTGGCGCGCGCCTCCTTGATGCTTGCCCGGCGCTGGGTCTCGCGTCCCTTGGCGTGGGCTTGAGCAACGTGGGCGTAATCCTCTTTGATTTGCGCCACATAGGCGGGCCGGGCCTCATCGGAGAGAAGCTTGGAGACGACGCCAACGGCGCGGCTTGCATCGGTAACGTAGATCGCCTGATTGCGGGAATAGTTGGGTGAGATCTTGACGGCCGTATGGACCCGGCTCGTGGTCGCGCCACCGATCAAAAGCGGGATATCAAATCCCTCGCGCTCCATTTCGGCCGCCACGTGGCACATCTCGTCCAGGCTCGGTGTGATCAGCCCCGAAAGACCAATGATGTCGGCTTTTTCATCGCGCGCCGTCTCGAGAATTTTTTGTGCCGGTGCCATGACGCCCAGATCGATCACTTCGTAATTGTTGCACTGGAGCACGACGCCAACGATGTTCTTGCCGATATCGTGTACGTCGCCCTTGACCGTTGCCATCACGATCTTGCCGGCGGCTGGCGCATCCTCCAACCCCAATCGTTGCTTCTCCTCCTCCAGATAGGGCAACAGATGGGCGACGGCCCGCTTCATCACACGGGCCGACTTGACCACTTGAGGCAGAAACATCTTGCCGGCGCCAAAGAGATCGCCAACCACGTTCATGCCGGCCATCAGAGGACCTTCGATGACGTGCAGCGGGCGCTCGGCACGGGTGCGCGCCTCTTCGGTGTCTTCCACGATATAGGCGTCAATGCCTTTCACCAGCGCGTGGGTGATCCTGTCCTCGACCGGCGCCTCGCGCCACGAGAGATCCTCCTCCCGCGCCTTGCGGCCGCCGCCCCGGTAACGCTCGGCTGCTTCCAGCAACCGGTCGGTGGCGTCGGCTCGGCGGTTCAAGATGACGTCCTCAACCAGACCGCGCAGTTCCGGCTTTATGTCGTCGTAAATGGCGAGCTGGCCAGCGTTCACGATCGCCATATCGAGGCCGGCCTGAATGGCGTGAAAGAGAAACACCGAATGCATGGCCTCGCGCACTTGGTTGTTGCCGCGGAACGAGAAGGAGAGATTCGAGATGCCGCCGGAGACATGAACGTGGGGAAGCGTTTCCTTGATGCGCCTGGTGGCCTCGATAAAGGCGAGGGCGTAATCGTTATGTTCCTCGATGCCGGTGGCCACGGCGAAGACGTTGGGGTCGAAGATGATGTCCTCGGGCGGGAACCCGACCTGCTCGATGAGCGTCTTGTAAGCGCGCGTACATATCGCGACCTTCTGGTCGGCCGTCTCGGCCTGACCGGTCTCGTCGAAAGCCATCACTACCGCCGCTGCGCCATAGCGGCGGATCTTGCGGGCCTGGGCCAGGAACGGCTCATCACCCTCCTTGAGACTGATCGAGTTCACGATCGACTTGCCTTGGACGCATTTGAGGCCCGCCTCGATGACAGACCATTTGGACGAGTCGATCATCACCGGGACGCGCGCGATATCGGGTTCCGAAGCGATGAGATTGAGGAAGGTGGTCATCGCGGCCTCGGAGTCGAGCATGCCCTCGTCCATGTTGACGTCGATGATCTGGGCGCCGTTTTCGACTTGATCGCGCGCCACATCGAGCGCGACCGCGTAGTCGTCGGCTTCGATCAGCTTACGGAATTTGGCGGAACCAGTGACGTTGGTCCGCTCGCCTATATTGACGAATGATTGGGCTGCGTTGCTCACGTCTCTGGGTCCTCGGCGCTGGTAATTAGGAAAGCGCAAAGGGCTCGAGCCCCGAGAGCCGCATGCGCGGCTCCGGCGCTGGAACTTTGCGAGGCGGATAAACGCTCACCGCTTCGATAATGGCCTCAATGTGAGCCGGCGTACTGCCACAACAGCCGCCGATAATATTAACAAGACCGGCGCTCGCCCATTCTTCCAGCAATTCGGCCATCTCCTCCGGGCTTTGGTCGTACTCGCCCATCTCATTGGGCAGGCCGGCGTTGGGATAGGCGCAGATCAGCGTATCTGCGACCGCTGCGATATCGGCCACGGCGGGACGGAGCTGTTCGGCGCCGAAGGCGCAATTCATGCCGGCGGCGAAGGGTTGCAAGTGCTGCATTGAGTTCCAGAAGGCTTCGGGCGTCTGGCCAGACAGATTGCGCCCCGACAGGTCGGTTATCGTGCCCGATACGATGATCGGGAGCTCGAGATCGAGCTCATCGAAAACCTCGAAGATCGCGAACCCAGCCGCCTTCGCATTCAGGGTATCGAACACGGTCTCGATCAGGAGGATGTCGGCACCGCCCTCGATCAGCCCGCGGGTTTGTTCGCGGTAGGCCTCGACCAGTTGATCGAAGCTAACGTTGCGGTAGCCCGGATTATCGACGTCGGGCGAAATCGATGCTGTCCTGTTGGTAGGACCGATGGCGCCGGCGACAAATCGCGGTTTGTCGGGGGTCTCGGCCGACCAGAGATCGGCCGCCTCGCGGGCCAGGCGCGCCGCCGCAACGTTCAACTCGTGGGCAAGTTCCGCCAGCCCGTAATCAGACAATGAAATCGACGTGGCATTAAAACTGTTGGACTCGACGATATCGGCGCCTGCCTCGAAATAAGCGTCATGAATGCCGCGAATGATATCGGGCTGGGTCAGGACCAGCAGATCGTTGTTACCCCTGAGATCGCTGGGGTGATCCTTGAAACGCATGCCACGGTATTCGGCTTCGCCCAATTTATGGCGCTGGATCATCGTGCCCATTGCGCCATCCAGAATCAGAATGCGGGCGGCGGCGGCCGTCTCTAGCGCAGCAAGTGTTTCTTCGCGCCTCATATGGCTGCCTCCTCGCATGCGGCTTCTCCCTCGAAAGCCAAGCCCAATTGATCGCAGATGCGTTCCACCAGGGGCGCGCGATTGAGGGTATAAAAATGGAATTCCCGAACGCCCGCCGCCTTCAGAGCAAGCGCCTGCTCGCTCGCGACCTCTATCGCGACTTTGGCGTGCTCTTCGGGTTCATCGTCAAGTCCCTCGAAGCGCTTTGCCAACCAGTCGGGCACAGCGGTTCCACACCGCGCCGCAAAGCCTGCGACCTGTTTGAAGTTGTGGATTGGGATCAAGCCCGGACGAATGGGCGCATCGATGCCGCGCGCTCGTGCGGCGTCTATAAAACGAAAGAAATCATCGTTGTCGAAGAAAAATTGTGTGATTGCCCGGCGTGCGCCCGCGTCGATTTTGGCTTGCAGAATATCGAGATCTTTGTCGAGATTGATGCTTTCGGGATGAGATTCGGGATAGGCAGATACCGATATGTCGAAGTCGCCGATGCGGCTGATACCGGCCACCAGTTCGGCCGCATTGGCATAGCCCTGGGGATGCGGCTCGAAGGTCGTACCCATGCCCGTCACGGGATCGCCGCGGAGGGCCACCAGGCGGCGGACACCCAATTCAAGATAACCGCGCACAACCTGATCGACCTCGTCGCGGCTGGCGGCGACGCAGGTCAAATGTGCCGCGGGCACAAGCGACGTCTCGGCGAGAATGCGCGCCACGGTCGCATGCGTTCGCTCACGCGTGGACCCGCCCGCGCCGTAGGTCACGGACACGAATTGAGGTGCGAGCGGCGCCAATTTGTTGATGGACGACCACAGCGTCGCGGCCATCTTGTCGCTTTTGGGCGGGAAAAACTCGAATGATACATCCAGCGCCTCTCCCGATTGTTTTTGGCTTGCGCCGGTCATAGGACTGCCTCCAGCTTCATCGAGCGGCTCAAACTCGACGAAACGGGAGCGCGCTCACCGAGCCATAGGCGCACCGTCAGCTTCTTGTCACCGTCCCTCTTGTTGGCTTTGAGCTCGCGAATTTCCGATACGGTCAAATCTGCGTCCTCGAACCACTGGGTCATTTGATCGCGCTCGAATCCCAATCTTTGATGGGCGAATTCTTCGCGCAGAAAGTCGAGACCGTGGGCGGCGAAGTCGACCACCAGCAAACGGCCGCCGGGAACCAGAATGCGGGCGGCTTCGCGCAAGGCGGGCGCCGGATCGCTCAGGAAATGCAACACCTGGTGGAGGATGACGGCATCGGCGGTCCCGTCCGATAGCCCCAGGCTGAACAAGTCACCTTGTCGCACCTGGCAATGGCGCATGCCCGCCTGCTCCAGTTTGACGCGGCCATAGGCGAGCATGTCGGGATTGACGTCTATGCCGATGCCGCGCCGAACATGGGGTGCAAACAGTTCCAGAATTCGTGCCGTTCCGGTGCCCAGATCGACCAGCAGATCGAAGGGACCGCGTCCGAGCGAGCGCAGCATCGCCGCTTCCACCTGCTCCTCGGTGACGTGCAAGGTGCGGATGCGGTCCCACTGGTCGGCATGGACCCTGAAATAGGTCTGAGCAGCTTCGGCGCGCTCCTGCCGCACCGCCGCGGCGCGGTCGCGGTCGCGCTTCAACACGACGTCGTCGCCATCGAGCGCGCGGATAAAGTTCTCCACCAACCGAGCAGGCGCACCGGTCTCGGCAAGACGGAAAAACACCCAACTGCCCTCACGGAAGCGCTCGATCAACCCGGCGTCTGTCAGCAATTTGAGATGACGGCTGATGCGCGGCTGGCTCTGACCCAAAATGCGCGTCAGATCGCTCACATTGTGTTCGCCCCTGGCGAGCAGCGCCAAAAGCCTGAGTCTGGTTGCCTCACCGGCCGCCTTGAGTGAGGCTAGCGCGCCGGCGCTGGAAAGCGTGTCGGACATAGCCGCGATAATCTCTGATGTCTGTTAACAAGGGTTCACGATATAAAGATATCTTTATATGTCAATTGGATTTTGCTGGACAACCCCATATGGGGCAACGCGTCCTGTGCGGACACGCATTCGCAGAAGCCGATTAATTGTCTAAGATATCAGTAACGTGCCGATCGCTTCTCAAAGCTAACAGCGAGACACAATGCAAACCGCCATCAAGACCATCAGATCCCACACCATTATCGCCGTCCTTGCCGGTTTATCCTTGATCGCAGCCTTTTTGATGACGCCGGCTGCCCGGGCCGATGCACCGAGTGATGCCGGCAATGCCAGCCTAGAAGCCGTGATCGCCAGCATTCATCGCGACCCAAAGAATGCCGCGCGCGATAATTTTAGGCATCCCCAACAGACATTGACCTTCTTCGGCCTGAAGCCCGATATGAATGTGGTGGAGATCTGGCCGGGAACCGGTTGGTACACCGAAATCCTGGCGCCTTATCTCAAGGAAAGCGGCACCTATTATGCGGCAAGCTGGGACAAGGATGAAAAGCGCCGTTTCATTCAGGACAACTTGAAAAAATATCACGACAAGCTGAAAAGCCGACCGGACATCTATGGCAAGGTCACCGTCACCGAGCTGTCGAAGTCCAAATCCAACATCGCGCCCGCCGGCTCGGCCGATATGGTCCTCACCTTCCGCAACGTTCACAATTGGATGCTGCATGGCTTCGATCGTCAGGTGTTTGAGGCCATGTACGCCGCGCTTAAGCCAGGTGGCGTTCTTGGCGTGGTCGAACATCGCGCTGACCCCGAAGCCTTTCCCGATCCACAGTCGAAATCAGGCTACGTGCAGGAAGACCAAGTGATCCAAATGGCTGAAGCGGCCGGCTTCAAACTCGTCGAAAAATCGGAAATCAACGCCAATCCGCGCGACACGCGTAAACACCCCAGAGGCGTGTGGACGTTGCCGCCGACGCTGTTGCTCAAGGACCGCAACCGTCAGAAATATCTCGATATCGGCGAGAGCGACCGCATGACGCTGAAATTCGTCAAGCCCGCATCCTAAGACGCCGCGGCGCCCCTCACTTCACGGTGATTGTGATCTTCTTCGATTCGATCGGCGGGTCGTGCGGGATGTGGTTGAGATCGCCGACGATCAGCTGAAGCGTGTGTTGACCGGGCGCCAGCTCGATGCTCGTCTCGGTTTGCCCGCCACCGAAATGCTTATGCTTGTCGTCGGATGGAATTGGCGCTCCGTAATCATCGAGTTTTTGGTCGATCAGGAGATGATGATGGCCCGTCGCGGCCTTCTCCGTTCCAGCCGGCGCCACGCCCAATCCCTTGAGGCCAAAGTTGACGGTGAGCGGGCTCGAGACCGCGGCGGCGTCCGTGGGCGTAATAAAGTAAACTTCGGCGCCTTCGGGCGCCTTGGTGCGCTGGGCGAATGCCGGACTTGAGACGACAAACGCGGCAGCGGTCAACGCTGCCAATAAGAACCGGTGAACCATCGTGCAATACTCCTTCTCATGCAGCGCTGTTAGATCAAATTATAGCCGCAATAAGGGCACGTTGGGGAAGATAGGCTTCGTATAAAAGGAGAATTCAGATGGCGCCATTCGAAAGGATTGCCAAAGCTGGCGGTTTGTTGGCGGTAGGTCTGTGCGCAATGATCGCAGCGTTTGCAGCACCCGCCCACGCCCAGTCTAAGGCCGACTATTGCCATCACTATGCCGACCGCGCCGTGCATCAAGCCCACGACAGTCACAAATGGCATTGCCACTTTTCAGGCGCGCGCTGGCACGAACACTGGCAAGGCCATTATGGATGGTGCCTATCGGTGCCGCGCTCGACTTCACGCAGGGAATCGCGGATCCGCCAGCGGCGCCTCCACCACTGTCACGATGATTACTACCATCATTGAGGAGCATCCAATTCGGCAGCGCCTTTAGGCCCGGCTGAAGCGCTTGTAGCGAATGCGCTTGGGGATGATCGCGTCATCCCCTAGGCGGCGCTTCTTGTCTTCCTCATAGTCCGCGAAGTTTCCCTCGAACCATTCGACGTGGGAGTCGCCTTCGAAGGCCAGCATGTGCGTGGCAATCCGGTCGAGGAAGAAGCGATCATGGCTGATGATGACCGCGCAACCGGCAAAATCCTCCAACGCCGCCTCAAGCGCCGAGAGCGTTTCGACGTCCAGATCGTTAGTGGGTTCGTCAAGCAGCAGAAGGTTGGCGCCAAGCTGGAGCATTTTGGCCAGATGCACGCGGTTGCGCTCTCCGCCCGATAGCTGTCCGACCTTCTTCTGCTGATCGCTCCCCCGGAAATTGAACCAGCTCACATAGGCGCGTGAGGGCACTTCGCGCTTGCCGAGTTCAATCACGTCGTTGCCGCCCGAAATCTCGTCCCAAACCGTCTTGTCGTCGGCCAGGGCATCGCGGCTTTGATCGACATAGCCGAGCTCGACCGTATCGCCCACTTTGATCTCGCCGGAGTCCGGTTTTTCCTGTCCGGTGATCATGCGGAAGAGCGTGGTCTTGCCCGCGCCGTTTGGCCCGATGACGCCAACGATGCCGCCGGCAGGCAGCTTGAAGGAGAGACCTTCTATCAGCAGCTGGTCGTCGAATCCCTTTGCGAGATCGCGCGCCTCGATCACCAGATTACCGAGGCGGGGACCGGGAGGTATGGTGATCTGCGTGCGCTTGATGTCCGTGCGCTCGGCCTCGGCCAGCAGTTCGTCATAGGCGCGAATGCGTGCCTTGGACTTTGCTTGGCGGGCCCGCGGGCTCGCCTGGATCCATTCGAGTTCACGCTGGAGCGTTTTTTGACGTCCCTCGTCCTGGCTCTTTTCGACGCTCAGACGCTTCTGCTTCTGTCCCAGCCATGACGAATAATTGCCCTCGTAGGGAATGCCCTTGCCACGATCGAGTTCAAGCGTCCAACCGGTAATGTTGTCCAAGAAATATCTGTCATGGGTCACCATCGCCACGGTACCCGTATAGGCCTGCAAGAAATTCTCGAGCCATGCGACGGTTTCGGCGTCCAAGTGATTGGTCGGTTCGTCGAGAAGCAGAATGTCGGGGCGGGCCAGCAGCAACCGGCAAAGTGCCACGCGGCGGCGTTCACCACCCGACAGCGTCCCGACGTCCGCGTCGCCCGGCGGGCAGCGCAAAGCCTCCATCGCCATCTCAACCTGGGACTCTAAGTCCCACAAATCATGGGCGTCGATCTCGTCCTGCAGACGCGCCATCTCGTCTGCCGTCTCGTCCGAATAGTTCATGGCAAGTTCATTGTAGCGATCAAGCATCGCCTGTTTCTTGGCCACGCCTTCCATGACATTGCCGGTGACGTCCTTGGCCGCGTCGAGTTCCGGCTCTTGGGGCAGATAGCCGACCGTGATCCCTTCCGCCGCCCAGGCTTCGCCCGTGAATTCGGTATCGAGACCCGCCATGATCCGCAAAAGCGTCGACTTGCCAGCGCCGTTGATGCCGACGACGCCGATCTTGGCGCCGGGCAAAAAGGAAAGCGTGAGGTCTTGAAGCACCGCCTTGCCGCCGGAATAGGCTTTCGACAAGTGGTTCATGACATAGACGTATTGGGGAGTACTCATGGATTGGGGTTGCCTTGGAGCGAACAGAGAATCGCTTGTTGTAAAAGCGAACAGAGAATCGCTTGTTGTAAAATGGAATGATTGGCGGCTCTTCTAGCCAATCTGCTCGCAAGGCTCAATAATGAGATCTGACAAATCGAGACGCAGACGATGAACCAGCCCGCAAGCCAACCAACACCCGATCAGAAGCAGCTGCTCTATTTCGCCGATCCCATGTGCTCGTGGTGTTGGGGATTTTCACCGGTGATCATGGCACTTGCGGAGACCCATGGCGACAGACTTCCGATTCGCCCGATGATGGGCGGGCTGCGTCCCGGCACCGTCAAGCCGATGGACCAAAGCGACAAGACCGAGATCCGCAACCATTGGGAGCACGTGCAGACGGGAACCGGTCAAAATTTCGACTTCGCCTTTTTCGAGCGCGATGGTTTCGTATACGACACGGAGCCCGCCTGCCGGGCCGTGGTGACCGCGCGCGCCCATGGCGCCACCCAGGGCTTGGCGATGCTGGCGCGCCTGCACAGAGCTTTTTATGCGGAGAACCAGGACATCACCGATGCCGATGTCGTCGTTAAATTGGCGCTCGAGCAAGGGCTCGACGAAAAGAGTTTTGCTGAAACATTCGGTTCAGATACCGCCAAACAAGTTACGGGGGCCGACTTCGACACCGCTCACCGCCTGGGCATCAGGGGCTTTCCGACGCTCCTGGCCGGTACGCAAGACGATGGCTTTGCCCTCGTCACCAACGGTTACCAACCGCTTGAGGCGCTGGCGGGACCAATCGCCAAGTGGCTCGAACAAGAGACCAACTGACAGGCTTGATTGGTCCCCAGGAGACGCAACCGGCTTAGGCGCGGAAAAGCTGCGGCAGGCGTTCTCTTATCTCGGCCGCCAGACGGTCGAGATGGTTTTCCGACATAGGCCGCACGTCCGCCAAAGCTCCGGCGAAGGTTTCCACGGTCAGCACCGATATCGGCAGACAACGGCACCAATCGTTCTGCAAAAGCCATTGTCGGTATTCGGCCTCCTCGGGCTTGAAGGAATGCTGCCGGGGTGCGACGCCGATAACCGGCAAGCGCGCCGCGATCGCCTCCGAGAGCATGGTGCTTGAGTCTTCGGTGCAGACGATGATGTCGCTGCGGCTGAAGAGCTTGGGCAATGTGCCGGGGCCCGCCCAACGGTAGTCGATGAAGTCGGCGACGACATTTTTGTCCTTGGCCAGTTCAAACACCGCCTCGCCGACGTGTTGGGCGGTACGGCGCGAAGTTGAAATCAACCAGCGCGTGCCCCAGCCCGCCGAAAGCGCGCCCAGGAATGCGATCAGCGCCCGCCACTCCTCTTCGTCATAATGGAACAGGCCTGAATCTCCACCTATCAGGAGGCCGGCGAATTGGGGTCGATTTGCGTCACTGAATGATGGAATTTTCGCCGGCCGGCCAAGCGCGTCGGGATCCATGGCGCTGGGCTTCAAGGCGACGAGATGGCGCGAGCGTCCGGCAAAGCGCTGATAGGAGGTGATGACAAGAGCAATATTCTCCGGCGGCACGTCCCGCAACGAGCCACAAAAGATATTGGGCACGCCGAGCGCTCGGGCTGCCGCCACGTTGGCGGGCAGCGTTTCGCCGCCGGCCGAAAGCACGAGATCGGCGCCGCCCATTGCAGGCGCCGAGAGGCCATAGCCCAAACGCAGAACGAGCCGCGGCGATGCCCCTACCGAGAGCATACGCCGCAGGACGCGGGTCGGAATCAGCGGCCGCCTGTCGATCCGGAGTTCACGAACGCTCGTCGGCCCCAGCCTGGCCAAAGCAGCCGCAACACCCTCGGCCAGATGGTAATGACCCGGCCTGCCATCGGAGAGCAGCAAAATCTTCAGATCATTCATGCCTGCTTACCCAATAGCGTTGCGTCTGTGGCTGACCCCATTAGAGTTCGCCACACGCCATCCTTATTCACGTGTCGAAGAGAGTTTCCAAGCAAATGTCGCCCACTCCACCCCGCCTCATTCCCCGCGCCAAGCTGTTTGGTAATCCTCAACGCGCCATGTGCCAGCTTGCCCCCGACGGCGCAACGCTTTCCTGGCTCGCGCCGCGCGACGGCGTGCTCAATATCTGGACCGCGCCGGTCGACGATCTTGCCGCCGCTCAGCCCATAACCAACGACCAGGCGCGCGGCATTCGTTTCTATGCCTGGGCGTGCGCCGGCACGCACTTGATTTACATCCAAGACGAGGCTGGAAACGAGGATTGGCACGTCTATGCCGCCCCGGCAATGGGCGGGGAAGCTCGCGACCTGACGCCGATCAAGGGCGTGCATGCGCAAATATCCGGCGCCAGTTGGGACCAGCCGACGGTGTTGATGGTGGGTCTGAACGACCGCGATCCGCGTTGGCATGACATCTACCGGATAGACATCGCATCGGGCGAGCGCGAACTTGTCGTCCAAAACAATATGGAATTCGGCGGTATCACGCTTGACCGCGCGTTGCGGCCGCGCATCGCCCAAAAAACTCTGCTGCAGGAAGGCGGCCGCGAATTTTTCCGCTTCGATGGCCACGAGTGGGAGCCCGTCTTCCGGGTCGGCCACGAGGACGAGCTTGCGACGGATTTCATCGGCTTCGACAAATCGGGCGACCATGCGCACATTCTGGATTCCCGTGATCGCGACAAAGCTGCACTCGGGCGCATGACGCTTGCGACCTGCGAGGTGGAGATCCTGGCCGAGGATGAAAAGGCCGATATCTCGGACGTGCTCAGTCATCCCACCAGTTATGAGATCGAGGCCTATGGCGCCAATCACCTCAAATTGGAGTGGACGCCGCTCAGAGATGACATGGGCCACGACCTTGCCCATCTGCAAAGCGAGATCGATGGTGAGATCCGCGTCACCAGCCGCAGCAAGAGCGATGACCGCTGGATCGTCTCGGCGGTTGCCGCCGATGCGCCTGAGACAACGTATCTTTATCGCCGCGAAGACAAGTCGCTGACCCGGCTTTTTTCGAGCCGGCCCGACCTCGAAGACGAAACGCTCAGTCCGATGCACGCGGTCGTCATCCCCGCGCGCGACGGCCTGGAGCTGGTGTCCTACCTCACCCTTCCCGCCGGCGCCCAAGACAATGGCAATGGGCGGCCCAACGAACCACTGCCAACGGTTTTGCTGGTGCATGGCGGACCTTGGGCGCGCGATGCCTATGGCTACAATCCACAGCACCAATGGCTCGCCAACCGGGGATATGGCGTGCTCTCGGTTAATTTCCGCGGCTCCACCGGTTTTGGCAAAGCATTCGTCAACGCCGCCGACCTGCAATGGGGCAGCCGCATGCATGACGACTTGCTCGATGCGGTTGACTGGGCCCGCGACGAGGGCATCGCCAAAGCCGACATGGTCGCCATCATGGGCGGTTCCTATGGCGGCTATGCGACCCTTGCCGGGCTCGCCTTCACGCCCAACGTCTTTGCCTGCGGCGTCGATATCGTCGGACCGTCGAACCTCGAAACGCTGCTCGCTACCATCCCGTCCTATTGGGCCTCGTTTTATGAAACGCTGGCCAGGCGGGTCGGCGACCCGCGCAGCGAGGAAGGCCTTGCGCTGTTGCAGGAGCGCTCGCCACTGCACGCCGCAGACCAGATCGCCCGCCCGCTGCTGATCGGCCAGGGCGCCAACGACCCGCGCGTCAAGCAGGCCGAATCCGACCAGATCGTCACGGCCATGAAGGGCAACGACCTTCCTGTCACCTATGTGCTGTATCCCGATGAAGGTCACGGCTTTGCGCGGCCTGAAAATCGCATATCGTTTTATGCCATCGCCGAGGCGTTCCTCGCTCGCCATCTGGGTGGCCGGGCCGAGGCGATCGGCGATGATTTTGCGGGTTCCAGTCTCGACGTCCCACAAGGCGCCGACCAACTGGAGGGATTGCCGGAGGCACTTGAGCGCGACGCCGGCGGCCGGGTAGATGCATCACAAAATTAGGTCTATGCATGAGCGATGACGCCGGGCCCAAAGATCTCATCATGCACGCGATGCTTACGCTCGCCGGCGCGGACGATCGCCTGGTTGAGCTGGCCGACAACCGCACGTGCCAATCAGATGGTATCGAAAATGGCAACGTCTTGGGGTGTATCTGAAACCCGAACAGGTGAATGATCGGATAGAAATGACCAGCACCAAGTCGACCAACCAACTCCTTATTCTGCAGGCGATGATCGCGATCGCGTCTGCCGACGGCGTCATCGATGGCGATGAGGTGACCAACATTCGCAACCTCTACGCCCAGGAAAATGGCGAAGAGGCCAGCGTTCACGATATCGCGAAAGCAGCCCATATGTTGGAAGCGAACGGCGGCAGCATTCTCAAGACGCTGTCAGACGCGTGCGCGACAATGGATGAGACGACCAAAGAATCGCTTTTGCGCGCATCCTATCTGGTGCTTCTGGCTGACGGACAGGTCGCCTCCCAGGAGCGCAAGAAGCTCTATGCTTTCGCCAGCACACTCAAGATTCCTCAAATCCATCTTTCAGTCATCCTGGAAGACGTATCCGACTGAATGGCTGCATCTCCAGCTGAAGCTGGGATGCGGGGCTTGTTCCAAAATCGGGGAGTCCGGCATCTCAAAACCTGAGACCGAGTGGTGGTGCAGCCAGTCTGCAGCGAACTCGTCTCTGCCGCTATTTCCCTGTTCTCGAGGGAATATACAGGGAAATTACGCCAAAACAGCCGCTATTGGCCTTGTCAGCACTCCCTAAGCCGCTGAAAACAGGCCAATTCAATTGCCTATTCCCTAAGAAATGAAACAGGGAATTTTCTGGCTCGAGCAGGGAATTCAAGATCTATATCAGGGAATCGATCGGGACTGGGATGTCCGCTTTACCCCCAAAAGCGGACGCATCAGGAGTCGGTACCCAGAGTCCGCTTTTAGCCACAAGCGGACAATATCGCGTTTGCCAGCAAACTGGTTTCGATAAACGGATTGGGTCAATCTAGACATACAAACGCCCGCGCGATGAAGCGCGGGCGTATTGAAGGGCAAATGGCTTGATCTTCGGATTAGTATGTCAAAATTCCGGGAAGCTTATTGGCTTGATTGACCCAAGCGGCAACCCGCTTTTCTCCTGGGACCAGGCGAACCATTTTTTTGGCATTGGCCTCTGCCATGGCCTTGGCCAAGTTATCTGGCCGGCGCTGCTTGAGCTCCTTCACTGTATCGACACCTGCCGCCTCAAGCAGCTCTGAATACTCTTCGCCCACACCCTTGATGCGCATCAGATCGGCCATGTTGGCCCATTTCAAGATGACCGAGTCATCGATGCCGGTCTTCGCCGCGAGCTCTTGTCTTCCCTTGGGGTTGGCTGCGCGTTTTAGGAGGGCACCTGTGGTCCACACACCGGCAGCTTTCAGCTTCTTGGCGTAAACGGGACCGATACCTTCGATGTCAATGATTGAATAGCTCATGCCTGTTCCTCAGCTCTTGGACATCATGCTTTTGATCAAGCTCACCACCACCATAAGAACAGCGCCGCCAACACCACCACCGGCGACCTGACTTATGATGGACCCAATATCCATGCCACCTCCTGCTGCTCCCGCACCAAGAACGGCGCTTAGAATTTGTCCGCCAATACCGCCACCAAGGATGCCCGCAATGGAATTACCAAGCGTCCCAAGGCTCTTCTCTTTCAGCACTGCACCAGCCACATTGCCGCCAACCGCGCCACTGGCCAGCTGAACAATCAACGGCAATAGGGATTCCATTGGCATGCTCCTTTATCGGTAGGTCTAGCGGGTAAAAATTATTGGGGTGGGATGCGAAGCACCTGACCGGGGTAGATCTTATCAGGATGCTTGAGCATTGGCTTATTTGCTTCAAAGATGGCGTTGTATTTTGGTCCCTTGCCTTTGCCGTAATGACGCTCGGCAATTTTCCATAAATTGTCGCCCTTCTTCACCGTGTAGAAGGTCGGCTCCCGCTCATCCGGTGCGCTGACCTTGGCCTCTACCTTTGAGATGCCTAGCGTATTTCCGACCGCGATGATGGCCTTTTCAAGGATGCTCTGGTCAGCGACCTCGCCCTTAAGAATGACCTTATCACCCTCAACCACAACCTCGACCCCCTCTGTGCCGAGTTTATGAGACTCAAGTTCTTTCTTCAGATCCTCGGCGGATGGCGGCGTGTCCTCGTCGCCGATACCAAGCGCTTTTCCAGCAGCTTTAACGAAGTCAAACAGTCCCATTGGAGTACTCCATTCTAACCACCTGAACTCTATCGCGCCCAGGCTGCATCAATGTTGACATGAATCAAGCGGCCCAAGGACGGCTTGTAAAGTTCAACATATCGGTGTTTTGGAGAGCGACATGGCGATGGCTAAGAGTCCGCTTTGGGTCATTAACGGACCAAACGGGGGCGTCCGCTCGACTTCCGCTTTACCCCCGAAAGCAGACCTCATGCGGCCCACTATCAAACGTCTGCTTTTAGCCAATAGCGGACATCAGGGTACATACAGGTCGTTCTGCGCATAGACGCCCCCCCCCTTTTCTACATAATTTGATTTCACAAGAGCAATCGACAACCTTCTGGGACAAATGCCAAGCAAGTAGGGAGAGAGATATGAAGCGTGCATTCCTCACCACGATTTCCGTAATTGCACTGATGGCAAGTTCCGCCTTCGCGCAGGACAAGGCCTATTCCCCTTATGTGGGCCGTGATTTTCCAAACAGCGTCTATTTCGGCGACACCCACCTTCATACGAATATCTCATTGGACGCCTACGGCGATGGCAACAGAAACCTAGGTCCAAAGGAGGCGTATCGTTTTGCCAAGGGGCAAGAAACCAAGGGCCATGATGGCAAGCTGGTTCGCATATCGCGTCCTCTCGACTTTCTAATGGTGGCCGACCACGCGGAGTATCTGGGAATCGTGCCGGGAATTGCGAATGGCGATAAAGGATTGCGCGCAACAAAAACCGGCGCCGCATGGGGCAAATTGATGGACGAGGACAAGTGGGGCGAGGTCTTCGGAGAGTTCATTATCGATGTCACGTCAAACAAACCGCGTATAAAATCACCAAAATTCACGAAAACCGTCTGGGATGATATTATCGCGGCGGCTGAGAAAAATAACGAACCAGGCAAATTCACGGCGCTCATCGGTTACGAATACAGCCCCTTTCCTGACGGCGACAATTTGCACCGCGTTGTTGTCTTTCGTGACGATGCCGACAAGACGGGACAGGTGGTCCCCTTCAGCGCCTTCGACAGCAATAACCCGGAGGATCTCTGGGCCTATCTGGCAGCCTATGAAATGAAGACGGGAGGCCAGGTCTTGGCCATTCCGCACAATGCCAACCTGTCCAACGGTAGGTTGTTCGCCCTGCAAACGTTCGAAGGAAATCCACTGACGCGCGAATATGCCAAAACGCGTATGCGCTGGGAGCCGCTTTACGAAGTTACACAAATGAAGGGCGACAGCGAAACCCATCCGGTTGTGTCGCCCAAGGATCCATTTGCAGATTTTGAAAGCTGGGACCGGGCCAATCTGGCCATGCTGAAAGAGAGCGCGCCAGAGGTAAAGCCGTTTGAATATGCGCGTCCCGCCTTGAAGAACGGTCTCGCTCAGGCCGCTGCAATTGGTGTCAATCCGTTCAAGTTCGGCATGATTGGCTCCACCGATTCGCACACCAGTTATTCCAGTTCCGAGGAGGATAACTATCTCGGCAAGTACGCCTTAGGTACGCCGTCACCCGATCGCTGGAAGAAAATAATGGCCGAAGGCGTTCCCGGCCGGGTCACCGATGTGCTCGAATGGGAAACCTCCATGTCAGGTCTCGCCGCCGTTTGGGCAACCGAGAATACCCGCGAAGCGATCTGGGATGCGATGAAGCGTAAGGAAGTCTACGCCACTACTGGCCCGCGCATGACTGTCCGCATGTTCGGAGGGTGGGATTTTGAGGCCGCCGATGCTTTCCGCAATGATCTGCCTGCGATTGGTTATAAAAAAGGCGTACCGATGGGTGGAGATTTGACTGCCGCACCGAAGGGAAAAGCGCCCAGCTTCCTAGTATCAGCCATGCGCGATCCCGATGGCGCCAACCTCGACCGAATACAAATGGTGAAAGGCTGGCTTGACGCAAAGGATGCCGTGCATGAACGCGTCTATGACGTTGCTGTTTCGGATGGACGCAAGATCTTCAAAGGTAAGGCAATAAAGAAGGTCGGCACCACTGTTGACTTGAAATCGGCGACCTATACCAATTCCATCGGCGATACATATCTGTCTGCGACATGGTCGGACCCGGATTTTGATCCCGCACTTTCAGCATTCTACTATTTGCGTGTCATTGAGATTCCGACGCCACGTTGGACTGCGTATGACGAGGTAAGGTTCAAGATCAAGATGCCAAAGGAAGTTACTCGCGTCCTGCAGGAGCGCGCCTATACATCGCCGATCTGGTATACGCCGAAGGGTTAAAGTACTTAGGGCTTATGGTTTGGGTGGCGGTTCCTTCGAGCCGCCGCCTCTGTTTTTGATGAGAGCCTATAATGTCCGCTTTGGGTCAAAAGCAGACATCAGAGACCTGTGCCCCGAATGTCCGCTTTCAGGAGTAAAGCAGACATAAAATGAACCTTCGTCGAGAGTCCGCTAATGACCCAAAGCGGACATTGGCGGTTCTAGCCCTCAACGACTAATTCAACGTGTTCTTGTAGACCTTGCCGTCTTTCATGATCACGCGGATGGTTTCAATGCCCCGCTCGCGAGGTTCGGCATCTAGATACTTCGGGCTGGCGCCAAGCACGGTGATGTCCTCAAGCGGGTTTCCATCGACAACGATCACGTCAGCCAGTGCGCCCACTTCGATCACACCCAGCTTGCCCGGATAAGGGTTGTTCCGACCGGTTAGCGCCATGAGTTCACCGGGTACAGAAGTCATGGAGCGAAGCGCCTGCAGATTGCCAAAATAGCGTGCGAAGGCGAATTTCTCGAAGTCGCGGGCGCTTCGCGCAGCCGTGCCGGTAAGGAAGACGATATCGACAGCCATGACCAATTTTGGCTGAACTTTTTTGATGATCTCAACGAAATACTTCGAGTCCCGCTGGAATTCCTTGCCTTTGATGAACTGAGGCGTCCCCGGGACGCTATAGGCAGGGTGCTGGAATGCCTCCTTCGTGATGCCGGCAGTGAACGGCGCAATGAAGGCTCCCTTTTTCTTGAGCAGAACGGCCGTCTTTTCCGAGATGAACTGGCCGTGCTCAATACTTTTAACACCGAGCTCCAGAGCGCGCCGGATATGAGCATCCTGATAGACATGAACGGCGACATATGTTTCGCGGGTCGCGGCTTCCTCGATAGCTGCCCGGATTTCCGCATCAGTGAATTGCGGTGCGAAAAGCGGACCCTTCTCCGACGAGATTCCGCCGCCTACCATGATCTTGATCTGGCTGGCCCCGTCGGCAAAGTTGCGGCGCACAGCAGCCCGCACAGCGTCGGGCCCATCGACGATCTGTGTGATCCCGAGTCGCAAGTAGTTGCTTACCGAAGGGTCGACATTCTGGCTGACAAGCGCGAGATCACCATGACCCGATGTCTGTGATATGTAGGACGCTGAAGGGTATATCCGAGGCCCGTCAAGCAGACCGCTGTCGATGGTTTTCTTCAGCCCGTCGGCGGTGCCGCCCATATCACGCACCGTCGTAAACCCATCAGCCAGCCAGTCCGCCGCTTGGGCCGCTGCACGGGAAGCTATCTCGTCCCATCGCAAGCCTTCCATTTTTGTAGCACCACCGTCGACGTTCATGTTGAAATGAGAGTGGCTGTCGATCAGCCCCGGCATCAGCGTGCGCCCGCCGCCGTCAATGACAGTTGCCCCGTCACCGGCCTTCAAGTCCTTGCTGAGCTGCTTGATGTGGTTGCCTTCCACCAGCACGCTCATGCCGTTTGCCAGCTTGTCAGACTTACCGTCGAAGATGTTGACATTGGTGAAGAGGACCTGAGTTGGTTTTTTCTCCTCAGCCGCCAGGGCCTGAGAGGCAAACAAAACCGCCAGACCAACGGATATGGCAATGCATGCGGCATTCATACTTTTCGACCACGCCATGATCGCTCCTCCCAAAGCACCAGGCCACAATACGCGGGTTTATGCGGATACGACAGATTATCGCGATCATGCAGATCGTGAAGCAGCGGAATCAATTAGCCGTAGGGCTTAACCCAAAAAGGCTCAAGGCGGTTGGTGCAGAACGCCAGCAGCCAAGATCACGATGTCCGCTATTGGCTAAAAGCAGACTCTCGGATGCATGTTTGAGAAGGTCCGCTTTCGGGGGTAAAGCGGACGTTCTGAGCGTATGTCTCTAATGTCCGCTAATGACCCAAAGCGGACATTGAGCGTGCTCGTACGCCACTTCTAGTTCACGAGCACCGCGCCGTATTCGAATCTGGGCGCTTCTTCCTCGATATCGAGACCGCGACGGTTCTCACGCCAGACCTCGAGCTCGAAATTGGATTGCAGCCAAAGCTGATCGGCGACCATGGCCATGGTCGGTGTGTGGGCCTTGACGGTGGATGAACCAGCGAACCACAGATCCTGCTCGGGCAGATACATCACGCCGTCATAATCGAGCGTGATCCCGCCATGGAGCTCGACCCATTCCTGGCCCTTCCACGAGCCTTCCTCGGTGATCACGCCATCGGACATGAACTGCATGTTCTTATAGATGCCGCTCATGGGCGAAGTGAGCACGATATCGGCACCGCCCCTCAGATACATCAAGCTGCCCGCGCCGAGAAAGGCGATCATGACTTCCTCGCCGCGAATCTGGGCGTCGGAGTCCACCCGAAACGGACCATCCTTCATGATGTAGATGCCGGGCGAGAGCGTGACCTCGCTTTGCGCTTTTATCTCCAAGCCGCCGCAATAGGTGCCAGGCGAGAGCGTCACAATTGCCTGCTGCATCTTGGCTTCGACATCGACACAAGGACCCGTGGCGGGAAAGGGCAGATCCGCGTAGGGATCGGACGTCCGTTCGACGCCTGTCGTGGGCATCGGATGAAAGTTCTCGCCGTCATAACCGCCCGTGACGCCAAACTGTTCGGCAGTGGCGATCGAATGCAGCCCTGACGCCAGCATGCCATGGCTGTCGATCGAGTTTGCCTGGCCGGCGCAGTCGTGCGCCGTGAGTTTGGCGCGGCCATAAAGCTCGATGCCGCGGTCACTGTCGGGATTCAACATCAAGATGCAGACGGGCGCGGATTTGTCTTTGACGGCCTTGGAATTGACCCCCACGCCGATCTCTTCGCTGCCGATGAAGGCGTTGAACAGATTATCGACCTGCTGCGTCGCTGATCCGATGACGGCGACTTTGCCGCTCTCGACCTGAAAGTCCGCGACCGGCGGGGCGGAGCTGCCGTTCATCAGGGTTTCGATGTTCGCCATGAAGATCTGATTTGCCCTTGCGATGCGGTCTTGCGCCGTCGCGGTTCCGGGCAGGGCGGTGGCGGCAAGTGCCGCCGAATCGACGGCTTCCTGCAAATGCGAACGGTTGTTGTAGGCGCCCGAATAGGAAATCGTCAAACCGAGGAGACCGATCAAAACTGGCAATGCCAGCGCGAAAATGATCATCACGGAGGCGTCTTTGGCTTTAAGGAACCGAAGGGGGAACTTCTTCATGACGTTGGGCCTTCCTTTGCAAACTTGCCGTTTTTTGAATGACGGCTCTCTTAAACATTTCTTCTGTCAGTCTCTTGCCCGCGTTTTGATCGATCACCGAGGTATGATCAATGCACCAACCGCATTTCACGGTTGCCGCTGGATTTTCCAGCGAACGGCACGGGCACGTCGGTGTCGTCGTAATCGGTGTTGAGCACCAGGTGTGGCCCGGCATAGAGCGCCAGGCGCCGCGCGATGATTGCGGTATAGGCCGATTGGTCGGCGATCACGCTGTCTGAATCAACGTGGAAATGGCCATTTGGCAGATAGATCGTGCCTTCGAGCACGCGGGCATCGTCGCTCAGCACACTGAAATTACGGCCGATCGTCGCGCCATGCTCCTCGAAGAACAGCAGCCCCGCCAATGGCCCATCGGCGGGTGCCGTCAGCCGGATGCTGGTGTTGGGTCCGAGCATCATCGTCGCTTTACTGCCGGTGAAGTAGAAGCCGACATTCTCGCCCTTGAGCGAAGCGAAATGGTCGACGTAGAGCGGCCCGTCCTTGATCACGTAGATGCCGGGTTCCAACTTAACCTGGGCCGCACCGCCGATGGTCAAGCCGCCGCAATAGATGCCGGGTGAAAGCGTCGCATAGCTCTCGACGTAGGAGTCTGGATTTTGATCATCTCCCATATCCCACTGGTTAGAAGTGGTTGTCTCGTTGCTCGTTTCGGCCGACAAGCTCAGCTTTTGCATGCCCTTGCTGTTCCATGACTTGGAGCTGCCCTCGATGCCAACGATCCGATCTTTTTCCGTGCAGCTTCCGATCGGCGGGGCCGGACGGCTCGCCAGGGGATCGGTCATGGTGGGACAGTCAGACATCGGCGCGGGCTCGTAATTGTCGCTGGCGCCCGAGTTGCCGCCCACCGCGCAGATTAGGTCGGCTTTAAGCTCGGCGCTGTTCTTGGCTATGATCGCATCGGAGCTATGCGAATTGGCATAGACGGCGCACTGGTTGCCTGAAAGCCGCGCACTGCTTTCCAGCGTGATCGTACCGGACGCGCTCTCGTCCAGACCCAGCACGCAAAGTGGCGTGCTGCCCGAAAGGCTCGCGGTTGCTTCTGCCGCGATGCCGCCGCTGCCCAGCTCATCGACGATGAAGGATTTGACTTTTTGTGCGAGCTTGACCGTCACCGTGATCGGTTCTTTCGTCACATAGGTCATGATCTGCACGCCGCTCGCCGCACTGCCCAGATTGGCGCGCACCACGCTTTCGGCCACCGATTTGATGCGGCTGGGGTCCGTGGTCGCTACGTGCAGCTCTTGTGCAGCTGCAAGCGCGCTGGCGTCGGCCGCTGCCTGAAGGCTCGTGCGCTTGCTGTAGAGATTGCCGTAATCGATCGCCGCGCCGATCATCAGCAGCACGAGGGGCAATAGCAGCGCGAAGGTGATTATAATACCACCCGCCTCGTCGAGCCGAAGCTTGGCGACGAGGGCCGCGGCGCGCAGTACAGCCGCCTCTAACGCATTTCCGCCGAATGTCGCTTTATCGCCGCCGTCTTCGGCTCCCGGGCGGCGACAATTCCTTTGCCGCATGGAGCCACGATCTCACAAAAACTAAAACACTTCGTATAGATTACGATTCAAATTTGAATGATTTTTTCTGAAAATCGGATCATTTTTCAAACGTTCGTGCCAACCATGAAATGGATGACGAACGTCCGCTTCTGGCTATTAGCGGACATTATGTGCCTACCCGCCGAACGTCTGCTTTCGGGGGCAAAGCGGACTTCCTTTAGGGCAGTGAACTACGTCCGCTCATGACCT
>Ga0315336_1000436_pt1 | contig 118931 bp, 112 predicted proteins | sample ASW5metaG_FD_204512 | JGI IMG/M metagenome (GOLD analysis project Ga0315336, IMG submission 204512) | Ammonia-oxidizing marine archaeal communities from Monterey Bay, California, United States - ASW #5 | ecosystem: Environmental > Aquatic > Marine > Intertidal zone | place: USA: California... | reverse complement strand
AGCGTTCTCGAAGAATTCGAGACCGTGATCGCAGCACTTGAAAGCGAGCGACCGGCGGGTGTGGTCATTCGCTCGGCGAAGCCGTCAGGCTTTATTGCCGGTGCGGACGTCAACGAGTTTCGCGGCGTCACCGATCCGCGCGATGTCGAAGCCCAGATGACGCGCGCGCATGCGGTGGTGGACCGGCTGGAAGCGTTGAAGGTTCCGACCGTGGCTGTCATTCACGGCTTCTGTCTCGGCGGTGGACTTGAAGTGGCGCTGGCCTGCAATACGCGCATCGCCATCGACAATGCGCGCTTCGGATTTCCCGAGGTGATGCTCGGCCTGCATCCGGGTCTCGGCGGCACCGCGCGATTCACCCATCTTGTCAGTCCGCTACAGGCGATGACGATGATGCTGACCGGCAAGACCATCGACGCCCGCAAGGCGAAGTCGCTGGGCCTTGTGGACGCCGTGACACAGGAGCGTCACGTGCGTGGTGCGGTCAAGGACGCGATCTTCGGGCGGCTGAAGCCGCACAAGCAAGGCTTGCTGGCGAAGGCGATGAATCTCGGTCCGGTGCGCGGCCTGTTCGCTAACCGTATGCGCGGTGAGGCGGCAAAGACCGCGCCGAAGGAGCATTACCCTGCGCCTTATGCATTGGTCGATCTATGGGAAAAACACGGCGGCGACCGCAAGGCAATGCTGGCGGCGGAGAAAACCTCGTTCGCCAATCTGATGGTGACGCCGACCGCGCAGAACCTGATCCGCGTATTCTTCCTGCGCGAGCAGATGAAGAAACTGGCCGACGGCAAGAACACCGTGAAGCATGTTCACGTCATCGGCGCCGGTGCCATGGGCGGCGACATCGCGGCATGGTGCGCCCATCAGGGTCTGCGCGTGACGCTGGCCGACATGAAGGCGGAGCCGATTGCCGGCGCGATCAAGCGTGCGGCTGACCTTTTCGGCAAGATCATCCGCAAGAAGACTGACCTGCGCGACGCGCTTGACCGGCTCATCCCGGACATGAATGGCGAGGGCGCGCGCAACGCCGATCTGATCATTGAGGCAGTGCCGGAGAAACTCGAACTGAAGCAGAAGGTCTACGCGGGACTTGAGCCGGTCATGAAGCCAGGCGCGATCCTCGCCACCAACACCTCCAGCATTCCGCTGCAGGATCTGCGCACCACGCTGAAAAATCCCGAGCGGCTTTTGGGCCTGCATTTCTTCAATCCGGTGTCACGCCTGCAACTGGTCGAGGTGGTCAGCCACGACGCCGTCGATTCGCAGGCGCTGGCGACCGCGCTGAAGTTCGTCGGCTCCATCGACCGGCTGCCGTTGCCGGTGAAGAGTTCGCCGGGCTTCCTCGTCAACCGCGCGCTGACGCCGTACATGCTCGAGGCGATGGTGATGCTCGATGAGAAAGTGGACAAGGCGATCATCGATGCCGCCGCCGAGAAGTTTGGCATGCCGATGGGGCCGATTGAACTCGCCGATCAGGTCGGACTCGATATCTGTCTCGCGGTTGGCGACATGCTACGCTCGAAATTCGGCGAACAGGCGCTGCCCGCCGCGCCGGACTGGCTTCGCGACAAGGTCAAGAATGGCGAATTGGGCCGCAAGACCGGCAAGGGTTTTTACGAGTGGAAGGACGGCAAGGCCATAAAGACGCATTCACAGGTGCAGCCGACCGAGGAGATGATTGATCGCCTCATCCTGCCGATGTCGAACGTCAGCGTGGCCTGCTTACGAGAGGGCATTGTCGAGAACGGTGATGTGGTCGACGGCGCGATGATCTTCGGCACGGGTTACGCGCCGTTCCGTGGCGGGCCGCTGAATTACGCCCGTACCCGCGGTGCCGCAAATGTCGCGGCCGCCCTGAAGGCGCTGGAGGCAAAATTCGGCGACCGCTTTAAGCCCGACGCCGGATGGGATACGTTCGCCTGATTCAATCTACTCGTTTGATGTTTATTTGACGGATTTCATCGATGGCAGAAACGCACGCCGCGCCCGCACCCGCCGCGCCAGAGGGCGAACTGTCGATCCGCACGCTGGCGATGCCGGCGGACACCAACCAGAACGGCGATATTTTCGGCGGCTGGCTGTTGAGCCAGATGGATCTGGCCGGCAGTATCTTTGCTTACAAAACAACGCAAAGCCGCAACGTCACCGTCGCGATCGAGGCGATGACGTTTCGCAAGCCGGTCTATGTCGGCGATGTGGTATCGGTCTACGGATCGCTGGTTCGCGTGGGCCGCACCTCGATCACGGTGCATGTCGCGGCGTGGGTGCAGCGGCGCAATGAATCGGAACTGATATTGGTGACCGACGGAAACTACACTTACGTCGCTATCGACGATAATGGTCATCCACAGACAATCGGTCAGCGCTCGCCCTTCGTCAGCGTCTGATTCGCCTCAATCCTTAACAAGCAATTTATTGACGTCTTCGCGCAGATGACGTTTGCGCGACGTCTTTCGTGCGGTTGCACGGCGTGTCGCATAGATGGACTCGCTATTTTGCCGCAGTGCGGCGAATGACCATGGTCCAGTTATAAAACTGTTGCGCGAAGCGCCTACAGGTTCGGCGGACTGCACACGCAGGAGTCACTCGCCGTTTGTTTCCAGGTCATTTCGGGTTGAATACAGGCTTTCCGCTATTGGCCCGGGATGTGCATACTAGATTGGTATGAGTCGGAAGATACGGTGTGTTGAAGGCTTCAAAGGCTGAAACTTTTTCAGCGCTTCGGAGTTATAGCGCGTGAGGAACCCTAAGAACGGGCACGGGATAAGAAACATGTCGGACACCTACATCATCGAAGTGAGTTCAGAAGCCGCAGGCATCGTCGTTCGCGAGAAGGCGGGTTTTCGCTTCTTCGCGGCGGTGCATAAATTCAATCCGCTCGACGGGCGCGTTTTCAAAACCGCGCGCGAGGCAGAGCGCGCCGCCACAAGGTTCTTGGCCGGACGGCTGGACCCTGTTCCCGCATAAGGACATTCATTAAGGAAAAAGGCCGGGATTGCTCCCGGCCTTTTTGATTCGATGTCTTTGCGGTGCGAGCTTATTCCGCGGCTGCCTGACGTCCGAGCACCGGATAGTCGGTGTAGCCCTTGGCGCCGCCACCATAGAACGTCGCCTTGTCGAAATCGTTAAGCGGCGCGCCGAGCTTGAGGCGCTCGACAAGGTCCGGGTTCGAAATGAACAGCTTGCCGAACGCGATCAGGTCGGCCTTGTTCTTTTCCAGCACCTCTGTTGCCAGCTTGAAGTCGTAGCCGTTGTTGGCGATGTAAGTGCCGCTGAAGCGCTTGCGCAGGCTGTCATAGTCGAACGGCGCGATGTCGCGCGGGCCGCCGGTCGCGCCTTCAATGACGTGGATATAGACGAGCTTGAGCGCGTTGAGCTGATCGACGATGTGATCGAACAGCGGTTGCGGGTTGCTGTCGGAAACATCGTTGGCGGGCGTCACCGGCGAGAGGCGAATGCCAGTGCGGTCGGCGCCGACCTCAGCAGCAACAGCCTTGGAGACCTCAATCATCAGCCGTGCGCGATTCTCGATCGAGCCACCATAAGCATCGGTGCGCTTGTTGGTGCCGTCCTTGGCGAATTGATCGAGCAGGTAGCCGTTCGCGCCGTGAATTTCGACGCCGTCGAATCCGGCTTCGATGGCATTGGCGGATGCTCGCTTGAAGCTGTCGATGATGCCGGGAATTTCGCCAAGTTCCAGCGCGCGGGGTTCTGAGACATCGACGAAGGTGCCGCCGACAAAGGTCTTGCCCTTGGCGCGAATTGCGGAGGGGGCGACCGGTGCGCCGTCGTTCTGCTGCAGGGAGGTGTGGGAAATACGTCCGACATGCCAGAGCTGGATGTAGATATGGCCGCCGCGCTCATGCACCCGATCTGTGACCTTGCGCCAGCCCGCGACCTGTTCCTTGGTGTAGATGCCGGGGGTGTCCTGATAGCCCTGACCCTGTTGCGAGACCTGACTTGCTTCGGTGATCAGAAGTCCGGCCGAGGCGCGCTGCCCGTAATATTCGATGGCAAGAGGATTGGGCACGAAACCCGCGACGGCGCGGTTGCGCGTCAGCGGAGCCATAACGGCGCGATTGGTCAGTGTGATGGCGCCGAGCTTGTAAGGGTCGAAAAGTTTGGAGGCGGACATGGCTGCTCTTTCCTGGGCGTTTCAATGCATATGCATGTAAGGTGCGCGCTTCTGAAAACGCAAGTCACAGCCGATTGAAAAGCGCCGATTCAGCCGTGGCGAATGGCAGTCATGTGTTTGCCCTCATGGAGCGGCGTTTATGCGATGCTCGAGAAGATTTCAGTCAGACGCGACGCGGAGACGGCGTAAACCGTCTCCCGTCTTCGGTATTTCCAGCGCAGTTCTTCTGCGTGCCTCAGTAAATGTGACTTATGCAACGCCGAGAAAGTCGCGTTTGCCGAGTTCGACGCCCTTGTGACGCAGGATGTCGTAGGCGGTGGTGCAATGGAAAAAGAACTGCGGCATGGCTGAGTGATTAAGGAACTGCTGTCCGGTCAGCGTCATGGTCTTGCCGGGACCGACCGGAAATGTGATCTCACGCTTTTCCCCGCCTTCATACTTGTCTGCCGGGAGCGCTTCGATGTTCGCCAGAACCTTTTTGATCCGCGCTTGCAATTCGGTGAAAGTGGTTTCGGTATCGGCCATCACCGGCAGTTCGGTTTGCGTGAAGCGCGCGCACGCCTTGCCGGAGAAATCGCACGCCAGCTGAACCTGCTTCGTCAGTGGATACATCGTCGGATGCAGCCGCGCATCAAGCAGGTCGCCCGGCGCGATATTGTTCGCGGCGGCATGGGCCTCGGCCTTGGTCAGAATGGCTGAAAGCGCGTTTAATGTGCGGATGAAGACCGGAGCTGAACCGTCATAAAATGAGATGGACACTTTGGGCAACCTTTCAGGGAAAATCTTGCCGTGAAGTCAGGCCAGCCCGATGTAACTGTTCTCCCTAGCCTTACAAGTATAGGTGGACGACAATCAGCCGGGTCCGCCACGCATTCGCGCCAGTAATTCTGCGGTCGGCCATGAATCGGCGGGCAGCCCGTACTTGGCTTGCATGGTCTTGATCGCGATGCGGCTTTGCTGGCCGAGGATGCCGTCGATCTTGCCGACATTGTATCCACGCCGCGCCAGCAGTTGCTGCAATTCCTTGATCTCGTTGAACGGCAATTGCGCGACCGGCGCCGTGGGTTTGCGCATCGGCGCTGCGCCCGCGATGCGGGTGGCGAGATAGCCGGCCGTTGTCGAATAGATCAGCGAGTTGTTCCATTCGGTGTAGGCGGCGAAATTCGGATAGGCGAGAAACGCCGGTCCGCTGCGGCCCATCGGCAGCAGCACCGAGGCGGGCAGATTGTCATTCGGCAGCGGCCGTCCATCGGCGTAGGTCACGCCCCACGCCGCCCACTTCGCGCGCGGATGCTTGATGGTGAGATCGGCCTGATCCCAGGGAAGATTCGCGGGCACGCGGATTTCCTGCAGCCAAGGCTCCCCGCGCCGCCATTTCAGTCCGTTGGCGATGTAGTTCGCGGTCGAGCCGATCACATCGGGCGCGCTGCGCAGCATGTTGCGATGACCGTCGCCATCGTAATCGACGGCGTAGTCGTAATAGTGGCGCGGCAGGAATTGCGTCTGGCCGAGTTCGCCGGCCCATGAGCCGATCATCTCGGCTGGCGAAAGATCGCCGCGATCGACGATCTTCAGGGCGGCAATGGTTTCGTCGTGAAACATCTGCGAGCGGCGGCAATCGTAGGCGAGCGAGACCAGCGAGCGCAGCGTCGACAGTTTGCCCTGAATAACGCCGAAGTCGCTCTCCAGCGCCCAGAACGCGGTGATCACCGCCGGCGGCACGCCATATTCCTTCTCGGCGCGCGCAAAGGCCTGCGCATAGGTCTTGATCAGCTGCTGGCCTTTGACTCTGCGCCCCTCGGACGCCATCCGTCCGGCGAATTCGGTGAAGATCTGGCCGAACACGCGCTGGCCCCGGTCGCGGTTCACGATGCCCTGATCGTAGACCATGTAGGGCGATGCGGCGGCAATCGCGCGTTGCGACACGCCGGCGGCGACGGCGTCCTGTTTCAATCCCGCAAGGAACTGATCGAAGCTTTGTCCGCCATGGCAGCGCGCGCCGCTCTGGGCGAAGGCAGGGGAGACGATCGATGTCGCGGCAAGAACAAGAAGCCAGAATCTGGAAAATTGCTTGAGCATGAATTCACCGCGTTGGCCGGATGGCGCGTTTTTTGCGTGACCATCAAACAAGACGTGGATGGCCGGGACATATTCAACCGAAAGCGACGCCGTTCTTCGAACGGCTGTGACGAAACAACTAGCATGTATTCAGCATTCACACACAAAAATGCCCGGCTTGAGGCCGGGCATTTTGTTCTTGTGATTGTGTCGTGCCAGATCTTTAGCCGAACTGGTTCATTGTGTTGTGAGTGCCGCCCGCCTTCAGGGCCGCCTCGCCGGCGAAGTATTCCTTGTGGTCGTCGCCGATGTCGGAGCCAGCCATGTTCTGGTGCTTCGCGCAGGCGATGCCCTGGCGGATTTCCGCACGCTGAACGTTCTTCACGTATCCGAGCATGCCCTGGTCGCCGAAATATTCCTTCGAGAGATTATCGGTCGACAGCGCTGCCGTGTGATAGGTCGGCAACGTGATCAGGTGGTGGAAGATGCCGGCGCGCTTCGCCGAATCCGCCTGGAAGGTGCGGATGAGCTGGTCGGCTTCGATCGCCAGCGGCGTCTCGTCGTATTCCACCTTCATCAGGTCGGCGCGGTTGTACTTGCTGACGTCCTTGCCCGCGGCCTTCCATTCGTCGAACACCTGCCAGCGGAAGTTCAGCGTCCAGTTGAACGACGGCGAGTTGTTGTAGGCCAGCTTCGCGTTCGGGATCACTTCGCGGACGCGATCGACCATTTCAGCGATCTGCGCGATGTTCGGCCGCTCGGTTTCGATCCACAGCAGATCAGCGCCGTTCTGCAGCGAAGTGATGCTGTCGAGGACGCAACGATCCACGCCGGTGCCGGAGCGGAACTGATACAAGTTGCTCGGCAGACGCTTCGGACGCAGCAGCTTGCCGTTCCGGCTGATGATGACGTCGCCGTTGCCGATCTTGGACGCGTCAACTTCATCGCAGTCAAGGAAGCTGTTGTACTGATCGCCGAGGTCGCCCGGCTTGTGGCTGACAGCGATCTGCTGCGTGAGGCCTGCGCCGAGCGAGTCAGTACGGGTCACGATGATGCCGTTGTCCACGCCCATTTCGAGGAAGGCGTGGCGGCAGGCGCGGATCTTCGCCAGGAACACCTCGTGCGGCACAGTCACCTTGCCGTCCTGATGGCCGCACTGCTTTTCGTCCGACACCTGATTTTCGATCTGCAGGGCGCAGGCGCCGGCTTCGATCATCTTCTTGGCCAGCAGGTAGGTTGCCTCGGCATTGCCGAAGCCTGCGTCGATATCGGCGATCACGGGCACGACGTGGGTCTGGAAGTTGTCGACCTTCTCGATCAGCGCGGCTTCCTTGGCCTTGTCGCCGGCCTTACGCGCGGCGTCGATCTCGCGGAAGATATCGTTGAGTTCTCGCGAGTCGGCCTGACGCAGGAAGGTGTAAAGCTCTTCGATCAGCGCCGGCACCGAGGTCTTCTCGTGCATGGACTGATCCGGAAGCGGACCGAACTCGGAGCGCAGCGCGGCGATCATCCAGCCTGACAGATAGAGGTAGCGACGGTCGGTCTTGCCGCCGAAATGCTTCTTGATCGAGATCAGCTTCTGCTGGGCGATGAAGCCATGCCAGCAACCGAGCGACTGGGTGTATTTGGTGGGGTCCGCGTCATAAGCAGCCATATCCGCGCGCATCACGTCTGCGGTGTAGCGGGCGATGTCCAGACCGGTCTTGAAGCGGTTCTGCAGGCGCATGCGGGCGACGGCTTCGGCGGTCACGCCGTTCCACGTGCCCTTGTCCTTGAGCAGGGTTTCCGCCGCAGCGATTTCGTTCTGGTAGGACGCCGGGCCCTGAATTGCTTGGTCGGTGATTCCGCGCGATTGGTAATTCATGGTTGTGATCCCTTGTGAAGTTGCCAGTGTTTCAACGCATTGCCCGGCCAATCGCTAGAGGCTTTGAAGATAGCTTGTCAGACTTTACAAACTTATATTGTAATGCTGTAATTATCTTACAATCTGGCTATTTGGCAGGTCCGCCCATGGCGACATCGACAATTCGGTCCGTTTTTATGGGGCCGCGGCTGCGGCGGCTGCGGCGCGATCTCGGGCTGACTCAGGCCGATATGGCGGCCGATCTGGATATATCTGCGCCTTATGTGGCGCTTCTGGAGCGCAACCAGCGCCCGGTGACGGCCGACATGCTGCTGCGCCTCGCCCGCACCTACAAAATAGATCTGGCCGATCTCGCCGGCGATGGCGGCGCCGATCATACGGCGCGGATGCAAGCGGTTCTCAAGGAGCCGATGTTTGCCGACATCGACATTCCCTCGCTTGAAATCAGCGATATCGCCATCGGTTATCCGGGACTGGCGGAGGCATTCCTGCGGCTCTACACCGCCTACCGCGAAGAACAACTCGCGCTGGCAGAAGGCGCCAAATCGCTTTCGAGTCGGGGCGGCGGTCTCGACGTCAACGATCCGGTTGCGGAAGTCCGGCGGTTTCTGGCTGCGCGCCGAAATAACTTCGCTGATCTCGACGACGCGGCCGAGCGCATTCTGCACGGTCCTGCGGATACGGGCTGGTTCGTCGAACGCCTGAGCAGCCGCCATAATCTTCGCGTGCGCCACCTGCCGCCCGACGTCATGCTCGGCTCCGTCAGGCGGCTCGATCGTCACCGCAAGGAAATCCTGTTTGACGACTCGCTCGACACCGCGAGCTTCAACTTCCAACTGGCCCAGCAACTTGCCTATCTCGAATTCGAAGACGAGATCGGGACCGCACTGAAGGCCGGCCAGTTTTCCACCAAGAGCGGCAAGCTTCTGGCGCACCGTTCGCTTGCCAGTTACGCCGCCGCGGCGCTCATCATGCCGTATTCAGCATTTGCGAAAGCGGCGGAGACCCGCCGCTACGATGTTGAAGCGCTGGCGCGTCAGTTCGGAACCAGCTTCGAACAAACAGCGCATCGCATCACGACACTGCAGAGACCGGGCTCGGAGAAGGTCCCGTTCTTTTTGATCCGCGTCGATCCCGCCGGCAATATTTCCAAGCTGCTCGACGGCGCCGGTTTTCCCTTCGCAAAGCACGGTGGGGCCTGTCCGCTTTGGTCGGTTCACGGGGTCTTCAAAACGCCGCGCCAGATCGTGACGCAGTGGCTTGAATTACCGGACGGCCAGCGATTTTTTTCCATCGCCCGCACAGTCACCGCCGGGGGAGGCTCGTTCGGCGCCGTGCGCGTGGAGCGCGCCATTGCGATCGGTTGCGCCGCCGAGCATGCCGAAAAGCTGATTTATACCAGCGATCAATCCGGGCCCCGCGCCGATGTCCCGACGCCGATCGGTGTCGCATGCCGCGTCTGCCATCGTCCGACATGCGCCGCGCGATCCGAACTTCCGATCGGCCGCGAACTGCTTCCCGACGATTACCGGCGGCTCAGCGTTCCGTTCGGATTTTCCTCCGACTGATTGTTCGGTACTGGATTATTGCAGAATTCGCATTACAAACGGCGGCTAGGTGACTAGATAGGGTCCACTGGAGTGGATTTGACTGATGTGAACGTCAGAATCGGGCCACCGGGATCAAGATGCGACGAGAAGGTGCAAGCGGCTGAAATTCAGAACATGAGCCGGAAGTGGATTGATTTTCCGGAAAGACCATGTTCACAGAACAGTCCATTGCACTTCAAGCTAACTGACGGAGACTGACATGAGCGGCAGCAATTTCTGGGTGATTGGCGGTGAATTTGGCTCGATGAACTTCCACAAGCTCGTGGAGGGCTCGGCTCAGGTTCAGGGGCCGTTCAAGACCCGCAAGGAAGCCGAGGATGCCTGGCGTGTCGTCTCCGAGGAAAACCGTCATCGCGCGGGCGTGCGTTTCTCCATCGTGGAAGAACCGTCCCGCACCTGACATCTCCCGGGCGGGGTTCGTCGCGCCCCCCCCCCATTTTTCGGCCCTGTTCCGCCTGGGAATGGGGCCGTTTTTCATTTTGGGACATGAACAACGCCGTGAAACGATACGCTAAAGGCGCCGGGACCTTTGCGGGGGAACAGGGTTACTGATAGATTAAGCGGGTCAAAACAAAGCTATCGAACCCGAGGTCTTCAGATCATGGCGGAACAGAGCGCCCCGAACGATTTGGCCGGCAAACCGAGCCCGGTTCGGTTGCGCGACGCCTTGCGAAAAGCCCGAATTGAAGCCGCAGACCGGACCGGCGTCGTGGTCGATCTGCGGGACGCGGAAGTCGCCCGGCTCGAGATCCTGCACGAGGCGCTCGATTCGCTGTTCTCCGAAATTCCACCCGCAGTCGATCTGTTCGACCGCGGCATCAGTCAGGGTGATACGCCGCGGCTATGGATCGATTCGGTGGCGCATATCGCGATGGGCCGCGACAAGCGCATCTATCGCTTCACGCAGGACACCCGGTTCGGCCGTATCGTGATCGCCGAATCGCACGACATCCCGGTGATGGTCGATGCGGTGACCGATTACATCGCGCGCCGCCTGATCGAACGCGAACACGCCATGGTGGTGACGCCGGCTCCGGCGACAGCACCGGCACCGGTTTCTGCCGCTGCGGTCTCCACGCCCGCACCTGCGAAACGCCGCAGCGCTGTGTGGACGTTCGCGTTCGGATTCGCAGCAGGACTTGCCGCGCTGTTCGGCTTCGCGCTGGTGATGGCGCTGCGCGGAATCTAGATCAGCCTAGATTAATCTTGCATCCTTGATCTGGCCGAGTGTGCCGTCGGTGAATCCGCGCACGCGATGCTCGCAGCGCCACGTATCGCCCGCACGTTCGATGGAAAAAAGGTTGTAGGCGGCGGGATGATTGTGCCCGTGTGCCATCGCGGAGGCCGACGGCACGCCGATCGCCGGAATCCGACCGCGTGGTCCGTCGAGCCAGATGGTGGCATGGCGATGATCGTGGCCGTGCAAAATCAGATCGACGCCGTAACGCGAGATCAGATCCAGCAGTTCGTCCGAGTCGCGCAATCGCGCCGCCCAGCGCCCGGGCGAGGTCACCGGCGGGTGATGGATCATCAGCACGCGAAACAGATTCTCCGAGGCCAGTTGCTGGAGCAGCTTTTCGAGATCGCCGCGCTGTTGCTGCCCGAGCCGCCCGGTCGCCATGAAGGGCGCGGTGGGAATCGCCGTGGAGACGCCGATCAGCGCCAGCGGCCCGCGCCGCCGCAGATAGGGAAACGCAGTATCGGTGTCGGCGGCGAGGCCGTCGCCGCGAAAGTAATCGGCCCACGAATACGGGAAATGCTCGCGGATGCCGCGCACATAGGCGTCATGGTTGCCCGGCACCAGCGAGACGCGATCCGGCGCGCCGACACTCTCAAGCCATTTGCGGGCTTCGGCGAATTCCAGCGGCAGCGCGATGTTGACCAGATCGCCGGTGATGGCGATGTGATCGGGGCGCTGGGCCTGCATGTCGGCGACGAGTTCGCCGAGCACGTCGCGGCGATGGACCATGTGACGTTTGCGCTGCCAGTTGAGATAGCCGATCGCGCGCTTGCCGGCGAGTTCGCGCAGGCGCGGCCGCGGCATCGGGCCGAGATGCGGATCGGACAGATGCGCGAGCACGAACGAGGTCATGAACTTCTGTTACATGCGTTATCTCAAAATGTCATGATATTCAAAATGCTGCACATCATCATGCCCGGGCTTGACCCGGACATCCGCGTCTTCCTTGATGGTCTGCAAGACGTGTTAGCAAGACGTGGACGGTCGTAACGGCATCCCTGGATTTCGGAACAGATTTTGACGAATAACACCTTAAACTTTCGCCTGAAGTTCGAGCCTTTGCTCCGGCGTGTCTTTCATTTCTATTCGCGCTTCGCCCGGGGCATGACGCTCGGCGTGCGCGCGGTCGTGCTCGATGGCGAGGACCGCGTATTTCTGGTCAAGCACAGTTATGTCTCCGGCTGGCATCTGCCGGGAGGCGGTGTCGAGACCGGCGAGACGTTCCTGAGTTCGCTCAAGCGTGAACTGATCGAGGAGGGCCGGATCGAGATGACCGGCGAGCCGCTGCTTCATGGCCTGTTCTTCAACCGCCGGGTGTCACCACGTGACCATGTCGCGGTCTATGTCGTGCGCGACTATCATCAGGACCGGATGCCGGAGCCCAACCATGAGATCGTGGCGTGCGGGTTTTTTGAAGTGGCCGAACTGCCGCCGGAGACCACCCGCGGGACGCGGGCGCGGATCGCCGAAGTGCTGGACAATGCGCCTTTGACTGAGGACTGGATTTAAATATGCCGGTCTCGGCAATGGACCATCCCGGCGCCAGATGCTAATTCGCGGTCCATCATGTCCGATCTTTCCCTGACCATCCTGGCTGAGACCCCCGGCGACGAGCAGGCCATCGAGCGCCTGCACGAACGCACGTTCGGCCCCGGCCGTTACGCGCTCAGCGCTTACCGCCTGCGCGAGCATGTCGATCATCTGCTCGACCTGTCGTTCACCGCGCGGATCGGCACACTCATGGTCGGCTCGGTCCGGCAGTTGCCGATCTGTATAGGCAACACGCCTGCGTTGTTGCTTGGGCCGCTGACGGTCGAACCGCCGTTTCGGGACCGTGGCGTCGGCCGCGCGTTGCTCGACCGCGCGTTGAAGGATGCGAAAGCGAAGGGGCATCGGCTGGTGCTGCTGGTCGGCGACGAGGCGTATTACAGCCGCGCCGGTTTCAACCGGATTCCGAAGGGGCAGGCGACGATGCCGGGACCGGTCGATCACGCACGGCTTCTGGTCTGCGAACTCGCCAATAGCGCATTCGAAGGCGTCAGCGGCGCCATCCGGCCAGACTGGACATTCGCGCGGGCGCTCTGAGTTCATCAGGATAGTTACTGTATAAGTTGCGCCGTCCCGGCGAATGCCGGGACCCATACTCCCTTGAAGCGGAGTTCAGCGATGGCCGTTGTGACATCTCGCTGAACAGTCGCGTAGGTGGTTATGGGTCCCCGCCTTCACGGGGACGACCCAGTGGCAGATGGCTGGGCTCAGTACTTCACGTTGGCGAACATGCGCACGCCGAGGCCGGGCTGTAAAACCTGGTCCTTGTTGTAGGCAACTGCGTTGCGGATGTCTTCGTTGAGCAGGTTGTTGCCGAGCAGTCCGAAGGTGAATTCTCTCGGTCCGAGCCAGCTATCCTTGGCGAGCTTCGTCGTATAGCTGACTTCCGCACGGAGGTTGTTGTAGCCTGCCGTCGGAGTTTCAATTCCGCCGATGTCGTTCTGTGCGAAGGCATGCAGCAGATTGACGCGCGCGAACCAGTTGGCATCGCGATAATAGATGCCTCCGCCGACTCGCTGCGGCGGAATGCGTGGCACGTTGGTGCCATCGGTGAAGGTGGCGCGCACGATGTCATACTGTCCCTCGACGCCGAACTGTCCGGCCCAGACCGGAAGCACGTCGTACTGGAACTGGAATTCAGCGCCGCGAAAGTTCGCGTCTTTCTGCGAATAGATCGCCTGGTTGAGTTCGAGACCGGGGCCGGCGATGCAAGCGACGTCTTCGCAGGTGTTGCCGGTGAGACGCCGGTAGATGAAGCCGTCGAAGCGTGTGACATAGCCGGTCAGTTCGAACCGGAACGGACCTGTTGCTCTCCGCAGTCCAACCTCGATGGACTTGGCGGTCTCGATGCCGAGATTCGGATTGCCGATGTCGAATGTCACGGTGGCATCGTGTCCACCGCGGGAGAACAGTTCGGCAGGTTTCGGCGCGCGCTCGGTGTACTGGCCGGTGATGCTGGCCGCCAGATTCCACGGAAGATTCTGGATCAGGCCGACACTGCCGCTTTTCGGCGTGAAGTTCAGATTGCGCGACACGGCAGGGCCGATCCCGGCAGGATCGACGTTGAGGTCGAACAATTCGGGGATGAAGGACGGCATGGTGCCGCTCAGATCGACGTGCTCGATGCGGGCGGCAACCTGCCCCTTTGTCACGTCGCTGAACTTGAATTCGTTGAAGACATATCCGGCGACCTTGGTGTTCTTGTTCGGGTCCCACAATCCATTGAGCGGGCTGCCCGGGTCGTCAGGGCTGGGGGCCGTCAGTTCCTGATGCGAGGCCTGCACGCCGACCGCAGTGGTCAATGCAGCGAAACGCAGATCGAGCGGCGCGAACTGCACTTCGACGCGGCCTTCCTGTTCTCTGTTGGTAAAGGTTTGCCGCACGCCGTCGGTCGAAAAATCCACCGGGTCGCTGCGGCCGATCTCGTTGTGCTTGTAGTCGGTCGCACCTGCCCAGAAGCGGATCACATCGATGGCGGCCGAATCCGGATGATAATCGCCCTTGACCGTGACCTTGGTCTGCTTGGCGTCGATGCGGGTGCCGAGCTCTTCGCCTTCGGTGCCCGGAATGCGGTAGAGACTATTGGTCTGTGTCACGGCCGCGCCGATGAAGCCCCCTGCGAAGAAATAGGAACCGCCGACCGATCCGCCAATCGATTGCGTCGCCGTGTTTCTCTGGATGCCCTGCGGTGTGCTGTAGTCCTCTGTCTTGCGCGCATAGCCATCGGCATGGATCGCGACGTTGTTGCCGGCGGCATCAAGCAGCACCGCGCCTTCGCGGCCGAGATCGACGCTCGACAGCGCGCTGCGCGTCTCGAAACTGGCGCAGGGGTTCGACGCCGAAAGCTGCGGTGCCTTGACATTATAGCCATAGGTCTGGATCGACGGCACCGCGCTGCACGGCAGCGTTTCGGGAATCCTGTTGTTGCTGGCGCTGACCACGCCGCCGATCGACTGCGATCCGTAACGCAGCGTTGCCGGGCCGCGAATGACTTCGACCTGACTGGTGGACAGCGGATCGATCGGCACGAAGTGATCCTCGCCGAGATCGGATGCTCCGTTGCTGCCGATTCCGTTTTCGACGATGCCGACCCGATTGACGTCAAGTCCGCGAATGATGGGACGGCTTGATGCGCCGGGCGCGAACGACGAACCGGTGATGCCGGGCTTGTTGTTCAGAAGATCGCCGAGCGTCGAAGCCGCGCTGCGGCGGATTTCCTCGTTAGGCACCACGGTGACGGTGGCGAACTGATCGGTGACGATCGGCAGCGTGCCGGCATAGGTTTCCGGATTTGGCGCGGGGGCCGCGGGCGCCGCTGCGGGCGTGGTGCGGCCAGGCTGCGCGCGATGCTGGTGTGGCCGTTGGATGGGGCTCGGTGCCTGCACGACGATTTCAGGCAGTGTTTCGCTGGCCTGCTGTGACCGCGCTGCGTTGCTGACAAAAAGCGCCATCGCGACGGCGGAACCGCCGGCCAGCGAGGCACGAAGAAACTTGTACGACATGATGCTTTGATCCTGATGCCGCTTCCGATCCCTCGGGTGGACCGGGCGGCTAACCTCGAATGTCCCGCGACCACCGCTGCGCGGCGATCATCGGGATCGGACAACAATTCGGGTCAGGAATGCGGAGGCGCGCGGGAGCGGAATGCGCTGCGGCGCGAGTCCGATGCGATGGCTTCGGGATGATATGCGGTGTGCAGTTCCGCGAGCGTGAGCGGCAGGGTTAGCGACGGCGGGGTTGCCGCGATCAGGCTATGGGCCATCGCCACGGTAGCGCAGATCGCGCACAGGTCGCGGTGGGGGCCCTGATGGTCGTGATCGGCGTCAGGCGTCGAGGCCAGCGGCAGGCTCGCGGAAACCGCAATACCGGGCTCGGCGACATCGTGATGAATATGGCCGAACGAGAGGCCAAGCTGAAGCGCCAGCGCAAACAACGCCAGCAGCGATAGCTTTTTTGCCTTCGATCTCAGCCAGTTCATCAGGAATTACGCCCGTCTCATCCGGCTCCGATCCTGATAGGGCCGGTTCCGGATGTTATAATGTAACATCGCCGGTCGGGGGCGGGGTGTCAACACGCGAAGGTTGGGCGTGAGAGGATAGGCGGCCGTACGAGGCCAAAAGGTCACAGGGCATGCACGCTGGCGGCCGCAGGCCGTCAGTGTGCCGCCTGGTGAGGGCTGATGGCGGTGCGACACCGCTGTTATGGTTGACCGAATCGTAACGAACGGCTGTTCTCATTGGTGCTGGGGAGAGCGTGAATGCTCAAGTATTTTGAGAACGTCCGTCTTGTCCGAATGGCTGACGGTAAAACCTACAAGCTCATTCGGGATTTAGGGCTGGTCAAAGGCGGGAAGGGGCTTCGCTGCCACGAAGCGATCATGACCTTCCAGCTCAAGCTGAAGCCGGTCAGCATTCATGTGCCGTTGTCGGAGCTCATCTTGATGCTGTCGGTCGCGGTGGCGCGGCGTTCGGCCGCGTAATCTCTCGTCCTCAGAAATTTTTAGCGGGCCACTGGCCTAGTCGGCCAATGACTGATGCCGGCAGAAGCCGTCAGCGGCCTTCGCGCAGCCAGGTGCTGGCGAACGCTCCGAGCAGCAACAGCAACCCTATCAGCCCTGCGAAGATCGGCAGCACGCCGATGCCGCGCACAACGCTGGCGTCGCGCATCTTCACTCCGAGCCAGCCTTCGCCGCGAAACACCGTCGAGGCGCGCACCGGCAGCACGCGCGGCAGGTCGATGCTGCCGCCTTCGGCCACACGGCGGGTATCGCCGCCGGTCGCCTGCAGCAACGGACGCAGCGCTTCGGTGGTCGATGTTACCTCGGCGAACTCTTTCGGATTCACCGGGCCGACATTGATCAGCGCTTTCAGCGAACCGTCAGTCGCCTGCCACAGGCCGAGTTCGTCGGCGTTGAGCGAGGCGCGCCATTCGCCGGGATCGCTGGCGGTGAGCGTGACCTGACGCGTCACGCCCGATGGCGATGTAACGGTGACGGGCGCCACGGCGTCGGCCATGGTCTGGCGCACCACGACGAGATCGCGGCCGTCCACCTTGAGCCGCAGCGCTTCCTCGTCGAGTTCGGGTTGCTTCATCAGCCAGTGCGACATCCGTCGCAGCAGGTCGAGATGCGGTCCGCCGCCTTCATAGCCGCGCGCCCACAGCCAGATGTGATCGGACAGCAGCAGCGCGACGCGGCCTTCGCCCTGCCGCGACAGCAGCAGCAGCGGCTTGCCGTCGGCGCCTTCCATGATCGGTGGATTTACGGGGTTGCGGGTGTCGATCAGGCGGAAGAAGCGGCTCCAGTGCGGCGGTTCGCTGCTGGAGCCTTCAAGCCCGCGCGTCACCGGGTGACGCTTGCCGACATCGGACAGGCGCGCCGTGAAGGCCTGCTCGCTGACGCCGACCGGCTCGGCGGGCAGGATCGCATCGAGCGGTGTGCGCCAGATGCTGGTCGGGCTCGCATAGTCGGGACCGGCTGACACCAGCACCGCGCCGCCGCCGCGCACGTAGCGCGCGATGTTGTCGAAATAGGAAACCGGCAGCACGCCTTGGCGCGCGTAGCGATCGAAGATGATGAGTTGAAACTCGTTGATCTTCTGCTGGAACAACTCGCGCGTCGGGAAGGCAATCAGCGACAGTTCGTTGATCGGTGTGCCGTCCTGCTTTTCGGGCGGGCGCAGAATGGTGAAATGCACCAGATCGACGCTGGCGTCCGACTTCAGAAGGTTGCGCCAGGTGCGTTCACCCGAATGAGGTTCGCCGGACACCAGCAGCACGCGCAGCTTGTCGCGGACACCGTCGATCGACACCACGGCGCGGTTGTTCACCGGCGTCAGTTCGCCCTCGAGCTTTGAGGCTTCGATCTCGACGATGTTCGGGCCGGCATGCGGAATCTCGATGGTGACACTGACCTGTTCGCCGCTGCGTACCGCGCGCTCGCTGAGCACATCGCCGTCGCGCCGGACCACGACGCGCGCGCTCTGGCCTGTCACGCCCTGATCGTCCAGACGATAGGTGATGGCTTGGGTCTGGCCGACGATGCCGAAGCGCGGCGCGGCGACGATGGCGACGCGGCGGTCGCGTTCGTTGCTGCGGCCGGTGATCAGCGCATGAACCGGCGCGTTGAAGCCGATGGCGGCGGCATTGGCGGGAATATCGTGCACGCGCCCGTCGGTGATCAGGAATGCGCCGGCCACGCGGTCTGTCGGCACATCGGACAGCGCCGAGGTCACGGCGGAAAATAGCTTGGTGCCATCGGTTTCGCCGTCGGCCTGTCCGGCATCGACCGTGCGGACCTCGATCCCCTTGATCTGCTTGAGTCGGTCAACCAGCGCGTCGCGCGCCTCGTTGGTTTCGCGGGTGCGCTCGCCGAAATTCTGGCTCGGGCTCTTGTCGACCACGACGGCGACGACCGACGAAAGAGGCTCGCGTTCCTCGCGCGTGAACGACGGATTGGCAAGCGCCAGCAGGATCAGCGCCAGCGCGGCAATGCGGATCGCCGAGCCGCGCGCCCGCGTCATCATCAGAACCGCCGCGATTACGACGATGGCAGCGAGGCCGACCCACAGCACGAGCGCGGGAACGAGAGGCGCGAATGCGATGCCATACTGCATGTTATTGCCCCAGCCGTTCGATGAGGGCGGGCGCGTGGACCTGGTCGGCCTTGTAGTTGCCGGTCAGGGTGTACATCACGATGTTGACGCCGGCGCGGAAGGCCATTTCACGCTGGCGCGGGTCGCCGGGCGTCAGCGGCAGCATCGGCTGACCGTCGCTCCGCATCGCCCATGCACCCGCCAGATCGTTCGAGGTGATGATGATCGGCGAGACGCCGTCGCCGCCGCGTGCGGGCCGGTCGGCCGCATCCTCGTCATCGACCCGCGGCAGTGTCTCAACCCAGGTCTGTCCGGAACTGAACCGGCCCGGGAAGTCGCGCAGCAGGTAGAACGTCTTGGTCAGCACGTGTTCGCGCGGCACCGGCTCAAGTTCGGGGATGTCGAGCGAGGACAGGATCTGGCGCAGTGTCAGCATGCCGGGAGTCTGCGATTCTCCGCCCGGACCGGGCGGTGCTTCGATCGCGTCGCGGGTATCGAACAGCACCGTGCCGCCCTGTTTCATGTAGGCGTCGAGCTTGTTGATGGCGTCCTGCGACGGCTTCGGCGCGCCGGTGATGACGGGCCAGTACACCAGCGGGAAAAATGCGAGTTCGTCGCGCGCCGGGTCGACACCGACCGGTTCTCCGGCTTCAAGTGCGGTGCGTTGCGCGAGAAACAGTGTCAGTCCGGACAAGCCGGCCTTGACGATCGAGTCGACGTCTTCGTTGCCGGTGACGACATAGGCGAGGCGGGTCTGGGCGACGGCCTTGATGGCGAAATCGTCGGCTGCTGCGCTATTCGCGGTCGGAGCCGCAGGCGCGCTTGTCGAAGGGGCTTTCGGCGCCTGCGCATGAGATGGCGAAGGCAGTCCGCCGGCAGAAGCAAGTGCAAATGCCAGAGCAAGTGCTGCCGTCGCCGTCCGCCTTCGCAACAATGCCGCCAGCCCGCCGCCGAGAATGGCGACGATGATCGCGTCGATCAGGAACAGCGCCAACGCAGTGGAGAGCAGGATGCCGCGAAGGTCCCGCGGCTCCGCGTTGGTGTAGGTCGCGCGCTGCGCCTTCAACGCGGAGGTATCGAGCGCTGCGAGCCGGTCCGCTGCCGCCAGCGTGTTCACCGCAATCGGGCCGTCGGCGGGGCCGTAGAGTCCGGGCGGGTGATCGGGGGTGGCGCGGTCGCGATAGTCCGCACGCAGCGGCTTCGCGGTGGACGGCGGCGGTCCGAACGCACCGAAGCCATCAAGCGTGCGGATCGGGGCAACAGTTTCCGCTCCGGCCTCGGCGGCGACGCCCGCGCCCACGTTGGCCGTATAGCCGGACATATCGACGATTCGCCGCAGCATCTCGACAAAGGTGCCAGACAACGGCAGGTCCGACCAGCGCATATCCGCACTGATATGGAACAGCGCGATCAAACCCTTGTCACGATGTTCGCCGGTCACCAGCGGCGTGCCGTCGGCGAGCGAGGCCCAGCTTCGCGCGGCGAGCCCCGGGTCGGGCTCGGCGAGCACCTGACGGGTCACGGTGATGTCTTTCGGGACAGCGAGACCCGCGAACGGTCCGTCGGCGGCGAAGGACGCCAGCGGCTGCGGCTTCTCCCAGGTAAGGCTGCCCCCCAGGCTGCGTCCGCCGCGCCGCAGTTTCACCGGCACCAGATCGTCGTCGCCCGCTGCAAGACGCGGTCCGGCGAATCGCACCAGCACGCCGCCCTGCCTGATCCATGCATCGAGCCGGTCGCGAATTTCAGGCGACAGAGTACCCACATCGGCAAGCACGATCATCGGCAGCTTCTGGTCGAGAAACTGTCCGATCGCCACCGCCGGCGAGCCGCGCTCGCCAAGCCGTACATCGGCAAACGGCCCGAGCGCACGCGTGAGATAGAATGTCGAGGCCAGCAGTGGTTGTGCGGTATCGCTGGTCGCGCCCGAAACGATGCCGATGGCGCGGCGGCGCCAGCGCTTGTCGAGCAGTTGCACCGCGCCGGCCGAGCGCTCGCCGGAGACTTCGAGACGCGCGATGTCGTTGCGCAGTTCCACAGGCAGGTCGAAGCTCGCGTCGGTTTCGCGGTCCTGCGCGCCGAACGCGAATTTCGCTTCGCCGATCGGTGAACCCTTCTGGTCCAGCGCGCGCACAAGCCCGGCGTCGCCATTGCCGCCATTGGCCCGCAGCACCTTCACGGTCATCTTTGCCGCTGCATTCTCCGCCGCAACCAGCGCATGCGCGGGCGGGGTGCCGCCTTCGACAATCGTCAGCGTCCGATCCTGAATCGTTTTCGCGAGACCTGCGGTGAACTCGGTGCCCCGTCCGGTATCGATGCCGTCGCTGAGCCAGACGATTTCGCCGTCGCCGGTCTTGGCGAGAAAGCGTGCCAGCGCCGGAAGCGTCTCGACGCGTTCGACGGCGTAGGGTTTCGGCGCAAGCTGGCGCAGCGCCACCCGTGCAGTGCCCGCTGGGATCAGGGTGATGTCGCGGGTCGAGTCCGACAGCGGAACGAGCGCGACGGCGCGCCGGTCGGCCTCCGCATTGGAAATCAGTTCGTCCGCGGTCTTCACGCGCGCATCCCAGTTGGACGCGGCGCTCCAGCCGTCATCGAGCAGCAGTACCAGCGGCGCGCTGGAACGCGTCACGCCTTCGCTCGGATTCCAGATCGGACCGGCAGCGGCGAGGATGACGAGTGCGGCGGCGAGCAGGCGCAACAGGGTCAGCCACCAGGGCGAGCGCGACGGGGTTTCTTCTTTCGGTGCGATGTCGAACAGCAGCCGCGTCGGCGGAAAATCAATGCGGCGCGGGCGTGGCGGCATCACCCGCAGCAACCACCACAGCGCCGGCAGACTCAGCAGCCCCATCAGCAGCCAGGGTTCGGCGAATGAGAGAGGCAGCCCCATCATGAGTTGCGTCCCGCTGTCACGGCGATGCGGCCAGCGCTGCCTTTGGCGACCATCATGCCGCTGTGCAGATACAGCAGCAGTTCGGCGGCGGAGCGATCGGTGGTGTGGGTCGAGAACAGCCAGCCGAGCTTGTTGGTTTCGCCGCGAATGGCGGCACGATGCGCGGCGACGCGCGCGGTATAATCCTTCGCCCAGGTTTCGGCGCGCCCGGCTGTAATGACGTCGCCGCCCTCGGGCTCGACGAATTCGACACGGCCGGAATAGGGAAAGGTTTCCTCGGCAGGATCGACGACCTGCAACAGCGTGCCGTGCGCGCCCGACGCGGAGAGCCCGGTGACCATGGTGCGGATGTCGCCGACAGGCGACCATAAATCCGAAAGCACCACGACTTCCGACAGCGCCGACGGCACGAAGGAGGGCGGCAGGCTCGAACGCGTGGCTGTGTCGTGCAGGATCGCCTGCGCCATCTTGTCGACGATGTTGCTGCTCGAACTCGGATTCATCAGGCCGGGAATGCCGACACGTTCGCCGCCTGCCACCAGCAGGTCGGCCAGCGCGAATGTCACCACCAGCGCGCGCTCGAGCTTGCTGTCGCGCGCGGTCTTCGAGGCGAACGCCATCGATTTTGATCGATCCGGCCACAGCCAAACAGTATGCGCGGCCTCCCATTCCTGCTCGCGGACGTAAAGATGATCGTCGCGCGCCGAACGTCGCCAATCGACATTCTGCGAGGCTTCGCCGGAAACGAAGCGGCGATATTGCCAGAAATTTTCGCCGGTGCCGGCGCGCCGCCGTCCGTGCAGGCCATGGATGACGTTGGCCGAGATTCGCCGCGCTTCCAGCACGAGACGCGGCAGCGACGCGGCGAGCGAACGGCTTTCACCATCGGCACGTCGGACTGCTTCGATCTCCTGGAGTGCGGGTTGCGGCCGCGATGCCATCAGCCGATCCGTGATTTGAGTTGTTTGATGATGTCGGGAATGGTGCGGCCCTCCGCGCGCGCCGAGAATGTCAGCGCCATGCGGTGCTTCAACACGGGCTCCGCGAGATCCAGTACGTCGTCGATCGATGGCGCGAGCCGTCCGTCGAGCAATGCGCGCGCGCGAACTGCGAGCATCAGCGCCTGGCTGGCGCGCGGTCCCGGTCCCCACGCAATCGACTTGCCGAGTTCGCCGCTGTCCTCACCCGGACGCGCGGACCTGACGAGGGAGAGAATAGCCTCGACCACGGAATCGCCGACCGGCAGACGCCGCACCAGCCGCTGCGCGGTGATCAGCGTTTCGGCGGTCATCGCGGCCTTCGCCACCGACTGGTCCGCGCCGGTGGTGTCGAACAGGATTTTGCGCTCGGCGTCACGGTCCGGATATTCGACGTCGATTTCCATCAGGAAACGGTCGAGCTGGGCTTCCGGCAGCGGATATGTGCCTTCCTGCTCCAGCGGATTTTGCGTAGCGAGCACGTGGAATGGCTTCGGCAGATCGTGCCGCGCGCCGGCCACCGTGATGTGCTGCTCCTGCATCGCCTGCAGCAGCGCGGACTGGGTGCGCGGGCTGGCGCGATTGATTTCGTCCGCCATCAGGAGTTGCGCGAACACCGGTCCGGCAATGAAGCGGAAAGAGCGCTTGCCGCTGACGCTTTCGTCCAGCACTTCGGCGCCGAGAATATCGGACGGCATCAGGTCCGGCGTGAACTGCACGCGCTTGGCGTCGAGGCCGAGGGTGATGCCCAGCGTCTCGACCAGCTTGGTCTTCGCCAGACCGGGAACGCCGATCAGCAATGCATGTCCGCCGGACAGGATCGTCACCAGCGCATTTTCGACGACGCGTTCCTGTCCGAAGATGACGGTGGAAACCGCCTCCCGGGCTGTGCGGATGTTTCCCGCGATCTGCTCGGCCGAGCGCACGATCACGTCTTCCAGTTTCTCGACACCTTCTGCGCCAGCCATATTCATCGCTCCTTGCGTGGACCGCACGATTCTGTCTTCGGGTTCCGCGAGACTCAAAGCCTTCACACCGCAGGCCTATGCTAAACCCGTGCAAAGGCCATGTATTCTCTTATGTATTCGCCCGCTTGGGCTGTCCCCACATTAGCGGGTGGGGGGCTTGAAACTCATCACGATGTGGCGAGTATTCGCGCCGGACGCCGGGACGATGTGTTGGTTGTTGTCATCTGGTGACGATCAGCGATCTCACGGCTTTCGGGTTCTTGTCGTGCACCATTCGTGCCAAACAGAAGCGTCAACGGTCAGGGCAAACAATGGCGAACCAAGGGCAGAAACAGGAACCGAATCCGGTTCAGCGTCTGGACGGACTGACCCAGGCAGCGCGCGGTGCTGCGACAAAAGGTCTGCCGCCGGTCCATTTGTGGAATCCGCCGTTCTGCGGCGATCTCGACATGCGGATCGCGAGCGACGGCACATGGTTTTATCTCGGCACGCCGATCGGGCGGCCGGCGCTGGTGAAGCTGTTTTCCACGATTCTCAAGCGCGAGGACGGCAAGTATTTTCTGGTCACGCCGGTGGAGAAAGTCGGTATCCGCGTCGATGACGCGCCGTTTCTCGCCGTTGAGATGGAGCAGGACGGCGAGGGCGCGGCACGGGCGTTGAGTTTCCGTACAAATGTTGACGAATGGGTGCCATGCGATAGCGCTCACCGGCTGCGATTCGAAGCTGCCGCCGACGGCGGGCTCACGCCATACCTCCATGTGCGTGCGGATTTGTGGGCAAAAGTCACGCGCGCGCTCTATTATGATCTGGTCGAGATGGGTGAAATTCGACTCGTCGATGGCCAGGAGATGTTCGGGGTTATGTCCGGCGGCGAGTTCTTCTCGATGGCGGACGCCGCGCAGGCGCGCGACCCTGTATGACAAAAGAGGATTTGGGTTGACGAAGACCGTTTTGAAGGACGCAGCATCCGCCAGCATCGCGGCGCCGGCTGATATTTCTTCCGGCGAATTCTTTCGCCGGTCACGCGAACGTCTGAACTTCGAGGTGCCGCCGGGCCTGACCGATGCGGCCGTTCTGGCGCCGACCGGCGATTTCGGCACCGATGCAATGCTGCAGATCATCGCGAAGGAGCGTCCGGTGCGACCGGCGGCGGTTCTCGTTCCGATCGTGGAGCGTGATGTGCCGACGGTGCTGCTGACCAAGCGCGCCGAACATCTCAATGAGCATCCCGGACAGGTCTCGTTTCCCGGCGGCAAGATCGATCCGACGGATGCCTCGCCGATGGACGCGGCGCTGCGCGAAGCTGACGAGGAGATCGGACTCAGGCGCGATTTCGTCGAGCCGATCGGCTATCTTGATGTATACGCGACCGGCTTCGGATTCAGGATACTACCGATGCTGGCGCGGGTCCGGCCGGGGTTTGAACTGACCATCAACGCCAATGAAGTTGATGCCGCATTCGAGGTGCCGCTGGCGTTTCTGATGGACCCGGTCAATCACAAGCTTGGTAGCAAGGAATTCCGCGGCATGCAGCGCTCGTTTTACGAGATGCCGTTCGAGACGCATTACATATGGGGCGCGACCGCGGGCATGCTGCGCGCGATGTATGAACGGATCTGTCTTTCATGATCCGTCCCGTGCTCACCGAAATCGGAATATTCCTCATTCCATTCGCGGTCTATGCGGCGTTCCTTCTGGCAAGCCGCTCGGGCGTCTGGGTCAGGTCGTCGTGGCCACTGCATGTCGTCGGCAGGCTGGCGGTGGCGGCGTTCGTGCTTGTGGTCGTTAGCCTGGTGTTGCTGGCGCATTTTTCCGGCGCGCCGCCGGGCTCGACCTATACGCCCGCGCATATTGAGGATGGCAAACTGATCCGGGGGTCCGAGAAATGAGCGCTCCGCGTTCGTTGCGCGACGCCCCCTGGTTGAGGTCAGGCGCGACGGCGCGGGTGCTGGCTTTGCTCAATGCGAACGGAGAAGAAGCGCGGGTGGCCGGCGGCGCCGTGCGCAATGCGCTGCTCGATCTTCCCGTCGCCGATATTGATATCGCGACCACCGCTCTGCCTGATGAAGTGATCCGCCGCGCCAAACTGGCGCATATCAAGTCGGTGCCGACCGGCGTGGAGCACGGCACGGTCACGCTGGTGATCGAGGGGCAGCCGTTCGAAGTCACCACGCTGCGCGAAGACATCGAGACTTTCGGGCGCAAGGCCAAGGTGGCCTTCGGCCGTGACTGGAAGCGCGATGCGATGCGCCGCGATTTCACCATCAACGGCTTGTCGGTCACGCCGGATGGTGTCGTGCACGACGAGGTCGGCGGATTAGCCGATATCGATGCGCGCCGTGTGCGCTTCATCGGAGAGCCAGCGCAGCGCATTGCCGAGGATTATCTGCGGATTCTGCGCTTCTTCCGGATACACGCCGCCTACGGCGACGGCGCGCCGGACCTTGCCGGATACGCGGCCTGCATCGCCGGGCGCGATGGCCTTTCCGGCCTGTCGGCCGAACGGATCCGGATGGAAATGCTCAAGCTTATGGTCGCGAAAGGAGCGGCACCGGCACTGGTGGCGATGGATGACGCGGGGCTGCTGCTGCGGCTGACGGCGGGTGTGGTCTATCACGGCGCGCTCGCCAACATGATCGCCGCCGAGCACGAGATGGGGATCGGACCGGACGCCACGCTGCGCCTTGGCGCACTGGGAGTCGCGGTCACCGAAGATGCAAAACGCCTGTCGCAGCGCTGGCGCCTGTCCAATGCCGAGACCAAGCGCCTGGACTCGATGGGGCATCGCTGGTGGCGGGCGGCCGGCATGGACGAGGCGACGGCCCAGCGCAGGTTGTACCGGCTGGGCGCCCCGCGCTATCTCGACCGGATCATGCTGGCATGGGCGCGGGCGGGGCAGGGTTTCATCTCACCGCAGTGGCGTGATCTGGCGACGCTGCCGCAGCGCTGGACGGCTCCCGTTTTTCCGCTCAAGGCGGCGGATTTCATCGCGCGCGGCATCGCGGAAGGTCCGGCACTCGGTCATGTGCTGACGCTGGCCGAGGATGCGTGGCTGGCGATGCAGTTTCCACTGGATGCCGCGGCGCTGACAACCATCGCCGATGATACCGTCGCGCGGTTCACGCGGGATCACCGGCTCTGATGAGCGTCGTCGGAGAATTCCGGCGGCGTATCGGTACGGCGAAAGGCCTCAGGCGACTTCCGCCTTCTTCTTCGCGCGATGGTCGCCGTCTTCGCTCTCGTCTTCTTCGCGGTCCTCGTCTTCGTCATGCCCATCTTCGTCGTCCGACAGGTCGATGTGAACGAGGTCGAGAACGGCCGGCGGAAGTTTTTCGCGGAACAGGTCGCCTTCCTCGCCGATCCAGACGCACTCGACCATCTCGTCGGTGACCTCGGCAACGGTCAGTGCCTGACCTCCGGATTTGAGAACAACGACGTCGCCTGCTTTCAGTCCCATGATCGGCTCCTTGCTGATGTGAGGAGCCGGCAGGCTAGCTGCGGGTCGTGACACGATGACAAAATGAGTTTGACGGGATTTGCGAAAAAACGAAAAAGCCCCGGACGATGTCCGGGGCTTTGAATTTCAGAGGAAAATCGACGCTTAACGAATGATGCCCGTCAAATAGCCGAGCATGTCGAACTTGTAATTCAGGCCGACCTTGGCGGTATGAATGCCTGGGAGGCTGGTCGTTGTGTAAACCTGCGTCGGAGGACCGGTGAAGTTGCCGGTGGTGGTGATGCTGTTGTCAAAGCCGAGATAGAGGTATTCGGCCTTCACGCTCCACTTGTTGTCGAGAGCATACTCCCAGCCGCCGCCGATCGCGTAACCGAGGCGATACTTGGTGCTTCGGGTGTCGATGTGAGCCCCGGGGGTTGGGTCGGCTACGCCGGTTTCGAAATCGACCAGAGCCGCGCCGCCCTTGACGTAGATCAGTGAGCGGTCAAACGCGTAACCGAAACGAGCGGCCCAGACGCTGTAGAGGCCTTCCGCGCGGGTGATCGCAACCGTCGTCGGCGAACTGGCATACGTGGTCGAACCCGTGAGGCCGATATAGCCGGTTTCACCTTCGTAACCGATCACCCAGTTCGGAGCGAACTGGTAGTTGTAACCGCTGGTGTAGCCGCCGATCACGCTCGATCCGTAACCGTAGGATGCCGCGGGGCCAGCAGGAAGAACCGAAACGCCAGCGCCATTAAGAGGATTGCCCGTTACGACATCCTCGGCCCCGAAGGCACCGCCGACGTAACCGCCGATGTAACCGCCGGTCCAGGTGAACACCGGCACCGGAGGTGGAGCCTTACGATAGATCGGCGCGGTGCCAAGATCGGCTGCGGAAGCCGCGCCTGCCAGGCCAACGCCGGCGGCAGCGAGAAGAAGTACAGCAATCTTGCGCATGTGAGCCCCTATAAAACCAACGATGGCGGCAATGATTCCACCACACCTATGACCATTAAAATACGTGGAGGCCCGTCCGGGCTCAAATGGTTTCAGGACGTTTTCGGGTTTCGCGATACCGTTCTTTGCCGAGTGTGCTGTCTCGGTGACATGTCGAAATCGCTCAAAAAGTGCCCGCTTATTAAGCTTTTGTGAACTTCCGTCTGCGGGCGGAAGCCGTTACGGCCACTTCACCTCGGGCGGCATCGACGACAGGATTGAATCGACATTCCCGCCTGTTTTCAGGCCGAAAATGGTTCCCCGGTCGTAGAGCAGGTTGAATTCGACATAGCGGCCCCGGCGGACGAGTTGCTCCTGGCGATCCGGATCGGTCCAGGGGGCTTCGAAATTCCGCCGCACCAGCTCCGGGTAAACCCGGGCAAAGGCCCGGCCGACGTCCTGGGTGAAGGCCATATCCGCGCTCCAGTCGCCGGAATCGAGCCAGTCGTAGAAGATGCCGCCGACGCCGCGAGCCTCCTTGCGATGGGGCAGGTAGAAATACTCGTCGCACCAGGTTTTGTACTTGTCGTAGGGCGCGACCGATCCGTGGGCATCGCAGGCCGCCTTCATGGCGGCGTGAAAGGCGACTGTGTCGGAATCGTTTTGTGTTCGTCGCCGGTCGAGAACCGGGGTCAGGTCCGCGCCGCCACCGAACCATGCCTTGGTGGTCACCACGAAGCGGGTGTTCATGTGGACCGCGGGCACATTCGGATTGCGCGGATGAATGATCAGCGAAACGCCGGAGGCCCAGAACCGCGGATCGTCGGCGGCGCCTGGAATCTGGGCGCGGAATTCCGGCGCGAACTCGCCGTGAACGCTTGAGCAATGGACGCCGGCCTTTTCGAACAGCCGCCCGCGCAGCACCGACATTACGCCGCCGCCGCCCGGTTTTCCTGAATGATCGGTCCGGTCCCACGGCGTCCGCACGAAACGCCCGGCGTTGCCGGGATACAGTTCGGCGGGTGCATCGGCTTCAAGCTTTTCCAGAGCCAGACAGATGTCGTCGCGCAGCCGCTCGAACCACACCCGCGCCTGCTGTTTGCGTTGCTCGATCGTCGTGACGGGCTTTTCCAATCGATTTTTCTCCGGTTAGCCTTGCGGCCCGAAATAGGTGCAGCTCTCGTTGCAGCTGTCGCGATAGACGCTGACACGGGTGACCTTGCCCGCGTGCTGGACCCGGTCCCAGATGAAGCGCGTGAGGTTTTCCAGCGTCGGCGCGCCCAGTGCCTCGACCCTGTTGAGCAGCTTGTGGTCGAGCATTTTCTGCACACTGCCCATCGATTGTTCGAGCACGCCCAGATCCATCACCATCCCGGTGGCGGGGTCCGGAGTGCCGCGGATGCTGATCTCGGCGCGGAACGAATGGCCGTGGATTTCGTCGCTGGCTTCGCCCAGCGTCGTGCCCGGCAGCGAATGCGCGGCCTCGAAACGGAACGATTTCGTCAATTCCCACATCGGTTTTGGTCTCTATCTGATCCCGAGCGTCTTGTGCGTCTGAACGCTGAGACGCCACTGCGGATGATGCAGGCAATACGCGATCGCCGCTTGCGTGCTTTGCGCTATGTCAGGTCCGTCCATCGGCTGCAACGAGAACCGCTCGAATTCCAGGTTTGCGAAATCCTCCGGGGTGTTTTCTGCCTGCGGATAAACCAGTTTCAGTTCATGCCCCTTGCGGATCACCAGTTCCGATCCGGCCTTCGGGCTGACGCAGATCCAGTCCAGGCCGGGCGGGGCGGCGACGGTGCCGTTGGTCTCGACCGCGATGGTAAAGCCGCGCGCATGCAGGGCGTCGATCAGGGCAGGGTCGATCTGGAGCAGGGGCTCGCCGCCGGTCAGGACCGTATACCGGTGGGCTTGCGGGCCCACCCACTGGTCTGCAATGGCCGAGGCGAGGTCGTCGGCGTTCGCGTAGCGCCCGCCGAGTGTGCCGTCCATGCCGACGAAATCGGTATCGCAGAACTTGCATACGGCGTCGGTGCGGTCCTGCTCCCGGCCGCTCCACAGGTTGCAGCCGCTGAACCGGCAGAACACGGCGGTGCGTCCGGCATGGGCGCCTTCGCCTTGCAATGTCAGGAAAATTTCCTTCACCGCGTAACTCAACTCGCCGTTCCTTTCGGTTTTGGCGTGTTTTCTTCACGCGAACCGGTGCCCACTTCGCTTGAAAACACGCGGCCTGTTTGTCGCAAGGCTTCGCCGAGCGCCATTGCCACTGTTACCGCCACGTTGAGGGACCGCATCCCGGGCGCAATCGGGATGACCAGCCGCGCGTCGGCCGCGTTTACCACGTCATCCGGGACGCCGGCGGATTCCCGGCCGAACAGCAGGATGTCGTCATCCCGATAGATATGATCGAGATAGGGCGTTGCCGCCTTTGTCGAAAAAAGAACCAGCCGGCCGCCGGACCGGGCGCGCCAGGCCTCGAAAGCGGCCCATGAATCGTGGCGCACGATGGTGACCCGGTCGAGGTAGTCCATTCCGGCGCGGCGGAAATGCCGGTCGGAAATGGGAAATCCGGCCGGCTCGATGATGTGGGCCTCCACGCCGAGACAGGCGCAGAGCCGCAGAATCGTCCCGGCATTTTGCGGAATGTCAGGTTGGAAAAGGACAACGCGCATCGGAAAACGGCCTTTGGCCCCGGTGGAAAACGTGAAGAAAAATCACAGCTATGGGCGGTTTTAGTGCGTCGCACTAAATGTGCCGATAGCGGGCTTGCGCTCTCACGGCAAGGGTGCCAATAGATCGATTCTAGATCGTATGTTCTGCCCGGTTGAGTAGGACAAGTGGTCATTCTGCCACCGCGGGGCCCGCGGGCACCGGCTTCCTCTCCCGGCGCATGCGATGCGTCGTACGGGGATGGGTCAGCCGGTTGCAGTTCGGAAAGGGTTAGCAATCGTGACGTCTTCATCATCGGCCGCTGCGACACGCCGTGATTTTCTCTATGTAGCGACGGGATCCGTAGCTGCCGTTGGCGCGGCGGCAGTGGCCTGGCCGCTGATTTCCCAGATGAACCCGGACGCCTCGACCATCGCGGCCGGCGCTCCGATCGAAGTGGATATTGCGCCGATCGCCACCGGACAGGACATCAAGGTGTTCTGGCGCGGCAAGCCGATCTACATCATGAATCGCACCAAGAAGCAGATCGACGAGGCGCGCGCCGTTCCGACCGCGAGCCTGCCCGATCCCCAGAGCGACCAGTCGCGCGTCAAGGAGGGCCACGACCAGTGGCTCGTCGTGATCGGCATCTGCACGCATCTTGGCTGTATCCCGATCGCCCACGAAGGCAATTACGACGGCTTCTTCTGTCCGTGCCATGGTTCGCAATACGATTCCTCGGGCCGCATTCGCTCGGGCCCGGCACCGCTGAACCTGCCGGTGCCGCCGTACGCCTTCCTCACGGACACCAAAATCAAGATCGGCTGATTTTTTTTAATCTGACCCGATTGCGTCGCTTCTTCTTTGTCAGGATCGCATCATGAGCGGACCATCGAACTACAACCCGCAAAACCCAGCCTTGAAATGGGTTGAACGGCGTCTCCCGATCGGGGGGCTGATCCACTCGTCGTTCGTCGCCTATCCGACGCCGCGTAACCTCAACTACTGGTGGACGTTTGGCGCGATCCTTTCGATGATGCTCGGCGTGCAGATCATCACCGGCGTTATTCTGGCGATGCACTACACCCCGCACGTCGATTTCGCGTTCAAGTCGGTCGAACTGATCGTTCGCGACGTCAACTACGGCTGGCTGCTGCGCTACCTGCATTCCAACGGCGCATCGATGTTCTTCATCGCCGTGTACATCCACATGTTCCGCGGCCTCTATTACGGTTCATACAAGGAGCCACGCGAAGTGCTGTGGATTCTCGGTGTCATCATCTACCTGCTGATGATGGCCACCGGTTTCATGGGTTACGTGCTGCCGTGGGGCCAGATGAGCTTCTGGGGCGCCACCGTCATCACCAACCTGTTCTCCGCCATTCCGTATTTCGGCGAGAGCATCGTGACGCTGCTGTGGGGCGGCTATTCGGTCGGCAATCCGACGCTGAACCGCTTCTTCTCCCTGCACTACCTGCTGCCGTTCGTGATCGCGGGCGTCGTCGTGCTGCATATCTGGGCGCTGCATGTCGCCGGTCAGAACAATCCGGCCGGCGTCGAGCCCAAGACCGAGAAGGACGTCGTGCCGTTCACGCCATACGCGACCCTTAAGGACGCGTTCGGCATGACCTGCTTCCTGCTGTTCTTCGCCTGGTTCCTGTTCTACATCCCGAACTATCTGGGCGATCCGGACAACTACATTCCGGCCAACCCGGCCGTGACCCCTGCTCACATCGTGCCGGAATGGTATTACCTGCCGTTCTACGCGATCCTGCGTTCGATCCCGAACAAGCTCGCCGGCGTCATCGCGATGTTTTCTGCGATCATCGTGCTGGCATTCCTGCCGTGGCTCGACTCGGCCCGGACGCGTTCATCGAAGTATCGGCCGCTCGCCAAGCAGTTCTTCTGGATCTTCGTGGCTGTCTGCTTCGGCCTCGGTTGGCTCGGAGCCAAGCCCGCGGAAGGCATCTACGTCGTGGCCGGTCGCGTTCTGACGTTCTGCTACTTCGCTTACTTCCTGATCGTGCTGCCAATTCTTAGCCGCATCGAGAAGGCGCGTCCGCTGCCGAATTCGATCGCCGAAGACGTGCTGCGCAAGACGGGCAAGACGCCGGTCTCGGCGATGATCGCGCTCGCGGTTGGCGGCATGCTGATGCTGGGCGCCGCGGACAATGCACGCGCGGCCGAGGGTGCTCCGCAGCCGCCGTCCCTGAAGTGGTCGTTCGCCGGTCCTCTGGGCAAGTTCGACCAAGGCCAGCTGCAGCGCGGCCTCAAAGTGTACAAGGAAGTCTGCGCATCGTGCCATGGACTGTCGTTCGTCGCGTTCCGCAACCTCGCCGACCCCGGCGGACCGGGCTATTCGGCTGCGCAGGCGGCTGCCTTCGCGTCGGAATACAAGGTCAAGGACGGACCGGACGACAAGGGCGACATGTTTGAACGTAACGGCCGCCCGGCTGACTACTTCCAGTCGCCATTCCCGAACGAGCAGGCGGCACGCGCCTCGAACGGCGGCGCTTATCCGCCAGATCTGTCGCTGATCGCCAAGGCCCGTGGTTACGAGCGTGGTTTCCCGCAGTTCATCTTCGACGCCTTCACCCAGTTTCAGGAGAAGGGCCCGAACTACATCGACGCGCTGCTGCAGGGCTACGAAGAGAAGCCGCCTGCCGGCTTCGATCTGCCCGAAGGGTCGCACTACAACAAGTATTTTCCCGGCCACGCGATCAAGATGCCGAATCCACTCAGCGACGGCCAGGTCACCTTTGACGACGGCGCGCCGGCGACTGTGCAGCAGTATGCCAAGGACGTCGCCGCCTTCCTGATGTGGACCGCCGAGCCGCATCTGGAAGCGCGCAAGCGCCTCGGCCTGCAGGTCATGCTGTTCCTGATCGTGCTGTCGGGTCTGCTGTACTTCACCAAGAAGAAGGTCTGGGCCGACGCCCACTAAGTCTTCTTGCAATCCGGACTGCGAAAGGCCCCCGTCGCGGGGCCTTTTTGCTGCGCCGATGCTTCAATGCAGCATGATACCGCAAGGCTGGCGTCCCGTGATCCGCTCAACTAACCTCACGACCTGGGGGGAGCGGATTTGACATTCGCTATCCTGCTGGCGGCGAACTCGTGAAGCGAAGGTCAAATCCAAAGCTCCACCAGAATTATACTTGCTAGTGGTCCGTCGATTCTAACATTCGCAAGTAAGCCTGCTGAGCGGGGATGCGAAGAATCGGACCACTAGGCTGAGGGACACATGACGGGCGCACCGATCGACGGCATTCTGCTCAACATCAATCCGACCGGCCAACTCGTGCTCGGCGGCGTGCTGGCGCTGATCATCTACGGCGTTGCGCTCGATCTGCGCATCGATGACTTCATCGAGGTGTTTCGCAGGCCGATTGCGCCGCTCTCCGGTCTGCTGGCGCAACTGGCGGTGCTTCCCGCGGTGACATGGGCGATCACCATGCTGCTGAAGCCGCAGCCCAGCATCGCGCTCGGCATGATGGTGGTGGCCGCGTGCCCGGGAGGCAATATCTCCAACCTGATCACGCATATGGCGCGTGGCAATACAGCGCTCTCGATCAGCATGACCGGCGTGTCGAGCCTGCTCGCCATCGTTACGACCCCGCTCAACATCCTGTTCTGGGCCGCGCTTAATCCCGATACCGCGGCGCTGCTCCGGCAGGTGAGCATTGAGCCGCTGTCGTTCCTCGGCTCGACTATGGCGATCCTTGGTATCCCGATGGCTCTGGGTCTCGCGACGGTGCATTACTGGCCGCGCCTCGGACATATGCTGCGCCGCCCGCTGCAGATCCTCTCGTTTCTGTTTCTCATTGCCTTCATTGGCGGCGCGATCTTCACCAATGCGCGCTATCTGACGACCTTCGTGCAATCGATCCTGCCGTTCGTGGTGCTGCACAACGCTATCGCGATCGGGCTCGGCTGGGGCACCGCCAAGGTATTGCGGCTCAGCGATTACGACACCCGGGCGCTGACGATTGAAGTCAGCATGCACAATTCAGGCTTGGGCCTCGCCCTGATCCTCAACCAGTTCGACGGCGTTGGCGGCGCGGCGCTGGTCGCGGCGGGGTGGGGCGTCTGGCACCTGATTTCCGGATGGGCACTGGCGACGTGGTGGAAACGCCGTGACCCGCATCCGCGCGTGCCGGGCGATCAACAGCGGATGGACACGGCGGCATGAGCGAAGCTCACGCAGGACAATACGCCATGCACGGCGGCGTGCTGGTCACCGGCGCTGCGGGTTTCATCGGCAAGTCGCTGATCGCGGAGCTTGCGCGCATCAATCTGAATTCGGAAATTTTCGCGCTGGATGTTCGCGAGGTCCCTGCCCATGAACGGTTCGCTAATGTCACCTATCTTTGCGGCGATGTTCGCGATCCGGCGCTGCGGGATGTGTTTGGGGTGCGCCGCCCGCAAACGGTCGTCCATCTTGCGTCCGTGGTCGCGGTCGGGGGCGATCCGCAGCGCGACTGGGAAATCGACGTGCTCGGCACCAAGAACGTGCTGCAATCATCGCTCGACGCCGGTATCGAACATCTGATCGTCACATCCAGCGGATCGGCTTACGGTTATCATGCCGACAATCCTGTGCCCCTGCATGAGACCGACCCGCTGCGCGGCAATGCGGATTTCCCCTACGCGCGCAACAAGCGCGAGGTCGAGGAGATGCTGATCGAATGGCACGATCTGCATCCGGATCTCAAGCAAACGGTGTTCCGCCCCTGCACGGTGCTGGGTCCAACCACCGACAACCAGATCACCGCGATCTTCGAGCGGCCGGTGGTGATGGGCGTCAGCGGCACCGCAACGCCGTTCTCACTGATCGCCGACAGCGATGTGGTGGCGGCGTTGGTGCAGGCCGTGCATCAGCCCCGGCCCGGCATCTACAATCTGGCGGGCGACGGCACGCTGAGTTTGCGCGAGATTGCCGAACTGAATCACAAGCCTTACGTCACGATTCCGCCTGCGCTGCTGAAGTCCGCGCTGTGGCTGCTGCATCTGTTGCGTGTCACCAAGCTCGGCCCGGGTCACACCAAGTTCATCCAGTATCGGCCGGTGCTGTCCAACGACAGGCTGAAATCCGAGTTCGGATTCACGCCGGACTATGACGCGCGTCAGGTGTTCGAGCGCTATCGCGTTGGCCGAGCGGAGCGCGCGAAATGACGACGCTTGTCATCGGCGCGGGGCCGGCAGGTCTCGCCGCCATCAGAAGTCTCAAGCAGGCCGATCTGCCTGTGAAAGCCGTCGAGAGAAATGCCGATGTCGGCGGGCAGTGGCTCTATGGCGCAGCACCCAGCGCGGTCTATGCCTCGACGCATCTGATTTCCTCCAAGCGCACGACGGCCTATGCGGATTTTCCCATGCCGGAGGACTGGCCGGCCTATCCGGGCCATGAGCGGGTGTCCGAGTATTTCAAATCCTTCGCCAGGCATTTCGATCTCTATCCCGCGATCCGCTTCAACACAGAGGTCAGCACTATCGAGCCGCGCGACGGAAGCTGGCGCGCGACGCTCAGCGACGGCACGATCGACGATTATGAAAGCGTGATCTTCGCCAACGGCCATCTCAGCGATCCCCTGATGCCGAAGCTTCCGGGTGAATTCAACGGCAAGCTGATGCACGCGAAAGACTACAAAACCGCCGATATTTTCGAGGGCAAGCGCGTGCTCGTCGTCGGTATGGGCAACACCGGCTGTGACATCGTTGTCGACGCGATTCACCGCGCGAAACAAGTGCTGTGGAGCGTGCGCGGCGGCAATCATTTCGTACCGAAGTTTCTTGCCGGAAAGCCGGCCGACGAAGGCAACCACAAGCCGAAGCGTTTCATCATCCCGAAGCGCCTGCGCTCGATGCTGCATGAGCCGATCCTGCGTTTTCTGGTCGGTCCTCCGGAGCGTTTCGGCCTGCCGAAGCCGGAGCATCGGCTTTACGACAAGACACCGATCGTGAACTCGCTGGTGCTGCAGCATCTGGGGCAGGGCGATGTTACGCTGCGCAAGCCGATCAAGGAGTTTCGCAGCGACACGGTCGTGTTCACCGACGGGCAGGAAGATCAGGTCGATCTCGTGCTGCTGGCGACCGGCTACGAGATCACGTTTCCGTTTTTGGAAGACCTGACCGAACTGAACTGGCGGCCGGATACGCACGCGCCGCGCCTCTATTTGAATATCTTTCCGTCACGTCCGAATGGCCTCTATGTTGCGGGATTGCTGGAAGGCGCCGGCGTCGGCTGGCCGGGCCGCGCCTTGCAAACCGATCTGATCGCCGCCTACATCAAGGTGCAAAAGGAAAATCCCGACATGACGGCGGATTTCCGCGACAGGATTGCCGCTTTTCACGCGCAACCTTTACGCAAGGATCGCGGAGAACACGGTATTTTCGTCGACTTCCTGCAATACAAACGTGATCTTCAAAAAGCCATCGCGAGCTTGAGCGTTGCTTCGCCAGCGGTATAAAACACCGGAACAGTATCGGTAAGAATATCGGAGGACATCATGGGCACGACCATCACTTTCAAGCGGCCAGACGGCAAGGACGCCACCGGCTATCTCGCCAACGCAGCGCGCGGCAACGCGCCGGGCGTCGTCGTCATTCAGGAATGGTGGGGTCTGTCGGAGAACATCAAGGGACTTGTCGACCGCTTTGCCGTTGCAGGGTTCGATGCGCTCGCCCCCGATCTCTATGACGGCGTCCTCGTGCCGTACCACGATGCCGACGCCGCCGGCAAAGAGATGAACTCCCTGAATTTCATTGAAGCGACCGAGCAGAATGTGCGCGGAGCCGTGCAGTATCTGAAACGCAATGGCGCGAAGGTTGGTCTCACCGGCTTTTGTATGGGCGGTGCGGTGACCATCATCGGCGCTGCGAAGATCCCCGAACTGACCGCCGGTGTAGCGTTCTATGGCATTCCGCCCGAGCAGGCGGCAAAGCCGGCCGACGTCAGGATTCCGTTGCAGGGCCACTTCGCCAACAAGGACGACTGGTGCACGCCGCAGGCGGTCGATGCTTTCGAGAAGGCGATGAAGGCTGCGGGCAAGGATTTCGAGGCATTCCGATATGACGCCGATCATGCTTTCGTCAACGAGGAACGTGCGGCGGTCCATGATCGTCAGGCAGCAGAGCTCGCCTGGGGCCGCGCCACCGAATTCTTCAAGAAGCATTTGGGGTGACCTTCACCATCTCCGACCTGCGCCAGCAGCCCGCGTTTTTCGACGCGGTTGCTGACCGCATCTGGCGGGCATGGTGGAAGGAGCAAGGTATACCGGCGGACTATATCGCCGGGCGCTTGCAGGAGAATATGACACCGTCGCCCATCCCGTTCGCGCTGGTGGCGCACAGGGGCGATACCTTTCTGGGCACGGCGTCGGTGATCGCCTCCGACCTTGAGGATCGCCCGCAGTACTCGCCCTGGGTGGCGGCGGTCTGGGTCGATCCAAAATACCGGATGCAGGAGATCGGCACGGAACTGGTCGGGCGCGCCGCCAGCGACGCCTTTGCGCTCCATTTCCGCAGGGTCTATCTCTGTGCCCAGAAGGAGCGACGCCGGTTTTATACCCGGCAGGGCTGGGGGCCGATCGAGGAGAACGTGGGGGAGCGCAAGCTCACGGTCTTTGTGAAGCAGGCCTAGTGTGGTTCGCAAGTCCGCAACATTTCTCGGAAAGTGCGGCACAATTGAGCGAACTTGCGATTCAGGGCGCTGGCCCTTGACATCGCCCCCCGGCAATGATGTTTTCCCTGCCATGAGCACCCTGTCCAGCCCGACCCGTCTTTGGTGGCGCACCTTCTGAAGGTGGCCGGTGCGATTTATTTCATGAACAATCGTCGAGGCCGTCATCGCAGTGCGACGGCCTTTTTCGTTTGTCCTGTGTGGCGTTCCTCCAGCAAGTTTCGTAAGAGGACCAGATGAACAGGACAGTTTTCGCGTTACCCACGCAGAGCGAATACCGGACGGCTCGCGGCCTCGATGTGGCCCGTTCCGTCGAGCATTTCACCGGCGGCACTGCGCTCGACCGGCTGATCGACCGGCTGGACACTCGCCGCGGCGTGGTGCTGTCGTCGGGCACGACGGTGCCGGGCCGCTACGAGAGTTTCGACCTCGGCTTCTCCGATCCGCCGCTGCGGCTGGAATCCACGGGTACGGACTTTTTCATCGAGGCGCTGAATGCGCGCGGCAAGGTGCTGGTGGCGTTTCTCGCCGAGACCCTTAACGAACCTTCCGCCGTCATCACCGAAAAAAGCGCGACGCGTCTTGCGGGTCATATCGTGCGCGGCGACGCGCCGGTGGACGAGGACCAGCGCACGCGGCGTTCCTCGGTGGTGTCGCTGGTGCGCGATATCATCGCGGCGTTCAATTCTCCGAGTGACGGATTGCTCGGGCTGTTCGGCGCATTCGCCTACGATCTCGTGTTCCAATTCGAAGACCTCGTGCAGAAGCGCACGCGCGAGAAGGACCAGCGCGATATCGTTCTCTACATTCCCGACCGCATTCTCGCCTATGATCGTGCTACCGGGCGTGGCGTGATCCTGAGCTATGAGTTCGCCTTTAACGGCCAGTCCACCAAGGGGCTCGACCGCGAAACGCAGCAGAGCGTTTACGCCAAAAGCAAGCGTGAAGGCTTTGCCGATCATGCGCCGGGCGTTTATCAGGCGACTGTCGAGACGGCGCGTCAGGCGTTTGCGCGCGGTGATCTCTTTGAAGCCGTGCCGGGGCAATTGTTCGCCGAACCTTGCGAGCGCACCCCGGCCGAAGTGTTTCAGCGCCTGTGCAAGATCAATCCTTCTCCGTATGGCGCGCTGATCAATCTCGGCGACGGCGAATTTCTGGTGGCGGCGTCGCCGGAAATGTTCGTGCGCTCCGACGGCAAGCGGATCGAGACCTGTCCGATCTCCGGCACCATCGCGCGCGGCGTCGATGCCATCAGCGACGCCAAGCAGATTCAGGAGCTGTTGAATTCGCAAAAAGACGAATTCGAACTCAACATGTGTACCGATGTCGACCGCAACGACAAGGCGCGGGTTTGCGAGCCGGGCACCATCAAGGTGCTGGCGCGGCGGCAGATCGAGACCTACTCGAAGCTGTTTCATACCGTCGATCATGTCGAAGGCATGCTGCGCCCGGGCTTCGATGCGCTGGACGGTTTCCTGACCCACGCGTGGGCCGTCACCGTGACCGGTGCGCCGAAGCTGTGGGCGATGCAGTTTGTGGAGGATCACGAGCGCTCGTCGCGGCGCTGGTATGCCGGCGCGCTTGGATTCCTTGGTTTTGATGGCAGCATCAACACGGGCCTCACCATCCGCACCATCCGTATGAAGGATGGTCTTGCCGAAGTGCGTGTGGGCGCGACGCTGCTGTTCGATAGCGATCCCGTCGCCGAGGAAAAGGAATGCCAGACCAAGGCCGCGGCGCTGTTTCAGGCGTTGCGCGGCGATCCCGCGAAGCCGTTGTCGGCGTTCGCGCCGGATGCCACCGGTTCGGGCAAGCGGGTTTTGCTGATCGATCATGAGGATTCGTTCGTGCATATGCTGGCGGACTATTTCCGTCAGGTGGGCGCGACCGTCAGCGTCACGCGGCACAACCACGCGCTCGATGTGCTGGAGAAGAACAGTTACGATCTTCTGGTGCTGTCCCCCGGCCCCGGCCGCCCAGAGGATTTCGGCATCTCGAAATTCATTGGCGCGGCGCTGGAGAAAAAGTTGCCGGTGTTCGGCGTCTGTCTGGGCGTGCAGGCTATCGGCGAATATTTCGGCGGCAAGCTCGGGCAGTTGTCGACACCCGCGCATGGCCGCCCCTCGCGCGTTCAGGTGCGCGGCGGCACGCTGATGGGTAACCTGCCGAATGAGGTCGTGATCGGCCGCTACCATTCTCTTTATGTGGATCGCGACGGCATGCCGGACGTGCTGGAGGTTACCGCCAGCACCGAGGACGGCATCGCCATGGCGATCGAGCACAAGACGTTGCCGGTCGGTGGTGTGCAATTTCATCCCGAATCGCTGATGTCGCTGGAGGGCAATGTCGGACTGCGGATCGTGGAAAATGCGTTCAGGCTTGGCCAGAAGGCAGGTTGATATTAAGCCGTCATTGCGAGCGCAGCGAAGCAATCCAGCGCGCAGCAACGTAAAGCTCTGGATTGCTTCGTCGCTTTGCTCCTCGCAATGACGAATTCTTTGATTCAACCGGATTAGACAAACAATGACTCTCGAAGATGATTTGAAAGCCACCGTCCGCGCCATTCACGATTATCCGAAGCCCGGTATCGTCTTCCGTGACATCACCACGCTGCTCGGCAATGCCTGGGCGTTTCGCCGAGCGGTCGATGAACTGGTGCAGCCCTGGGCCGGGTCGAAGATCGACAAGGTTGCCGGTATGGAAGCGCGCGGCTTTATTCTCGGCGGCGCGGTGGCGCATCAGGTCTCGGCGGGCTTCGTGCCGATCCGCAAGAAGGGCAAGCTGCCGCATACCACGGTGCGCATCGCGTATTCGCTGGAATACGGTCTCGATGAAATGGAAATGCATGCCGATGCCATCCAGCCCGGCGAGCGCGTCATCCTGATTGACGATCTGATCGCGACGGGCGGTACAGCCGAAGGCGCGGTGAAGCTGCTGCGCCAGATTGGCGCGCAGGTGGTTGCGGCCTGTTTCATTATCGATTTGCCGGAACTCGGCGGCGCGGCCAAGCTGCGCGCGATGGATGTGCCGGTGCGGACACTGATGACATTCGACGGGCACTGAGGGCACGTCCGGCTAAGTGGACTCCGGTTAGCTGTCAGAAATGCTCTAAAACATAGAGGGGCGGCGGATGGATCTTCAGCTCACGGGTAAAATCGCTGTCGTCACCGGCGGCACGCGCGGGATCGGCAAGGCGATTGCGTACTCGCTTGCGGGCGAGGGCATGGACGTCGCCATTGTCGGCCGCAATCTCGAAGCGGCAACCGCAACGGCTTCTGAAATTTCCGGCGAGACCGGCCGCAAGGTGCGCGCCTATGCGGGCGATACCGGCAAGGACGAGGCGGTTCGCGCAGCAGTCGCCGCGATCCGTTCGGACTTCGGCCGGATCGATGTGCTGGTAAACAGCGCGGCGCAGCCGAGCGGGCAGACCAAGCCACCGTCTCTGAGCGAGATCACCGATGAGATGTTCTGGAGCGACGTCAACGTCAAGGTCATGGGCTATCTGCGCATGGCGCGCGAAGTCGCGCCGCTGATGGCGGAGCAGGGCTGGGGCCGCATCATCAATATCAGCGGGCTTGGCGCGCGGCAGACCGGCGTCACGATCGGCAGCATCCGCAATGTCGGCGTGGCCGCGCTGACCAAGAATCTCGCCGACGAATTGGGACCGCAGGGTATTAACGTGACCTGCGTTCATCCGGGTTTGACGCGAACCGAGAAAACGCCCGGCGTGATCGCATGGCGCGCAGGGCTCACGAAAAAGACCGAAGCCGAAGTCGAGAAGGCGATGAACGATCTCAATACGATCCGCCGTCTCGTGACCGCCGAGGAGATCGGCCACATCGTCGCGTTTCTGGCGTCGCCGAAGTCGATTGCCATCAACGGCGATGCGATTGCGGCGGGCGGCGGCGCGCCCGGAAGCATCTACTACTGACTTAGCCCAGCTTGTGCAGGATCAGGTTCAGCTCCAGCTCGCGGAAGCGGGTGTAGTTGGTGCGCACCCATTGATGCAGTTCCGAGGACTGGTCCTTGTTGGTGCGCAGGTAGTGCGAGAACGAGAAATTCAGCCGGCCGATGATCGACTTGAGGAATGCGGGCAATGCCGCGACCTTGAACGGCCGCACGCGGGCGAATTCCCTCGGTAACGGCCCCCACAAGACATGCTCATTCTCAACCGGGACAAGGGCTGCGTTAGGAAAGGTCTCGCGCAGCATTGCCCACGCCATGGTGGAGGCGCGGTCGCGGTCGGGAATGAACAGTACGATCGGATCGACGCCGCGCCGGTCCGCTTCCTTCATGAAGCCGATTTCAGCGATGATCTTGAAAAAATCGTCGAAGGCGTGAAAGCCGAGGTCGATCACCTTGGGTACACCGTCATTGACGATGAGGCGGTCCATCAGCGCCATCTGCCCGAACGTGTCGCTGATCAGCGCGGTTTCGGTGACGCGGGGCAGATAGTTCAGCAGCGACGGCTCGCGCAGATTGATGTCGAACGCGGTCACCGCGCCGCGCTGAAGCACGAGAAACTCGGTCAGCGCCCGTGCGATCAGGGTCTTGCCTACCGCGGGGCGGGGCGAGCAGACGATATAGACAGGCGTGCGGCGCATCGGCGCGATGTCCGGCTGGTGTCCTGAACCCGGCGTCAGATCTCGCTTGTCGGCGCGCGCGACGTGTTGGACTTGTCCTTGGAGCCGACGATTTCGGTCAGCTTGATGCGGTCGAATTCGCCCCAGACGTTGCCCAGCCAGTGGCGGACGTAGCCGCGCAGCACGAACGAGTAGTTCGCGGCCTCGTCCTTCGTCCCCTTGTTGGCGACGAACTTGAGGAATGGCACCGAGGCGACTTCGACCTGCTCGTAGGCCATTTCGTTCAGCTTCGGAATCGTGATCTCGGTCGCGTTCTTGATGCGGTGGAAATAGGAATTGTAGGTCGCCTGGTCCCACTCGAAGAAGCTGGTGTTGTTGATGAAGTTCTTCACCAGGAAGTACTTCGCACCGTCCATGAAGTTCGCGGTCTCGGCGATCTCATCCAGCGAGGCGATCGACGGGCCGAGGATGTGGAACACGGCGAAGGTGATCTGGCCCGAGCGCGCGGCGTCCAGGAAGCCGATGTCGCGGAGCGCTGCGAGGGTGGGGGACAAAAGTCCGGCGCGGACGTCGATGACGGTGACGCTGGTGCCCGACGAATTCAGCGTATCGAAGATCTTCATCTGATCGGACGTGGAGGTGACGTCGACGATCTGGGTGATGTCGGGGTGAAAGCGCATCAGCGTGCCGCGCGGCGATTCGGTATCGAAGGCGCGGGTTGGGATGTTGTTTGCGCTGAAATAGTCGAGAACGGTGCGCGAAACGGTGGTCTTGCCGACCCCACCCTTATCCGCGCCCACTACGATCACTGCCGGTTTCGCCATAAGACCCCTTTACGCGCTAAGCACGTCCGCCTGACGACGGGAGCTTAGCCTGCTTTCCGCCGGAACATGGCAGAATCGAGGGATAATTCAATTCTTGACGACGCTGTTATGCTTAATAAACAACGGCTTCGTTAATGCCGACGGGTCAACGGCGGCCCCAAGGACCGAGAATGGAGCCGGCCGGCGACGGCGTCGGCTGCGGGGAACTGCCCCATGGTCCGGTATGTGACGGCTCCGGCCGCGCGTCAGGCGATGGATCGACGGATTGGGGCCCATCATGGCCGGTTTGGGCGTCGCCGCCGGGCAGCGGCAGGGGGCCGGGATCGTGGCCGCCGGCATATCTCACCAGCGCCTTGACCCGGGAATCGACCGAGGGATGGGTCGCGAACAGGTCGGCGAAGCCCTCGCGCGGATTGTCGATGCACATTTCCATCACGGCGGAGGTCGCGCCGGGGAGTTCGCCGCGGCCCTCGATCTTGCGTAGCGCCGAGATCATGGCGTCCGGGTCCTTGGTCAGTTCGACGGAACCCGCGTCCGCCAGCAGTTCGCGCGACCGCGACAGCGCAAAGCGCACCACCAGCGACAGGCCCCAGGCCAGTCCGATCAGGGCGATTGCCAGCAGCACGATGGCGAAGGCGCCGCCGCCCTTCTTGTCGCCATCGGATGACGATGACGACCGGCTGCTGCCGCCGCCGAACCGCATCCCGGAGTTGAAGAAGATACGGAAAAACAGTTCCGCGAAAAACCCGATCACGCCGGCGATGACGACGGCGATCACCAGCAACTGCACGTCGCCGTTGCGGATATGCGTCAGCTCGTGGCCGAGGACGGCTTCCATTTCGCGGTCGTTGAGCGCCTTCATCAGGCCGGTGGTGACGCTGATCGCATACTGACTGCGATTGAGGCCGGTAGCAAAGGCGTTGAGCGCGGGACTGTCCACGATCTTCAGCTTCGGCATCGGGATGCCGCGCGAGACGCAGAGATTTTCAAGCAGGTTATACAGCCGGGGCTGTTCCTTTCGCTTCACGTCATGACCGCCGGTCACCGCATCGATGATCTTCTGGTGAAAGAAGTAGGCGATCACGATCCAAGCGGCAGCACCGATGGTGGCGAGGGGAAACGCCTTGACGAGATCGCGGCCGGCGAGGGTGATATAGGCGTCGAACGGACGGTTGCTGTTGAGTGCGACTTCCGCCAGCAGCGCGCCGGCGAATACCATGACGTAGACGAGCAGAAACAGGCCGCCGAGCAGCAGCATCGAACGAAACTTGTTCGATGCGATGTGCGTGTAGAGACCGTAAGCGGCCATGGCCTGAGTTGTCCTATATGATCGTCATTGCGAGGAGCGCAGCGACGAAGCAATCCAGCTTAAGCTCTGAGAACAGTGGATTGCTTCGCTTCGCTCGCAATGACGGTGTCGTCGCCGTCAATGCGGTGCCGTCAGAACTTGACCGACGGCGCCTGCTCGAGCTGGCCGCGCTGCTCGCCGAGGTCGAAGAAATCCTTCTTGGTGAATCCCAGCGCGCCGGCGAACAAAGCAGCCGGCAATTGCTGGATGCCAGTGTTGTATTCCTGAACCGCGTTGTTGAAAAAGCGGCGGCTGGCGGCGATCTTGTTTTCGATGTCGGACAGTTCAGTTTGCAACTGCTGGAAGTTGGCGTTGGCCTTAAGGTCCGGATAGGCCTCCGACAGCGCGATCAGTCGTCCCAGTGCTGCACCGAGCTGGCCTTCCGCCGCCGACACTTGCGCCGGTCCCTGCGCGGACATTGCCGCGTTGCGGGCTTTCACCACGTCTTCCAGCGTGCCGCGTTCGTGGGTGGCGTAGCCTTTGACAGTCTCGACCAGGTTCGGAATCAGGTCGTGGCGCTGTTTGAGCTGCACGTCGATGTCGGCGAAGGCCTGGCTGACCCGCTGTGCCAGCGCGACCAGCCGGTTGTAAGCGCCGAATACGAACAGGGCGATGACGACGAGAACACCGAGTAAAATCCAGCCGGACGACATGAGGGAAAACTCCTTGAGGACAACGAATGGCGCACCCTAGACCAAAAACCGCCCGTGCGGCAGGGGCCGCACGGCGGAGCTGGCTCTCATTGGTCGCCTTCAAGGGACGATGGTTCAAATTTGGTCTGTCGAATCGGCTTCGATTCCACCGTCGTCCCGGTTTCGCCGGGACGACGAGATCACGTGCCGCAGGTCAACGCATCACGGCTTGGCCATGTGCCATGCGCCGTTGAGGAAACCGTCGCCGGTGGTGTCGCCGGGCTTGGTGTCTTTTACGAAGGTGTAAAGCGGCTTGCCCTTGAGGGCCCACATCTTGCTGCCGTCGTCGCGGGTGACAACGGTCCAGTCGCCCGAGGCCTTGGCGTCAGCGGCGGCCATCAGCGGCGGCCAGTTAGTGGCGCAGGGACCGTTGCAGGCCGATTTGCCGCCAGCATCCTTGTCGAAGGTATAGAGCGTCATGCCCTTGGTATCGACATAGGCCTTGCCCTTCGGCGTGTCGGCGACTTTCGCCGCCTGCGCGAAGGCCGCGGTCGAGGCGAGCATGAGGGAGACAGCCGCGATCGCGGCGAATGTTTTTGACATCGCAGTTTTACTCCTGATGAATTTTGGTCGGACGCGAGCGCGTCATCAGGACAAACTCCGGCATCGCGAATTTATTCCGGCGTTGTACCGCTGCTGGAAAAAACTGCGTCGCCCCAGTCCCATTTTTTTGCGCGCTTGTACGCCGCCTTGTCCCGATGCGGGATACTCGTGGCTTCTATTCCATCGGGTGTGCAAATTTTTGCGGTCACCGCGATCTTTGTCACCAGCGGCTGCGCCAGCATACGCACAGGCCGTTGCGCGGGCGGCGTACGTGACAGAGCCACGTAGCTGAATTTTTCATCCTCATAGGGAAGGTCCGCCGCTTTTAGGTGTTTATGCGCGCGTGATCGTTGCAGCCGCTGCGTGAAATGACACCAGTCGGGTTTGGTCAGCGGACATGCCGCATCGTGCGGGCAGGGCGCGATCACATGCGCGCCCTTGGCGATCAGCCGCGCGCGCAGATCGATGATGCGTGCATAGCCCGCCGGCGTGCCGGGCTCGACCACCAGCAACGTGTCGCGCGTCTTCGCCCACATGGCATCGGCAAGCGCTGCGCGGTCGTTCTCGCCCAGTTCGTTGATCACATAGCTTGCGACGACCATGTCTGCTTCGAGTGCCGCTGCGAGCAGCTTGCGTGCATCGCCGGACTCGTACCGCATGTTACCGAGCCGCGGGTATGACTGCGTCAGCTCGGTCGCGAGATCACGCAGCACTGTGTTGGCGTCGAGCAGGGTGAACGTATCGAGCGAGGCAAAGGCCTCGCTCGCAGCCCATGTCGCGGTCCCCGGACCCGCGCCGATATCGAGCAGGCTCGCGGGCGCAAAATCCGGATTGATTTCTGTCACAGCATTCAGACTCGCGGCGACAGCGGCATAAGTCGCCGGCATCCGTGCCAACGCATAGGCAAGTGCGTCGGTGCCGGTCCGGATGCCTCCGGAGCCGCCGCCGACCCGATAAGTGCGCGAGATCGCATCCGCGCGTTGCGCGGCATTGTTGCGCGACAGGCCCTCGGTCTTGCGGGCCAGCGCGGCTTTGAGTTCGGCGGGGAGATCAGGCGTCATGGATATCCTCAGGCCGGTCCGGCCTGAAGCGAATTATGCCACGTTCTGGTCGAGAACCTTCATCGCGCCGTCGAGATCGACCGACACCAGCTGCGACACGCCACGTTCCGCCATGGTGACGCCGAACAGCCGGTTCATGCGCGCCATCGTGATGGGATTGTGCGTGATGATGATGAAGCGCGTCTCGGTGGACGAGGTCATCTCATGCAGCAGGTTGCAGAACCGCTCGACGTTGTGGTCGTCCAGTGGCGCGTCGACTTCGTCCAGTACGCAGATCGGCGAAGGATTGGTGAGGAACACCGCGAAGATCAGCGCCAGCGCGGTCAGCGCCTGCTCGCCGCCGGAGAGCAGCGACAGCGTCTGCGGCTTCTTGCCGGGCGGCTTGGCGATGATTTCCAGACCCGCCTCGAGCGGATCGTCGCTCTCGATCAGGGTCAGCTCGGCCTGACCGCCCCCGAACAACTCGGTGAACAGCCGCTTGAAATGGCTGTTGACCGTCTCGAACGAGGTCAGCAGGCGTTCGCGGGCTTCTTTGTTGAGGCTCTGGATGCCGGTGCGCAGCTTCTTGATCGCTTCCACCAGATCGTCGCGCTCGGTGGTGAGGGTCAGGTGCTGGGCCTCGACTTCGCGCAGTTCTTCCTCGGCGCGCAGGTTAACGGCGCCAAGACGCTCGCGGTCGCGGCGAAGTTTTTCCAGGTCGGTTTCGATGTCGGTCACGGCCGGAAGCTCGGTCTCCGGCGTGATTTCGGCCAGCGCGGCGACGCCCTGCGGCTCGACCTCGAGCATGTCGCGGATTTCGCGTTCGATGTCGTCGAGCCGGCGGCGGGTGCCTTCCATGCGCTCTTCGGAACGGGCGCAGGCCTCGCGCGATGCGGATAGCGCATCGAGCGTGGCGCGGGCGACGCGATCGGTTTCCGCCATCGCGGTTTCGGAGGAGGCAAGCGCATCGGCCGCGGTGCGGCGGTCGGCTTCGGCGTATTCGATCTCGCTGATCAGCGCGCTGCGCTTCTCGGCAAACACTTCAGGCGCGTTTTCAAGCTCGGCGCGCTCGGTGTTGACCTCGACAATGCGGGTCTCAACCGTCGACACCTGCGACGCCGCGTTTTCCTTGCGGCTCTGCCATTCGTTGCGCTCGGCGACAATCGCCTGTACGCGCCGGTCGGCGAGTTCGGCTTCGCGCGCCAGCGCCTGCGCTTCGGCACGGACCTGCGCCGCGAGACGACGGTGACCGTCCATGTCGGCGCGCACGGTGGCGAGCTTTTCTTCGTTCTCGGCGCTCGATGGCAATTCGCTCAAAACCCCGACGGCAGCTTCGTGCGCGTCGTGCGCCTCGGTGCGATCCGCGGCAAGGCGGGTCCGGCGCTCGTCCAGCGCGGAACGGCGTGAGGCGTGGCGATTGATCTCGCGTTCGGCGTTTGCATGCTGCTCGCGCGCCGCATTGGCTTCGCGCTGGGCGGAGCGCGCGGCTTCACGCGCGGCGCTCTCGGCGGCGGACGCTGCCTTGAGTTCGGCGTCGGCGTTGTCCAGTGCGCGGCGCTTGGCGACCGCGTCGGCGCGCGCTTGTTCGATTTCAGCTTCGATATCGACAAGGCGGGCACGCTCGGCCAGCCGCCGTGCGGCACCGGTCGGCGCATGAGCAGCCGCGACGAAACCATCCCAGCGCCACAGGTCGCCCTCGCGCGAGACCAGCCGCTGGCCGGTCTTCAATTGCGAGGCAAGCTGCGCGCCCCGGTCACGGCTGACCACTCCGATCTGCGCCAGACGCCGCGCCAGTTCCGGCGGAGCGGTGACATGGGCGGCAAGCGCCTCAATGCCTTCGGGCAGCGACGGATCGCCATCGACCACGCCGAGATTGGACCAGCGCATCGGCGCCGTCGGATCGACCGGCGCATCGAGATCGTCGCCGAGGGCTGCGCCCAGCGCTTTTTCGAAACCCTTGGCGACGTTGACGCCGTCGATGATCGGCGGCCACAGGTTCTTGGTTTCGCCGTTGACGATCTTGGAAATCGTTTTGGCTTCGGTCTCCAGCCGCTGCACCCGCTTTTCGGCGTCGGCAAGCGGTGCACGCGAAGCCTCCAGCGTGGCGCGGGCATTCACATGCGCGGCCTCGCTGGCCTGCGTCGTGGCTTCGGAGATCAGCAAGGCTTCCGCAGCCGCTTCCATCGCGGCGACGAGCGTCTCGAGATCACCAAGTCCGCCGGTCTCGGCGGCGAGCTTCTCGACTTCGCCTTCGACGCTGACGATGTCCTGATCGAGCCGCGCCAGACGGTCGCGGTGGGTGCGGACATTGGCTTCGAACTGGTTGCGCTTTGCGGTGAGGTCGGCGAGCGCGGTGGTCAGTTCGGAGAAGGTCCGTTCCGCCGCGGCGAGTGTGGCTTCGGCTTCCGCAACGCGCTCATCGGCGCCGCTGCGCTTGTCGACACGCGACCTGATTTCGTCCTTGAGGTCGTTGTCCTCGGCCTCCAGCCGCGCCAGCGCGACGTCGGCATCGGAGAGCTGGCGCTGCTCGCGCTCGATGTCGGCGGCGAACTGCGTCAGGCGCCGGTCGAGTTCGACCACGCGCTCCCTGGCACGCGCTTCCTCGCGGTCGAGCATTTCGCGGGCATTGGTCAGGCGCTGCAATCCGGCGGCGGCGCGCGCTTCGTTCTCGCGCAGGCCGGGCAGTTCGGAGGCGCGGATTGCCTGGATGCGCGCGGCTTCCGCCTGCTGAAGGGTGCGTTCGGCCTGCTCGCGGACGTTCAGGTCGTGGGTCTGGCCGGCTTCGGCGACGTCGGCATGGGCCTGCAGCCAGCGCAGATGAAACAGCAACGCCTCGGCCTTGCGGACCTTGGCGGCGACTTCACGATAACGGATCGCCTGACGCGCCTGTTTTTTCAGGCCCTCGATCTGGCTCGCCAACTGACCGATGACGTCCTCGACGCGGGTGAGGTTGGTCTCGGCCGCCTTGAGGCGCAGCTCGGCTTCGTGACGGCGAGCATGCAGACCGGCGACACCGGCAGCGTCTTCCAGCACGCGTCGGCGCTGGTCGGGGCGCGCCTGAATGATTTCACCGATCTTGCCCTGGTGGACGAGGGCAGGCGAGCGCGCGCCGGTAGCGGCGTCAGCGAAAAGAATCTGCACGTCACGCGCGCGCACGTCGCGGCCGTTGATGCGATAGACCGAACCTGCTTCGCGCTCGATGCGGCGCGATATTTCCAGCATGTCCTGATCGTTCACGGCGGAAGGTGCCGAGCGATCGGAATTGTCGATGGTCATCGCCACTTCGGCGTGATTGCGCGCCGGACGGTTGCCGGAGCCTGCGAAGATCACCGCGTCCATGTCGGAGGCGCGCAGCGACTTGTATGACGTTTCGCCCATCGCCCAGCGCAGCGCTTCGACCAGGTTCGACTTGCCGCACCCGTTGGGACCGACGACGCCGGTCAGACCCGGCTCGATCAGAAAATCGGTCGGCTCAACGAAGGACTTGAAGCCGTGAAGGCGAAGACGCGTGAGTTTCATGCAATCGATGCTCTGTTGGCCGGGGCGGAATTGTCCAGCCGGGGCAAGGTCATAACAGGCCTGTGCCAGTATAACTGAGTCGCGGAATGCGCCTCGGACTGTTCGCACAATGGCGAGGCCGACCGCAGAGGGCAACCGGCCCCCAAGGCTTTTCCCAAAGGAAATAAAGGGATTTAAAGGGGTTTCCGAGGGATTCCAGCGTGTTTCGGGCGGATGTTCCCGGGAACCGGATGGGGTTCGCCCGGAACGCCTCAGCTCTTGAGCAGCGGCTTGATCAGCTTCTCGAAGGCATCGAACGAGGTTTCACCCTTCACGACGGTTCCATTGACGAAGAAGAACGGCGTCGAGTTGACCTTGAGCTTGGTATAGGCGTGCTCGCGCACGTCCAGAATGCCCTTCTGGATTTTCGGATCGCCCTGCACGCAATCCTTGATCATCTGCTCGCTGAAACCAGCCTGCTTGCCGACGCGGTTGATGGTGCCGAGCGCGTCCGAGGCCAGATCATTCTGTTGCTTGAACAGAATGTCGATGATCGCGAAATATTTCGGCGCATCGTCCTTGGCGACGCAGCGCGCCAGCGCAGATGCCGCGAGCGCCACCTGATCGAGCGGGAATTCGCGGAAAATGAAGCGCACCTTGCCGGTGTCGATGTAGTTGGTCTTGATCTGAGGGAACACGTCCTTGGTGAACGCGGCGCAGTGCGGGCAGGTCATCGAGGCGTATTCGATAATGGTGACGGGCGCATCTTTCGATCCCAGCGCCATGTCGCCGAGTTCGCCGGCCTGATTGATCTCGGCGGCGGTCTGGGCATGGGCCGGGCTGAAAAGCTGCCATGGCGAAAGGCCGAGTGCTGCGGCGGCGCCGGTGAAAGACAAGGCGGCGGTGAAGGTGCGGCGCGTGATGTTCAACGGTCTGCTCCGGGAAAGTCGTGCGAACGGCGTCGTCACGCCTGATTGGGATTGTTTCGCTAGCTTAAAGCGACAATTGTGGCAATGCCGGGCCGCCGCACGATGTACCGGCAAAACGCTCAATTTCGCTTGATCGAGGCGCCGAGCCGCGCCAGGGCTGCACGCAAATCGTCATCTTCCACGGTGCCGAGCGAGGCTTCGACCTTCGCGACAGCCGCGGCGTCGGGCACTTTTCTGGCTTTCCCCGCAGGTTTGCGTGACAGCGGTGCCTGACGCAGCGCGATCCGCCCGACCGCGTTCCAGCCGAGGAAGCGGTTGACCCGCTCCAGAATGACATCCGAGGTGTGCTGGATTTCCAGCGCCATCGGACCTTCGACCCGCAATACCAATGTGGCCGGTTCGGGAATCTGGTTCTCGACCGGACGCGGCCACTGGATTTTCAGCGGTTCGGAATGGGCCGCGACGTTGGCCCCTGCGATCTCCGCCCATCGCGTCACCAGTTCGCGCGAGGCAAAGCCCTGTTTGGCGAAGGCGTCGTTGATCGCACTGCCGAGCAATGCGGATAACGGCTTCGCGTGGATGCGACCGGGCTTGTTCATGAGTGGCTGTCGTCGGTACATAGTCAGCCATGACCTTATCAGGCGCCGCCGCGCGGCGAAAGAAATCTCCGGACAATGCAGAAGCGGATCGCCCGGCGCTGTTGCTCGCCTGGTACGACCGGCACCGCCGCCAGTTGCCGTGGCGCGCGTTGCCGGGCCGCATGAGCGATCCCTACCGGGTGTGGCTGTCCGAAATCATGCTGCAGCAGACCACCGTGAAAGCGGTCGGGCCCTATTTCGAGAAGTTCACCGCGCGCTGGCCGACGGTGGCGGCGCTGGGCGCGGCTTCGCTGGATGACGTGCTGCGGATGTGGGCCGGGCTCGGATATTATTCCCGCGCCCGCAATCTTCACGCCTGCGCGGTCACGGTGTTGCGCGATCACGGCGGGGGGTTTCCCGACACCGAAGAAGGCCTGCGCACGCTGCCGGGTATCGGGCCGTATACGGCCGCAGCCATCGCGGCGATTGCGTTCAGCCGGCAGACCATGCCGGTTGACGGCAACATCGAGCGCGTGGTGTCGCGGCTGTTTGCTGTGGAGGAGGCGCTGCCGAAATCCAAGCCGCGGGTTCAGCAACTGGCGGCCACACTGCTGTGGGAGTCTCGCGCCGGCGACAGCGCGCAGGCGCTGATGGATCTCGGGGCCACGATCTGCACGCCGAAGAAGCCGGCCTGCGCGCTGTGTCCGCTCAACGACAATTGCGCCGCGCGGATGCGGGGCGATCAGGAGACGTTTCCCCGCAAGGCGCCGAAGAAGACGGGCGTGATGCGGCGCGGCGCTGCGTTCGTCGTGACGCGCGGCGACGAGCTGCTGGTGCGTACGCGCGCGGAAAAGGGATTACTCGGCGGCATGATGGAAGTGCCGACCTCCGAATGGCTCGCCGGTCACGATGACAAGGCCGCGCTTGAGCAGGCCCCGGCGCTCAAGGTGCCGCGCTGGCATCGCAAGGTGGGCGTGGTGACCCATGTGTTCACGCATTTCCCGCTGGAGCTTGTGGTTTACACCGCAAGTGTTCCTGCGCGGACGCGCGCGCCGGACGGCATGCGCTGGGTGCCCATCGCGACGCTGAAGGATGAGGCGTTGCCGAATGTCATGCGCAAGGTGATCGCGCATGGCCTTGCGCAGGGTCCACCGGACAAGCCGTCGCGCGTCAAAAAGGCCGGATAATTCCGACGCGCGGGATCGCGGTCAGCACGATGGCGCAGCCGAGTGCGCGCTTGTCGTCCAGCGCAATCGGGGTCGCCCGGCTGCTTGCGGGCAATTGCTTCACGGCATGCAGCATCAGCACCATGCACACCGCCCAGCTTGATACCCAGCGCGCGTAGTCGAACACCGTCACGCAGATCACCAGGTAGCCGAGCCCGATCAGCACCAGTGCGGCAAGCACCACGCGACGGTGGTCAGGTGATGTCAATGCGCGGATGGAATCGCGGAAGTATCGTATCAGCGGTGCATGCAGCGCAATCAGGATCGGGTAGACCCATGCGCTCGACAGGTTGGTCGGCATGGTTTGCCAAGTTGCGCGAATTTCGTCGCCGAGGGTCCGGTGCCATATGAAGGCAAATTCAAGCGCCCCGGTTGCGTCAATGCCGCGTCCAACGCGGCTGCTGACGTAGTGCACGAAGTCGTCGGAAGATACTCGAACATTGCCGTATATCTGAATGGCGGCGAAGGCGATTCCGATAACGCCGGCCATCACGATGCCAAGTACCAGGCTCGCCTTATGTGGGGGCTGTACCAAATAGTAACGCGTCACAACGATGACCGCGATGGTTGGGACATAAAGCAGCATGTGGATGTGGTGGATCAGGATGAGAACGATCGATCCGCAAGCCGCCAATACGACAAACGCAAACGACCGCGCAGGCACCAGCAGCATGACAATCGCAAACAGGCATCCGTAGATGTCGAAATAGCCGATGGTCTTGACGAAGTTTTTCAGGAAGAACGGCGAACCGGCGATGAACACGAGCAGCGGTGCGGTCGTCTGCGAAAAGCCGAAGGTCTTTTTGAACAGGAGCAGATACAGCCCGGTTGTCGCAAACAGGGCCGTGCCGCCGAGCGCATAGACCAGCCATGGCGGGACCCGGTCAGTGCCAAGCGAGACGAGCGCGCCTATCAAAGCGCGTTTTGTGAAGCCGAAATGATAGTCAACGAGAAGGTGGATGTATTCCAGGTTCGGCGTGTCATGGACGATCTTGTAGATCGTGTAACCGATGATGATCGCGGCGTTGATCGCGATCAGCCGACGCCAGTGGATGAAGGCGCCGCCGGTCATGGGCGAATGCCGCGCGTCCGGTTCATCCCGCGCTCGACATCGCCGATGTCTCTGGCCGTGGTACGATCGGCGGTTTGGCGTTGAGGGCATCGACCTGAAAACCCGCCACGCGCTTGTAGGTGTTGGCGACGTCTTCCAGTTCCTGCCGCGACATTACCTCGGTCACGACGTTGAAGCCGTTCGGCGCGCGCTCCTCGACCATTTGCATCACCTGCTCGGGTCCGTTGCGGCGATTGAGTTTGACCAGTTCGGTGGTGGCCGGCCTGCGCTCGGCCTCATAGGCCTGCAGCGCCTCGGAGGTCTCGCCGTGATTGAAAATTTCGCGCGTGATCACGCGGGCGTCGAGAATGGCCTGCGAGGCGCCATTGGAGCCGATCGGATACATCGGATGCGCGGCGTCGCCCATCAGCGTCACATTGCCGAAGGTCCAGCGGTCGACCGGGTCGCGGTCCACCAGCGGATATTCGTAGGCGTGCGGGCAATTGCGGATCAGGCCGGGGACGTCGAGCCAGTCGAATGTCCAGTTCTCGAACCACGGCAGGAATTCGTCGAGCTTGGCGTTGCGGTTGTAGTCCTCGCGCCGCCAATCGTAGGTCGGCGGCAGCAGGCGTTCGGCGATCCAGTTGATGCGAAATTTTCCGTCTCGAGTCGGCGCATTCGAAATCGGGTAGCAGACGAATTTCAGAACCTCGTGGCCCGCCATGATCATGGTGCGGCCGGACAGGAAGGCGTTGCTTTCGGTGATGCCGCGCCAGAGGATGCGGCCGTTCCAGATCGGTGGACCTTCATCGGGATACAGCTTTCCACGCACCGCGGAGTGGATGCCGTCGGCGGCGATCAGCAGCGTGCCGTCATAGGTACCGGCGTCGTCGCCGGTTGCCCTGTCGATGAAACAGGCTGTAACGCCCTCCGCCGTGTCGGTGAAACTCGCCAGATGATGGCTGTTCAGGAGATTGTCTGCACCCAGGCGTTCGATCACGGTATCGAGTAAAATCTGGTGCAGCACGCCGCGATGGATCGAAATTTGCGGCCACTTGTAGCCGGCCTCTAACCCGCGCGGCTCGCTCCAGATCGGTTTTCCCTGCTTGGAAAAGTAGGAGAGCTCCTTGGTTCTGACGCCGGCCGCATCGAGCTTGTCCAGCAGGCCGAGGTCGGTCAGTTCGCGCACGGCATGCGGCAGCACGTTGATGCCGACGCCGAGCGGCTTGAGCTCCGGGACGCTTTCGAACACGCGGCACGGAATGCCGATCTGATGAAGGCTGAGTGCGAGCGTGAGCCCGCCGATTCCGCCGCCTGCGATAAGAACCGTCATGATAAACCTCAATTTCAGTTGGGTTCATCGCATGTAGCCCGACGGCGGGCAATGGGAGGTCGGTGGTTGGAGCAGTTTACGCGCTGCAACATACCTGGTTGCTGCTCGTCAATATCCGAGTTGGGGAGTGGGCGTCGCGGCGTCCGATGTTACAATCAGGAATTGCAACGTTCAGCCTGGAGGAGCATGCCCATGGCAATTGAGTCTCCCGACGTAAACTCACCGATCCGCGAATTGGTCGACGGGGCTTTTCTTGAGTTGTTTTATCAGGAGCAAATACGCGCGCATCCAGCAATTTCCGATACAGAACTGGAGCAGAAGGCCGACTCACTGGTTCGCAGAACCTATCTGTATCGTTACTGGTTCATCCGGAATCGCCTCGGCAGGATGCTGCGTGACCGACGCGAGCAACTCGTCGAACTTATATGCGTCAAGGGAAAATACTGCGAAAGACGCGCCGCAGCCGAAGGCTTGGATGAATGGCTGGTTTTTATTGAGACCTTGTTGCATCTGGTTGGTCATGTCTTCTTTCCGTTCTCATTGGCCTGGCTTCTTGTTACAGGCGCGTTCGATGAACTCTGCGGCTGCAAAAGCAAGGTCATTGATCGGATGAGGCAACTCCTGAGACGGTTGAAAGAACTGTACTGGCCGACGCCACAAACCATCAGGGAGAAACGTGACGAGTAAAATTCACGTCACCTTTCGCCTCGGACGCTCAAGCTCCCGTCCGATCCCAAGCATGATGGTTCGCAGCCAGATCGAGCCGGGGTCCATCTGCGCGCGCGTCGGATAGAACATGAACTGCTCGTCGATCCCCGGATCGATCGGCGGGGTCACTGGGACCAGCGACAATTGCTTCGACAACGCGGCGGTCAGGCGGCGTGGCACGAAGGCGACGAGATCGGTCCGCGCGGCGACGTGCAGAGCCTCGATGTAGCTCGGCACCACCAGCGCGATCCGCCGTTCCAGCTTCTTGGTCTGTAACCACGTGTCGATCAGGTCTTCACTCTGGCCTCGAATGACGACCGCGACATGCCGCGCCTTGAGAAACGTGTCCCTGCTTTTCAGTCGCGCTCCCGCCGGATGCCCTTGCCTCACCGCCAGCGCGTCGGCGTCGGTGTAAAGCAGTTGCCGGTGAAACCCTTTGAAGGCGTCGCCGATGCTGATCACCATGTCGATGGTACGCGCGAACTCTGCGGTGAAGATCGCGGGACCGCGCCAGGGCACGACGTCGATCCGCACGCCGGGTGCGGCGGCGTCCAGTTTTTTCATCAGCGATGGCATCAGCAGTTCGACGGCGAGATCGGGCATCATCAGGCGGAAGCGCCGTTCACTGCGCACGGCATCAAAGTCGTCCGGCATGAACAGGCCGCGCACCTGATCGAGCGCCTGCGCCAGCGGCGCACGTAACGCCTGCGCCCTTGGGGTCAGTTCCATGCGCGCGCCGGCCCGCACCAGCAGGGGATCGCCCAGCACGTCGCGCAAACGTCTGAGAGCGTGGCTGGCTGCGGGTTGCGACAGGCCGATTCGCATTGCCGCGCGGCCGACATTGGCCTCCAGCAGCAGCGCGTCGAGGGCGACCAGCAGATTGAGGTCGAGTGAAGCCAAATTCATATGGCGAATATATATCATATGAAACATCGATTGGAAGAATATCAATTTCCGACCGATGCTGGCGTTTCACTTACACAGGAAATGACGCCATGAGTGCCGAAGCCAACAAGAAACTGATTCAGCGAATCTTCACTGATTCTGCCAACCGCAGCGGAACCACGTTCCTCGATCACCTCGCGGACGATGCGACCTGGGTCCAGACCGGCCAGTGTTCATGGTCGCGGGCCTTCACTGGAAAGGATGAAATCACAAACAACCTTCTCGGTTACTTGCGAACCCTGCTGACCGACCGGCCGCGAACGCTCGCCTTCAATTTCATTGCCGAAGGCGACTTCGTCGTGGTCGAGGCGCGCGGCGATAACGTCACCAAGTCGGGCGAACGTTATGACAACGAGTACTGCATGGTCTGGCGGATCGAGAACGGCAGGATCAGGCAGGTCAAGGAATATTGCGACACGGCGCTGGTCGAGCGGGTGCTCGGCCCGTTTCCCAAATCGCAGCCCCGTGTCGCGGCGGCGGGTTGAAGCGTTGGCAGACGTCGGTCACGGCACCGGTTGCCTTCACGATCGGAGGACGCGCGCACTGTCAAATACGCTACGCGATGCGGTTCAGGCTGTTCTGGAAAATGTCCGGCTATGGCGGCGGCGCGGCTGCGACCGGCGTCAGCTTGGAGCAATGAGCGAACTCAACGATATGGGAATGAGTTGGCCGGAGGTCGCCGTCGAGATCGAAAAGCCGTGCTGGCGGGAATAACGAGATGGGGCGGACGTGTCCGCCCCATCGTGGTCTGCGTCAGGCAACCTTGGCGGCAAGGTGCTTGAACATGTTGCTTCGTGCCTCGTCGTCCATTTCGGCTTTCCACTTGAACTTATCCTTCAGCGCAATCGCCTTCGCGGCGGCCGGACGCGCCGAGACTTCGTCATGCAGGCGCTTGACGTGCGGGAATTTGGCGAAGCCGTCGTCGCCGAGGATGAAAGCCGTCATCCGCGCCCAGCCCCAGACGTCCATGTCGACGATGCTGTAGCTGTCGCCGACCATATACTGGCGGTTGGCGAGCCGGTCGTTCAGCACGCCGAGATGGCGCTGCGCCTCGAACTGATAACGATTATGGGCGTAATCGATCTTTTCCGGCGCGAAGTGTTTGAAGTGAACAGCCTGGCCAAAGAATGGCCCGACGCCGGTGGCCACGAACATCAGCCACGACAGCAGTTCCGCGCGGTTCGCGGGCAGGAACTTGCCGGTCTTCTCGGCGAGATAGAGCAGGATGGCGTTGCTGTCGAACACGATCGCGCCGTTGTCGTCGATGGCAGGAACTTTGCCGTTCGGATTGACGACGAGATAACCGGCCTTGAACTGGTCGCCGGTGCGGGTATCGACGGGTACGGGCTCGTAGGCGAGGCCGGCTTCCTCAAGGAACAGCGCAACCTTGGTCGGGTTCGGCGATCCGTTGAAATAGAATTTGAGCATGAAATCTCCCTTGATCTGTTCTTGCGAGCCTGACGACCGCTGTCGCCGTGCGTTTTGTGCGTCGAACGGGAGAATGGTGCAAGCGACGAGTTTGTGAACGGCGGCGCAAGGTTGCGCAGCCATTCTGCAGATTGAATTATCGGAAGATTGTCAGCCTGCCGCCATCTCGGAGCGGATTTCGGCGCGCAGTTCGTCGATCAGCTTGAGGCCCTTCTTGGTCTCGACGTGCCAGAAGGTCCAGCCGTTGCAGGCTTCGGCACCTTGCGCGAGCGCACCCATGCGGTGGATCGAGCCGACCTTGTCGCCGAGCATGATCGCGCCGTCGGCACGCACCAGCGCGCCGTGCTTCTTCTTGGAATCGACCAGTTTGGTGCCGGGCAGGATCATGCCGCGCTCGACCAGCTCGGAGAACGCGACACGGGGTGCGCCGCGCGCGGTCATGAATGGCGCCAATGTGGCTTCCGGCAGAGGCTCGATGGCGGCGATGCGGGCCTCGGCGGCCGTGGCGTAGGTCTGGTCGCGCTCGAAGCCGATATAGCTGCGGCCGAGGCGTTTCGCGACAGCGCCGGTGGTGCCGGTGCCGTTGAACGGATCGATCACGAGGTCGCCGGGCTTCGACGACGACAGCAGCACGCGCGCCAGCAGGCCTTCAGGCTTCTGCGTCGGATGAACCTTCTTGCCGTCGCCGCCCTTGAGGCGCTCGTCGCCGGTGCAAAGCGGGATCAGCCAGTCGGAACGTGCCTGCACGTCCTCGTTGGCGGCCTTTAGCGCTTCGTAGTTGAAGGTGTAGCCCTTGGCGCTCTCGTCGCGCGCCGCCCAGATCATGGTCTCGTGCGCGTTGGTGAAGCGGCGGCCGCGGAAATTGGGCATTGGGTTGGTCTTGCGCCACACGATGTCGTTGAGAATCCAGAAGCCCAGATCCTGCATGATCGCGCCGACGCGGAAAATGTTGTGATAGGAGCCGATCACCCAGATCGTCGCCGACGGCTTCATGGCGCGGCGTGCGGCAAGCAGCCAGGCGCGCGTGAAATCATCATAGGCGGCGAAGGATGAGAATTTGTCCCAGTCGTTGTTGACCGCATCGACATGGGATTCGTCGGGGCGCTTGAGATCGCCCTTCAATTGCAGATTGTACGGAGGGTCTGCGAAGACCAGATCGACCGATCCGGCTTTCATCTTCGACATCTCCGCGACGCAATCGCCAACGACGATATGCGAACTCGGGGCATTTTCAAATTGAGTGCGGGGCGCCTTTACAGACGCCCCGCGACGCGACACTACCATGACTCAAAACCTGACTCAGGCGACGCAGCCGGCGACGCGGGACTAACAAATCCGACTGTCATCACCATGAATGGCCAAGGTAAAAATCGGCTTAATCAAAAACAGGTTTGTGACGAATCCGAAATTGATTCCGAAATCCTATGCACTTCAAAAATTGCAAGGCTGGACATGCGACGCTGCAATGCAGTCAGTCGCAGGAATAGTAGCGCTGCGCGTGTTTCGTTGCGAAATTCAGCCGGCATTCATGTCATTGAGCGGAAACACATCGAAATGCCGCACGCGTGTCCTGAATCCGAACTAGGCAATTTTTGCCGGGCGCGGTATGAATCGTTAACAGATACTTTGCGGCTCCGTTGCGTGTCGCCATGACGCGCCCGCCGGTTGAGGAGATTTCCGATGCGTTACGATGATTTTCGCCGCAGCGACAACATCGACGACCGCCGCGACGACAGCGGCGGCGGCATGGGCGGCGGTGGTTTCGGATTTCCCATGGGCGGTGGCGGCGGCCTCGGCATCGGCACGGTCATCGTGCTTGGTCTGATCGGCTGGGCTGTCGGCATCGATCCGCGCATCCTGATCGGCGGCGCCGAAATCCTGACCGGCGGACAACAGCAGGCGCCGAGCTATCAGACCGATCGCAGAACCGGCAGCCCGCCGAAGGCCGGCGCACCAAAGGACGAAATGGGCAGCATGATCGCCGGTGTGCTCGGCGAACTCGATGATCGCTGGAGCGAGATCTTCCAGGCCAGCGGACAAACCTATCGCGGTCCGCGCATCGTGCTGTTCCGTAACGCCACCAACGGCGGGCGCTGCGGCATGGCGCAGTCGGCGATGGGGCCGTTCTATTGTCCGCCCGACAAGCAGATATTCCTCGATACCGGATTCTTCCGCGAGGTCGAGACCAAGTTCCGCGGCTGTTCCGGCAGTGCCTGCAAGTTCACCACCGCATACATCATCGCGCATGAGGCGGGTCATCACATTCAGAATCTGCTCGGCATTCTTTCCAAGGCAAGACAAATGCAGGAGCAGGCGAGCAGCAAGGCCGAGGCTAACAACATTCAGGTGCGCGTCGAACTGCAAGCGGATTGCCTGTCCGGCGTCTGGGTCAATCGCGAGGAGAAGAAGCGTCCGGGCTTCCTCGAAGCGGGCGATATCGATGCGGCGCTGCAGACGGCGGCGGCGATCGGCGATGATACCCTGCAGCGAAAGTCGCAGGGCCGCGTGGTTCCTGACTCGTTTACCCACGGCTCGGCCGCGCAGCGTAAGCGCTGGTTCATGACCGGCTTTCAGCAGGGCACAGTGCAGGCCTGCAATACGTTTGCGCCCGGCGTGCAGCTTTAGGGCCGTGTCCATGACCAACGAAGGGCCTCCGTTCGTCCCGCTTAATATCGCGGTGCTGACGGTTTCCGATACGCGCTCGCTGGCCGACGACAAATCCGGCACGACGCTGGCGGATCGTCTGACGGCGGCGGGCCATTATCTCGCCGCGCGCGACATCGTCACCGACGACGTCGATGCGATCCGCACCAAAATGCGGATGTGGATCGCCGATCCCGGCGTCGATGTCGTGATCACCACCGGCGGCACCGGCTTCACCGGGCGCGATGTCACTCCGGAAGCGGTCGAGCCGCTGTTCGAGAAACGCATGGACGGTTTCTCGATCGCGTTCCACATGCTCAGCCACGCCAAGATCGGCACCTCGACCATTCAAAGCCGCGCCACCGCCGGGGTTGCCGGCACGACATTCATCTTCTGTCTGCCGGGGTCGCCGGGCGCGTGCAGGGACGGATGGGACGGCATTCTCGCGCAGCAACTCGATTACCGCACCAGGCCGTGCAACTTCGTCGAGATCATGCCGCGGCTGGACGAGCACCTGAAGCGCGGCAAGGCAAAGTAAACCGTTTGCTTCGGCCCGTCAGCGTCGTGCAAAAATCCTGGAGAGCCACGCGAACACCACGCGCCAAGCGTTGCGGCGGGCTTCGAGACGAAGCCGCTTCGCATTGATCTTGTGAAACGCGATGAGGTCCGGCGTGGTGCGCCGCGCTGGTCCGCGACGCGAGGACATCACAAGTCGCGCTCCCACGTCTCGCCGATCAGATCTTGCCCGAAACTGCGGTGCGGTTCGGTCGCGACATGCACGAACCCCGCCCTCTGGTAGATCCCGCGCGCGGCGAGCAGCATGCTCTGGGTCCACAGCGTGATCTTGCGGTAGCGGCATTCACGCGCAAAGGCGATGCATTCGTCGACCAGCCGCTTACCGATCCCGAGACCCCGGCCCGCCGGATCGATCAACAGCAGGCGAATCTTCGCAGTCTCTTCGGACTGCTTGACCAGAAACACCGATCCGACCTGTTGGCCATCGATCTCGGCGATCCAGCAGCGTTCGCGCGCGGGATCGAAATCTTTCAGGAACTGCGCGACGATCTCGGCGCATAGTCCTTCGAAGGAGATGTCCCAGCCGAATTCGCGCGCATAGAGCGCGCCGTGTTGCTGCACGATCCAGCCCATGTCGCCGGGCCGGTGAGTGCGAAGCGTCACGTCCGGACGCTCGTCCGCATCGCCCAGCAGCCGTTCGATGGTGGTCATTGCATCTACGAGACGCCGTCCGCCATCACCGGGCAGCGCTGCGATCATCTTGCCGACTTCCTGACGTGACGCGCGCTCAAGGCGGCCGAAGGCCTGAATGCCCTTGGCGGTGAGCGCGAGTTCGAACTGCCGCCGGTCGGAAGGGACCGGCTTGCGCGTGATCAGTCCCTGTTCCGTAAAGGCCTGAACGATGCGGCTAAGGTAGCCGGGATCGAGGCCCAGTTCGCTGCCGATCTCCTTGGCAAGGGCGCCGTCGCGATGCGCCAGCTCGAACAGCACCCGCGCCTCGGTCAGCGTGAACGGGCTTTCGAGCAGATGCTGTTCCAGCACGCCGATCTTGCGGGTGTAGAAACGGTTGAACCGCCGGATCGTATCAATCCGCGTTTCCTGGCCGATTTTGGAATGTGGGCTCATAGCGAGCGACGCCTCGTCGTGTTCAGACGGACATCTTTCTGAGTATTGTTGACGTAGTCAAGTATTATTGTTGACGCGGTCAACTATTATCAGGCGGCGACGAAAATCCGGGTGCGCAGCACGGCGCGGCCGGTCCGGCCGAGTTTCGACAACAGTTTCGCCTCGGCGCGGCGTGCGGCGGGCGCGTAGCCGCCGACCTGCTCATAATGGTCGCGGGAAATCAGCAGGCCCTGATCGGGGGACGGCCCCGCGATGAACCGCGCGAGGGACTTCATCCCGTCGCGCACCGTGGCGTCCTCGTAGGGAGAGCGCGCGTAACGAAAGACACCGGCGCGCTTGCGGCCGCTTGAAGACACGCCCTGAATGAACTGGGTGGTTTCGTCGATCCATCCCGAATCCAGCACCGCGCCGGGCAACAGGAACAACAGCCAGGGCGAGCGGCTTTGCTGGGCGCCTGCCGCGAGCGCCGCAGCGCGCGATCCGTCGAACTTAAGGAAATTGCAGCCTGCGATATCGGCCACCCGCTCGATCGCCTCGGACGCGGCGCGGTCCACCAGCACCACGTCCCGTACGAGGCCGGCCGCTGCACCGGGCACCAGGGCCGCGAGGGTGGCAACGACAGGTTGCTCAACGCCTTCGGTGGGGATGACAACGCTGATCATGACTTGCTGAAATACGTGTCCGCCAAATGATTGATGCGGCACCGTTATCATCTTGTCACACGCAGAACACCCCGTCAGGTGCAGCTTTTTGCGGCATTTATTAACTGGTGCGGCGAACTCGTCGGGCGACGACCCCATTTACGTGGAGACACGCGGAGCGGATCGCTCCCGGCGATTGGCTCAAATAATTCGGGGACGGCGCATTTCATGTTCTTGATTTGTTCTTGTTCGCTGCTATGTTCTCTCCATGAGCCATGCATCCCATGCCCTCAAGCACTCGCCGGTGACGCCCCCCTCTGATCCGGCGGGTGCTCCTTCCCCGTTTCCCGAAATCGAAATCGCGATCGACCGCCAGCGGCGCAGGGGACGCGGGGCGCAGTCCAACGCCAGTGGACGCTTTGAGGCCGAAGCGCGGGTCACTTTCGACGACGGCTGGCGGAGCCCTGAAGAACTTCCGCCGTTCAAGACCACAGTGGCGGTCGATACCGCGCGCAAGGTCATCAGCCGCAATGACTCGCCCGACATCGGCTTCGACCGATCGATCAATCCGTATCGCGGGTGCGAGCATGGCTGCGTCTACTGTTTCGCGCGCCCGACCCACGCCTATCTGGGATTATCGCCGGGGCTCGATTTCGAATCCCGGCTGTTCGCCAAGCCTGATGCGCCGGAACTGCTGGAAAGAGAACTGGCGGCGCCGGGATACGAGCCGCGCATGATCGCGATCGGAACCAACACCGATCCGTATCAGCCGATCGAGCGCGAGTACAAAATCATGCGCGGCATTCTCGAAGTGCTGGAGCGCGCCGGACATCCCGTCGGCATTGTCACCAAGTCCGCTTTGGTGACGCGCGACATCGATATTCTGGCGCGGATGGCGAAGCGCAATCTCGCCAAGGTTGCGATTTCCGTGACGTCGCTGGACCCGAAACTCGCGCGCACCATGGAGCCACGCGCCGCGACGCCCGCGAGGCGGCTCGAAGCGTTGCGCCAACTGGCCGACGCCGGAATTCCGACGACGGTGATGGTCGCGCCTGTGATCCCTGCGCTGAACGATTCCGAGATCGAGCGCATTCTCGACGCCGCCGCTCATGCCGGCGTCAAGGAAGCGAGTTATGTGTTGCTGCGGTTGCCGCTTGAAGTGCGCGATCTCTTTCGCGAATGGCTGATGGCGAATTATCCGGACCGGTACCGCCATGTCTTCACGTTGATCCGCGACATGCGCGACGGACGCGATTACGACTCGCAGTGGGGAACGCGCATGAAAGGCACCGGGCCGATGGCCTGGATGATCGGGCGGCGTTTCGAGATCGCCTGCGAAAAGCTCGGCCTCAACAAGCGGCGGTCGAAACTCACCACCAGCCACTTCGCACGGCCCAAACACGGCAGCGAGCAACTGGATCTGTTCTAGCGGACCTGAATAACGGGCACTCTTGAAAATTCCGGCTTGCGGGGCGCTCCGTGCGCCCGCAGCATCGCCGCATGATTCGGAACAAGCCCGCTGCGGTTCCAGCTGCTGCGAAGAAAGCCAAGAGAACCGTCTCCAGAACAGTCGCGGCGCCGAGTTTTCGCCGCGAGCGCGCGCTGCTGAAGCGCGGCGTCTGGCCGGTGGCGGGATGCGACGAGGCGGGGCGCGGACCTTTGGCCGGGCCGGTGGTTGCGGCTGCGGTCATTCTCGATCCGAAGCGGGTTCCAAAGGGCATTGACGATTCCAAAAGGTTGTCGCGCGAGCGCCGCGAAGAGCTGTTCGAGGAAATCTGCGCGACAGCGCTGGTGTCGGTTGCGATTGCGCCGCCGTCGCGCATCGACCGCGACAATATCCTGCGTGCCTCGCTGTGGGCGCTGGCCCGCGCAGTGCACGCGCTGCCCGAGATGCCGAAGCACGTCTTTGTCGACGGGCGCGACCGGCTGGCGACCTCCTGCGATTGCGAGGCGGTGATCGGGGGCGACGGCATCGTGCTGTCGATCGCCGCGGCGTCGATCGTCGCCAAGGTCTCGCGCGACCGGCTGATGTGCCGGCTGGCACAGGATCATCCCGGCTACGGCTTCGAGCAGCACATGGGTTACGGCGTTCCGGCGCATCTCGAAGCGCTCGACCGGCTAGGGCCGACGATTCATCACCGCCGCTTTTTTGCGCCGGTCGCGGCTTCGCGCCGCAAGCACTTTGGGGAAGATGACACCCCGGCGACAGCCCAGATCGAGATGAGCACATCGTCCAAACAGGTGATCGCAGCCGTCTGAGTGGCTTGGTTGCCTGATCGCCTCATGCGCTTTATCAGTGAGGCGTCCCTTTCTGGCGATCCGACATTCGCTTCGCGAACGCGTTGTTGGGAGGGAAGCGAATGTCACATCCACTCCACGATACCGGTTCGAACGTTTCATGCGTTTCACATCCCTGATCGTTGAACTGGTCCGCGCCCGGCCGCGGCTGATCTTCTGGATCGTGGTGCTGGCGCAGGCCGCGCTCTGGCTTTTTTTGCCGTGGCTGCTGTATGGCAGCCCGCCGGGCGAGGTCGCCACGGTGCTTGCTTTCGGCAGGGAGTACCAGGTCGGCACTCATCTTGGGCCGCCGCTGGCGTTCTGGCTCGCGGATGTCGCGTTCCGGCTGTCCGGCAATCATATGTTCGGCGTCTATCTGCTGGCGCAGCTCTGCTTCATCCTGACGTTCTGGGCACTGTTCAGGCTTGGCCGCGCCATCGTCGGCGCGCAGCAGGCCGTTCTCGCGGTGCTGCTGACGGCAACGATCACGGCTTTCTCGTTTCCCGGCGCTGAACTCGGCCCGCTCATCGTGGCGCGGCCGCTGTGGGCGCTGATCCTGCTTCACACCTGGGAGATCGTCGGGCAGGGGCGGCGGCGCGCATGGTTCTGGCTTTCGGTCGAGATCGGCCTGTTGATTCTGACCACGTCGGCGGCGGTGCCATTGCTGGCGATACTGGCGGTGTTCGTGGCGGCGACGCCGAAGGGGCGCCGTGCACTGGCTTCGACCGACCCGCTTTATGCTGCCGTTGTCGTCATCGTGCTGGTGCTGCCCTATGTGATTTGGCTGATCCGGGCGGATACGCCGGCGCTGCCGGCATGGCCTGCGGTGGCGGAGCTTCAGGACCGCTTGTTCGGATGGGGCGGGATGCTCGCGGGACTGTTGTTCGCCCTGTCCGGCGTGGCGCTGCTGCTGATTTTCAATTCCCGCGTGCTCGACCGCAAGAGCGAAGATCCGCCGCTGATTTTCCGTCCGCCGGTCGATCCCTTCGCGCGGCTGTTTGTTTACGTCTTCGCGCTGGTCCCTCCGGTCGTGCTCAGTTTCATCGCCGCGCTGTTCGGCCAGGATCAGGTGATCGGCGGCGACGGGATCGCTTTGCTGCTCGCAGGACTTGCGGTGATCATTGCGGCCGGAGACCTCATCGCGCTGCGGCGGCAACAGCAACTGCGTTCGGTCTGGCTCGTCATCATGGCGGCGCCGGTTGCGGTTGTCCTCGGCATGACCTTCATCCAGCCGTGGATCGGAAGCACCGAGGTTCAGACGTCGCTTCCCGCACGCGATATCGGGCGCTTCTTCGGCGAGAATTTCGAGCGCCGAACCGGCCGTCCGCTCGCTGCGGTGGCGGGTGATCCGCATCTTGCGACATTGATCGGTTTCGGCTCTGCATCGCGTCCCCACGTCATGTTCGATGCAACACCACAAGAGACACCTTGGATCACGCCCAAACTGTTCAATGAGAACGGCGGCGTGGTGGTCTGGCGCGCGGGGGATACCGCCGGTACGCCGCCCGCTGACATTCTGAAGCGGTTTCCCGGTCTCGTGCCCGAAGTGCCGCGATCTTTCGAACGTCTGGTCAAGGGCCGTCAGGCGCTGGTGCGGATCGGCTGGGCCATCGTCCGCCCGCAGACCGCCGGGCAAAGCTCCCGATAACAGCGAGGCATCATGAGCGGGCAGGCGGAAAAATCCGGGACGACATTTCTCGACCGCCAGTTCGGCCTCACGGAGCACGGCACCTCGGTTCGCACCGAATTTGTCGCTGCGGTCACCACCTTCCTGACGATGGTCTACATCGTGTTCGTCAATCCGGTCATTCTCGCCAATGCCGGCATGGACAAAGGCGCTGTGTTCGTCGCGACCTGTCTGGCGGCATCGATCTCGACGCTGGCGATGGCGTTTCTGGCGAACTATCCGATCGCGCTCGCGCCAGGCATGGGGCTGAACGCGTTCTTCGCGTTTACGGTCGTGCTTGGCTACAAATACACGTGGCAGCAGGCGCTCGCGGCAGTGTTCTGCTCCGGCGTGATCTTTTTCGCGCTGTCGATCTTCCGATTGCGGGAATATGTCATCGATGCGATTCCGCGAAACCTGAAATTCGCGATTTCCGCGGGCGTCGGGCTGTTTCTCGCAATCATTGCGCTCGAACAGGCGAAGATCGTGGTGGCGAGCCCGGCAACGTTGGTCACCGCAGGGCCGCTCGGCATCGCGCATCCGGCACCCGTGCTGTGCCTGCTCGGTTTCGCGCTGATCGTGGCGATGAACGCGCGCAACATCGCCAGCGGCACGCTGATCGGCATTCTGGCGGTCTCGCTGATCGGGCTGCCGCTGGGACTGACCAGCTTCAATGGCGTGGTCTCGCTGCCGCCGTCGCTTTCGCCGACATTGTTCCAGCTCGATTTCTCGCGCGCCACCGAGCTGACTTTCGTGATCGTGGTGTTCAGTTTTCTGTTCATTGATGTTTTCGACAATGCCGGAACGCTGATCGGCGTGACCCACCGGGCGGGGCTCACCGACAAGGACGGCAACCTGCCGCGCATGAAGCAGGCGCTGATGGCGGACAGTTTCGCCGCGATGTTCGGCTCGCTGATCGGCACCTCGACCACTACGAGCTATATCGAAAGTGCGTCAGGTGTCGCGGTAGGCGGCCGTACCGGATTGACCGCGGTGTTCGTGGCGCTGTTCTTCCTGCTGGCGCTGTTTTTTGCGCCGCTCGCGGGGATGATCCCCGCCTACGCGTCGGCCGCCGCGTTGCTCTACGTTGCCTGCGTGATGGCGCGGGGGCTGGCGGACATGGCGTGGGACGACGTGACCGAATATGCGCCGGCAGTCGTCACCGCGATTGCGATGCCGCTGACCTATTCAATCGCGACCGGCATCGGCCTTGGCTTTATCAGCTATGCGGTGATCAAAATTCTTGCTGGCCGCTTCGCGGATGCGAAGCCAGCCGTGCTGGTGCTCGCCGTTGTGTTCGCGGTGAAGTTCGCGATCGGTTAAATCGCGGCCCGCCGCTGCGTCAACGCGGCGAGGGCAAGACCGGCCAGCGCAATCGCGACCGCCGGGAACACGACGATATTGACCATCGACCACCCGTAATTCGCGAGCAACTGGCCCGAGGAGAATGAGCCGATCGCCACCAGCCCGAACACGATGAAGTCGTTGAAGGCCTGAACCTTCTTGCCTTCCTGCGGACCGTGCGTCTCCACGATCAGCGCCGATGCGCCGACGAACGAGAAATTCCAGCCGACGCCGACCACGAACAGCCCGGCCCAGAAGTGCATCGCGGTGATACCCGACAATCCGATCACCGCGGCCACGGCTTCCAGGATGAGGCCGACGACGGCGACCTTCGCCGCACCGAAGCGGGCGATCAGGTGTCCGGTGAAAAAGCTTGGCCCGAACATCGCGACGATGTGCCATTGGATGCCGAAGTTGGAGTCGCTCAGGGTCAGTCCGCAGAATTTCATCGCCAGCGGCGCGGACGTCATCAAAAAGTTCATCGCCGTATAGGAAACCGCGCCGCAAACCACGGCGGCGATGAAGCGCGGTCGCCGGACGATCTCGAGCAGCGGCCGTCCTGCGGCCAGATCGGTTGGTGCGGGTTTCGGCGCATGGACACCGGCGAGCACCGCCATTGCAATCAGCGCAACGACGGCCTGAACCAGAAAGCTCACCGCGAACAGATAAGGCGGCCAGATGTCCATGGTCCATTGCACAAGCTGCGGCCCGAGCACGCCCGCGAACACGCCGCCGGCCATCACCCACGAAATCGCCTTCGGCCGATAGGCGACGCTGGCGCTGTCGGTCGCGGCGAAGCGATAGGATTGCGAGACCGCGCCGTAGACGCCACCGAGGAATGTCGCGCAACAGAACAGAGCGAAAGAACCATGCAGAATTGCGACCGCCGCCAGGACGCCGCACAGTGCGCCGCAAGCGGTGCCCGCGATGAACGCCGTGCGGCGGCCGTACGTCTGCGAAATCATGCCGGTGGGCAATGTGCCGGCGGCGAGGCCGAGCATGTAAATCGAAAGCGGCAGGGTCGCGAGCGACATGCTGGGTGCAAGCGTCGCGCCGACGATCGAGCCGGTGGCGAACACGACGGCGGCGTTCGCGCCGGTCAGAGCCTGCGCGGCGGCGAGGCGGCGGACATTTGCCCGCGCCACCGTGTCGTCGATTGCTCCATCGGCAATGTGCATATTCATGAAAAGCGCCCCGCATGGCTGCGTCGGACCGACAGCAAGGATTGGCTTATGGCCTGAACCGGCCACGGGCGCTACACGCGTGGATGCATAGAGGCTTTGTATTCCGTGCGATCACCGGTTCGTCCCGGCCTCAGCCTTGGAGCACCTTTTGCACCGAGCGTAGATCCTGCCAGGTGAGGCGCTTGTAGATCGGCTGCCGGAGCAGATAGGCCGGATGGAACGTCGCCATCGCCCTGATCTTGCGCGTGCCGGTGTCGTAGTCGATCCACCTGCCGCGCGTTTTCATGATGCCGTCCTTGAGGTCGAGCACCGCCTGCGACGAAGGCTTGCCGAGGCACACCAGCACGTCCGGATCGACCAGTTCGATCTGCCGCCGGATGAAGGGCAGGCAAATTTGTGTTTCCTGCGGCGACGGATCGCGATTGCCGGGCGGCCGCCAGGGAATGATGTTGGCGATGTAGACCTTGGTGCGGTCGAGGCCGATCGCCGCCATCATCAGGTCGAGCAGATTGCCGGAGCGTCCGACGAACGGCAGGCCTTCGAGGTCCTCGTCGCGTCCCGGTGCCTCGCCGACGAACATGATCTTCGCTTCTGGATTGCCGTCGGCAAACACCAGCCGCGTCGCGGTGGATTTCAGCGCGCAGCCGTCGAAGCGTTCGAGCAGGTCGCGCAGTTCCTGCAGCGACGCGGCTCGGGGTGCGATCTCGCGCGCCGACATGATCGCGGCATCGGGCGCGGGGGCCGATTGACCGGAAGCCGGAACAACAGGAGGCGGGTTCGCAGTGCGAAACAGCGCGGGCTTGGCCGCTGGCTGTTCTTCAATCGCGGCCTCTTCAGACAGGCGATTGATAGGGGATTCCGACAACGCGCAATCCACTCCCGCCTCAAGATAAAAGGCGAGAAGTTCGCGGGCGCTGGGCATGGGTTCAGGTGTGGTCACGGCAGTCACATTAGGACGGATTGCGCTGCAGCGAAACGGGGTTGTTCTTGCGCGAAAAATCGGGAAGAACGATGATTAGAAACATTCTGAACCACCATTTTTCGAGATGACAGCATGAGCACCGAGGAACTGCCCCCGCGCGATTCGATGGAATTCGACGTTGTGATCGTCGGAGCAGGCCCCTCGGGTCTGGCTGCTGCCATCCGGCTGAAGCAGATCAACCCGGAGCTGACGGTTGTCGTGGTCGAAAAGGGTTCGGAAGTCGGCGCGCATATTCTGTCCGGCGCAGTGATCGATCCGGTGTCGCTCGACAAGCTGATTCCGGACTGGCGCGAGGATGCCGACTGTCCGCTGAAGACACAAGTGAAGGACGACCAGTTCTTCTGGATGACGGGCAGTTCCGCGATCAAGTTGCCGAACTTCATGATGCCGCCGCTGATGGACAACCATCACTGTTATATCGGCTCGCTCGGCGATGTCTGCCGTTGGCTTGGACCACGCGCCGAAGCGCTCGGCGTTGAAATCTATCCGGGCTTTGCCGCGGTCGAAGTGCTGTACGGCGAGAATGGTGAAGTGCGCGGCATTGCCACCGGCGACATGGGCGTGGCGCGCGACGGTTCGCACAAGGCCTCCTATACGCGCGGCATGGAACTGCTCGGCAAGTACACTTTGTTCGCCGAAGGCGCGCGTGGCTCCCTCACCAAGCAACTGATCGCGAAGTTCGCGCTCGACAAGGACAGCGAGCCGTCGAAGTTCGGCATCGGCCTCAAAGAGGTCTGGCAGATCGATCCGGCCAAGCACAAGAAGGGGCTGATCCAGCATTCGTTCGGCTGGCCGCTGAACCTGTCCACCGGCGGCGGATCGTTCCTCTATCACTACAACGAGAACCTCGTCGCCGTCGGCTTCGTGGTGCATTTGAACTACGACGATCCTTATCTGTCGCCGTTCGAGGAATTCCAGCGGTTCAAGACCCATCCGAAGATCAGCGGAGTGTTCGAGGGCGCCAAGCGCATCGCCTACGGCGCGCGTGCGATCACCGAGGGCGGCTACCAGTCGGTGCCGCGTCTGACCTTCAAGGGCGGCGCGCTGATCGGCTGCGCCGCGGGCTTCGTCAACGTGCCGCGCATCAAGGGCGTGCATAACGCGATGGGGACCGGCATGCAGGCCGCCGAGCATGTCGCGAGTGCGCTGGCAGAGGGGCGCGCAAATGACGAACTGGCCGAATACGAAGATACCTGGCGCGATTCCGCAGTGGGGGAGGACCTGCGCAAGGTCCGCAACGTCAAGCCGCTGTGGTCGAAGTTCGGCACCATCATCGGCGTCGGCCTCGGTGGTCTCGATATGTGGACCAATACGCTGTTTGGCTTCTCGCTGTTCGGAACGCTGTCCCACGCCAAGCCCGATCGCAAGACGCTTGATCCCGCCAAGACGCATCAGCCGATTCCGGGACCGAAGCCGGACGGCAAGCTGACCTTCGACAAGCTGTCATCGGTATTCCTGTCCAACACCAACCACGAGGAGGATCAGCCGATTCACCTCAAGGTCGCGGACATGAACCTGCAAAAGACCTCTGAACATGACGTGTTTGCCGGTCCGTCGAACCGTTATTGCCCGGCGGGAGTCTACGAGTGGGTCGAGGAAGATTCCGGTCCGCGGTTCCAGATCAACGCGCAGAATTGCGTCCATTGCAAAACCTGCGACGTGAAGGATCCCAACGGAAATATTACGTGGGTTCCGCCGGAAGGCGGCGGCGGGCCGAATTATCAGTCAATGTAAGCACGATTGCGCGAGAACCGCTGTTCGCCACGATTGCGCCATACTAACTAGGCTCCTCGACCGGCCGCCTCGAATCCTTGCGGATGCGGGCCAAACAAGCCATTGTCTCGGTGCTGCTGGGTTCTGACCGGTCGCACCACCTTCAATTTATGGAGCCGGCGAGCGTGAAATTCCAACGTCGTTTCAGCCGCGTGGCTGTCGCCACACTCGGATTTGTGTCGGTTCTCGCTTGCAGCGGCCCGCTCGCGGCGCAGACGCGAACCAGCGCCGCCGAAGACGCCAAACAAACCCCCTATCCGAGTGCGCGTGACCTGATCGGTCTGACGGTCGCCGGAAGTTATCTCGCTGCGCGCCATGCCAGCGTCGAGCGTGACGCGACTGCTGCGTCGGCGTTCTACCGCGCGGCGCTGCGCTCCGATCCAAAGAACAGCGAACTGCTGGACCGGGCCTTCATTGCGGCGCTTGCCGACGGCGACATCGACGCGGCTGTGAAACTCGCGGACCGCATTCTGACCGTCGACAAGAACAATCGCGTCGCGCGGCTGGTGGCGGGCGTCCGCTCGCTGAAGCACAAGCATTATGGCGCGGCCCAGCAGAACATCAATCAGTCGATTCGCGGTCCGATCACCGATCTCGTCGCGACGCTGCTGTCGGGTTGGGCCAGCTACGGCGCCGGCAACACCCAGACTGCCGTCTCAAGCATCGACAAGCTGGCGGGCCCCGAATGGTATCCGATTTTCAAGGATCTGCACACCGGCATGATCCTTGAACTCGCCAACAAGCAGAAGGAAGCCGGCGCCCGTTTCGAGCGTGCCTACAAGCTCGACGACTCCGCATTGCGGGTGTCGGACGCCTATGCGCGCTGGCTGTCGCGCAACAAGGACGCGGCGGCGGCAACTGCGATCTATCAGGGCTTCGACAAGAAGCTCGCGCGTCATCCGCTGGTGGTGGAAGGCATTCGCGAAACCAAGGCCGGCAAGAAACTGCCGCCGCTGGCGGAAAATCCGCAGCAGGGCGCGGCGGAAGCACTTTACGGCATCGGCGCATCGCTGACCCGCCGCGGCGGCGAGGACCTCGCGCTGGTCTATCTTCAGCTTGCGCTCTACCTCAACCCTAACCACTCCCTCGCGCTGCTCTCGCTGGCCGATCTGTATGAAACGGTGAAGAAGCCGCAGATGGCGATCAAGATCTATGAGCGGGTGCTCGCGAATTCGCCACTCAAGCGCAACGCGCAAATCCAGCTTGCGACCGATCTCGACGCCGTTGATCGCACCGAGGAAGGCATCAAGATCCTGAACGATGTCGTCGCTGACGACCCGAAGGATGTTGAGGCGATCATGGCGCTCGGAAATATCGAGCGCGCCCGCAAGAAGTTCGCCGACTGCAGCGAGACCTACGGCAAGGGCATCGAAGCCCAGGCCAGCACCTCCGACAAGCCGAACTGGGTGCTTTATTACTTCCGCGGCATCTGCAACGAACGCTCAAAACAGTGGGCGAAGGCCGAGACCGATCTGAAGAAGGCGCTCGAGATGCAGCCCGAGCAGCCGCATGTCCTGAACTATCTCGGCTATTCGTGGATCGATCAGGGCATCAATCTCGATGATGCCATGAAGATGATCCGCCGCGCCGTCGAGCAGCGGCCGGACGACGGTTATATCGTCGACTCGCTGGGCTGGGCCTACTACCGCATTGCTGATTACGAGAACGCCGTGAAGCATCTCGAACGCGCGATCGATCTCAAGCCGGAAGATCCGACCATCAACGATCATCTCGGCGATGCCTATTGGCGCGTGGGGCGGACGCTGGAAGCGAAATTCCAGTGGGCGCATGCCCGCGACCTCAAGCCCGAAGCGGACGAATTGCCGAAGATCGAGACCAAGCTGCGTGACGGCTTGCCCGAAGACACGTCGAACGCGGCTGCCGCCGATAAGAAGAAGGAAGACGGCAAGGGCGGATAGCTCTATCGGCATCCGGTCGTTCTGCCTTCGCGGGAATTGTCATTGCCGGGCTTGACCCGGCAATCCATCTTCTTGAATAAGCTTTGATGGATGCGCGGGTGCGCAGAAAAGTTTCCAAGTCTGCGCAAGGCAGATTGATGCGCCCGCGTGACGCATTGTGGCCGGGGGCGGCATATACCATGACACTGCTGACTGAAACCGCGCGCGCCAAGGTCAATCTCACCTTGCGTGTCCTTGGCCGCCGCGCAGACGGCTATCATGACATCGAAAGTCTGGTGGTGTTTGCCGATTGCGCGGACACGCTGACGCTGACGCCGGGGGCGGAGCTTGGCCTTGCGACCGGAGGGCCGGGCGCGCAGGACTGCGGCGAGATGGCGGACAATCTGGTGATCCGCGCCGCACGGCTTCTCGGTGAACGCATTCCGGGTCTGACGCTCGGGCAATTCACGCTGGACAAACATCTTCCGGTTGCCGCCGGAATTGGAGGCGGGTCCGCCGACGCGGCTGCGGCGTTGCGCCTGCTGGCGCGCGCCAACGGCATTGCCCTCGACGATCCGCGTGTTGTCGATGTCGCGCGCGATACCGGCGCGGATATTCCTGTCTGCCTGGCGTCGCGCGCCTGCACGATGACCGGCGTCGGCGAGAATTTGTCGATGCTGGATATTCCTTCGATGCCCTGCGTGATGGTCAATCCGCGCGTCGGCGTAGCTACCAAGGATGTCTTCACGGCACTGGGCCTCGGCAAGGGCGAGTTCCTCGCGGGCGCAGGCGACGTGATGTTTTCACCGGGGTGGCCTGACGATGGTGCGTCGTTCGATGCATGGATCGAGGCCATCGGTTCCGGCATCAACGATCTGGAGCGGCCGGCACTCAAGGTCGAGCCGGTGATCGGGGAGGTGCTGTCGGCATTGCGTGACACTGACGGCGTGCGGCTCGCGCGGATGTCCGGCTCCGGCGCGACGTGCTTTGCGATCTTTGCGAACGAGGCCGATGCCAGCGCCGCCGCGCGAGCGATTTCGCACGGTCGCCCCGGCTGGTGGGTTCATGCCGGCGTGCTGAGCTAGCGCTATCCCGTCATTGCGAGGAGCGTCAGCGACGAAGCAATCCAACTTCTCGCGTAAAGCGCATCAAGACCGGATTGCTTCGCTTCGCTCGCAATGACGAACTAGTGCGACCGCGCCAGGCAGAAGGCGACGACCTGTTCAAGCGCGGTCTTCATCGGTGACGATGGAAACAGTGCCAGCGCATCGACTGCCATCGCGCCGTAATGCTGCGCGCGGCTCATGGTGTCTTCCAGGGCACGGTGCTTGGTCATCAGGCCGATGGCGTGGTCGAGATCGCCCTCCGCGATCTCGCCCTTCTCCAGCGTGCGAATCCAGAATGCCCGCTCGACGTCGTTGCCGCGCCGGAACGCTAGTACCACCGGCAGCGTGATCTTGCCCTCGCGGAAGTCGTCGCCGACATTCTTGCCGAGCTTGGCGGCCTTGCCGCCGTAATCCAGCACGTCATCGACAAGCTGGAACGCAATGCCGAGATTCATGCCGACCGAGCGGCACGCGGTCTGTTCCGCCTTCGGGCGATTGGCGATCACAGGGCCGACTTCGCAGGCGGCTGCGAACAACTCTGCGGTCTTGCCGCGGATCACGGCGAGATATTCGTCCTCGGTGGTGGCGGTGTTCTTCGCCGCCGCCAACTGCATCACTTCGCCTTCGGCGATGGTGGCGGCAGCGGAGGAAAGAATGTCCAGCGCGCGGAGCGAGCCGACCTCGACCATCATGCGGAAAGCCTGGCCAAGCAGGAAGTCGCCGACCAGTACGCTGGCCTCGTTGCCCCACAGCATCCGGGCGGAAAGCTTGCCGCGCCGCAGTTCGCTTTCGTCCACCACATCGTCATGGAGCAGCGTCGCGGTGTGCATGAATTCCACGGCCGCGGCGAGCTTGATATGGCCATCGCCGGCATAGCCGGTGAGGTTGGCCATGGCGAGCGTCAGCATTGGCCGCAGGCGCTTGCCGCCCGACGAAATCAGGTGGTTGGCGACCTCCGGGATCATCGTGACTTCGGAGCCGGTTCGCGACAGAATCGTGCTGTTGACGCGCTCCATGTCGGGCGCGACAAGCTCAACCAGCCGATCTATCGATGGCGTCGAGTGGCTCTCAAAGGGTACAATAACCGCCACGTCCGGTCTCCGGATGAATTCGAGGGCACCATAGAAACTGCCGTGCGATGCGGCAAGAGCAACGAACGGCCGCCTTCGGGAGCTGTTCCAACCGCTGGAGGCGGCCCGCTTGAAGGAATTGATGCGGACCAACGATGTGGTGCTGGTGTCGGCGGTGGGCGCGCTGCTGGACGGCGCCGATATCCATCACCTCGTGCTCGACAATAACATGAGCATTATGGATGGATCGCTGGGCGTCCTTCCCCGGCGTATTCTGGTCCACGAGGACGACAATCTGGCCGCCCGCCGCCTGCTCACCGACGCGGGCCTGGCTCATGAATTGCGGGACAATGACTGATCCCGTCCAGGCTGCGGATGTCACCGAGGACATGTTTCTCGGCGGCCAATTGCGGCTGCGCCAGCCGAGGCGCGGCCATCGCGCGGGTCACGATGCGATCCTGCTGGCAGCGGCGACACCGGCGCGGCCGGGTCATCGGGTGGTGGAATTCGGCGCGGGCGTGGGAACGGCCGGATTGGCGGTTGCACGGCGTGTGGCGGGCCTCGATCTGGTCCTCGCCGAAATCGATGGAACGCTTGCAGCGCTGGCGCGCAGCAACGCCGCGGCTAACGGGATCAAGGCGGACGTTGCCGTGCTCGATGTCACCGCGAGCGTGGTTGCTTTTGCAGCGTCCGGGCTTGGCCCCGACAGCGCCGATATCGTGCTGATGAATCCGCCGTTCAACGACGCGGAGCGGCACCGCGCGTCACCGGACCCGGCGCGGCAGTCGGCGCATGTCGCGGCAGCGGATACGCTGGAGAGGTGGACACATGCGGCGCGGCGGGTGCTGAAGTCCGGTGGTGTGCTGACAATGATCTGGCGCGCGGACGGGCTGACGCAGGTGCTGGCGGCGCTGGAGCGCGGTTTCGGCAGCATCGGGATTTTGCCGGTTCATCCCGGTCCACAGGGGGCGGCGATCCGCGTCATCGTCTGTGCGGTCAAGGGCGGGCGGGCACCGATGGCTCTGCATCCCGGGCTTGTTCTGCAGGACCCGGAAGGCAAGGACGGAGAGATGGCTGCGGCGGTCCTCGGCGGGAAGGCCGTTCTGCCGCTGGCAATGCCAAGCCGTTGAAGGCTGAAGGTGTGAAAGTCAGACTGCCCGGCAGATGGGCAGTCTGCTTACTAAGATACCGATTTTGGGCCGGTTTCGGGCGTCTTGGTGAAGTGGATCGTCGTGAGGAGAGCGCCAATCAGCAAGATCAGGAGGTAAATCTTCATATCTGCACCTTTGGGGCTGCGCCGTTGCAGCTTGCGTCGTGGTTGCAAAGCAAAGTGCGTTCCAGTTTCTTGTCGCGCTCCGGCGAAGGACCGGAGAATTTTAGAAGAAATCCCGTCTGATCAAATGTTTAGACGGAATTCAGGCACAAAGGACGCGCTTAACAATTATCGAATGTGCTTTGGCTCCTGATGCCAGTTATCAAATAATAAACCGTGAACATGAAGGACATTCCATGGCCGAGAATGACGCCAGCGGTCACATTGGCGAGAGATTGAAACGTTTGCTGCCGGCGCGATGGCGCGGCGGAGCCGTGGTGCCGGTTGTGCGCCTGTCCGGGGTGATCGGGGCGGTGACGCCGCTGCGGCCGGGGATGTCGCTGGCCGGCGTGTCGCGGGTCCTGGAGCGGGCCTTTTCCACCAAGGGTGCCAAGGCTGTCGCATTGGTGATCAATTCGCCGGGCGGCTCGCCGGTTCAGTCTCGTCAGATCTATCAGCGCATTCGTCAGCTTGCCGCCGAGAAGAACAAGCGTGTGCTGGTGTTTGTCGAGGACGTGGCGGCGTCCGGCGGCTACATGATCGCCTGCGCGGGCGACGAGATATTCTGCGATCCGTCTTCTATCGTCGGTTCGATCGGCGTGGTCGGCGGCACATTCGGATTTGTCGATCTGATCAAGAAGATCGGGGTCGAGCGCAGGCTCTATACGTCGGGCGAACACAAGGCGACGCTCGATCCGTTCCTCCCGGAAAACCCCGAAGACGTCGCGCGCCTGAAGCAGATCCAGCGCGAGATCCACGACACCTTCATCACGCTGGTGAAGGACAGCCGCGGCGCGCGGCTGAAGGGCGAGGACGGCTATCTGTTCACCGGCGAATACTGGGCCGGCGAGCGGGCGGTGAAACTCGGCCTTGCGGACGCGCTTGGCGATCTGCGCACGGTGCTGCGCTCGCGCTACGGCGACAAGGTGCAGATGCCGGTGATCGCGCCGCCGACCGGGCTGCTGTCTGGGATTGCAGGCCGCAAGCCCGGCGCGGGTGCGGCGTTGCCGGGTTTCCCGGGATTCTCGGAAGACCTGATCTCGGCACTGGAGGAGCGCGCGATCTGGGCGCGCTACGGGTTGTAGGATGGGAGAACGGTCATGCCGCCGCTGATCCTGGTCGCCGCCGGAATTCTCGGCGGCGCCGCGCTGCTGCGTTTCGCGCTGCGCGAGAGCAAACGTATCAATCGCGAGCTTGATGACGCGCGCAAGGCCAAGCCCGCCGAGCAGGGGAGCATGCCCAAGCTGCGCCGCGATCCCGACACCGGGACCTATCGGCCCGGGTAATTTTCTCGAAGGTCAGCCGTGCCTGCGCACGTCGTTGATGGTCATCACACAAAGCGCGCCCATGATGATGGCCGCGACCAAAACCTGAAAAGCGATCATTGTGTCGTCCCTGCCAAAACGCACCGCCGGTTAAGGCCCGGCCGTTGGTTGCAATCCGGCTTTGCTATCGACGAGGTCCTAACAAACGGAAAGTCTTGGGCAGCCTTGAGAGTTGACCTGTTGCCGCGGTTAAACCGGCGTTCGGGCGATCGCTAAAATCCGGCCGATTCCGGCAGGATTTGGCGTTAGGGCAGGGCCATCGCCTTGATTCCGCAAGGCTGCGCCGATACGGTCCGCGCGCAAATCACCCCATTCCAGAAGTTAAAGATTCCCGATGGATTCCCTGCCTCCGCACATGCGTCCCGAGCGTTCGTTTCAGGGCCTGATCCTGACGTTGCAGCGCTATTGGGCTGACCATGGTTGCGTCATCCTGCAGCCCTACGACATGGAAGTCGGCGCGGGCACGTTCCATCCGGCGACGACGCTGCGCGCGCTCGGCCCGAAGCACTGGAATGCGGCTTACGTGCAGCCGTCGCGCCGCCCGAAGGATGGCCGCTACGGCGAGAATCCGAACCGCCTGCAGCACTACTACCAGTTTCAGGTGATCCTGAAGCCCTCGCCGCCGAATCTTCAGGAGCTTTATCTGAAGTCTCTCGAAGCTATCGGCGTCGATCTCCATCTGCACGATGTGCGCTTTGTCGAGGACGACTGGGAAAGCCCCACACTCGGCGCGTGGGGACTTGGCTGGGAGTGCTGGTGCGACGGCATGGAAGTGTCGCAGTTCACTTACTTCCAGCAGGTCGCGGGCGTCGAATGCGCGCCGGTCGCTGGCGAACTCACTTACGGTCTCGAGCGCCTCGCGATGTATGTGCAGGGCGTCGATAACGTCTACGATCTCAACTTCAACGGCCGCGACGGTGACGAGAAAGTCACCTATGGCGACGTGTTCCTGCAGGCCGAGCAGGAATACTCGCGGCACAACTTTGAGCATTCCGACACTGCGATGCTGTTCGAGCAGTTCAAGATGGCCGAAGGCGCGTGCAAGAAATATCTCGAAGCCGGATGGCAAGAAAACAAGAAAGAGCCCGGCAAGCGCGAAGCGCATCTGATGGCGCTGCCGGCTTACGACCAGTGCATCAAGGCGAGCCACGTTTTTAACCTGCTCGACGCACGCGGCGTGATCTCGGTCACCGAGCGTCAGAGCTACATCCTGCGCGTGCGCGAACTCGCCAAGGCATGCGGCGAAGCGTGGATGCACACAGAAGCGGGCAGGGTGGCTTAAGATGCCTGATCTTCTCCTCGAATTGTTCTCCGAAGAAATTCCCGCGCGCATGCAGGCGAAGGCGGCGGATGATCTGCGCCGCATGGTGACCGACAAGCTGGTCGCCGAGGGCCTCGTTTATGACGGCGCGAAGGCGTTCGTAACGCCACGCCGTCTCGCGCTCACCGTGCATGGCATTCCCGCGCGCCAGCCGGACCTGAAGCAGGAGCGCAAGGGCCCGAAGATGGGCGCGCCGGATGCTGCCGTGCAGGGCTTCCTGAAAGCCGCCGGTCTCAAGTCGCTCGATGAAGCGAAGATCCAGCGCGATCCGAAAGGCGATTTCTATATCGCGCTGATCGAGAAGCCGGGCCGTCCCGCCATCGACGTGATCGCGGAAATCATTCCGCTGATTATCCGCACCTTCCCGTGGCCGAAACAAATGCGCTGGGGCGAACTCTCAGCGAAGCATTCGTCGCTGACCTGGGTGCGCCCGCTGCATTCTATCGTCGCGACGTTCGGCATCGAGACCGAAGAACCCGAAGTCGTGAAGTTTGAACTCCCCGGCGTCGCGATCGGTCAGACCACTTATGGCCATCGCTTCATGGCGCCCGCCGCGATCGATGTGCGCCGCTTCGACGACTACGTGTCGAAACTTGAAGCCGCGAAAGTCGTACTCGATCCCGAGCGCCGCAAGAACATCATTCTCGAAGACGCCAAGGAATTGGCGTTCGCGCAAGGATTTGAACTGGTCGAGGATCAGGTGCTGCTTGATGAAGTGGCGGGCCTTGTCGAATGGCCGGTGGTGCTGATGGGTTCGTTCGACGAAGAATTTCTGTCGATCCCGGGTGAGGTGATCCGCGCCACCATCCGCAACAACCAGAAGTGCTTCGTGGTACGCGACCCGAAGACAGGTAAGCTTGCCAACAAGTTTATCCTGACCGCGAACGTCGAAGCCACCGATGGTGGCAAGGCCATCGTCGCGGGCAACGAGCGCGTCATCCGCGCGCGGCTGAGTGACGCGAAGTTCTTCTACGAGAGCGATCTGAAAAACTGGAAGGGCAAGTCGGCCGACGATTTGCTCAAGAAGTTCGACCAGATCGTGTTTCACGAGAAGCTTGGGACACAGGCCGAGCGCATCGCGCGTATCACAAGGCTCGCGGTTGAACTCGCGCCGCTGGTGAAGGCCGATCCTGCGAAGGTTGAAGCCGCTGCCAAGCTCGCCAAGGCCGATTTGCTGACAGAAGTGGTCGGCGAATTCCCCGAACTCCAAGGCCTGATGGGCAAATACTACGCGTTGGCGCAGGGGGCTGATGCATCGGTCGCTGCGGCTTCGGAAGATCACTACAAGCCGCAGGGGCCGACGGATCGCGTACCGACCGATCCGGTGAGCATTGCGGTGGCACTGGCGGACAAGATCGACACGCTGGTCGGGTTTTGGGCGATTGATGAAAAGCCAACGGGATCGAAAGATCCGTATGCGCTGCGTCGTGCAGGTTTAGGGGTAATTGCTCTAATAACTACCGAAGGTCGAAAACTACCGCTACAACATATCTTGGTTCAAGCAGATCGCTTGCAAGCGATGAACCAAATGCAATTGGCTATTTCGGGTGGGCATTCGATTAAACTGGCCTCTTTGCTAGATGAAAATATTCGCAATCTAGTTACAGATAACACTGCTCTCCGCTCCGAGTTATCAAAGCGGATTGTAATTATCGAGAGAGCATTCAATGAAGCCGCTCCAGCGACAGACTTTGAAGTTGCAAGAGTTTCCGATCTTCTTTCCTTCTTCGCCGACCGTCTGAAGGTCCAGCTTCGCGATCAGGGTGCACGTCACGACCTCGTTGATGCGGTGTTTGCACTTGAAGGCCAGGACGACCTTCTGATGGTTGTCCGCCGCGTCGAGGCGCTCGGTAAATTCCTCGACACCGACGACGGCAAGAACCTGCTCGCGGGCACCAAGCGCGCGGCAAATATCCTGCGCATCGAAGAGAAGAAGGACGGCAAAGCTTTCACCGGCGCGCCGGATGCGAAGCTTTATCAACTGGACGAAGAGAAGGCGCTCGCCAGCGCTATCGCTCAGGTGAAGACCGAGGCGGGTGCTGCCGTGGCGAAGGAAGATTTCGCGTCAGCGATGACTGCGATGGCGAAACTGCGTCCCGCCGTCGATGCGTTCTTCGAGAAGGTGAAGGTCAACGACGACGACAAGGCGGTGCGTGAAAATCGCCTGAAGCTGCTCAACGAAATCCGCGAGGCCACGCGCGCGGTTGCGGACTTCTCCAAGATTCAGGATTGAAGCTGCATCTTGGTCGGGTTGCTTCCGCTCGTCATTCCGGCGCGTGCGTCTTCGCGCGAGCCCGGAATCCACCTACGCCCTGCGACGATGGATTCCGGGTTCGCCCGCAAAAATGCGAGCGCCCCGGAATGACGGATGTTGCATGTTTGATCTCGCAAAATGGCCCCGCCCGGCTGAAAGCCGGGGCGGGGCCATTTCGTCTGGACCGGCTGGCGGGGATAGACCGCCGATCCGGACGATGAGCACTCATCGATGCATGCTTAGTCGATCACCTGCATCACGCGTCGCGTGCGCGGCTCGACGAGGATAGGTCGGTCATTGACCACCGTGTAGCGATAGCTGGTCGCGCCGTATTGCTGCGGCACGTCGTAATAGGTCACGCCGCTTTCAGGCAGTACGGTGCCGACGCGCACCGGAGCCTCAATGGCATACGAGGGAACGCGTTCCTGAACGATGTACTGGCGGAAGCGCGGGCGTTCATCCTCGGCAATGATGCCGACGCCGGGGCCGGCGAGACCGGTCGTCACGCCTTCCTCGACAATGATGCGCTGTTGGGCATGTGCCGCAAGCGGCATTGCTGTGGCGGTGGCCAGCAGCGCTGCTGCGAGAAGGGGATTACGCATGGGTTTCTCCTTGCTCAAAGGAGCCTGATCGCTCGCCGAGCGGCTTCGCTCATGTCGATCACGCTCGGAAATCGGTGAAGTCCGATCAACCAGCGGTGACAATCATCGTCGTGGACCATCGTTCCTGCGGGAATGTGATTTCACGGGGGCATTTTCATGAAGCGGCAGTGCTCACGGAGTTGCGCAAGTTTCAAGCTTTATGGAACTCACCGCTTATCGTGAACGTTGGCTGTCGCGACGTACAGGAGAACGATAACTTTCTTCTCGATTCGCGTTCCTTTGTCCTTTCGTTTTCCGGGAGACCACCAGATGTCTATTAGCGTCGCCAACATCCAGCCGATCGTCGCGCTCATTGCGGGCGTGCTGATTCTCATTATGCCGCGGCTGCTGAATTTCATCGTGGCGATCTATCTGATCCTGATCGGGATCATCGGACTGGGGATCATTAAGTAACGGAATGTTTCGGATTGTTACAGGGTTGTTCACAAAACCTCGCGTTTTGCCGATTTCTGTAACAATCTGTAACGGTCCGTGACCAACAAGGCGGATATCGGCCACGTGTCGCTTGCGCGCAAACGGGCAACCGTGGTGTAACGCCGCTGCCGTTTCACTCATGCAGCGTCTGGAAGCCATGGCCAAAGCCTCATCGAAGAAATCCGCCGCGAAGACCTCTTCAAAATCAGTTTCCAAATCGAAACCGGCCGCGAAAGCGAAGCCGGTTTCCACGAAACCCGCAGGCAAGGCCGCGGCGAAATCGGCCGCGAAGACGTCCGCGTCTGCCTCCAACGCCATTGCAAAACCGGCGACGAAGCAAACAGCTCAGGCCGGCAAGTGGGTGTATACGTTCGGTGACGGGCGCGCCGAGGGCAAGGCCGGTATGAAGGATCTGCTCGGCGGCAAGGGCGCGAACCTTGCCGAGATGGCCAATCTCGGCCTCCCGGTGCCTCCCGGCTTCACGATTCCAACGTCGGTCTGCACTTACTTTTACGCCAACGACAAAACCTATCCGAAGGATATGAAGGCGCAGGTCGAAAAGGCGCTCGGCACCGTTGGCAAGATCGCAGGCAAGACGTTCGGCGACGCCAAAAACCCGCTGCTGGTGTCGGTGCGCTCCGGTGGCCGTGCGTCGATGCCGGGCATGATGGACACCGTGCTTAATCTCGGCATGAACGACACGACCGTTGAAGCACTGGCGCAGCTCTCGGGCGACCGCCGCTTCGCCTATGACAGCTATCGCCGCTTCATCACGATGTATTCGGACGTCGTGCTCGGCTTCGAGCATCATCATTTCGAGGACATCCTCGACACCTACAAGGATAGCAAGGGCTATTCGCTCGACACCGAACTGACCGCCGACGACTGGGTCGATCTGGTCGGCCGCTACAAGGACGCGGTGGCACGCGAAACCGGCAAGGATTTTCCGCAGGACCCGCACGCGCAGTTGTGGGGCGCGGTCGGCGCGGTGTTCTCGTCGTGGATGAATGCGCGCGCGGTCACCTATCGCCGCCTGCACGATATCCCTGAGTCATGGGGCACCGCCGTCAACATTCAATCCATGGTGTTCGGCAACATGGGCGACACCTCGGCGACGGGCGTGGCGTTCACGCGCAATCCCTCCACCGGCGAAAAGCGCCTCTACGGCGAATTCCTCATCAACGCGCAGGGCGAGGATGTGGTCGCGGGCATCCGCACGCCGCAGGACATTACCGAATACGCGCGCAAGGAATCCGGTTCCGACAAGGCTTCGATGGAAGTCGCGATGCCGGATGCGTTCAAGGAGCTGACGCGAATCTATACGCAGCTGGAAAAGCATTACCGTGACATGCAGGACATGGAATTCACGGTGGAGCAGGGCAAGCTGTGGATGTTGCAGACCCGCAACGGCAAGCGCACCGCGAAGGCGTCGCTGCGCATCGCGGTCGATCTCGCCAATGAAGGCCTGATCACCAGGAAAGATGCGATTACCCGGATCGATCCGGCTTCGCTCGATCAGTTGCTGCATCCAACCATCGATCCGGTCGCCAAGCGCGACGTCATCGCCACCGGCCTGCCTGCATCGCCGGGCGCCGCCGCCGGCGAGATCGTGTTCTCGTCCGATGAAGCCGCCAAGCTTCAGGCCGATGGGCGCAAGGTCATTCTGGTTCGTGTCGAGACCTCGCCGGAAGACATCCACGGCATGCATGCCGCGGAGGGCATCCTCACCACGCGCGGCGGCATGACATCGCACGCGGCGGTGGTCGCGCGCGGCATGGGCAAGCCCTGCGTATCCGGTTGCGGCACCGTGCGTGTCGATTACGGCCGCGGGCTGATGACGATCGGCAACCGCAGCTTCAAGGCGGGCGACGTCATCACCATCGACGGCTCGCTGGGTCAGGTGCTGGCCGGCCGCATGCCGATGATCGAGCCGGAGTTGTCCGGTGATTTCACCACGCTGATGGGCTGGGCCGATCAGGTTCGCAAGCTCAAGGTCCGCACCAATGCCGATACGCCCTCGGATGCGCGCACCGCGCTGAAGTTCGGTACCGAAGGCATCGGCCTGTGCCGCACCGAGCATATGTTCTTCGAGGAAACGCGTATCCGCACGGTGCGCGAAATGATCCTCGCCGAAGACGAGGGCGCGCGTCGCGCGGCGCTCGCAAAACTGCTGCCGATGCAGCGCGCGGACTTCGTCGATCTGTTCGAGATCATGAAGGGCCTGCCGGTTACCATCCGGCTGCTCGATCCGCCGCTGCACGAGTTCCTGCCGCACTCACAGAGCGAGATCGAGGAAGTCGCCCGCGCGATGAACACCGATCCACGCAGAATCGCCGACCGCGCGCGTGAACTGGCCGAATTCAATCCGATGCTTGGATTCCGCGGTTGCCGTCTGGCGATCGCCTATCCCGAAATCGCCGAAATGCAGGCACGTGCGATTTTTGAAGCGGCGGTTGAAGCCGGCAAGCGCACCGGCAAGCCGGTCGGGCTTGAGGTGATGGTGCCGCTGATCGCAACGCGCGCCGAGTTCGATATCACCAAGGCGCGCATCGACGCCACCGCGCAGTCGGTGATGAAGGATACCGGCGTGAAGCTCAACTATCAGACCGGCACCATGATCGAGCTGCCGCGTGCATGTCTGCTCGCGGGTGAGATCGCGAAGACCGCCGAGTTCTTCTCGTTCGGCACCAACGATCTGACGCAGACCACCTACGGCATTAGCCGTGACGACGCCGCGAGTTTCCTCGGCACCTATATTGCCCGCGGTATCCTTGAGATCGATCCGTTCATTTCGGTTGATCGCGATGGTGTCGGCGAACTGGTGAAGATCGGCGTGCAGCGCGGACGCAAGGCGCGTCCGGGTCTCAAGATGGGCATTTGCGGCGAGCACGGCGGTGATCCGGCATCGATCGCCTTCTGCCACGAGATCGGCCTCGACTACGTGTCGTGTTCGCCGTATCGCGTGCCGATCGCGCGTCTTGCCGCGGCGCAGGCTGCTCTCGGCAAGGCTGTTGCCAGTCAGGCGTGAGCTGTTCGCTGCCTGGCGACATATGAATGTGATGCGATGGCCGGGTTTGTCCCGGCCATTTTGCTTTTCAGGGACGCTCTCCGTCATTGCGAGGAGCGTAGCGACGAAGCAATCCAGCCTTCGCTCGCTTGTCGTCCTGTCTGGATTGCCCTGCTTCGCTCGCAATGAAGGCAGAAGCGCGCATGAAATGGACCCGCGTCAATTCGCGCATTCATCGGTTCGTTGACGCGATGTTTACCACCTTGCTGGAGACGCTGTTTACCAACGCTTTCGATGTGATGCGTCGATTTCAAGCGCGCGCTTGCGTGTGGCGCGCGGGACGCGGCGATTAACCCGGCGGCAACTTTAATTCGATACCAACGAAATTGATCGAATTGCACTGAATGCGCGGTTCGGTTGCGTGTGTATAAGCGTTAGTTGCGTGAGCGTATCGATGTCTGTGTTGCGTAACGGGTCGAAGGGCGCACGGTTTGCGCCCTTCGGCTTTGTTCTCTGTCTTCTGACAGTGAGCCCGACCGAAATCGGCTATCAGGATCTTGCATCGTTGCTGGCGCGCCAGCCCGGCGTTGCGGAGCGCTGGCAGGAATACATCTTTGCTTCGTCGCGCCGTATGCTGCAGGTGGCCTCGTTCAATCTGCCCCGCCCGATCGGCACCAACACCCGCGAAACGCCGACATATCGTCTGGCCAGTCTCGACAGCCGGGGTGTGGACTTTACCGGTTCCATCAGCAGCGATCCGCTCGGACCGATTTTGCGTCCGCTGAAAAAGTCGGATTTCCCCAAGGTGGCGCGCGCGTCGAAGGGCGACCGCCTTCCGGTTCACGTGCCTGAGGTCGCCGCGCCTGCCATCGCGCCCCAGCAGGTTCCGGACCAATGGGACACCAATTCCTCCGTGCGAGGCGCTAAGACGGCTGAGACCGCGCCCGCCGCGCCGCTCGACGCTGAGCTTGAAGCCGCCCTCAGAGCACCACGTCTGCTGCAATACGATGCGGCCACATCGCTGCAGGGCCTTCCTGCGGATCATCCGCTCAACGCCGCAACGGAAAACACGGATGGCGAGATCGCCACCGCCGAACCGGAGTTGACCCGCGACGGATTCTCGTTCCAGACCGCGACGCTTTTCTTCGGCAACTCGTCGCTCGGTGTATCGAGTGGATCGCTCGAACGCTGGCAGCCGGGTGAAGAGCCTGTCATCGTGGTGCCGGGCATCGATCCGGACATGAAGAAGCCGATGGCATCGCAGGATGAATCCGCGGCGCCTTCGGACGGCGGCGAAAGCATCGCGAGCAAGGGTAAAGTGACCGGCGAGAACCAGCAGCCGCGCGCACGAACGCCCGCCGAGCGGCTCGGCCTCGATGACAAGTCGCGCGCGAAGTCCGAGCGATGTCTGACCGATGCGATCTACTTCGAAGCCCGCGGCGAAGCGGTGCGCGGACAGATCGCTGTGGCGCAGGTCGTGCTGAACCGCGCCTTCTCCGGCTACTATCCGACCACTGTGTGCGGAGTCGTCTACCAGAATTCGCACCGTCATCTGTCGTGCCAGTTCACCTTTGCCTGCGACGGTATCCGCGATGTGGTGAAGGAGCCGGACATGTGGGAGCGCGCGAAGAAGATCGCCAAGGAAAGTCTCGACGGCCGCCTCTGGCTGCCCGAGGTTGGCAAGTCGACGCACTATCACGCGTACTGGGTGCGCCCGTCATGGGTCAACGAGATGAAGAAGATGTACAAATACGGCGTGCATACTTTCTATCGTCCGCGCGCCTGGGGTGACGGCAAGGACGCGCCGACCTGGGGCGATCCGGTGGAGACAGCGGCGATCTCCGCAAAGCTAGCGGAAGCAGCCAAGAGTTCCGCTGAAATCGAAGCTGCCCGCCGCTAAGGCTCACGCATCGATATCCAGCGCAACGTCGAAGTTCGGCGCCGAATGGGTCAGAGCGCCAGCAGACACGTAATCGACACCGGTTGCCGCGATGTCGCCGATCGACGCCAGCGTCACGCCGCCGGACACTTCCAGCACCAGGCGCCCATTGGTGATCGCGACCGCTTCGCGCAGCGTCGGAATGTCCATATTGTCGAGCATCACCACGTCCGCAAGCCCTGTCGCCAAGACTTCACGCAACTGTTCGAGTGTATCGACCTCGATCTCGATCTTGACCAGATGCCCGGCGTGGGCGCGGGCGCGCTCCAGCACGGCCTTTACGCCACCGGCGACAGCGATGTGGTTGTCCTTGATCAGAATGGCATCGTCGAGCCCGAAGCGGTGATTGAAGCCGCCGCCGCAGCGCACCGCGTATTTTTCCAGCGCACGCAGTCCCGGCGTGGTCTTGCGGGTGTCGCAGACGCGCATCTTCGTCACCCCGGCGTGGCGGACGTAATCCGAGGTCAGGGTAGCGATACCGGACATGCGTCCGACAAAATTCAGCGCGGTGCGCTCGCCCGTGAGCACCGCGCGGGCGGGCCCCGAGATCGTCAGCACATGCACGCCCTTGGCGACGTTGATGCCGTCATGGGCGTGGGCTTGAATCCGGACCTCGGGCGACAGCTTCAGGAAGGTCGCAACAGCCAGCGGCAAGCCCGCGATTACACCAGCCTGCCGCGCGACCAGCTTGGCAAACGCCTGGGTGTTCGCCGGGATGGTCGCAATCGAGGTCACGTCTCCGGCACGGCCGAGGTCTTCCGCCAGCGCCCGCGTCACCGCGTCATCGATTGCCAGCGGCGACAGAAAGGCCTGCGGGTGCATCAGGGCGGCGGGGTTCAGGACATCGGTGACGCTCACGTTCAAACTCCTAAGGATCATTTGGTGGACAATTTGGCGGATCGTTTGGCGGTTGCACCGTCCGACAACATGAGCGCGATGTTACGCGCCTCAACAAGTGTTGTCATGGTGCGGCGTCTTTGCGCCGGATCTTCCGCAACGAAGTCGGAACGATAGTGCGCGCCGCGGCTTTCGCGCCGCGACCATGCGGACGCCGCGACGATCAGCGCGGTGGTCGCCATGTTGCGCAGCGCGATGTTGCCGGTGTTGTGTTCCAAGGCGGCGAACGACTGTACGGCTTCCATCAGCCGGTCGCCGTCGCGGACGACGCCGACGTGCGAACTCATCATCGCGCGCAGATTGGCCTCTGTGAGCGGCGGCATGGCGCAATTGCGCGGAGGCTGCGACGGTGCGGCAAGGGGACTGCGCGCAAAGTCTTTAAAGTCTTGGCCGTCGATGTCTTCAGCGATCCGTGCGGCATAGACCACAGCCTCTAACAGCGAATTGGAGGCGAGACGATTAGCGCCGTGCGCCCCGGTGCTCGAGACTTCCCCACCGGCCCACAGGCCTTTCAGCGACGTGCGGCCGCGTCGATCCACGGCGATGCCGCCCATGTGGTAATGCGCCGCTGGCGCAATCGGGATCGGCTGCACGGCAGGATCGATACCCGCCGCCATGCAACTCGCATAAACCGTCGGGAATTTTTTGGCGAACGCCGCGCCGAGCGCCCTGGTTGCATCCAGATAAGCGCCGCGCCCGGAAACGACCTCCGCGAACACCCCGCGCGCGACAATGTCGCGAGGCGCCAGTTCCGCGAGCGGATCGAGCGCCAGCATGAAGCGCTCGCCGTTGCCGTTGATCAGCGTCGCGCCTTCCCCGCGCAAGGCTTCGGTCGCCAGCGGAGCCGGGTCGCGGCCGACCATGATGGCGGTGGGGTGAAACTGCATAAACTCCGGATCGGCAATCACCGCGCCTGCGCGCGCGGCGATCGCGAGACCTGATCCGCTGGCCTCCGCCGGATTGGTCGTGACTGAATAGAGATGCCCAATGCCGCCGGTCGCGAGCACGATGGCGCGTGATGGAACGATGACCGGTGCGGCAATCGCGTCGTTTGCTTTGCGCAACTGCAATCCGGACACCGCGTCGCCATCGGTCAGCAAGGCTTCTGCAACGTGCCCCTCGATGACGCGGATCGATGGCGTCCTGCGCACCGCCTCGATCAGCGCTGCGATGATCTCTTTTCCGGCCATGTCACCTTGCACATGGACGATACGCCGGGCGGAATGCGCCGCCTCGCGTCCGACGGCGAGCTTGCCTTCAAGGTCGCGGTCGAACGGCACGCCGTACTGCAGGAGATCGTGAATCCGCGCGCCCGCCTCGCGGGCCAACGCAAGCGCGATGTCTTCATCGACGATGCCGCCACCCACGGCAATTGTGTCGGCGGCATGGGCTTCGGCGCTGTCGCCTTCGGCCACTGCGGCTGCGATGCCGCCCTGGGCCCACGCGCTCGATGCGCCTTCGCCGAGCGGCGCGCCCGAGATTACCGTGACAGGACGGGGGCTAAGTTTCAGCGCACAAAATAGTCCCGCCAGTCCGCCGCCAACGATTATGACGTCGGTGGTGTGACGAGCTGTCAAAGACGCGACGTTGTCCGAGGTCATGGCAAGCGCCTTGCTCTGTTTCTGTCATCCTTCGAGGCTCGGCGCGATTGCGCCTCGCACCTCAGGATGACGCCCGATAATGCTCCGTCACCCTGAGGAGCGAGCGGAGCGAGCCTCGAAAGGCGACAGCTTTCTCAGTTCTTCAGAGTGATCATCCGTTCGACCGAACGCCGGGCCTTGTCGATGATCATCGGGTCGATGGTGACTTCCTCACGCATGAAGATCAGGCTGTCGAGAATCTTCGGCAGCGTGATGCGCTTCATGTGCGGACACAGGTTGCACGGCTTGACGAACTCGACGTTCGGCAGCTCGGCCTGCACGTTGTCCGCCATCGAGCATTCGGTGACCATGACGATGCGCTTCGGCTGATGCTTGCGGACCCAGTCGATCATGTGCGCGGTCGAGCCGGTGAAGTCCGCTTCCGCAATGACGTCGGGCGGGCACTCGGGGTGCGCGATGATCTGCACGCTCGGGTCGGCCTCGCGATAGGTACGCAACTCGTCGCCGGTGAAGCGCTCGTGCACCTCGCACGCGCCTTTCCACGCGATGATCTTCACGTTGGTTTTCGAGGCGACATATTTCGCCAAATACTGGTCGGGGAGGAAAATCACGGTCTCGGCGTTGAGGCTTTCCACCACCTGCACCGCGTTCGACGAGGTACAGCAGATATCGACTTCGGCTTTCACATCGGCCGATGTGTTGACGTAAGCGACCACCGGCACGCCGGGGAAACGTTCGCGCAGCAGGCGCACGTCCGCGCCGGTGATCGAGGAGGCCAGCGAGCAACCGGCGCGCGAGTCCGGGATCAGCACCGTCTTCTCGGGATTCAGGATCTTCGAAGTCTCGGCCATGAAGTGCACGCCGCACTGGACGATGACCTTCTCCTTCACTTTCGTTGCCTCCCGCGCGAGCTGCAGCGAGTCGCCGCCGATATCGGCGACGCAATGGAAAATCTCTGGCGTCTGGTAGTTGTGCGCCAGGATTACAGCGTCGCGTTGTTGCTTGAGATCGTTGATCGCCTTTACATAAGGCGCCATGAACGGCCACTCGATTTCGGGAATGACGTTCTTCACCTTGGCATAGAGGTGCGCGGTGGCGCGCTCAACCTCGGGCGTCCACTCCAGCGATGGCATTGGCAGGGCGCGCGCACGCTCCGCATCGGTGACGCGGGCGCGGTCCACGCGCTCGGCGCGGTGGACGGGAGTCCCGAAATCCTCGGGACCGTAAATTCCGGTGATCGGCATCGCAGCCTCCTGAAGTCGCCTAATATACTCAATTTGAGCATATTAGGTCTTTGAGAAATCCGGCCTTTTGGGCCGGCGTTCAAAACTCGGGTTTTCCTCTGCTCGTCAAATGCAGTTATTATACTCAAAACGAGCAAAACGAATATAGCAGGTCGATCACGGCCTCGCCAGAGGGGTCGCCGAAATTTTCTGCATGGCGGAAATGCATCTGCGCCAATCGAGGCTGGCCGAGGTGTAAGGGCTTGGCAAACCGGGCCGGAGCCGCCAATCAGGGGGCCGGATTTCATTCGTCAAGAAAAAACGGAGAACGGGTTTGGCAACCTTCAGGGCAATCAGAATCGACAAGGCCGACAAAGGCACCACAGCGGCGCTGACGCAGTTCGATGAAGCGGAACTGATGGAAGGCGACGTTACCGTCGCGGTGGAGTGGTCCACCGTGAATTACAAGGACGGCCTCGCCGTTACCGGCAAATCGCCGGTGGTGCGCCGTTTCCCGATGATTGCCGGTGTGGATTTCGCAGGCACGGTTCTGGAGTCGTCGCATCCCGGCTGGAAGGCAGGGGACAAGGTGATCTCCACCGGCTGGGGTCTGAGCGAAACCCATCTCGGCGCGTATGCGCAGAAGGCGCGCGTCAAGGGCGATTGGCTGGTGCGCTTGCCGGATGGCATGACCACGCGTCAGGCCATGGCGATCGGCACAGCGGGTTTCACCGCCATGCTGTCGGTGATGGCGCTCGAGAAGCACGGGCTGACGCCAGCGAACGGTCCGGTGATTGTCACCGGTGCTGCCGGCGGCGTCGGTTCGGTGGCGGTGGCGATCCTGTCCAAGCTCGGCTTCCATGTCATCGCATCGACCGGACGCGCTGCCGAACATGATTATCTTCGCGGTCTCGGCGCTGCCGAAGTCATCGACCGCAACGAACTGTCTGGCCCCGCGAAAGCGCTCGCCAAGGAACGCTGGGCCGGTGGCATCGACAGCGTCGGATCGACCACGCTGGCCAATTTGCTGTCGATGACAAAGTACGGCGGAGCCATCGCCGCCTGCGGTCTGGCAGGCGGTATGGACCTGCCGTCGTCGGTAGCGCCCTTCATTTTGCGGGGAGTGTGCCTTTTGGGCATCGATTCCGTGATGTGCCCCATCGAGCCGCGCAAGGCCGCCTGGGCCCGCATCGCGAAGGATGTGGACCACGCAAAACTTGCTGAAATGACTACGGAAATTGGTCTTGAGGAGGTTTTCGACGCGGCGCCAAAAATTCTCGCCGGGCAATTGCGCGGCCGGACGGTGGTGAGAATTTCCTGAGGATGTTCAGACTTTGCAAACCATGGTGCTCCAATGTTGCCACGGTTGGTATGGTAATCACCGGGTTAAGGCGTAAACCGCCGGGCGCTTTGCCCGGCCGGTTCTTCTGATCCGCAGTCAGTCAGTTGGAGTAGCTCGTATGCTCGTCCGCATCGTTCTTGGAGCCGCGCTCGCCTGTTCGGCCGCAGCGCCTGTGTTCGCTGAAACCCTGAATGCGGACGAAGCCCGCAAGTTCGTTGCCAACAAGATGTTCGCCTTCACGTGCTTCGACGGCACCAAAGGGGTCGGCAAGATTACCGCCGACGGCGCAGCGGCAGGCGCGGTGCAGTTCAGCGGCGCGGGCCAGACACGCCATATGCGGCTGCCCAGCAATACACTTCAGGTGCGCGGCCAGCAGATTTGCGCATCGATCAAGGGTATACCGTTCGAGCCCTGCTTCAATTTGAACAAGACCGACAATGTCAGCTTCCGCGGCTCGGTGTCGGGCATGGGCTTCGCTTATTGCGATTTCCGCAAGCACGGCAATGCGCGCGTGCACCTCGCGCGTTCGATTTCGCGTCCACGCTCGCTGCGCGCGCCGGGCGTGACACACTCGGCGGACGCGACCCCGCGCGCCGAAGTGCGTCCGGCTTCGGTTCGCAGCGAACCGACGCTTGAGCTGCGCCGCTCCGCCAGCGAGTAATCGTTCGCTTCGAGAATTTTGATCACGCCGCCGGGCTGCCTTTTAAAAGAGGCATGATCCGATCCGAAAACCGGTTTCCACTTTTCGGGATCATGCCTGTGCCGGCGGCGTTTTCGTCTGCCTGAACAGGATGCGCTGGTACAGCCATCCGATCGCGACCAGCACCAGTCCGAGTCCGATGAACGAGAACGCCCGGTAAGCCCCGGTCAGGTTCGACATGTCGATCAGGAACACTTTCAGGATGGTAATGGCGATCATCACTGCCGATGCCAGCCGGGCGCGTTGCGACGGCAGCAACAGGCCGACCCCCAGCAGCACCACGCCGAACACCAGCCACGCCACCGAGTAGGTGTACTGCTCGGCGTCGGAGGTGCGGAAGCTGTTCAGGTACGGCCCGTGATAGAGGTGGCGGATTTGCAGCGTGATGTACCCAAGCGCAAGCACGAGCGCACCGGCCGCGATGGTGTTTGCATAGGCCGCGACGCGGCGTCCGGCACATGCATAGGATAACAGCAGCGCGAGAATGGCCGGGATGGCGTAGCCGAGGATCAGCGGATTGATGAACGTCCCCGAGATCTCGATGCTGCTCATCAGCGGATTGGCGATCCCGAACAATCCAAGCACAACGGCGAGGCCCGCGAACCATGTCAGCAGCAGCGCTCCGGCGTTGTGAATCACGCTGCCTGTCCGCACGCGCAGCCGTTCCAGCCCGATCGCCATTGCCAGCGCGACGCAGACTTGCAGGCCGATCTCGATCAGATCCGACGATGCACGATAGATGTCGCCGTTGTTGATGGTGTGGCGGATCTCGGTGAACGCGAGCAATACCGTGAACAAGATTGCCGCGGCCTCGACGCTGCGCAATGGAGCATCGTCGCCGCGCCGGCGCAGGAAGATGCTGCCGAGCCAGAACGAGGCTGCGGGGATGCCGTAGCCGAGCAGCAGCCAGTTGAAGATCGGCGTGGTGCCGAGATCGTTGCCCGCGATGCGCGGCTCATAGCCGATCCGCAGCACCACGATGCCAGCCAGAATAGCTGCGAGCGAGCGCAGGAACGGGATCGGCCGCTTCATCGAAATCCACGCTGTGCCAAGCGACATCAAGGCGAGCGCGATGGTGAGCCAGCCTTTTTCCAGCGCGAACGTAAACGCCAGCGCCAGTGCGGCGAGGGTGCCGGTGGCGAACAATGCGGTCGCGATCATCTGGCCGGGGCGCGCCTCACGCTTGGTCAGCAGTTCGGTGATCGCGGCGAATGCGCCGGCGAGAGCAATAGCAATGATCGCAAACGGGATCGAACGATCCAGATGCGCGATGCGCGCATAGAGCGCCACCAAGAGTGCCAGTGGCGTGAACACGCCCGCCGACGCCCAGATTACCGGAATGATCGCGCTGATGGAGCGGCCCTGCGCGAGGAATCCCGCCACGCTGAATGCCGCGCCGAAACCCGCCGCCGTGATCAGGTGCATGCTGATCGATCCGTCGTCGGCCCGGATGCCGATGCCGGGTATCGGGCCGCCGGGCACCACGGCGAGATCGGGATTGGCGCGGATCGCCCATTCCGCGAAGACCGCGAACACCAGCACGGCGGCTGCACCAATCGCGGCGGTCGCGCTTTCCGCGCGCCAGGCGATGGCGAAGGTCGCGGCAACCAGCAGGGCAAACACGATCATTGCTTCATCGGCGTGATTGTTGGCCAATACCAGCGCCGTCGCGCCGAACAGGAACGCGCCCAGCGACACCGACGAGACCGGCTCGACGCGGCCTTGCTCCGCCGGTGGGCCGAACATGAATCCCGCGACTACCAGGAGGGCTGCGAGCGCGAAGCTGACGATGATGTCGAACGCGTGCGGGCCGAGCGTATGGGGGCGGATGATGTCGAAAAGCATCCAGAGCGCGCCGAACACGATGGTCGTGACGGCGAGCCAGCGCCACATGCGAATCCGCGCAAGGCCGAAGGCGGCCGCGGTGACGATGGTGATGTAGATATAGAGCGCCCAGAAGTCGGGCTTGTCGGACGACACCAGCACCGGCGTGATGAACGCGCCGACGACGCCCAATCCGGCCAGTGCCCGGCCATGCAACAGCGCCGCGGCCAGCGTTCCGAGCGCGACCGCGCCGAGCAGCACGAAGGCAACGGGCGGGGACAGGAAACCGTACAGCGCGTAGGACGCGTAAACCGTCGCGAATGCGACCGCAGTTCCGGCTGCGGTGAGGATCGCCGGGATGTTCGCCTTCGGCAGCGACTCGATGGGCAACGCGCTTTCCTTGCGGCGCGCGAATTCGCCGACAGCAAGAAGCCCCAGCGCGAACAGGCCGCCGAGCAAGACGCGCACCTTGTCGCTGATCAGTCCGGCCTCGATGGAGTATTTGACGAGAAATACCCCGCCGAGCGCGAGCGTCAGTCCGCCGACCCAGACCACCCAGCGCGTCCCGAGACGTTCTTCGAAGCCGGGTCCGCTCGGTGCAGCAGGCGACGCCGATGTTTCCGGCACCGCGCCGTCAACGGTCGTTCGGGTACGCGATCCGGCGGGCGGCAGCGGCGGCGGCGTTGACGGGGCTCTTTCGTCTGTCCCCACCTCGGATGCATTTGTCTCGGGCGCAATCGGCGGCGCGACAGGAGCCTCCGCCGCCGGCAACGAGGACAGGCGTGCGCCGCCTGCGAGCGAACCTTCAAGTTGTGCCAGCCGAGCGCTCAATTCGAGAGACGTGTTCCTGGCCTTGCGTGCAAAGATGAAAGCTACAATCGCAATGACGACCGCAATAAATTCCATCGTTCCTCCTTGCGCGATCTGCCTTTCGCGCCAGCGCAGGCATTTGGATCGCGCGAAATTCAAATTGGTTTCGAAAACTCGAAGCCTCAAACTTAACGGCGGCCGCGCACGCGCAGTCCGGGGGCGGGCCGCTCCTGTAATACTTCGCGCCGGAAGCGAAACAGCGCCGCGGGACGCCCGCCGGTTTGTGTGGACATCTCGCCGGTTGGTTCGACCAGCGCGCCGGCTTCCACCAGACGGCGGAAATTCTGCTTGTGCAAATGACGCCCCGAGATCGCCTCAACGGTCCGCTGCAAGTCAGTGAGTGTGAACTCCGGTGGCAGAAGTTCAAATACCACCGGACGATATTTCAATTTGGCCCGCAGCCGCGCGATGGCGGTGGCGAGAATTCTGCGGTGATCGAACCGCATCGGCGCGCCAAGTGCGGGCATCGCCTTGCGCGCCAAAGCCGCAGGCCGCTCGTCGCGCCGCGATTCCTCGATCAGCCCGGCCTCATAAAGTAGCTCATAGCGGTCGAGCACGCGCTCTTCGTCCCACTGCGCACCCTGTGTGCCGAAATAAAGCCGCACGCGGTCGCCGCGCGCCAGCGCGCGCGCGGTATCCGGCTTTTCGGATTGGGCAACCCAAGCCTCAAGCGCGGGAAGGATCTCTTTCTCGATGATTGCGGGGCGCGCGTCGCGCCAGTCTTCCCATGGAAAATAGCGATACCACGGCTTGAAGGTCGCGCCCGCCACCTGCGGCTTCGAGGTGTTGTCCGCGGCGCGCGTCAGCGCGAGATAGCCGACCGAGGCGACATGGGCATCGGTATCGCCGCGCTGGGCGTGGCGGCCGCGATCGCCGAACGTATAAAGCTGCTCGACATAGCCGAGCCGCAGGCCGGTCTGCTCCTCCACCCATGACCGCAGGCCGATTTCCAGCGTGCGATGGGCCACCGCGTCGAACGGGCCGAACGGAAGGCCCTCCAGCGCGTCGCCGTCGCTGCCGGACGCTGTCAGGATCGACGGCTCGTTGCCGTCGATCGACACGATGGCGGCGGTCAACCCGATCTCGATCGGTGTGAGAATTTTATCGGTCATTCCGCTGTGGCCGCCGCTGCGATCATCGGGATCGCGTTCTCATTCGAGGTCGACCCGGAACGGCCGGCCCTCGATGGTCATGTTGCCTGGGCCCATCGCATCGAGCGCGCGGACCATGCGACCGTCGCGTCCCAGTACATCGTCCGCCAGTGTCACGATCAGGCGGTTGGGATACGCAGTCGGCGATGCGGCGCGGATCTGACGGGCGATGGAGGTCTCGTCACGGCTCGGATTGAGCGCGCAGACCGCCATGAATGCGCTCGCCGTGGAGCGGCTGATCCCGGCGTAGCAGTGGATCACCATGGGTGCTGCCCGATCCCATTTGCGGATGAAGGTCAGGGCCTGTTCGACATGAGCGTGCGACGGCGCGGTGAAGCCGTCCGCCGGCTCGTTGATGTCGTCCATCTGGATGCGCAGGTGATTGGCTTCCAGCACCGAAGCCGGCCGCACCACCTGAGCGACATTCGCCATCACGGTGAGGACATGTTGAGCGCCAGTGGCTTCGACGGTAGCGGGCAGGGCGGCAAGCGAGCAGACGTGAATCATGGCGATCCTTATGTTCTGCCGGAGTATAGTCCCGTCGGACTCGCTCGTCATGCTGCACGGCAAACATGACGTGTATGAATTGGTCCGCTACGCCAAAAGCGCCTTGAATCGCGCGAGGAATTGCTTTTCGGCGCGCCCCGCCGACCAGGGCGTCACGTAATCCTTTTCTGTGGCGGCGGGCAACTTCGGATCGCGCCCGAACAGGCGTCTGGCTTCGGCTTGCGAAAAGCCCGCCAGATGTATCGCCTCAAGATAGGCCGAGCCCATGTCGGCGGCCTTGATCTGCCGTTCGATCTCGGCGGGGAGCACGGCGGGCAGTCCGAAGCGGATGTGGATTGCCGACAGCAGCCGCTTTTCGACGATCTTGTAGGAGCCGCCGATCACCGCCTTGAACGGCGAGATCATGTCGCCGATGACGTATTCCGGCGCATCGTGCAGCATCGCCGCCAGCCGCACCCGATGATCGACGCGCGGCGACTGTTGACGCAGCACGGCTTCGACCAGCAGCGTGTGCTGTGCCACCGAGAAAATGTGCGCGCCGTGGGTCTGTCCGTTCCAGCGCGCGACGCGCGCCAGCCCGTGGGCGATATCCTCGACCTCGATGTCGAGCGGCGAGGGATCGAGCAGGTCGAGGCGGCGGCCCGACAGCATGCGCTGCCAGACGCGGGTCGATGGTTTGTGCGAAGCGGCTTTTTTGGCGGTCATGTGCGGATGAAAGAGACTCGTGAATCGATCAAGGGGTCTCGTCATTGATACCATCAAACCGCGCACCGGGCATCGCAGAAAGGGAACATGATGGCGCGTCCGGCGTTTTCAGGGTATTGGATTGATGAAAGCAATGATCGATGGCCGTGACCTCGCATGATGCGCCCCGCCGCAAACCGCTGATGAACTTCAAGACCGCACTCGCACCGATTTATCTGCTGGCGCTGGTCAATGCCATCGTGTGCTGGACGCTGTGCTGGGTGTTCTGGGACCGGTTCGAGTTTTCCGCGACGCTGTTCGGTCTCGGCTGCTTCCCGATTGTGGTGGCGGTCTGCGCTTATCTGTATCTGCTGACCAAGAAGGTCGAGCGGAAATAGCGGTTCAGCGCCGCTTCGGCTTTTTCATCTTGCCGCATGTGTCATGGCAATGGCAGGTCACGAGGTGATCGTTGACCATGCCGGTGGCCTGCATGAAGGCGTAGACGATGGTGGGCCCCACAAACTTGAAGCCGCGTGCGATCAATTCCTTGGACATTTTCGTCGAGACCGGCGTTGCCGCAGGCACGGAAGCTGTGGTCTTGAAATTATTGACCTTCGGCTTGCCGTCGACGAAATCCCACAGGAATGCCGAGAAGCCCGCACCTTCTTCCATGATCTTCAAATAAGACTTCGCACTGTTGACGGTGCCCACGATCTTGGCGCGGTTGCGCACGATCCCGGCGTCATTCATCAGCGCTTCGACCTTCTTGTCGCTGTAGCGCGCGATTTTCGCAGGCTCGAAATCGTCGAATGCTTTGCGGAAATTGTCGCGCTTGCGCAAAATTGTGATCCACGACAGCCCGGCCTGAAATCCGTCGAGGATCAGTTTCTCGAACAGCGCCTTGTCGTCATATTCCGGAACGCCCCACTCGGTGTCGTGATAGGCCATGTAGAACGGGTCTTCGCCCGGCCACGGGCAGCGCACCAGCCCGTCGTCATGCAGCCGCGCGCTTTTCATGCCGAAGCTCTCTTCGGCGCGGCTTTCACGTCCTCCGCAGACACAAGACTGATCGGCAAGCCCCCCGCGGTCAGCGTCAGTCCGACCTCAAGCGCATCGGACACGCGGTCGGTGCGCAGCAGCGCGAGGCCGACGCCGTTGGCCGACGAGCCCATGGTGCCGACCGGCTTGTCGCCTGCGGTCACCGGCAGGCCGATTTCCGGCACCGCGCCATCGAGGCGCACGCGGATGGTGCGCGTGCGCGCGGTGCCGCGGTGCTCCATGCGCGAGACGACTTCCTGGCCGACATAGCAACCTTTGTCGAAATCGACGCCGTGCAGCCGGTCCATGTTGGTTTCGTGCGGGAAGGCGTCACCATAAATGAAATCCACGCCGCCGCGTGGCGTGCCGCAGGCGATGCGGTGGGCCTCGTAAGCCTCGCTCTCGGTGACTTCCGCGTTGATCGCAGTCGCCGTCTCATCCACCAGATCGTCCGGCACGAAAATGCGCCAGCCGAGTTGCGGATTGCGCGGGTCTTCAAACGCAAGATCCGGGGTCATCGCGGGTGTGCCGCCCCATGCGGCCATCACCCCGAGCTGTGCCGACAGGTTTTCGACGGTGACTTTCGCACGCAGCTTGTAGAAGCCCAGGCGGTCGGTCAGCGCTTGTGCCAGCACCAGCGGACAATCGAGCACGAAGCCGCCGCCGTGGGCCTCCGGCGCTTCGGTGATGAGAAAATCCACGATGATCTTGCCCTGCGGCGTCAGCAGCGCGCCGAACCGGCCCACGCCGGGCTTCACCAGTTCCACATTGGTGGTCAGAAGGCCGTCGAGGAATGCTCGCGCATCTTCACCGCTCACCTTGACGACGCCACGATCCGGCAGAAACGCTGCTTTCATAAGGCTTTCTCAGGTCTTTCGACGTTCATTGGGGATATGCATCCCGCAGGTATGACATGCCAACGTAAGGCGCTAAAGTGCGGACAACAAGGCCCGCGCAGCCCTCCATTGGATGCGCAGAATCAGCCCCAACACCAGACGAGTTTCAGACATTGGCCCAGACATTTGATGTGATTCTAAAATCCGGCACCGTGGTCAATCAGGACGGCGAGGGCGTGCGCGACATCGGTATTCGCGGCGGGCGGATCGCCGAGATCGGGTCGCTCAACGGCGCCAGCGCCGCCGAAGTCATCGACTGCAAGGGCCTGCACATCCTGCCCGGCGTGATGGACACGCAGGTGCATTTCCGCGAGCCGGGTCTCACCCACAAGGAAGATCTGGAGACCGGATCGCGCAGCGCCGTTCTGGGCGGCGTCACCGCCGTGTTCGAAATGCCGAACACCAATCCGCTGACCGTCACGGAAGAAGCCTTCACCGCGAAAATCAAAGCCGGGCATCACCGGATGCACTGCGACTATGCCTTCTTCATCGGCGGCACCCGCGAGAACGTCAATCATCTGCCGGATCTCGAACGCGCGCCGGGCTGCGCGGGGGTGAAGGTGTTCATCGGCTCATCGACCGGCGCGCTCTTGGTGGAGGACGACGACAGCCTGCGCCGCATCTTCAATGTGATCCGCCGCCGCGCCGCCTTTCATGCCGAGGACGAATATCGCCTCAACGATCGCAAGCACCTGCGCATCGAGGGCGATCCGCGCTCGCATCCGGTGTGGCGCGACGAGGACGCAGCACTGATCGCGACGCAGCGGCTGGTGACGCTGGCGCGCGAGACCGGCAAGCGCATCCATGTGCTGCACATCTCGACCAAACAGGAAATCGACTATCTGCGCGACCACAAGGACGTCGCGTCGTGCGAAGCGACGCCGCATCATCTGACGCTCGCGGGGCCGGAAGCCTATGAGCGCCTCGGCACCCGCGCGCAGATGAATCCGCCGGTGCGCGATGCCAGCCATCGCGACGGCATCTGGCGCGGCATCGAGCAGGGCATTATCGACGTGCTCGGCTCCGATCACGCGCCCCATACGCTGGAAGAAAAAGACAAGGTCTATCCGGCATCGCCATCGGGCATGACCGGCGTGCAGACGCTGGTGCCGATCATGCTCGACCATGTGAACGCGGGGAAGCTGTCGCTGGCGCGGTTCGTCGATCTCACCAGCGCTGGTCCCGCGCGGCTGTTTAATATCGCCTGCAAGGGACGCATCGCTGCGGGTTACGACGCCGACTTCACCGTCGTGGACATGAAGCGCGAGGAAACCATCACCAACAAATGGGTTGCCTCGCGCGCGGGCTGGACGCCCTATGACGGCGTGAAGGTCAAGGGCTGGCCGGTGGGCACCTTCGTGCGCGGCAAGCGCGTGATGTGGCAGGGCGAGGTCGCAACACCATCGACCGGCGAGCCGGTGCGGTTTCTGGAAACGCTGAAGGCGTAGCGTTCTGCGTGTTGGTGTTATGCGCCAATACGAATCTCTCAACGCGTCAAATCCGGGATGCGCCGCTTGGCGCAGGCCCGGAATCCATTGTTCCCATCACTATTCTCATCATGATTTCTGGATTCCGGGCTCGCGTAAAGATGCGCGCCCCGGAATGACGACCGTGGGTGTTGCGCGCCACTAAATGAACGGTCTGTATTTATTTCAACAATCCTTGAAATATATCTTGCGCTCCGAACAATATTTCAATAATCATTGAAATATGAACAAGCCGAATATTCTGGCGGCGCTGGCCGCCCTTTCGCAAGAAAATCGCCTCGATGCCTACCGGCTGCTGGTGCAGGCTGGGCCGGAGGGGCTGCCTGCCGGCGAGGTGGCCGCGTCGCTTGGAATTTCCCCGAATGCGCTGACGTTTCACCTGGATCGCTTGCGTGAAGCCGGCCTTGTTACGGTGCGCCGCGACGGGCGTTCGATGATCTACGCGGCGCAGTTCGACACGATGAACGGCCTGATCGGATACCTCACTGAAAACTGCTGCGGCGGCGCCGTCGAGTGTGCCCCCGCTGTCGCCTGCAAACCCGCGCGTAAGCGCACGACGGTTTCTGCATAAAGGAACGATCCATGAAACGCCTGCATGTTCACGTCGCGGTCAACGATCTCACCCAGTCGATCGGCTTCTATTCCGCATTGTTCGACGCGCAGCCGGCGGTCGTTAAACCCGACTATGCCAAGTGGATGCTCGACGATCCGCGCGTCAATTTCGCGATTTCAGCGCGCGGCCGCGAAGCCGGTCTCGATCATCTCGGCATTCAGGTGGAAGATGCGGACGAGCTGCAGCAGGTTTACGCGCGGCTTCGCGCTGCGGGCGGCGACATCATCGAGCAGGGCGAAACCGCCTGCTGTTATGCGAAGTCTGAAAAGTCATGGATCAGCGATCCTGCGGGCATCTCCTGGGAAACTTTCCTGACCAAGGGCGAAAGCACCAACTACGGTGACGGAACAGGTGAGAACGCAGCCCGTATCGCTCGCGACACGACGTCTGCGTCCTGTGTACCTGCGAAGCCTGCAGCGGCTTCCGCCTGCTGCTAGAGGTTACGATGTCAGGTCATATCTACAATATCCTCTTTCTTTGCACCGGCAATTCCGCACGCTCGGTGATCGGTGAAGCGATCCTGAACAAAGTCGGCGCGGGAAAGTTTCGCGCCTACAGCGCCGGAAGCCAGCCGAAAGGTCAGGTTCATCCGGATACGATCAAGCTGCTGCAGGGGCTCGGCTACGACACGTCCGGCTTTCGTTCGAAATCGTGGGCCGAGTTTGCCGAACCGGGCGCGCCGCAGTTCGATTTCGTGTTCACGGTTTGCGACAGTGCCGCGGCGGAGTCATGTCCGATCTGGCCGGGCCAGCCGATGACAGCGCACTGGGGCATCCCGGACCCGGCGGAAGCGACGGGCACACCGGCGGAGATTGCGATGGCGTTCAAGGATGCTTACCGGCTGCTCAATCAGCGGATCGGCGTTTTCTGTTCGCTTCCGCTGCAATCGCTCGACAGTCTCACGCTAAAAAACAGGCTGAACGACATCGGTGAGATGGAAGGCGCAACGAAAGCGCCTGAACGGACCTGATGCCTTCGCTTGCTCAACGCGCCTTTGTCGAATGGCTCGGCACTGCGTTTCTCCTCGCCGCAGTGGTTGGCTCGGGAATCATGGCGCAGAAACTGGCGGGCGGGAACGGCGCGATCGCACTCCTGTGCAATACCTTGCCCACCGGCGCGATCCTTGTCGTTCTTATCCTGATTTTCGGCCCGATCTCCGGCGCGCATTTCAATCCGGCTGTTTCGATTGCCTTTGCAATGCGCGGTGAACTGCCGTGGTCCAGCGCCGCGCTTTACATCGCCATGCAGGTGATCGGCGGCATCGCGGGCGTCTGGGCCGCGCACCTGATGTTCGAGCTGCCGCTCTGGCAATTTTCGGCCACCGTGCGTTCGGGCGGTGGGCAGATACTGGCGGAATCCGTTGCCACGTTCGGGCTGTTTCTGACGATTCTGGGATGCGTGGCGGGCGCCCCCTCGGCGGTGCCTTACGCGGTCGGTCTTTACATCACCTCGGCGTACTGGTTCACGGCTTCGACGTCCTTCGCCAATCCGGCGGTGACAATTGCGCGGTCGTTGTCGGATACGTTTGCCGGAATTGCACCGGCGGGCGTGTTGACTTTCATCGTCGCGCAACTCGTTGGAATGCTGGCCGCCGTCGCGGTGGGCGGCTGGCTCTGGCAGCGACCGGCTGCGAAACCAACATAACGGATTCGCAATCTGAGAGATTACTGCCGGAATTCGACCACCGAGAATTCGCCGCTGCGGATGCGGCCGGCGAGACCTTCGACGAATTTGGCCACCGCGTCTTCGCCATAGGTGCTGACGAGTTCAGCGAACGCAGCGAACAGGCTCGCTTGCGCCAGGCAATCTCCATCGACGCCGTCATGACGTGCTTCCGCCCAGGCTTCGTTGAGATAATTCAGCGCAGCCCGCTTCTGATCCTGATCGGGCGAAAGGCCTTGAGCGGACGTCCAGGGGTAAATATGCGACATGAAATCAATTGCCTGTGGAACGCGTCCGGCGGACTGCACGGTTGAAACTGCATGAAGCAATAGCATGCAGGGCACGGCCCGCGAGCCGGTTCTTTAGGAAAGGTTAACGGCGCAAACGCAAGTTATTGCGTTATTTCCGGCATTTCCTTTTGGGCCGGGGAGCGCTGTCCACTGGAAATTTCGGTGGCGGCGCTGGAGCGCTCACCGCGCCGCCATGATGGATCTGGCAAAACCGGGCTCGACGAAGGCAATGCTTCCATCCTTCAGGCCGAGAATGCGGTCGATCGCGATTCCCTGCAGCCGGAGGCGATCCTCAAGGGCATCGGCCGCGGCTGAAGCCTGTGCAGTTCCCGATGCTGCGATGGCGCGCGCGACGGCGTCATGGGTGCTGGCGCCGAGATGCAGCACGATCTCCGCCGTCATCAGAGCATCGGGCGTATTAAACCGGCCCTCGTCCCGTCCCTGCGCGATAATGCGGGCGAGCACAGGGGTCATGACGCCGATGACCGCGGCGTTGAGCCGGTGATAGAGCACGATGTTTTCCGGCCTGAACGCTGTGTCGAACATCGCGCGGATTTTCGGTGCATCCTCGATCTTCATCTGGCGCGATCGCGCGAGAAAGGCATTCAGTCGGGAAAGAGCGTCGAGGCCAGGGTCCTCCAGCACGTCCGTTACTTGCGCGACGGCCTGCATCGCCATCCGCGCCGCCAGCGCCTCCAGCATGTCCTCCTTGGATGTGAAGTGATGATAGAATCCGCCCTTCGAGACGCCCGCCTGCTGGATGATGTCGTTGACGGTGGTCCGCTCATAGCCGCGTGCAAAAAATAGCGCTTGGGCGCAGTCGAGAAGCTCGCCTTTGCGGGTCTCCGGAGATTTCACGACGCGCGGCATGTTCACGAAATTTCGGTTGGGGATTGATGACCGACCATTGGTCGGTATAATGACCGACGGTCGGTCTTTAATGTAGTAAGATTTTCGCGACCGAGCAAGCAGGGACATGACGTCATGGGCGACGCAGGATCGAACCCGGCCATTTCCATTGAAGGCCTGACTTACGCCTATCCGGGGCAACAACGGCGGGCCGTCAATAATCTGACCTTCGACGTCAGGGATGGCGAGATTTTCGGTCTGCTAGGGCCTTCCGGCGCCGGCAAGACGACAACTCAGCGCATCCTCACGCGACAGCAGCGTGCCTTCACCGGAAAGGTCGTGGCGCTCGGCAAGCCGCTGGCCGAGTGGTCGTCGGACTACTTCGAAGAGATCGGCGTCGGCTTCGAACTGCCCAACCACTATCTGAAGTTCACGGCGATCGAAAACCTCGCATTCTTTGCATCGCTTTACCGGAGGAAGTGCCGCGATCCGATGGATCTGCTCGCGATGGTCGGTCTCGAAGGTGAGGCAGGCAAAAGAGTGGAGCAGTTTTCCAAGGGAATGCGGATGCGGCTGAATTTCGTTCGCGCATTTCAGCACAATCCGAAACTGCTGTTCCTCGACGAGCCGACGGCCGGTCTCGATCCGGTGAACGCGCGCAATGTCAAAACCATTGTCAAAAACCTGCGCGACGAGGGAACGACGATCGTGCTCACGACGCACAACATGATGGACGTCGATGAACTCTGCGACCGGGTATCTTTCATGGTCGACGGTTCCTTCGCGGCGCTCGATGTGCCGGACGCGCTCAAGGCGAGGTTCGGCCGGCGCACCGTCAAGGTCGAGTATGGCGACGCGGACGACGTCCGGACCGGCGAGTTCGAACTCGACGGACTCGGAATGAACCAGCATTTTCTGGACGTCATCCGCACGCGGACAATTCACAGGATACACAGTCAGGAAGCGACGCTCGATCAGATATTCAACGACGTCACCGGAGTCAGGCTCGGAGAGATCGAATGAGCACGCTCCGGACCCTGCCGAAACTCATCATCTGGGACATGAGAGTCCAGTCGCGTGAGAAAATCTATCTGTTCACGATCTTCACGACGCTGGCCTTTGCAGCGGTGCTTTGGCTGTTACCCGATCAGGTGCCGGACACAGTGCTGACAGGCATCCTGTTCCTGGACCCGGCCGTTGTAGGAACGGGCTTTGTCGCAGCGATCATACTTCTGGAGCGCAGCCAGAACACGCTTGGCGCTCTGGCGGTCTCGCCCGCGAGTTCATCCGATTACGTGCTCGCCAAGATCGTGACGCTGACACTGCTTACAATCGCCGGCGGCATGGAGCTGGCGTGCGTTGCCTACTGGCCACTGGCGCTCGATCGGGCGCTGCGGTTCGCCGCTGCGATGGCCTTTACCGGCGCTCTTGGCGTGGTCGGAGGCGTCCTCATGGTCGCCACCGCGAATTCCATAAACCATCTCATTGCGCGGCTGTTTCCTGTTTCGGTGGTGCTCTATCTGCCTTTTCTGGCGCATTTCAAATTGATCGACGGAGTCTGGGCATGGCTGCTGTTTGCGCCGAATCCCGGACACGCCATGTTGAAGTCGCTGCTCTGGGCAGCCGATCCGTCCAACGTATCGTCTGCGGAGGCAATCTATGCTTTCGGTTACATGGGGCTGCTGATCGCGATCCTTTTCGTTTGGGCACGAAAACTCTTCACTGAAAATATCGGCCGGGCCGCAACCTGAGGACATCAATCATGCAGGGATTGTCCGTCGTGCTCACGCATGACCTCAAGAGCATCCAGCGCGACGCGGTGATGCGCAATGTTCTGGGCATGATGATCGTTCTCGTGATCATCGCTGCGGTCGTTCGCCATTTCGGCGTGTTCGAGGCGTGGTGGATTAATATCCAGATTGTGCTGTTGCTCGGTTATATGCCCGGGTTTGGCTACCTGTTCGGCATGCTGATCGTGGACGAGATCGACGCTGGCGTTCATCGGGCCCTGATGGTGACGCCTTTACCGAGGCGTGGCGTCATCGCGCTACGCGCCGTCGCGGGAACGGCGTCCGTGCTGCTGTATGCCTTCGCGATGGTCCATGCGACGCGGATGATCGTCCTGCCGCTCCACCACTGGATTTTGCCGATCCTCGGTCTTGCGCTCGCGGCTCCGTGGGCGACCCTGACTGTTCCGGCGATGGCGCGGAACAAGGTTCAGGCGCTCGGTCTCTTCAAGGTCCTGAATCTCTACGTGCAGATCGCAGCCGTGTATCTCTTCATCCCGCAGGACAATTGGTACGCGTGGCTGCTCTTCCTCGCGCCCTCGACCTGGTCGGTCCAGGGGATTCTTTCCTTCATCGCGGGCGATGCGCGGGCTGGCTATCTGTGGTCGTCGGGCGGAATCGTTTTCTTTCTGGCCCTGATCGCGATATCGGCGGTCGCATATGAACGAAAGCAATTCAGATATGGCGATTAGTCGGCGGCGTCCCGGACGAGTTTTTTAATTGGCGTAACGCGCCGTCAGGTCCCGCGAGATTTTCGAGCCTTCTTCAAGATAGCGGCGAATCGCGACACTCGCGGCCGGGGTGCAGGAGCGATAGGTCTGCTGGAACCCGTTATAGCCGCGGTTGAAGCTTGCGATCATGCGGTTGCGCCGTTCGCCGGAGGGCGTCTCGGCATCGACCAGCGCCTGCATTTCGGCGCGCCACTTCTGGCCTTCGTTGGTGCCGCAGATTCCGCGCAGGTAATGAAGCGTGCCGAGGATTTCAGCGAGCCTCTGCAGGTCGCCATCGAACGGCGCAGCCGCATCCTGTGCCCGGACCGGAACCGGACCGGCCAACGCCGCCAAAAGGAAAATCGCGAAAATCCGGTTCAGCATGAAGGCCGCCATATGCCCGTTCAACGGGCCGGAAGCAAGGCAAAGCCCGCTTTACAAGCCCATCATGGCGGCTGCCGCCCGAATGGTCTCGTCCAGCCCCTGGGTAACCGGCAGGCCATCCACCGCGGAGGACGGCGAAAGCCAGCGGGCGTCATCCAGTTCGTCGTTGAGCGCCACCTCGTTGGCGATCCAGCGGGCCGCGAACGGCAGGATCACGAAATGGCCGTGGCCGCCGGTCCTGGCGGGCAGCGCCTCGCGGTAGCCAACGAGGCCTACGATCTCGATCACGAGGCTGGTTTCCTCGCGGATTTCCCGGGTCAGCGCCTCGGTCAGGCTTTCGCCGAACTCCACCCGGCCGCCGGGAAAGGTGTAGACGCCCTTGGCCGGTTCACGGGCGCGGCGGACCAGCAGGATCTTGCCGTCGCGGAAAATGCCGGCGCTGACGGCGAGTCGGGGGCCGTTATGCGGGAAGCCGGCCACGGTCATTGGTTCATGATCTGATCGATATCGTCGGCATCGCTGCTGCCGCCGTTGATCATGGCGCCTGCCAGTGTGACCAGCGGCTTGACCCAGCCTGCGGCCTGTTCCGCAAGGATGGTGCGGGTTTCTTCATGCCGGGCCTGTCGCATGGCTGTGCCCACCGAGGTCAGGATCGAGGTCATTGTCGTGGTGATATTGTCAAATTCGGTGCGAAGGGCAGGGTCGCTCTGGTCATAGGCGCTGATGGCGAGGTCCCGGGCCTTGAAATTCGAGGCCGCGAAATGCTCGCGATAGCTCATGGGTTCCCAGCCGAGAAAGTCGTCGATGCATTCGGGGATGTCGGGGACCATTTCAAGCAGCATGATCGCCTCGTTGAAATGATTCAGGTAATCCGTCGCCAGGCCGGTGCGGGGATTGATGTTGGCATCAAGCAGGCGTCGGGCGCGTGTGGCCGCATCGTCGCTGGGGGGCATTTGTTGCAGGGCTGAATTCGACATCGTGGTGGATGTTTGAGCATCTGAAGTTAAAGGTGGCTGAACAAGTTTTACTTATGTGTCATTTTCCACCGCAGATGACGTATTTCGAGTCTTTTTATGTGCGGGCGATACGTAATTGCATCTAGTCCGGAAGCGCTGCGCCGGCTGTTCGGCTACGCCGAGCAGCCGAATTTTCCGCCGCGGTATAACGTTGCTCCGACTCAGCCGGTGCCGGTGGTGATGCTCGAAAACGGCGCGCGTCATTTCAGCTTGATGCGCTGGGGTTTTCTGCCGTCGTGGGTGAAAGATCCTCGCACGTTCGCGCTTGTCATCAATGCGCGCGCCGAAACGGTTCTGGAAAAACCCTCGTTCCGCAACGCTATCAAGCGGCGGCGGTGTCTTCTTCCGGCGGATGGATATTACGAATGGCAGGCGTCACCCGCGCGCAAGCGTCCGTTTTTCATTCGCCGCCGTGACGGCGAGCCGGTGGCCTTTGCCGGTGTTGCCGAAACCTGGACCGGTCCGAACGGCGAGGAGGTCGACACCGTCGCTATCGTCACCGCCGCGGCGAGCCCGGAAATGGCCGCGCTGCATGACCGCGTTCCGGTGACCATCGATTCGCGGGACTTCGATCGCTGGCTCGACGGCAGTATGACCGAGGCGGAAGATGCGATGACCATGCTGGTCGCTCCGCCGCGAGGCACATTCGTCTGGCATGAGGTTTCGACGGCGGTCAATCGCGTGGCCAACGACAGCGCGGATCTCATCGTGCCGTGCAGCGAGGAAGACATCGCTATCGCCGAGGCTGCGAGCCGCAAGCAACCCAAAGAGTCGTCAAGAAAGAAGGTCTCTGCGCCCGAGGACAACGGGCAGGGCTCTTTGTTCTAGAAGGCCTTGTTCTAGACGCGGTGCTGCGATCTCACGGCGTCATCGGGCGGCCGTCGAGCCATTTTGCGTAGACGACGCGCTCCTGCTGATCGTAATCGAGCGTTTCATAAAAAGCCTGCACGTAGGTGTTGTCCGAACGTACGAGCAATTGAACTTTTTCGATGCCGCGTTGGCGCAGCCAGTCTTCGGCTGCGAACATGATCCCGCGCCCGTATCCCTTTTTGTGCTGATCGGGATCCACCGCGACGTAATAGACCCAGCCGCGATGCCCGTCGTGCCCGACCATCACGGTCGCGACAATGCTGTTTTCGTCACGGCCGACCAGAATTGCTGAACTCTCACCCTGTCGCGCACGCGCAATATCGGCGCGCGGGTCGTTCCATGGGCGAGTCAGTTCGCAGCGCTCCCACAGCGCGACGACCGCCGGAACGTCGGCATCCTCCATGACTGCGACCGCCAGATTACCTTTTGGAGCCGGTGAATCTGTCACAGCACCTTGCCTGGATTCATGATGTTGTGCGGATCGAGCAAGTTCTTGATCGATCGCATGATGTCGAGCGCGACCGGGTCCTTCACATGCGGAAGCTCATCGCGCTTCAGAACGCCGATGCCGTGTTCGGCGGAAATCGATCCGCCGAGCTTTGCGACGACGGCATGCACGGCGTCATTCATGTCATGCCATTTGGCCAGATACGCTGCCGTATCTGCCCCGATCGGCTGGCTGACGTTGTAATGGATGTTGCCGTCGCCGAGGTGGCCGAATGCGAACGGCCGCGCGCCGGGAATCAGTTTGGCGACCGCCGCATCGGCCTCGCGGAGAAAATCGGGAACCGCGGCGACCGGCACGGACACATCGTGCTTGATCGAGCCGCCTTCGGGCTTCTGGGCGGGAGAAATCACTTCACGCAGCTTCCAGAATGCCGCTCGCTGATCGAGATTGGCGGCGATCACAGCGTCGTTGACGATACCGTCTTCCATGCCTCTGGTCAGGATCGCTTCGATGGTGTCGCGGGCATCGTCGCGCGGCGAGGAGATTTCCATCAGCACGTACCAGGGATGCTGGCTGGCCAACGGCGCGCGAATCGACGGTCCGTGCTTGACCACGAAATCGATGGCGATCTGCGGGATCAATTCGAAGCTGGTCAGGTTTCCCGCCGCGATGTTGCGGGAGATGTCCAGCAGCATGAGTGCATCGGCGGGTGAGACGATGCCGGCGAACGCCGTTTCGACCGAGTGCGGCTTCGGAAACATCTTGAGCGTCGCCGCGGTGATGAAGCCCAGGGTGCCTTCGGCGCCGATGAACAGATCGCGCAGATCGTAGCCGGTGTTGTCCTTCTTCAGGCTCGACAGGCCGTGCATGATGCGTCCGTCGGCGAGCACGACTTCAAGCCCGAGCACGAGGTCGCGCGCGACACCATACGCCAGCGCGGCGATGCCGCCTGCATTGGTGGAGAGATTGCCGCCGATGGTGCAACTGCCTTCCGCGCCCAGCGACAGCGGAAACAGCCGGTCGGCGTCCGCCGCGCGCTGCTGCGCGTTGGCGAGGATCACGCCTGCTTCGACTGTCATGGCGTTGGACCGGGTATCGACTGCGCGAATTTTGTCGAGCCGGCGTGTCGAGACCACAACTTCGCCGTTGTGCGGCGTCTGTCCGCCGACGAGGCCGGTGTTACCGCCCTGCGGAACCAGCGCGGTTTTCGTCTCGGTCGCAAGCTTGCAGATCGCTGCAACCTCCGCCGTCGAACCCGGCCGGAGCACAAGCGGAGAGTGGCCCTGAAAAAGCCCGCGCTCCTCGGTGAGGTAGGGGGCGGCCTCGTGCGGATCGGTCACCGCGTATTTCTCGCCGACAATTGCCGCGAAGCGGGCCAGTAACTCAGGCGACAGAACGGACGGCGGTGGCTGCACGATATTCATGTTCTTTTCTTTGCCTTTTTGCCGAAGATACTGACGTGATCAGCTTCGCGGAACGGCGGCGCGTTGCAAGCGATCGTTGATGGCTTCGCCGAGCCCGTCGTGAGGAACCGGCATTACCGCGATGGCGCGAGAACCGCCCGCGTCGAGTTCGCGAAGATAGCTGAAAAGATTCGCCGCAGCTTCCACCAGATCGCCGGCTTCCGACAAATTCATGACGCTGGCCCGGTCGGAGCCGGGGACGATGTGAGGCCCGAATGCGAGCAGCGCTTCGCCTGCCTCCAGTTCGCGCGCGTTGAGGCGAACCGGCGTGCGCGGCGCATAGTGCGAGGCCAGCATGCCCGGCGCCAGCGGATGCGCTTTCGATGTGCCGGCTTCTTCCGGAATCCGCGCGAGTGTCTCGCCCAGCACCCGCTCGATGTCCTCGCGGGGAAGCCCGCCGGGCCGCAGCAGCAACGGCGTCTCAAAACAGCCGACGATGGTGGATTCGACACCGACAGACACTGGCCCTCCGTCCACGATCAGATCTATGCGTCCGGCGAGATCGCCGAGGACGTGCGCCGCCGTGGTGGGCGAAACGTGGCCGGAGATATTGGCCGACGGCGCAACCACCGGTTTTCCAAAAGCTCGCAGAATGTCGCGAGCTGCCGGATGGGCCGGAATGCGCACGGCGATGGTCTCAAGTCCAGCTGTGGCAAGATCCGAAACCGGACAGTCTGATGTTTTGGGCAAGACCAGCGTCAGTGGTCCTGGCCAGAATGTTTCCGCGAGCCGGAGGCTTCTGTCGTCAAAACGAGCGATCTGCCGTGCGGCCGTCAAATCGCTGACATGGGCGATCAGGGGATTGAAAGAGGGCCGGCCCTTCGCCTCGTAGAGCCGAGCGACCGCGCGGGCATTGGTGGCGTCGGCGCCAAGCCCGTAGACCGTCTCGGTCGGGAACGCGACAAGTCCGCCGCCGGTGAGGCAGCGCGCGGCGGTATCCGCTGCGTCGCTTGCCGGGATAATTGCTGTCGTCAAATCCAGTTTCATCGCATGAGCCGCGCCCGTGAGTGGGGTTTCTGGAGGGATTTGCCTCCTTATACAGCTTCTTGCGGTCCGCGAGAGCCGACGCTATACCGGCGCCCAAGTCGGAGTATAGCGCAGCCCGGTAGCGCACCTGCTTCGGGAGCAGGGGGTCGCAGGTTCAAATCCTGCTACTCCGACCATAACTCCCCAAAAATCCAGCTATTTTTGCCCTTTACGCAGCCACGGCCGCTGCCGGTTTTGCGGTCGATGGGACAAGCCTCAGCGGCCGCTGACCCGGGCCCAGTTTTCACCGCCGCAGATCGCGCCGACGCATCCTTCGACGCGGAGTGTCCTCGGCCCCATCAACAAAACCTTACTGTCGTAAACCTTGCCGTCATCGCCATTATAGATATGGCCTGCCCAGGTTCCGGGTCCGCTCGGGACCATACCGAGAAAAAGCTGCACGCCGATCATCGGACGCGATGCCAGCGCAGGATCCGGATTTTTGTCGTCGGTCTGCGGTCTGCCGGTTGCGGGGTCGATCGCCTCGCGCAGCCATGCGACCTTTCCGCAGAGCGCTCGCCCGCACTGCGTGACCTGAATTCGGGCATCGCCCTTCTCCGTGAGCCAAAGGCCAACAGGGGTTCCTTCGTCGGCATTGGCAGCGTTTATTAAGCCGCCGAAAAACACCAGTGCCAAAAAGAGATTCAATTTTGAATTCATGACCAACCTTGTCGTGCCCCAGGTCCCCGCGCGAACCTATACAGGCGGAATCGTTATTCAAGCCAAGGCGCGATTCAGGCGGGCGTGTTTTTAACGATTGTCACTTCGCAGTCACGATCGGACAGTGTTCCGCGCCGACTTGTCGCACAATCACGCGGCACAGCGCGCTCGCGGTCCACTGCACCTTCATATTCAGGGTCAGAGGTAAATGCCGCGGCAAACTGCCTCTCAATCGCGAGCCTGGATCGCGTAAAATGCGCCATGGATATTGCTTTCATGGCGGTCTTTGGTCCTTATAGATACGCTTGATTCAGGCATTTTTGACGTTGCCGAGCCGGCCGAGGGCATGCACGAACTTATTCGAGATATTACCTTTTCGATCCTGTTTGCCTGGGTGCTTGGCCTGGCCGCGCATTTTTTCCGGCAACCTTTGATCCTCGCCTATCTGGTTGGTGGCTTCATCATCGGCCCGTTCGGCATGGGCTGGGTGAAGTCCGAGGAATCGATCCGCACGATTTCCGAGCTTGGCCTGATTTTCATGCTGTTCATGATCGGGCTGGAAATCGATCTGAAAAAGATCATCCGGGCCGGCCGCGTGATCCTGTTCGCCGCCGGCGGGCAATTGATCGGCGCTTGCTTGCTCGGTGTCGCGTTCTTCCTTGCCATCGGCCTGTCGCTGGGGGGCGGCAAGTTCGACGCGCTGTACCTGACGGTTGCCTGCGCCCTTTCGAGCACGGTCATCATCGTCAAGGTTCTCTACGAAAAGCGTGAACTCGACACGCTGCCGGGCCGTATCACGCTCGGCGTCCTGGTTATTCAGGACATCTTCGCGATCCTGTTCCTTGCGGTCCAGCCGAGCCTCGGTGACCTTCAGATCAGCATCGTCCTGATGTCGATAGGCCGGGTCGGCCTGCTGGTCGCGACGGCGATGATTCTCAGCCGCTTCGTGCTGCCGCGAATATTTCACCAGATCGCGCGCAGCCCCGAACTCGTCATGCTCGGGGCGCTGGCCTGGTGCTTTCTGATCGGCGAGGTCGCCGAGCGCCTTCATTTGTCGCGTGAGATGGGATCGCTCGTGGCGGGCGTGTCGCTCTCGACATTCCCTTACGCGCTCGATGTCACTGCCAAAGTCACCACGCTGCGGGATTTCTTTATCACGCTGTTTTTCGTGGCGCTCGGCATGACGATCCCGATTCCGAATTCGTCGACGATCGGGCTGGCTCTCATTATCGCCGCGTTTACGGTGATCAGCCGAATGGTCACGACGTTCCTGCCGCTTTACTTCATGAAGCAGGGGCTTCGCGCCAGCCTGTTGCCGGCGTTGAACCTCTCCCAGATCAGCGAATTCTCGCTGGTCGTGATCCAGACCGGCATCGTCGCCGGGCATATCACGCCTGAAACATCCAGTGCGGCGTCATTCGCGTTCGTGATTCTCGCCGTTCTATCGACCTTTGTGATCATGCGCAGCGATCCGATCACCCGATGGGCCATCGGCGCGATGAAACGGATCGGGTTCAGCGATCTCGATCAGACGCAAACCGGCGATGCGGATCATGAAGGAGGGCACGGCGCGGCGCGCCGGATCGTGATCCTCGGTTTTTTTCGCGCGGCGAGCGCGCTGGTCAGCGAGATCGAACGGCAGAACAAATCACTGCTCGATCAGATCAGCGTGATCGACTTCAATCCGAATGTGTTCCGCACGCTGACCGCGCGCGGCATTCACGTTATTTATGGCGACATCAGCAATATCGACACATTGCTGCATGCCGGGGTCGGCAACGCTGAAATCATCATTCTCAGCGTGCCGGATTCGCTGCTGAAGGGCGCCAACAACGAGAAGCTGGTCCGCCATGTCCGTTCGATGAATCCGGACGCGAAAATCATATCGACGGCGGACCTGTTGGCCGATGTGGCGGATATCTACGCCGCCGGCGCGGATTACGTGACGGTGACCCGCATCACGGACGCCGAGGAGCTTTACAAGGTCATCGACGCTGCGGATCAAGGTCTGCTGGAGGAGAAGCGCGCCGAGATGGACGGCCTTTTGGCCGAGCGCCGGGAAGTCCTGCCCTGACGCCTGCGGTCCGCGTTCGGTCTGAGACGTTTCGCCATGCGAAAGCCCTCCCGTTTAAAACTGAGAAATTCGGTTTCCTGTGCGCAATCGGGCCCCTTGCTCTGATTTCGCAGGGGCATATCTCTCGATTCATGCCGTCAAACGTCGGCGGATGACGGCTATGTGGACGGGACAGTTGCGCGCGCGCGCGCCCTGCGCCATACGATCAGCACCCTTTTGAGAGCACGAGCAAGTTATGGCCCATCCTATCCCGGAAGTTCTGAAGGCGTTTGCAGCGGGCGAAATCGTCGTCGTCACCGACGATGATGACCGCGAAGGCGAGGGCGATCTGATCGTCGCCGCCACGCTTTGCACGGCGGAGAAGATGGCCTTCATCATCCGCCACACCTCCGGTATCGTTTGCGCCCCGATCACGGCGGACAATGCCCGCCGCTTGCGGCTCGATCCGATGGTTGCTCATAACGACTCCAACCACACCACCGCTTTCACGGTGTCGATCGACTACAAGCCCGGCATGACCACCGGCATTTCTGCCGAGGAGCGCACCGTCTGTTGCCGCGCGCTGGCCAATCCCAATGCTGGCGCCAGCGACTTCGCGCGTCCCGGTCACATCTTCCCGCTGATCGCGCGCGATGGCGGCGTGTTGCTCCGCTCGGGTCATACCGAAGCCGCCGTCGATCTCTGCAAGTTGTGCGACTTGCCGCCGGTCGGCGTTATCAGCGAACTGATGAACGACGATGGTACGGTGATGAAGGGCGAGCAGGTCGTGAAGTTCGCGGCCCAGCACAACCTCAAGCATGTCACGATCGCTGACATGATCTCGTACCGGCAGGCACGCGAGAAACTGATCGAGCGGGTCTCGACCTTCACCGTCGACAGCCCGATCGGCCAACTGGACGGCTATGCCTATCGCTCGCCGTTCGATCCGATCTATCACGTTGCGTTCGTCTACAAGGGCGTCGGCAACGGCCAGAACGTGCTGGCGCGTTTCCACAAGCCGAACATCGTCAAGGATATCTTCTTTGGATCGGGCCGCGTTCTCGCTGCGCTCGAGCATTTCAAGAAGAACGGTAGCGGTGTGCTGGTCTATCTGCGCGATGGCGCCGCCGGCGTGCCCGTAGCGCCGATTCCCGAAGATCATTCGGCGGAAGCGGATCGTCACCGGCAATGGCGTGAAGTCGGTGTTGGCGCGCAAATCCTGCGCGATCTCGGCGTGACGTCGATCCGCCACCTCACATCATCGACGCATGATTACAAAGGCCTCTCGGGATTTGGCATCGAAATCGTCGCCAACGAACCGTTCGAAGGCTGATCGACACGACGGCTTCACGCGTGAGGGAACTGGTTTTGCCCTTGCAACCTGACGCCGACGATTTATCGTGATTTCTCAACAGCAGACGTAAGCTGAAAGGATTTTGTCATGAGTGCCCGTCCGCAGACCAAGGACAAGCCAGCCAAGGCGACATTCCAGTGGGACGATCCGTTCCTGCTCGACGATCAGTTGACCGAGGACGAGCGCATGATCCGCGACACGGCGCGGGCTTATGCTCAGGACAAGCTGCTGCCGCGGGTGACGCAGGCGTATCTGGA
>Ga0315336_1000432_pt1 | contig 119785 bp, 91 predicted proteins | sample ASW5metaG_FD_204512 | JGI IMG/M metagenome (GOLD analysis project Ga0315336, IMG submission 204512) | Ammonia-oxidizing marine archaeal communities from Monterey Bay, California, United States - ASW #5 | ecosystem: Environmental > Aquatic > Marine > Intertidal zone | place: USA: California... | reverse complement strand
AGAAGGTATGCGCCTGCCCCGATCCGGGCTCAAAGCCGAGCGGGAGATCAAGCTGCGGCACGCTTTCTTCACGCGTCGCGATGGGCGCGCTAAGCCTCCGTGAGGTCTGCAAGGGGTCACTTTCACCATTTTCGACGACCATATTGACAGGTCCGTTGTCGGGATTGAAGCGGACCAAATCGGCATGAAAACGGACATCACGGACGTAATGTCTGATGTCGGCGGCAAAGCTGCTGTGCCGTGTTTCGAATGTAAACGGGCGTGGGATGGTCGGGCAGAGCCGTTAGGCTCCGCCCAGCCATTCAGATGTCGATCTGCTCGGCGATGGAGATCGCGTCGTCAACGTCGATACCAAGATAACGGACGGTGCTTTCCACTTTGCTATGGCCAAGCAACAGTTGAACGGCTCGGAGATATCCCGTTCTCCGATAGATCAATGCCGCTTTGGTGCGTCGCAGCGAATGGGTGCCGAACCGCGAAGCGTCCAGGCCGATGCTGGAAATCCACCCTGATACCAACCGGGCGTATTGCCGGGTGGTGAGGCAATGGTTCTTGCCGCGTCGCCCGGTGAACAAAAAATCTGCGGCCGATTTCTCAGTGCCCGAAAGGTAGTCACCGATAGCGGTTCGGGTTTGCTCTGTGATCTCGAATGTGACGGGGCGCCCGGTTTTCCTTTGTCGGATTGTTGCGCGTTCGACAGCGTGGCCATGAGGCGCAACGTCCTCAATTCTCAATCTAACCACATCACAGCCACGGAGCTTACTGTCGATGGCGAGATTGAACAGGGCAAGGTCCCGGGTCCGTTTAGCTACTTGCAATCTCGTGCGAATAGCCCAAACGTGTTTCGGCAGGAGAGGGGGCTTCTGCCCGGTGATCTTGCCTTTGTTCCAGGGGTGTGGATGGGCTTTGGTGGTTTGATGGTCGATTACCGTGTGCATCGTTATGCTCCTTGATAATGACATGAGTGTCGATGCACGATCCGCCAGCATTATGCCGACGATCAATTGGAGCCCAAGAACCACGACCTGGACGTCAGACGGAAGGTTGGCTCTAACCATCAGAAATCAATGGATAATTGCTATCCGGACATGGGCGAATGTCAAACACGAAACCGAGTGGCCATGTCAGACTAAATCGACTTGAGCGGGGGAGGGGCGTTTTGTAGCTTCCGATGATGCCGAATTCTTTTCGCTATTTCAATAGTTCGCCGGAGGTAATCCGCCTCGCGGTGATGATGTACATCCGTTATCCGCTGTCGCTGCGGCAGGTCGAAGATTTGCTGTTCGAGCGCGGCATCGACATTTGCTACGAAACGGTGCGGTTCTGGTGGAATCGGTTTGGTCCGATGTTCGCAGCGGAAATCCGGAAGCGGCGTATTCATCACCGATCGTATTCAACGTGGCGCTGGCATCTGGACGAAGTGTTCGTCCGGATCAATGGCGAGACACACTATCTGTGGCGTGCCGTGGATCATGAGGGCGAGGTGCTTGAGGTCTATGCCACAAAACGGCGGGATCGCGAGGCAGCGCTTAGGTTTCTGAAGCGTGCGATGAAACGCTACGGTCATCCGCGGTCGATCGTTACCGACCGTCTTCGGTCGTACGGCGCGGCGATGAAGATCATTGGTGTTTCGGATCTTCAGGAATGTGGCCGTTGGCTCAACAATCGGGCCGAGAATTCACACCGGCCGTTCCGCCGACGAGAAGGGGCGATGGCGAAATTCAGGGACGTCAAAGCGTTGCAGAAATTCGCCTCCGTTCACGCCTCGATCCACAATCATTTCAATCACGACCGACACCTCAACCGCCGCGACATGTTCAAGCAGAAGCGCTCAGCTGCCATGGCCGAATGGCGGCAATTGTCTGCCTGATCGTCGCAACCTCAAGTGATTTGGAGACTGGTTCGCATTGGTCTGACAGCACCACAGAAACCGCACGCCGGTCATGATCCGATTGCGATTACAAATGCTCGCACCGTTCTCGATCAGAAAAAGCTGGAAGCCGCGGACGTCATCAGCTGTTGCGGTGTCGGGCGAGCGTTCGAGGAAGGCAGCAAAGCGTTCGCAGCCAGAGAGATGGCTACGCTGAGAATGGCGGCCGAGATTACGCGCGGTCATGTCTTCTATCAGGCGCTGACGCAGCGGCGTCACCGCGTTATGGCTCTGGATGTTCATCGGAAGCTCCTAATCAATCGAGGCAAAATCACCCCGACCAACACGACAGCGCCCTACGTCGGCAAACGCTAGCCGCGTCGCCGATCAGCTAATCCAATGACTTGGTAAAAACTTATCGCGCAGCGATTTAGTGCTCTGGCACCGAACTGACTACTCAAAGGTCGGCATTCCACGACCGTAGCGGCCCCGAGAGGCGCGTGGTGAATACATCGACGCCCGAGAGAACGTCATTGCGCTCGGCAATTCCGACACCGGCAAAACCCACATCGCCCTGGGTCTCGGTCTGGCGGCCTGCCAGAAGGGGCTTGCCGTTGGCTTCACCACCGCGGCCGCCCTGGTCCATGAGGCGAGCAAACCTCCGACGACCAACGGGCCGTGTGATGCTCACCATCCTTCATGCGCCATGCCACAAATAATCCCGGCTGACAAAGCTGGGTCAACTGCTCTCTTGCAGTTCGCCTACGACGATAGTCCTGCGAATCTCATCAGACGGAAAGCCAATCGCCATAGGGCGTCGACAATTGGGAAGAACGGAAACGTCATAGAGTTCGTTCACGACCCCCTCTAACGGGCTCAACCGGGAAATCGATCGAAGGCGAGAGGGTGGCGGATAGGTCCGTATTAGCGGCGAAGCCGAGTAACGTCGGTGGAGCGAAGGGGCCCCGCTGCTTGTAGGATCTCTGGCAATCAGGGAGGCAAGGACGAGATGATAAAGGCGTCCATCGATTTGCAAGACCTGAGGAGGAGAATATACGTCAAGGCGACCCTACCGATGAGCGGGGAGCGGAAACGGAGCTAGGGCTTAGCTACTGAGGCACCGCTAGGCGAAAGCAGCGGCAACAGATAGGCCAAACCTACCGCCACCGCGCCTCTCCTCGACTCTACCGTTGCTTCAGTTTCGACCGATCGACCGAACGGTGGCTATCGGGGTCATAGCCGACTCGGCGCTACCAGTAGAGCAAGAACACGCATTAAATGTGATCCTCTTCGGGATTGCCGTCAGACCTACGTCGAACTGGCTGGCTGGCACATCGGCCAGGGTGATGGCCGCGAGAAAGCTCTGTAGGTGGCCGTTCAACCCTTCCCAGAACGCGCGGGTCAACGACCGCGTCTTGTCGTTGCGGTGGTCGCGGGGTATCCAGGATTGGCGACCATCCCATCTAGATTCGGTCGTTTTTTCGCCATGTGTTTTGTCACTGGTGTCGATCATCGCTGCTCACAAGTAAGGAATTTTCGCCATTCCGCGGTCGGTTGATAGAGATCAAGGAGCAAATACTATCGAAGTGATATAATGACAACGGAAGTAATGTTTCTAGTCAAACACAATATAGAAATTGTTATATTTTGATCGGAATTTCCGGACGACTAATACTGTCCTTGAACTCGGTAATTTTGTACTTACGTATAACTCCACCGACGGAAGTTGAATAGCAACAACGGGCTGCGGTTTGGGCATACGACCGAACCGAGCGACGGGAAGAATCTGAATTCCGCCATCATCGGAGAGGCAAATATGGCGACAATGCCTGACAGTAGCCCGGATCTGGTGCAATGGTTGAATGCAGACGACGCGGCGACGATCGTCGATAGCGGCAACGACGGCGACGTTGATCGATGGTTGGATAAATCCATCGCTGTCAACGATGCGATCCAGGGATCAGCGGCGAGCCAGCCGCAGATCGTGGTGGCGGGCATAAACGGCCGCACGGCGGTCGGCTTCGACGGCACCGACGATGTCTTGGCTATTGCCGATGACGCGACCTTGAACACCGGCGGCCCCTATGCCGGCAAGACGCTGATGATGGCATTCCGGACGAGCGATGATGTTACCAGTCGCCAAGTGCTGTATGAACAAGGCGGACAAACCCGCGGCCTCAGTTTATACGTCGATAATGGCACGCTGTACCTGAACGGCTGGAACCTGGCGGAGACCGTCTGGGGACCGAGCTTTGCGACCAAGGCGATCACGGCCAACACCACCTATGTGGCGACCTTCGTGTTCGATCAAGCGGCTGGTACCGTGGAAGGCTTTATCGACGGCAGTTCCATCGGCTCGGTCTCCGGTGTTAGTTTTCTCAATTCCCATGGCCAGGACATCGGCCTCGGCGCCGCCAATCAAAGCGTCCGCTTCCATGACGGCTCAGACAGCGGCGACGGCTTCAACTTCGAAGGCCTGATCGGCGAGTTCGTGCAGTACAACCGGGCGCTGAGCGGCGTCGAGCGGTCCGGGGTCGAAGCCTACATGCAGGACCGCTGGCAAGGCGTCGCCACACCTGGGCAAATCGACCTCGGCCAACTCAACGGCAACAACGGCTTCGTCGTGCAGGGCACGGTCTCTTCGCTTTATGGCGGTGGCATCGGTGCGGATGTGGCAGGTGCGGCGGACAGTAACGGTGATGGATTGGATGACGTCCTGATTGGTGCCCCGAATGCCGACGACGGTAGGGGCGAAGCCTATCTCGTTTATGGTGACACAAACTTTGACGCGACGATGACGCGAAGCGACGTCGTCGGTGGTGATGGCGTCGTAATCGGCAATTCCTATGGTCCGGGTTTTGGCGAAGCCGTGGACGGTGGAGACGTCGATGGTGACGGATTGGCTGACATAGTCATCATGGCGAATGAAGCCGTAGCCGATATTCCGCCAGAGGGCGCCCACACACACATTGTATTATCATCGTCGATTTCCGGAACAACCTACGACGTTAAAACATTGGATGGTACAAATGGAATAATATCATACAGTGTTCCCGCAGATGTTTTCCACGCCGGCGACATCAACGGAGACGGATTCGCGGATATTGCCACCGCGAGAAGCAGCCCAGATCCCAGCACTCCGGTTACGAACGATCCGACAGGGTTCTATGTTTCCATGGGCGGAATGCCGCCCTATCAAACGTCGCTCTATGAGGAAGAATATAGTTCCGATACGTATCTAATCGGTGACCTGTCACAAAGAGGCGATGTCAAGGGACTTACATTGGGTCTGGCTGCATCCGATTTAGGCGATTTCAATGGTGACGGATTTTCCGATCTTGGGATTGGCGACGATATTGTCATTGAGACATCGCCATATGTCTACGATCGAAAGGGCTATGTTCTATTCGGTGATCGGAAATTTTCTGGGGATGTCGAAGTCGAGGATCCGGCCGCGGGGTTTCGGATAGAAGGATTTTCGAGTGATCCGAGTAGTTTCAGGTCGAAAGTCATCGGGATAGGCGATGTCAACGGCGATGGTTTCACCGACGCGGCGATTGTCGGTGATGATGGAAGATTTATTCTTTTCGGGACAAACACCAGCTTCGGCACGGCATTCGACATTGCTGATATCAACGGCACAAATGGCTTTCAATTATCGGGCCAAGGTCAGGTGCGGGGCGTCGGCGATGTAAACGCTGACGGACTCGATGATTTCATTTCTGGCACGCAGTTGGTGTTTGGGCGGACCGCTGGATTTAGCCAGGTTTTTGATCCCGACGCGCTCGGCTCTGACGGCACTGTTAGTATTGTCCGAAATGGCGGGGCCTGGACCGGCGCAGTATCCGGTGCAGGAGACGTCAATGGTGACGGTTTTGATGATTTCGTCATTGGCGATCCTTCCGCCGACCCTAATGGCCTTGAAAATGCCGGCGAAGTCTACGTTGTTTTCGGTTCGGATTATTCCGGTGCCGTGACCCATCAGGGCACTTCGGGCGACAATTCTCTGATTGGTAATGGCAGCGCCGATGTCATGGTCGGCGGCCGTGGCAATGACACTTTGATCGGAAACGGCGGCGCCGATGCCTTGAGCGCCGGAGCTGGTGACGACCTCTTATCAATCTCCGATTTTGGCTTTCAAAGGATACACGGCGGCAACGGGATAGATAGATTGCGTCTTGATGCGCCTTCACAGACATTGGATCTGACCGCTACCCTGGATCCAGAAATTAGCGGTATCGAGGAAATAGACCTGAACGGCGGCAACAGCGGTCTGACCGTGTCGCCGCTCGATGTGGTGAATTTGTCGAATACGTCAAACACGCTCACAGTCTTCGGCGACACCAGCAATGATGTTCAATTGACCGGTGCCTGGGGACAAGATGGCACGGAAGTCATCGATACAGTCGCCTTTAACCGTTTCGTCAACGGCGCCGCGCATTTGCGGGTGCAACAGGGCATCCCGGTAACCGGCGCGTTGCCGGTGTCGATCGATCTGAGCGACCTCGACGGCTCCGACGGCTCCGACGGGTTCACTCTGCAGGGCATCGACACTTTGGACAACGCCGGTGCGGCCGTCGCCATTGCAGGCGATTTGAACAACGACGGTTTCGACGACGCGGTCGTCGGCGCATTTGCCGCCGATCCAGGCGGCGTGAGCCGTGCCGGTGAAACCTATGTCATATTCGGTGGGCCGGATGGTTTTCCGTCAACATTCGGGCTTGGCGGCTTAGATGGCACCAACGGCTTCCGGCTTGATGGTGTTGCCCAAGACGACTTCTCAGGCGGACCGGTCGCATCGGCCGGCGACGTGGATGGCGACGGTATCGACGATCTCATCCTAGGTGCCAACGGTGTCGCCGTTGGCGCTAACGAGAATGCCGGGGCCGCCTATGTCGTTTTTGGAAAATCGACGGCTTTTTCCAATGCCACTAACCTCGGTTCATTGACCGGTGATGACGGTTTCCGCTTGAGCGGTATCGACGCCGGTGATAGCGCCGGCTCCTGGGTTGACAGCGCCGGAGACTTTAACGGCGATGGTCTTGCCGACATGATCGTTGGAGCGCCCAATGCCGGAAACGGCGGCGAGGCGTATGTGGTACTTGGCCAAACCACCGGTTTCTCCGCAGACGTCAATCTTGGCGCTTTGACCGGGGCAAATGGCTTCCGAGTCAATGCTGAGGCTGGCGACAGTTTCGGCACGTCGGTCCGAGGCGTCGGCGACGTGAACGGCGACCGGATCGATGACGTCTTCATCGGCGCGCCAAGCGGCAATGGCGGCACCGGTACCGGCTATGTGATGTTTGGATCCGTGTCGGGCTTTGGTGCGATCCACAATATTGGCGGCGCGGATGGGCTTAACGGGAACAACGGTTTTCGTCTGGACGGTATTTCGGACGGCGATGAAACCGGCTTTTCCGTTGCCGCAGCTGGTGATTTCAACGGCGACGGTCTGGCCGATCTGGTCCTCGGTGCCAGCGGCGCTGATCCGGGCGGCGCAAGCGGCGCCGGTGCGGCCTATCTCGTCTTTGGCTCAAGCGACGGTTATGGCGGGCGTCTCGATCTGGCCGCGCTCGACGGGACGAATGGATTCCGACTGGATGGGATCGACGCCTCCGACGGGACCGGCCGCTCTGTATCCGGCATCGGCGATTTCAACGCCGATGGATTCGACGATGTCCTGGTTGGTGGTTTCCGTGGTGATCCCGATGGCGTTTCGAACGCCGGCGAAAGTTATCTGATCTTCGGAACCGATGATCCGCTTGCTCCTTTCATCAATCTCGACGAGATCAACGGTCTCAACGGGCTTCGTATTGATGGCGCATCCGCCGAAGATGCTTCAGGCCGGGCAGTTCAAGGCGGCGGCGATTTGAACGGTGACGGTTTCGCCGACCTGATCATCGGTGCCGCGGAAGCCGATCCCGGTAGCCGCGATCGCGCCGGCGAGGCGCATGTCTTGTTCGGCTACGATGTCGCGTCGGAAGCGACCGAGATCGGCACGGCGGTCGACGAAACACTAAACGGCACCCCGTTTGGAGACATCTTGATCGGCGGCCGCGGTAACGACACCTTGATCGGCGGTTTCGGTGCCGACGTCCTGATCGGCGCCGAAGGCGATGACGTGCTGGCAATTTCTGACGGCAATTGGGGGCGCTACATTTCTGGATATACACGGCGGCTCGATGGCGGGACCGGCACTGACACATTGCGCCTCGATGACGAAGCCGAGTTCGGTATTTTCTATAATCTGGATTTGACGTCGATTCCCGATACCACGGTTCGGAACATCGAAACTATCGATCTAAACGGGGGCAGCAACGGTTTGATCTTGGACCGGCTGGAACTCGCCAATATTTCCGATCATGATAACTTTTTGACCGTGCTTGGCGATGCCACCAACAAGGTTCGCGCTGATTTCACCGGTCTTGGTTTCACGGAATCCTCAGCCGGAGGCTTCACCGAATACACCGACGGTATCGTGACGCTGAAGGTTGCCGACGCGGTCGATCAAGATGATATTTTGATTGCGTAGCGTCCGGAGACCCTTTCGATGGGAGCGAAAATGTCGGAGACAAATGGCCAACCGTCCAACGAGGCAGATCCGGCGTTTCGGCTTCGATCTTCACGGCAGTTTCCGGAATGGCTGGCGGAACAGAGAATCGGTCTTGCCTTCACAACGTATCAGGCAAACAAGCTGTTCCTGATTGGACTGCAGCCAAATGGCCGGCTTTCAACCTTCGAACGGACCATCAACCGCTGCATGGGGCTGACTGTCGACCACGACAGCCTGTACGTCAGCTCGCTTTATCAGGTCTGGCAATTCGAAAACGCCTTAAAGCACACTGAAATTCCCGAGGACGGTTACGATCGCGTGTTCCTGCCGCAAGTCGGGTACGTCACCGGCGATTGTGATATCCACGATATGGCCGTCGAGCCTGATGGGCGGCTTGTCTTCGTAAATACACTGTTCAGTTGCCTGGCTACCCTGTCCGATACAGTGAGTTTTACGCCCCTTTGGCATCCGCCCTTCATTGGCCGCCTTGCGGCCGAGGATCGATGTCATTTGAATGGCTTGGCAATGCGCGATGGGCAACCGGCCTATGTGACGGCAATATCCGAAAGCGATGTCGCCGATGGGTGGCGGGACAAGCGCGTAGACGGCGGAGTGGTGGTGGATGTGGCGGCCAACGACGTTGTGGCGCGCGGGCTTTCGATGCCGCACTCGCCGCGTTGGTACAGGGATCAGCTATGGCTGCTCAATTCCGGCACTGGCGAATTCGGTACCATTGATTTAAAAAAAGGCATCCTCGAGCCTGTTTGTTTCGCGCCAGGTTACTTGCGGGGCCTATCGTTTGTGGGCCGGTATGCCGTAATGGGGCTGTCCTTACCGCGGCATAGTAAAACCTTTCAGGATTTGCCGCTCGATACAGCACTGGCAACAAAGAACACCGATCCGCGGTGCGGCCTCCAGGTAGTGGATCTGGAGACCGGAGACGCTGTTCATTGGATTCGGTTAGAGGGGGTCGTGAACGAACTCTACGACGTCTCTGTTCTTCCTGATTGTCGACGCCCTATGGCGATTGGCTTTCAGTCCGATGAGATCCGGAGGACAATTGTCGTAGGCGAAAGTGAACATTCTGCGTGAAAAGGATCTGCCGTTTGGATGGGAATGGCAGAAATCGGCAAAATTCGGAAGTGGCGGGCGACGACGAGGAGTTCACGTGAACCGTTGATTACTTGGTAGCATCGTGTGACCGAGCAGAACGCTGATTGTCCTTGGCCCTCTCCATCGATGTCAGCCGCTGGCCGATGTCTCGCTGGCACCAGGCCTTGATCTCGGCCGCCACGTTCTGTACTCGAACTCGTCCTCGGGGATGCAGGCGATGGCCTGCCATCGAGCGGATTTTTGTTAGTTGAGCTGTCGTTCCTGAAAACCCCATCGGCGGTAGAAACCCTAGAATTTTGCGTCAATACTGGTTAGCGTTCCAGGTATGTTTGCACTCATTATTTTCCCCTTGCTTTCGACGCTCGGCGACACCTTTCGTGACCGCGCATTGCTCCAGCTGGAACTCTTGGCGCTTCGCCACCAGCTTGCCACGGTCCGGAGAACCTCGCTGAGGCCGTCTTTGCGACCGGCAGATCGAGTGTTGTGGGTGATCCTTTCCTGGATCCTGCCGAATTGGCGCGACGTGCTGATTATCGTCAAGCCCGAAACGGTCATTGGCTGGCATCGCAAAGGGTTTCGCCTATTCTGGACTTGGAAATCGCGGCGCCGGAGAGGTGGTCGCCCAGTGATATCGCGCGAAATCCGTGAGCTCATCCGCCGCATGAGCCGTGACAACCCGCTTTGGGGAGCGCCTCGGATCCACGGTGAACTCCTCAAGCTCGGCATTCAGATCAGCCAAGCAACTGTGTCCAAGTACATGATCAACACTCATCAGCCGCCGTCGCAGACGTGGCGGACGTTTCTGCGAAACCACATGCATTGCCTCGCATCCATGGATTTCTTCGTTCTTCCCACCGCGACGTTCAGGCTATTGTTCGTGTTCATCGTCCTGCACCACGAACGACGACGGATCGTGCATTTCGATGTAACCGCTCATCCAACCGCGCCCTGGATCAAGCAACAAATTACCGAAGCCTTCCCGTGGGATACGGCACCGGGTTACCTCATCCGTGATCGGGATAGCGCGTACGGGAAGATCGTCAGCGCCAGGATCGAGGCGTTGGGTATCGAAGAGGTCGTGACGGCACCACGCTCGCCGTGGCAGAACCCGTTCGCGGAACGGGTGATCGGCTCGATCAGGAGGGAGTGTCTCGATCACGTCATTGTTCTCAATGAAAACCACCTGCGGGGACTCCTTGTTTCGTATCTCGAATATTACCATCGATACCGGACTCACCTTTCGTTGGACAAAGACACCCCTGATGGGCGGCCGGTTCAGCCCGGTGACACCGGAAAGATCGTGGCGTTTCCGCAGGTCGGTGGGCTCCATCACCGCTACGAACGACTAGCGGCCTGAACCACACTGACTTTTGTATGAAGGTCCTCGCGTGGCGTGAAGACGCCACCAAGATCGTCATGAACTCGCGGATATTTTTTCAGCACCGTGAGCGCCGCCCATGACAGGCAGACGAATCCAACCGTCGATCCTGGTAAACACTTGCCTCCCACACGGTGAAGTCCGCGCTGCCAACAGCGGCAAACAACTCGTTAACGCCCCATATGAGGTAAACAGGAGGGACACGTTGATTATTGCGGCAATAGTGCCCCGCGCTCATTGACCGGTCCAACGCCGGGTTTGGAAACATGGGCAATACGCTGCGAGGACGAACTGCATTGCAATGGGCGGTGTAGGATCGAAGAATCGCTGCCAATACCGAGTATTGAGTGCGAATGGATGATCTGTGTATTTCCGTCGGATCGAACCGACTGCGCGTTCCACATATGCATTCTACCAAGGCGAAGCAGGCGCGATCCGTGGCAATACAATACTCATGGTCTCGGCCCAGACGGCGCATTCGCCTTTGAAACTTCCGCGGCCGCGATGAATAAGACAATGTGGAGGATGCGTCGTCGTGCATGGTCCGGCACAACCATCACGTACAGCATGTGAAACGTCAACGTTCGAACGACGAAGAAGTTTTGTTGAAGCTGTTTGATTTCAGTGATTATGAAGGAACGCGGACCGGGTCTGACCGGACCGACGATGGGGTGTGTCCATGTCAGCCGCCACGGCCGATTCAGATACTTGAATCCCAAGCTTGAGTAACTAACCATGGATCCCCGGCGCACCCAAAGCGGATGAGCCAAGCTCATCTCACTGATTAGCGCGCTCAGACGCCTCGGCGCCGACCTTCGGAGAATAATCAATTGATGGCGCAGGTCGGCGTTTTCTACTTGCAACGTCAGCCGCGTTTTGAAGAATGCGCTGACCATTGCGCCAATGTTATTTATGAAATCCAACATGATCCCGAGTTTAGTCGATCATTCGGCTAACCCACAGAAATCACTGGGTCATGAGGTTTTTGATAGGGACACTGCTTCCAATCGGATGAATTTTCAGTGGCGGGTCAGGCCATTCACTGAAACGCCGGGTGCGTTGCCGGATGCAGGCGTGCCAAGCGGCCGTCGATGATGGTCATAAGACGGTCGCCGGCGACCACCAATTTCAGCATACCGAGCCTGTTGTACGGTGCGGTACATTTTGTGCGGAAGACATAGCGTCGGGCTTGCTGCTGCAAGCAGAGCCGGCCGTGGTTTGGATCAAGCGGCGCGAAGCCCGCGCGCCCTTCTAGCATGCGTGTGCATGAGGTTGGCGCCTTTTGCCCTGCATGCTCAGGGTTAGGCGTGAAACAAGCTTTGCTGATTTGGGCGCGCTGCGAAGGCTGTTGCAAACGATCGCCGCAGGCATCGAGCCGAACTGACAATCGTTCTCGGGCCGTTTGATTCCCAACCATAACAATTCCTTTGATCCCGGTGGGCGCGCAGTAGCGGGCGCGAGCAGTGACTTCTTTCTCGCGGTCGGTGTTTGCGTTAGCAATCGTGATGGGCAAATGTTCCGCCTGATCAGTCTGAAAGCGGCCATGAGCCAGGCGATTTCGGTGAATCCTTCCGTTTCCATCCATGATCAGCGAGAGGAAATCGCCACCCACGCCGAAATAGAACTCCTGACGGGGCGCGGTTTCACCGATGCCAAATGAGCCCAGATAACGCGGGCAGGTATCGCTCTGCTTTCGGCAAATACGACCGCTCGGCGCTGCAATGGCAATGTCGACAGTGTGTCGAACGACGGCGTTCGGCAGTCCCGATGGACGAGACAGTCGGTCCAACGCCATGAGTAGGCCGTCTGATTGCCACAAACCGTCGTCCGCCAATAGCTCCAGAGTGTCTGTCTTACTGATTGCTTTGCGTAACAAATCAAAGGAAAACCTTCCGTTGGCGAAGGTGACGGCCTGGCGCGAAAGTTTAAACGTTGCTCGGTGAGCTGGACTGCCGTCGTCGAGCCTTACAGTGATGGGGCCGGCCGCTGCGTTGTTGCGAAGAAGTATCCGCCTGCTGATTTCTTGGCCACCGGACTGAAGGTCGTCGAGCAAGAAAGCTCGACCGTTCCGGCAATCAAAGGCGACCTTGTTGCCGAACCACCGCAGCCGCGCTAAGTCGCATTGCGAACGCAATGGGGTTAGCAGCGGTAGATCGGCAAGATCGGCGTGCATTCGGCCATTTGCTGATTCCGTCAATGGTATCCATCCGTCTTCGGTGGAAGCCCAGACCCGTTGCCCGTGGAAGATAAACGCGCTTGGCCGGTCAATTAAGGCATGGACGCCGTCGTATGATACTGCTTCCCAGTCTCCATCGCCAAGACGCCGCAGGGTCGGCTCTCCGTTTAGCGTACCGATGACGAAATTCTTGCGCTCGGCAAGCGTAGTGGCATGGGGCGAAACGCGACCGCGACGATTGTATTCACGGAGCCGGTCCACGAGGTCCGCATCTTTCACGAGGCCCGACTTGCCGTTTCGATCGAACCGCTCGGCGAAATAGTTATTAGTTGTACTGCTTGCCCGAAGCAGGCGATATAGGGCGGGGTCTAACTTGCTGTTGCTCGCTCCGTGCGTGTCTAGACACAGGAACCGGACGTGTTTGCTTCCCGGCGATGTTTCCAGACGCCGCGCCTGATTAAGTTTCAGATCTTGATTTGGATATAGAAAGTCCTTTCCGTCGCTGGTTCTGGTAACGGTAAGACCATTACAGGTCGCAATTTCGCTCAAGTGATCGAAAGAGAACCTTCCGTCTTCGGGCCGCCAATAGACCGAATTCGGCGTGTCATTGTTTCCGATGAGGCGGAACGCCGAAGCGCCTAGTCTGTCAACGGTTGCCTGTAGCGGACCGGCGACGGCTTCCACGCGCGGCAGCAGCGTCGCGCCTTGCGGGCATTCCGCCGGTTCCTTGGTGCCGAACAGCCGACAGCCCGCTCGCTTCCACAAAACCAAAGCAGCGTTCGACATTTGCCGAAGTTCGGCAATTTCATGATCCTTTTCCACAGCGTAAGCTGTGGCCTGCAATAGAGAAGGATTGCGAAATGGTGAGAACAAGACAGCGGCGGCGGTACTGACAATCAGCCCATTCACGTTGCTTGCGATATCGTGGACGGTGTCAAAATCGAACGCGACTGCGTTCCACGTAACCGGCTTGGTCCAAATGTTGCCTTTCATTGGTTCCCGAACGCTTAAAGAAAATTGGATCCGACGGTCCTTGCGGCGAGCCGATAGCGGCCCAATGTGCGCGATGTCGCTTCGGCGCAACCGATCCACAGAGGTCGCCGCCGCTCGGTCGAACTTTCGAAGTGCGGGTCGCCAGGGCAATGCATTGCTGCCATCGAGAGCCCACAATGTCGGGTTTGGTAAACGCGTCATCTGAAAGCCGGCGACTACTCGGCCGCCTCGCTGTGCTTGACGACGCCATTTTGCGCCATGTTCGGCGGGTCCAATGCTGAGACCGAGTGCCGTCGACACAATCAAGGTCTCATCGAAAGCAGCGGCGGCTGTTATCCGATCGCCTACGAAGCCGATGGGTTGGCCGCCGGCAAAGACCGGACGGTTGTTAAGCGCAACTTTCGTTGTCCGAGATTTTCGCCGCGCGGCCGCCAGGCTTTGTCCGGACCACAGGATGTCGGCCGTTGGTTCGTCCTGTCCGGCTTGGAAAACCGGATGCACGCCATAATCGCTACGCACATAGATGCGTTCGCTCTTCCAGCCAACGTCATGACGACGATCCCAGGCAAATCCGGCCGGGGTCAGCAGCGGACTCCGGACCCGTGTTTTATACCGTGTGTCGGCGATGAATCGAACGCCGGGTCGTTGCCAGTTCTGATCCAACCGGGCACGGCCAATAGCAATTCGATGGCTTTTCACGGGCCGCTCATGGCGGCCGTCGGTTGATATGCGTTCGCCCGCGCCATTACTGATCCCGTCGGGCGACGCAATGAAGTCGCCGCCGCCTGCCCGGCGCCAAGCCGTGACGGCAATATTGCCGGTTAGTCGCATTTCCGGTGAACTGAAGCGCCAGACGCCGAACTGATTGGCGGCAAGCACGTTGTCGCGATTTGCAACGGCGAGAGGATCGCTTTGTCCGACAAAGATCGGTGATCCATCGGCAAAAAACAGTGCATGCGGCCTGATACGAAGGGTGTCGCCCGAGAAAGTCGCAATCGCAAAACGCGCTCGCTGGCGATCCCAGCTTAACCAGCGGTCATCAAGTGCCGGCAAACGTTCTTGTTTCTCGGCGTCCACAACGCCCGCCTTGCCGATCACCGCTTCACCGAAAAGTTTTTCCACGACAATGCGGCCATCCACAAGCTTGAGACGCCGAGGCGGATTGAGCACGTCCTTGCCGTTCGGCAATGAAGCAACCCGTGCGCGCAGTTGATCGCCGATCGTTTCGGGCACAGACGGTGCACGAGGGCCGCTAGGCTCGTATCCGTCGAAGAATAGATTGTCACGAAACTCCAATCGCCCACCATTTTGGAGTCGCAGGCCCGGCATGTCATCAGCGGTTCGCCAAAGGCTGGCGATCGGCGTATCAAGTTGTGGCAGGTCAATATTCTGCAAAGCCACGCAGCTCTGATCCGGTATCTGGCCAACGCCGTCCTCGGATTCTTCTCCTGCCTTATCCTCCGATGACGTGCACGGATTCAGTTGGAAGAACATTAGCTGCCGATCGAGTTCGATCCATACGTTTTTGTCATATCGGCCTAGCGAACGAATCTGCCTCAAATCGAGATGCTTGGGCAATCGCATAAGCTGTTGGCTGGACTGAAAGACAGTTCCGTCGTGCATCAGGGCTGTTCCATCGACGATATTGACCGCGCGAATCTCCACCTCCCGCGGGAGGCCAAAGACGTCACGTGCCGATGGTAAGCGGTGTTCGGTGATCAACTGCGGCAGATGCTCACCAAGCATCCAGGCGCGGTCGTTGTCATCAACACTGATCAGCTGCGTCCGATCACTGATCAGCTGTGGCCGCTGACCCCGGCGGAACCGATAGACATGGCTGCCGAGCCGCATCACTGCGCCCCACGACCGGCGCAAGAATTGATCAACGCGTCGTTGTTTTGTCTCGGCCCGCCAGGCCTCGCGATCGTTTCGTATCAGACTGACCGTCCGAAGGCGCGGCCTCAGAACGACAAACGTATTTTTCTCACCGATGCCATAGGCTTCCATGACATCTTTCACTGAAATCTGTTGTGGCGGGCGCTGAATCTGCCGGCATTGGGCCGGCCTACGGCGTGGTTCGCAGCGGCTTACGCTTCCGTCATTATGGATGCGGAGCAACGCCCCACTCTCATCCACAGCGGTGCTGAGCAGGTCGTCCAGCGGATACGTGGCGAATGCCAAGTCTGAGCGGCTGATATTTTGCGAAGAGGCTATAGCCAGAAGATTTCTTCGGTGCGTTACGAATCCCAACCGGCCATTGAGGTCGACGGCTCTCCAGCGTTTAGAAGGCGGTGATAGGCTGAGCTTGCGGTGCAGCCAATCGCGCTTGCCAATATCGAAGACAGCAAGACGATCCGACCATTGAAAGACCCATTTGCCTTGCCAGATAAAGGCGTCAACCAATCTATCAGCATCGGTACTCGCACTGGCGTTGGGTGTGCGCGCGGGTAGGTTTATCGGCGCTTTCGCGGCCGTCGCCAAACCTTTGTCGATTGAAAAGTCAATACGTTGGCTGACACCGGTGCCGGTTACGGTTGCTCGGACCCCCTTCTTTGTGAACAGCAACGCCGCCGCTTCAATTGGGCCAGAGCCGCCGAGCGAGTCGCGCGACCATTGGTGCGTATCAATATCGTAGAGCCACGCGGATCTGTGGCCGAGCAGGAACAGCTTCTTGCCGTTGAATGTGGCACGCAAAACCTCTGTCTCCGCGGGCGCCTTGGTATCAGCGGCTCCTGGACGTCGCGAAGATCCACTAATCAGAGGGCCATTAATTCGCCCTCTCTTGTCCAGCCAAGCCAATGTCCCGGTCTTAGGATTTAGGGCAACTCGCTTGACTTCGATTTCTGTTTCGACTGCCGCCGGAGGCACGATGGCTTGTCGAGGGTCACAGCTATCGGGGAGAACAAGGGAGCGCGTATCAATCTGTAACAGGCGAAAATCAGATGCATTGAGTTGATGGCGCCAATAAAGGCGATCGTTCAGCAACGCGATTTCGCCCTTGCCGGTTTTGGTTGACAAACCCGCGTTGTACCAACGCCGCATTGCATGATGATAGAAGTCCAATCCGCGCTCACTCACGACGACCGCCAACCCCGAAACGCCGGCATCGGAATCATCCGGTCGAAGCGTTGTGGCGTCGGCAAGGAAGCGCGCGCCGGAAGCTGCCTCGCTGACGCGATACCAGCACCGTTGCTTACCCGACTTCAGGTCGAGCCGGTGCAAATAGCGTCCGTCATTTTCATGGCGAACCGTCCAAATTTGGGCATTGTCCAACCAGGCCGACTCGATATTTGAACTCGATCGCACGACGTTGCGCCGGCCCAGAAAAACCCGAGAACCGACCCACAACACAGGTTGCGTCTGAAACGAGCCAATGAAGCGGGCCGGACGTGTTCCATATGAAACCGCAAACCGCTGATCGACGCGCCGTCGGACCACGTCGTAACGTTCGACATGGGTTTTCTTCCGTTCACGTCCGGCTATCCAAAGACCGCTGCCGATCGCCAGCACATCTTCTACGGCTTCCGGTGAGAGTTTCGGTCCGCGCCCGGTTAGGGCCGTTGCGACCGTGCTTGCAGAGCCGGAACCAAGTGAAAAAAGGCGACCATCCTCGTGCGCAGCAAACAATTGCTGATCCGGCCCTCGTGCGATTGCTCGCAATGGTTCTTCAAGTGCAAGGCGGGCGAGACGCGTGTCGACGTTGTAGTCGATCAGGCCGAATTGGCCAGCCAAAAGCACCCTATTGTTGAGCGCGTCGACGTCTTTGAGCGGGGCGGCGATCCGATGGTTTTCAAACACGACCTTCGGCGACCGAGAATCCGGGGATAGTATAAGCAGGCGGCCGTCGGTGTCGACCGCAGTTGCTTTGCCGTCTCGCCAAGGCCCAAGGCTGACGAGCTTGTGGCTAAGCTTTACCGATACCGCTGCTTCTGGACGTTCCGCGGGAAAGACAAGAACCTGCGGCGTCGCCGACTCGACAAAGGCGAAGACATAGCTGTCGGAGGCAGTCCACATTTGGGCTCGAGCGATGGCGGCGGATGCGCCTGTCAACAGAACGCGACGATACTGCCGCGAGATGAAATTGTGAACGACGGCGGCGTTGGAGCCGGCATAAATGACCACGTCGCCGCTGGCAAAGACGCGCTTCAAAGGTTCCTGCAGTCGCGCCGTAGGCTGTTGAAAATGCGTCGTTGAGCCGCGGGCGTTAAACCGTTGCAATGTGCCATCGCGCGTTGTCGCCAGTCCGCGGCCTTGGTCGTCAAAAACAATACTGACGACACTGTCCTTGGTGCCTGTATAGCGAAACTGTGCCATTGCGCCACCTGTCAGGCCCTTTCGGTCCAGTACGCCGACCCAGCTGTGACCGCCAAAAAAAACGGCACCATCCGCGCGCTGCTCGAGGACGGTGACCTTGTCGGCAACGGGTGTAAACTGGCGCCATGCCCGGCGTTTTACATCGTAACCGGCAACACCCCGGGTCCCCGCGAGGATAAGCCAATCGTCGAGTCCGGCGACGAACTTGATGTGACCAGCCTGTAATGCCGGGTCGCGTTGGCGCTCGTCGACGAGCGTCTGCCTGGTTGTCGTCCGGCTGCCGGCGTCGTAACCAAACAGGTCAGCCACCACACAGGCGGCTTTGGAATTTTGAGCACAAGCTTGTTCGTGCAGTGTTAGAAGGCCGGCGGCGCTTATGGTCAAATCGAGTATGTTGCCCTCCAGCCGGCGGGAAAATTTCAAGCTCCGCAGCGGCCGCATATTGGCCGGTATCGGACCTTCGAACAGTCCTTTTGTCGTGGCGACCCATATTCGATTGGCGAACCAGGCGGCATCCACAATGCGCGCTTGCGGCGGCAAGTCCGGTGATCCGCTGATCCAATTGGCGGTATTGGCATCATAGGCGCCGACCGAACCATCGGCGGTTACCAAGGCGAGCGCATTGCGCGTCGGCGATCGAGCCGCCGCGACAATCGCGTCTTCGTGCACCAGTCCTCCGCTTCGGTCCGCAAATGCATTTGGGGCAAACCAATTCTGCCAACTATCTTCCGACCAGCGCGCCAGGCCACCGGCTTTGGACAAGACCCAAAGGCTTTCTTCTTCATTACAGGAAGCGGCCCCGTCCAGAGGGCACGGTCGACCGATCGCCTGAACAATAGACTTGCCATCCCTTCCTTCTCCGGAAAACGGTTGATTGGGCGTCGACCAGGTCTTGGATCGAGTATGCAGGCGATAGATCGGTGTGGCCTTGGATGTGCTTCTTGCTTCGCGGCAATCCCGCCCTTCGTCTCGTAAGGCGAGGATGTCGTTACTGACCGGATCGACCGCCAAATCGACAAAGCAGCCCGGCTGGTCCTCAACGTTGGTCAGGATACGGGCATCGACCACTTCTTCGATCAACGCTGGCCGAAAAATATTGGTGACTTCGTTTAGCAGCAGCATCAGGCCGAACAGGCCACCCAGGGCCAGCAGTGTCCCGCCGAGCAACAAAAGGGCCGTCGGCTCGATCCGCTGCGCAAACACCAACCCTCGCGTTTTGCGCAGGAACCGTCGACCTTCCCGGCTTTGGGAAAAAGAATTACGATTGAAGAGCTGAGCAAGCCATTTACGCATCACGGATCTCTCGGCTTGAAATCGTCCACTATCTTCGCTACCCAATCGGCAGGAAACGCCAAGTCGAGGCCGGTGTATATAACCGTATCCGGTTGACCGTCTTTCACGCGGTTGCGGGCAAAGTTTTGTATTGCCCCAACGTCGCTTGCGTTTGCAAGGTTGAGGTCCCAATCCGAGGCCACTACAATTCCGTTGGCGGCTGCGGCCATGTCAGCGACAAATCGGGACCGCTTCTCCGCCTCCCACCACCTGACAAATACGGCACGATCGTCACTAATTAGCGCGGCTTTCGCCGACAATCGCCTTGCCAGACTACCGGAGTCGGGCCAGGTCTTCCGCCCGTCTTGCCCTTGTTCCGCCGCCGTCAACAAGACGTCCGCGCGCGCCTGCGCCCGCACCACGAAATCGATCGTCTTCGGATCTCGCCGCTCCGCTGGCGACCATGGCGAGCGCGCTACGGCTTTGTGCGTCACGAGCCATAGCGTGTCGTCGATTGGCGCCCGATCGAAGTTGGATCCTAGGCTGTTGCCGGCGGCCGTAATCGTCTGCGCAAGATCCCTACTCGCTTTAGAAATTCGCTTATCGCCTGTCAGCGCCTCGGCCGCCTTCAGCAGAATTTCCGCCGCCACATATGCAGCCCGACCGTCGCCGCGTCGAATTGCGGGCCGTCGTAACCATATAGCCAATTCGACAGCGCCCGCGTCGGCTTCCGCCTCTGGGGTCCCTCGGGCCACACGCTCCAGACTCGCGTCGACGTTGAAATCGGCGATCGTCCGCAGGTAAGTGTTGACTATGGGAAATGGCAGGCCGGTCGCCCAGGCGATTGCTGAAACGCGGCCCAACTTGGTGTGTAGGTAGCGGGACGCCAAGCCGGCATGTAGGCCGGATATGCGTCCTCGCAAAGCCAGTAAGGCCACGATTACGACAGCGACAACAATGACGCCAAAGAGCGAGCGCGGGTAGGGCTCGGTCCACAATCGGCCTTTGGCCGGGAGGAACATCTGGTCGTGGAGCCAGTAAACAACATAGGCCGGCCCGTTTTCCGCGAACGGTTGTGCGAGCATAATCCAAAAAAGAATTGCCAAGGGAATAGCAATCGCACTCAAAATCCCGACGATGCGCCGCTCGATCAGCGGTCCCGGGCGTTCAGGGCGGCCGGCGTCGGCAAATGGTTCCCAGCCCTCGGCTGGCGCGACAATGCGCTGTGCAGTGTCCATCCGTCGCGCGGCGAATTTTTCGAACCAATGTCTCATGACAAATAATGCAACAGGAGAAATACTAAAACATACACGATAATCAATTGAATGATCAAAGTATCCCATAGTAGAATCACAAAATGTGATGCCGCTTTACGGAAATAAAAGTAGAAGAAATAGGGTGAATACAGCAATAACTTATGCCGGAAAAATATCAAAAAGCTGGCCGCTTGGAAGCGGCGGCGCGCGCGCTTGATATGGGCGCAGGTCACCACCGCTAGACGCCTGCATTCGGCCTTGGCTGCTTTGAACAGATTCAGACTCTGCTGGCGGTCCTGCGTTGTCTTTTTGATTTCACGCATCACCTCGTCGGCACGTCGATCGGTATCGCGAACGAGCGTGGTGAGCGCTTGCCAACGCTGTTCCAATTCCTGCTCAGCCGCGGTCTTTTCGGTGGAGTGGGCGGTCGTACTGCCGGCGGCGTCTGTGAAGTCCGCCGCCATCATCCGTTTCCCGTCGTCCGCTGGCGCAGCTTCTGGCGTAGCACCTTAAGCTCAAGCTCCAGCCGGGTGATCTTGGCTTTGAATCTGGCCGTCATTGTTTTGGCGGTTGCGCCGACGGCGTCAATGGCTTCAATTGCCGTGCGTGCTTCGGCATCTACCTTCTTGGTGCCGTCTTCCGCCGTGACCAAGACCTGAGCATGAGCTATTCGCAGCGCATCAAAGGTGCTTTGCGCGGTCTTGTAGGCCTTGGTAATGCTGGCGAATTTCTCCTCTAAGTCTTTTACATTCTCGTGTTGAGTGTCCGCCTGATCCGCCAGATTGCGTATATGGCTGCTGAACACCTGCAGCGTGGCGGTGATGGTATTGACGATGTCCTGGCTCGCGGACGACAGCGCCGCATCAACGTCACGGCGGGCCGTTTTTCCAAATTCCATCAGTTCCGAACGGCTAGCGATGGCGCGCGCCGCTTGCCCGGCGGGTTCGGCCACCGACCAGTCTGGTGCTACAGCCGTTATGTATAGAACATCATTAAGCCAACCGACGACCTCTTCTCGGATGGGCAGAAAATCGTCTAGGTCTATCGGCGTTACACAAAGCTCCGGGATACCAGGCGCCTTGTGCTCAAAAAGTAAGACACGCCGAGTATCCGTCGATAGGCTGCTTGCCGCGCCGCCCCAACGGTTCAACGCATCGACAACGAATTCATCAAACTCATCCACTTCCCAAGAATGCGGCGTCGGGTGTAGAGCCATGCCTGCTGGTGTCAAAATTAGGTTGTGGGCGTGATCAAGGTAGTGTGCGGCCCAAATTGGATCGGCTTCATACCAGTTGACGCTATCGATGGTGTCTATATCGGTTGCAATGGGATCGAATGCGGTTTGTGTCGCCTCATACATGATGAAGTGATCCAAACGCTTTGCCTGTCCGGCGCCAGAAAGCCGACAATACTTGACCTGGCCGTCGGCCAAATCTTCGAGATGGAAACTGCGCAATACCGCGGCGAGCCGTTCGAACGCGGAATTCGGTATCCGAGCGACACGAAGCCGCGGCGGTGTGTGTTTCGCCAAGCGTTTCTGCTTGCGCTGGAGAATGGCAATTCTGCTGCGCAATGCGCGCAGTTCGGTGTCAGACAACTGGCGCTGCTCAACAGCGCGTAGACTCAATGAAACACCGAAACCGCGTTCTGCCGCGCGTAAGGTTCGGCGAAGCTCTTCCAAGCCGCTCTGTGATGTCGGCTCAGCGAAACGCAACTCTGGTCGATCGCGCTCCGGCGTGAAGGCTGCGAGCCCCAGAAAATTAACTGTTCGTAGGTCAAATAATGTTCGCTCCGTACAAGCAAAAAGGTTGCGGCTTATCGCCTGTCGCTTGATCGGATTCAAATTTTGAAAAAACAGCTGAGGGGAATCAATATACAGATTTGCGACATGGCTCAGGGCACGGTTCGGCGGAGGTTGTGCGGAGAATATGACGAAATCGCCAGCCTGTTCGGCACAATACGGCTTGAGCAAGCGCGCATCGGACAAAAAACCACTATCCAGCAGGGCGGTCAACGAGGAGTGACGCTCGAGATCATAACGAACATGCAGAATAGTGCTCAAATGGCCGCTGCCGTCGGGCACCGTCACCGCCCGGATCGTTGTGCCGTGGCGGTTGGTCCGGGCAATCAGATCGGCCAAGTCCGGACGTGAGATTTCGCCGGCGACAAGCAGCCAGTGGCCGGGCTCCGGCGCAGCACTTTTTTCATTGTTGAAATCACTGATCACCAGATAATCCATGGCGGCACGGCCGAGGCTCTTAACAGACTCAGCGTTCAAATCCGGTGCCGGAAAATTTCGATCGAAGGCTGTGCCGTCAACACCGAGCTGCTCGATTAGCGCGGTCTCCACGGACTGTGCCTTGCTGGAATTGGGGCTCGGCCAAAATAGGCGCCAGCCGTGAACATCGACGTCAACCCTAGGTTCCAAATCGGCCAGGCTGGCGGCGTCGATGTCGATGCCGGCGCAGGCCCGCAGGGCTGCAGTCGGATGCAGTTCGGCGGTTCCATTCCAATCAATGCTCACGACTGATCAGCTCCGCGCCAGCCTGAAACCAATGTTTCGCAAGTTCGTCTCGCGCTGTGCGCAAGTCGCGCCAATTCGTCGAAAAGTCGACGGCAACAGACCGCCCGGAGGTTGGACTATGGAGGGTGACAGAGCGACGGTCACCTCGGCGGGCGGGCACTGCTAAATCGACGCGCCGTATATTTGGCGCATTCCATCGCACCAGGTCACGGATCCGCGTACTTAGATCGGCTTCGCCGGCTTCCGCCGGCGTAGGCATGTCCGTCGCTTCATCCGTCACTTCATCCGTCACTTCAATCCCGTTCAGCGGACAGATGACGAGAAGGTAACAATCGTCATAGACATCAAGAGATGCCTCCGCATTGAGCGCACTGGTGGCCGTATCGACATGCCCGAGCATGGTTTGGGCGGCGTCTTCGTCAAAGGATTGCAGCCAGTCTTCCCGGCGGCTAGTTGCCGCTGTCTCGAACTCGGCGTCATCCGATACGTTCACGCTTCGGCGCATTTGGCCCAATGGCTGTGACGGATGCGCGAAGGCCTCCAACAGTCGCAACCGGCGTTGAGGCGCTGGCAACGTCGAGAAATCTTCTTCTTCGTCTCGGTGCAGGACGACCGCCGCTGAATAGCTGATCTGCGCGTCCGAGGTCGCCACCCAGGCGCCGCCAATCTCGACAAAATGCGCCCGGAAAAGCGCGCAGGCAGCGGCGTCAAAAGCCACCCACCAAGACGCTTGTATCGCCGAAAGCGCGGCGTCGTCGACGGCTTCGAACGCGACGGCGGCAAACATAATTTTGCGTTGCCTACGCGTATGCGGCGGACGGTCGACAATGTTCAAGCCTTCATGCAGCAATCTATCTAAGAACAGGATTTCCGGTTGTGCAAACTCACTCGGCAAGACTGAACCGATTTCGTCGATTGATCGTGTTTTACGTAAGCCGACCACACCGTCCTGCTGCGGCCGCAAACCGCCGCGTTGTACCGATATCGGTGTCGGCTGTTGGCTTCGCGCACCGGCTAAGGCGTCAGCGAGATCAATCGCACCGGCGTCAAGATACAATCTTCCGGAGATGCCGTCGATTTGCGGCAATTCGAGCGCTGTAGTTGCCGCACTATGCTCGGCGGCGAAGCCGAATAATTGGCGCCAATGCCGGGCATGCGCGGTGACGTTCGACATCAATTCGCTCGCTTTGGCGGCAAAGCGCAAATCATAATCTTGATAAGCACGCTTAAATCCGTCCGGTTCTTCGAAGCCGTTGCCGCCGAAAAAATAGGCCTCGCCGAGTTCCTGTTGGATGGTGTCGCTGATCGGCTCCAACAAGGCTTGACTTGCGAGCCAGGGCTTTTGGACGCAAAGGCGCCATAGTCGAAGCAGCCGGGCTTCTGCCTCTTCCCGGGCCCTGAGGCCGGTCGGCGGCCCATTGACGTCATCCACGACCAGCTTCCAGAAGGCGTCCCAAGGCGGGCTGCCTTGCGGTTCTCGCTTAGTCAATGACGTCGCCAAAGCGTAAGTCAAAGTCAATCCGGCCGCACGACCGCTGGAATGTGCCGCGCGCAGCAACGCCCAACCAAGGCATGCGGCTTCGGTGCTAACGTTCTTCGCTTGAGACACGACCAATGGCGTCCATGACTTTGGCCCGACAACCCGAATTTTCACGCCGCGGTCTCTCGTTTCAAAAGGCCATAGACGCTTTCGAAATGAGACACATGGTCGGCTTCCAGCCGCTCTGTGTCATCAAGGAAATAGGTCCACACAATCTCAAGATCTGAAAGATTCAGACGCGGATCACCCAACGAGCCCTCCCGTACCGCACGAAGCAAACGTTGTATGACTAGCGTTTCCGCGATCTTGACGATTCGACGGTTTGAAAAGCTGCCCAGCGGGACCTTTTTGGCGTAGTTTACGATATAGGTCAGGGCCTTGAGATCGGTGTTGTCAGGATCTTGATTCCATAACCGTGGCCGTGCCGGTTCAAGCACTTGCGTGTTCATTTCTTCAACGGCTTCGAACAAACCGTCCAACGCGCCATCCGCCGGCACGTCGGGTGGATGCTGCCATGCCTTGTCCATCAACCCGTTCAGTTCGGCCGGTTCCGGATCTACATCATTGACCGGACAACGGATCACCAATCGGTCGTAAACGGCCCGCAGACCGGTGTCCGTTGGGATTTGGTTGGTTGCCGCGAACAGGGTTTGCAGGCGCGCGCGTTTGATTTCTCCGCGGTCATGGAACAGCCGTTCATTCATCAGTGCCAGCAATGCATTCAGAATGGCGTTGGATGCATTGAATATTTCATCCAAGAAGACGACGCGGCAATTATGTATCATGTTGTCGTCATAGCGCTCCATGCGCTCGACACCGGCCTTCAGGCTTTCAAGTTTGAAGCCTCCGAACAGTTCCGTCGGTTCGGTGAAGGGAGAAAGCAAATACTCAAAGTAGTCGCCACGGCGGACAATCTCGCCGGACGACCCTTTCGCCTCAACGCTCTGCAGGACGCCCGTCAGCGTGCATAACCTTCGCACCATCTGCGACTTAGCGACGCCGGGAGGGCCGACAAAGAGGACTGAGCTGCGGGTTGCGACCGCCAAAATCATTGCGCGAATGGCGTCATGTGTCTTGTAGAACCCAGTCGATAAATGTTTTTCCAGTTCAATAAGCTTGGTGAGAGCCTTTATCGTGCGTTCGTCGTCGTAGATCTCGCGCATTTTCGTGGCATCGAACATAACTTTCAGTACTCCTCACGAAGACGCCGTCGGCGCTGGTCTGTCGAGATATCGGGATAGCCAACGCGGGATGTCCGCAATGTCCGGTGCCGAATTTGGCGGCTCTTGCCAAACCTGTCGGTAGCGCGCCATGCCGAGCAACGGTATTCGCTTTAGAAGCTCGTCATCATCGCGGATGCCATCTTGTCGGGCGATGGCGGCCGCGACTTCCGCGAGCAACAATTGGTCTGCAAACGTTGGGGGCGCGGACTTAGCCGCCAGATGCACCGCGATGTCCTTTATCCGCAAAGCCATCAACGCGCCGAGACCGGCATCGTAAATGGCGGCCTCGCTTAAAGCCTCCAAGGCAATCAGCGTCCAGATCGCCGCGCCGGTTCCGAGAACCGGGCCCGGCAATTTGCCGTCGGAAATAAAGCTGCGCCGAAGATAATCTTGGAAGGCAGATTGCCACCGCCAAACATTGTCGCGGTTTACCGATGCCAGTGTCGCGGCCGTCTGCCAAAGTTGTTCGGGATACCAGGCCGGCGCGGTCGATACTCTCGTGCGTCGTATTCTGATTCCCTTGGCTGGCAAAGACGCCACTGCCACGTCGAAGAAGCCGGTCGCCGGCAATTTGTCATGGAGTTGTGGAACGCCATACGCGGCGGCCAGCTGACGTCGCGGACCGCTTTGTCGGGCCGGAGACTTCGCTAAAAGATGGGTCTGCAAGAGCCTCCGACAAGGCGCGATGGCGGTGGCGAAATCGGTGCGCTCGGGTGTCCCCGACAGCCGACTCACGGCAACATTCGTGAGTATTGTCACGGCGGACACGGCATCGTTGCCGTCCTTGCCGCCCAAAGGAAAACGTGAGAGATCTGCTGCGGGAACGGACGGAACCGGCGCGAGGTTCGTCTTCATGATGCGTAACTTCCCTGTCTGCCTGTTTTCGGCCGTCGCTCGAAAGGCTTTGGCCTATAGTGTGATTTCCATAGAGATGCTGTGTTAGTTGACGCCATCCCCGTCATTTTTGCCATGTTCCCGCCGTCGATCTGTGAGCAGCCCGACGCCCTCTTGGAGCGCGGCGCTGTCCATTTTTTTGCGGTGCTCGCGCTCTGTCATAAGTTGCTGGCGCCGATATGCGACCTCAGCCTTAAGGTCCTCACGCTTCTTCGTAGTCGCCTCGTCTTCGTCGGCGCGAGGCGGCGGCATCTCGTCAAACGCCGTTTCGGCTTTGTCCAGCAGAGCCATGAGCCGTTTTTCGCGTTCGCTGCCCTCGGCCCCGGGTTTCGACTTGTCGAAAATCTCAGCCAACGGGTCTTCGACATTGGCTAGGTCTTCAGGATCGAAATTATCTTTTTCCAAAACGGCATCGCGCCGTCTTGACAAGAGCTGTGCCTTTTTCGCTTCCGCTTCCAACGCCCAAACGTTGCGTTGATTTGCCATCTGTTCTTTGTGATAGGCTTGGTCCAGCTCGCCGCTTGCTTTCAGCGCCAACAGATTCCGTTTCTTGGTCAGGATCTCGTTCAAAATTCCCTCGTACGCGGTAAGTTCCCGCGACAGCTCGAATGTTTCGACCGATAATCCGAATTCCGTCTTAACGGCTTCGTTGGCAGCGCTCTGCACAGTTGCGTCAAATCCCTCTTGCTCTTCATTCGTAAAATAGCGAACCGCGCTGAACGGCAGGGTATCGAGGCGCTTGTGTAGGCTGTCGGAGATCGAATAGGCGACCATTTCGGCAAGTTCTATTGTGGAATTTTCACCGGTCGCTTGGTTGAAGGCACCGCATTTGTCTGCTTCATGTCGGGCGATCTCGAGTTCCAGGCGTTTTTGGGCGACGATTTCGCTCGGTACGCCGCGGGCACTCTCGTCCGTTTCGTCGGTCGATCCAGAGGTCAACTGTTCTAGTTGTTCTTCCAAAACCCGACATCTTGCGCGTGCGTTTTGGCGGCGGCGCTCCAGGTTTCGGCGCGCGATATCCCAATTGTAGCCCCTAAAGCGTCCCCAACCTTGATTGTCGACCGCGGATACCTTGACGGACACGGAACAGAATACGTCGCCCATCTCCATGTCGCTGACATCGTCATCTTGATGGAGTGGCCGAAATGTGAACGGAACCACGATTTTCGGATGCGCCTTCAGTTCGTTGAAGCGATCGACAACATCTGTGGCATGCTGTCGAACTTCGACGTCGACACTCTCCGCGTGGTAGTTTTTCTTCAATAGGTCCTGAATCTGATCGGAAAGCGCTGGCTCGAAATAGTCGATCGAAGATGCACTCTGATCGCCTTCTTCTCCCGGCGCGAGCTCGTAAAATTGTAGATAAAAATTCTCAGGACTGCGGCCGCGGGCGAACCGGTCGGCGACCTTTTGGATCTGCAATTCCAAATAATCGATGATTTGGTGATGTTGGTCCAAGACGTCCTTGATCTTCTCAAGGTCCGGTGTGCAAACATTGACCACGATTGAGAATTTGATTCTATCTCCGTCGACATTGGTGTCGTATTCCTTTTCAGGGAGCGTGATCTCGACGCCCTCACGAAGCTTGATCGCGGGAATGTTCGGCCGTGTGATGATGGTACCGGCTTCAAGGCCGATAACCTTTGCTTCTTGCTCCAGAATGCCGCGGATGGCATCTTCTGTCTTTGGCCAACCAATGAGCAAATCCGTATAGGTTTGATCGAACAGCGCGGTCGCGACGGCTTTGTCCAACTGCTGGCGCAGCCATTCGGAATGCTGCGGCCGATTTCCGGCTTCGTACTTGGCAGCATCGGTCAGGCTCACTTGTGCGGTGCAGCTAATAGCCACTGGTGTATTACTGCTGTATCTAGTCGGCAGATACTCCGACGATTGCCGGACTTCATGGATGCCGACATCATAAGGTGGTCTTTCGGATTCTATAATGAAATCACTAATTTCTCGTCCGAGTTTTGCGATCGGTTCAGCGACCAGTTGCCGAAGTTCGGTGCGCCAACTCGTGTTATCAGTAGAAAAGTAGTACTCATGCAGTCGCACATTCTGACGCAAGTAATCTCGGATCTTGCGCGTTACCATGTCTTTGAGATCGTCTTTGGTCAGCGGCCGCTCGATCCGCACCACGCCGTGTTCGTCATGGCGCGCCTGCGCGGTAATGCCGAAGGTCGGCGCGATCGGCTTTTCACTGTCAAGGGTCATGGCCTCAATGCGCACGCCCGATAGTGCGAGTTCGTCTCCGGTTGGATCGACCAATTCAAGACGAATTCGGCCGGTGAGGCCAAATTTCGAATCAATCCAAGCGGCGCAATCCTGCTCGACCTGGTCCCGTTTGGCCGCAAAGCTGTCTAACAGATTGCGGTCTCGTTCAAAGCACTCTCGAACTTCCTCGCTGAGTTGCTCAACAAAAACGGCATCGGGTATTCCCCTGGCGCCGATCGCTTTGAGAAACCGGGCAATCGCCTTTTCTTCGTTAGCCAGCTTAAGCCTGCATTCCACGTGGACTTCAAACTCGCGACGGGACGCGAAGTCCCTGTCTTCGACGATAATCGTGTCGAGCGTCACCATCTTTCCGGTGGTGACGATGAAGTTGACCCATTTTCGGTCAAACGGCATCGTCAAAATGTTTGGTGCCTGAAAACGCACGTTGTGTTTATTCAAGGAATAATAGACAGCCCGCTCTCCTGCGGCGAGGACGTCAGGCCGTGATGAGCTGCGAATGAGATCTTTTAGAGCTTCCCCTGCCATTCCGTCGCCCTTTCTTGTTCACTTTTATCTATCGTTGGATTTCGGCAATGACGGCCCTTTTAAAGGACCTCATCGCACGGCGTTTGAAGCGATAGGCATCGCGCAATTCACGCCGCTCACTCCGTGTCAGATCCGAATCGATCATCACGCAATCGATGAACATTTCCTGGAGCGCGCGTACCCATTCTTCGGCATCGCGCAAGACCCCGATATTGTCTCGTCCCAGAGCGCGGCCGAAGGCCTCAACAAAACTTTGCGCGCGCGTCGTCCGTTCACTGTGTGACACGACGGACGCGTCGGCATTCCCCGGATCGTCCGTGTCAATGCCCCTGGCGGCTAACCACCACTCGAACGCCATAATATAGGGCGTCAGTTTCAGGAACGCCTGCACCCGGCGACGCATGATTTCGAGCTCCATGAGCTCGGCGTGCGCCGTGGCCGCCAGCAATGCATGTGATAGTAATCCAAAAATGTGATCAGGATTTTCAATCTCGATCTTCCTACCGCGCGCCAACTCTTGCAGTTCTTGGTCTGATATGTCTTGCTTAGTCTGCAGTTCGAGGAGTTGCTCGGACATTTCCTGTCCGACTTGGCTCGTCAGATCATCGATTTCGTGTTTTTCAATCAACGTGCTTGGTGGCCGCGCGACCCAGCCGAACAGCCGGGATATCACGCGGCTTTGATAACCAATGTCCGTGCCTTGGCTCTTCTCACCGACATGTCCGAGGACCGCCGAGGACGTCAGGACTTTAGCGATTTGCCGCAATTCTTCGGTCTCACCGAATAGGTATCGGTTCAAAAACGCGCTTGCTGTTTCAGCGGCGCCATAGTCTTTGGGATGCAGTTCACTGGTCGCGGTCAGCAAAATCCGGGTGATTATGTCAGGGGCGGCCTGCCGGGCGCGGCTACGGCTCGCACCGGTGCTCAGCCATTCAATCAACTGCGACATATAGACCCGCGCCGCTCGGTCGCTATGGGTAACCGCTTGAGCAATGACCCGACAAGCCGCCTCGACTGCCGCCTCGTCGCCGCGCTCGATTACCTGGCGCAGCCAATAGGGCGCGTCGAAGCGCACACTATGCTCCGACACAAACTGGATCAGTATCAGCGAGTCTTGGAAGCGGCGCCCGCGCAGCAAGGTTTCAAAAAAACTAGCGACGGCCTCGTTGCGACGATCATCAACCAGAAGGCCGCCTATGACTTTGGCGCACAACCGAAATTGATTCCTGCCGGTCGGCCGCCGTGCCGACTTCCTTGCGGCGCCATCCGGCGATTGTACGCGCGTCAGCGTGACGTTGGGGTCGGATTCGTCGCTTTTGCCCAGGCGGTACGCCAGCCGCAACAACAGGCATGCCGCCTCTGAATGCGAACCGCCTTCCATGATGCGCGCCACCAAGATGTCGATCAGTCGGTCACGCAAGACGGGATCGCCGGAGATATTTGCGGCGATTATGTCGTCAACTCTTCGGAAGCCGTATCCGGCGGCTTCCTGTTGAAAGTAGGCCCGGACGACACGCGCCCGTTGCCGCGAGTCGAAGTGAACGCGTTTTTCACCTAAGCTGCCGCTCGGATGAACGCTGAGTCTCAAATCCAGTTTCAATCGAATTTGATCGACGCGCCGGTCGAACTCCTCGGTCAAATCAATGGCTTCATCCGGATTGGACACGCCGACCGAAATCCCACTCTTGTCAGTTTCAGCTCCTCGGGTGCCCAAGGATCCGGTCAGTTTGCTGATGTCCTCTACGCTCAACTTGTCCGACGTCGAATGGAAGATGAGCGTTTCGTTGGCCGGATTTGCGGTCGCCTCTTGATTGATGCCCTTTGACTTGGGTTGCGCCGTTTTGCCTTTTAACAGGTGGTGAACCATTCGGTGAAACTGGTCGTATGGCAAATAGTCGAAATTTGCCGCGACAAAGAGGACTGTGGTCTCCGGTTCCTGATTGGCTCTAATCAGTTCCAACAAGTGCTCGTGGGGCACACGGTCGCCTTTAAATCGGTTGCGCAAATCCGCTGCCCACGCATCCGGGTCCGACCACTTTTCCGGATTGGCCTCGCCGGCTATTTCACGGATTGTGTCGCACAATTCTCGGTCCGAAAGGCGCAACGTCGCCACGTGTTGCAGCGACTGCCATTCCCGGCGCAACGTTTCCAATATCTCTTGCAGACCGTGATCTTCCAACTCCCGTATCGCATGCGGCCGCTCCGCCCGCATCTGCTGATAAACGCCGCGAAGTTGGACCTCCAGGAAGTCGAACGAAATAAGTGTCGGACGCTTGACATCTTCCAGGCGATTGATCCTGTCGACCCATTCGACGGCGACGAAAACAATAATGGCCAAATGGCGTTCCGCCAGGCGCCGCTCCAAATCGGAAATCGGATCGATCCGGCCGGCCAGGAGCCGCTCAAACTCGCGATCCGGCGCATCGAACAAATTGATGAAGACGACACTCCGGTCGGCGCTTTCATTCGATGCGCCGCGGATGACGTTGCTCATTCGGGCCAGGTCATCGAATGTATCGACAAACGCCCGTTCCGCGCCGCGGTCCAAATCATTCTCGGTTCCATCCGGTATGAATCGGCGGAAACTCACCGTCGGCCATGGTGGTTGGCTTTTAAGAAGCGTTGCGGCAACCCCATTGCAGACGTCGGCAGACCCTGAAGCGACCAAAATCAAGCTGTGCCGCGAGAGCTGTTGCCATATATCTTCGATGGTCTGATGTCGCGGCGAAAAGTGACCCGCGGCTTCCGGTGCATGGTAGGCTTCCGTGGGGTCCGGTCGATCTGTGCCGGCCTTCCATTGGACATTCAAATCGTCGTCGGTTTCGGGGGCGGCATTTCCACTGTCGCCTCGAGCGTCGGCAACGGCTGTCTGTTTGCGCTGGTCGTTGCCTCCGTCCACGGTCTCGGCGTTTGGTTGCTCATCAATTGCCGCCGGCGCCTTAGGCCCGCCACTAGGGACAGTTTCTTGAATTTCATTTGTCTTGTCTTCAATCATAACTTATGCCGTTTGATCGGAATTTTTGCCCATCTCAAAGTCAATCGCTGCCGAACCGCATAATCATGCGGAAACACAAACCAGAAAATTGCCTTTGTTCATCAATGGATTGTCGTGTGGCCAGGCCTCGGTTGCTGTCTTTCGTTACGCGACTGCCGGAAGCGCCGAGCGGAACGCGTCCGTCCGCGGCGATTGTCCGGCGGCGATAGAAGGTGTCGGCGACGACTTCGCGCTGTCTCGGTGGTGTCGCCGCAAGCCCCCAAGCATTCGGATAAGGCGGACAAGAACCGGGCCGATTGGCATCGATCCGTCCGATTGCCGTGGCCAAAAGGGCATATTCCCATTCGACTTCGCTCGGCAGACTCAAATTGTGGTACCGAGCATAGTCCTGTGCTTCGAGCCAACTGCGAACATCGGGCAAAGACATGGCGTTAGTCGAAATGGCGTAATCGTGCTCTAGGCAGACGGTCTTGCCTTCGATTTCGACCGAACCACGAGGGATGACGGCGAACTCTTGTAGTAGGTCGTTTGTGGAATATGAAAAAACGCAATCGTGGCCCAACCGATCCGCGGCCGCTTGCTGTCGGTCTTCGACGCTTGGCTCTGGCGTGGGGCCACTCCGTTGCAATCGCTGCTCCAGATCCGAAAACGAAATTGCTTTGACCCGGTGTACATGTTGTTGGACAAAGGCGACCACCGCATCGCTGGCGACGAAAACCGCACGGGCACGGCCTTTGCCGCCTTTCTGTATGATTCCAAGGCAAATCCCGAGTTCGCCGGCTTTGCCGATTGGGCTTAACATGCCGCCGCTCATGCCGGAATCTAAGCCACCGGAGCTTTCGATGAGTTTTGCCGTGCGGTCATCGTTTCCGCCATAATCCACAAAAATGTCGTGGATGCCGACACCGAAATTCGGCTGACCCGCTTTACTGCTGGTGGGAAACCCTTGGGCCCTCAAATCAAGTCCCTTGAAGGCCGTATTATGCTCGTCGGTATGACCACAGCAGAACCGTGCCGGCCGGCCCAGCCCATGTCCTTGCGCACGCAACAAAGCCAAGTCCAAACTCTCATCGTAATCAATGACGTTACATTGCAACGATGCATTACGCGTCGGGTCGCATGCCAGGACCACGTATTCGCGGATATCTTTAACAACATGAAAACAAGTCACAAGGTGGCGGCTGTCAACGACCACGGCGGAACCGATCGACGCGCGATTCAGACTATCGATGCGTAAGACAACACTCATTCAAAATCCAGAAATCCGGCTTTATCCGAAGAAACATTCATGTTACGATTTTCGTACAAATTTCTTTGACGTCTATTTTCGTTGTTAAGAATTGCCCGAAAATTGTGATCAAGTTCGGTTTCAATGTCGGTAATGTCTTCGTCCTGTCGACGGCCGGCCAAGGCTTGGGCGGCAGCGTGCAAAAGAAACTCCGCTGCGCCGTCACGAACATCATCATAGAGGCGGATAGGCGCGCTAGAGGTCTTGAGCGCGTCGGGAAAGCCGAAGTTTAATGTGTTCGTGCGCGCCATTCGCAGCAATGTCTGCGCCTTTTCACCGGCGACTAACTTGTCGCGACAGGACGTAAAGTCGGCGCACAAGCCTATGGCCAGGCAATAGTTGTCGTTCAGGTTGCGCCGAGATCGCCCATCATTTGGATCCGGAAACAGCACGCCGGCAACCGGCCTATTCGTTCCGGTTTCCCAATAATCAGTAGTTCTGCCATCGATCTCGCGTGCGACGTCATGAAAATCTGCAGACGGTCCAAGACTTATGGGGGCGCGCGCCTTTTTGTTGCCGAGACGGACCCGCGCTACATAGGTCGCCATCTGCGAAATCGGTCGTTCACCAATGACAAAATCGGTGCCTGTCGCAATCGGTTCGAACGCTCCGTCGTCGGCCGCTCGTGGGCAAATTTCAAGCCGGAAAAATCGATAGGGCGTCCTGGTCCCAGCGATATCGACGTTGACGTTTCGCGGCAGGAAGCCGATCTGCACGGGAATTTCCGCGCCATATACTAAAGTATCGCCGTCGACGATCACTTCTGTGGCATGGGCGTTCCGCATTAGCGTGACGGCGCCAACGTCATGCGCAACGTCGCCATCCGTCCAGACTTCCGGCAGGTACGCTGTGAGATCGACGATCGCCATGAAAACTGGTCCTGTGCACCCTAATTTCTAACCAAGTGTACACCGTAACTTAGGCTTGTCTACCGAATCTCACAACCAAATCGGATCAATGTATGGTCAATTTCCCGCTGCGAAGAGCAATGTTCGCGGTGAAATTATCGATTACCAAAACAATTCGAAAAAAGTTCGCGGGGGAGTCCGCAAGGCCGTTATGCGTCGTGATGTTTCGATGCAGGCATGCGGACCTATTTCCGCCGAGGAAGTGAAACAATGTTTAGTGGCCTAAATAGAAAATTACACGCCACAAGACCCTGGCTGAAACGTACTGCTGCTGGCGCAAGAATCTTGATCCGCAAGGCCTTGGGTGGAGAACTTGGATGCGAGTTTGCAATGTCAGACTGGCAAGATCGAGCATTTTCGTCGGCAAACCAAGTCGTTTGCGATCCCAGCATTCAGACGGTATTTCTCCCTATTTCACCGTCGGCGGACGTGGCCTTGGTATCCGCGATCTTGACGGGTCTGGTCACCACGGCGATTTTTGCCATGTGGACGGCGCGGCCTGTCGTTCGTTGGCCGTGGCTTGCTTTCGAAGCCGCGCCAATTTTGCTTCCGGCCATGACATGTGCATTTTGGATATGCGCCGCCAAGATTGGCGCGACCCCATGTTGCGGGCGTCGCGGCGGATTGTAACAGTGACCGTTCTCACCAAATTCTCAGATTCCGTGGGGCTTAATCGCAGACGGCAGGTATGACGATGCCCCGGCTTTAGCCGATCATTCGGCTAACTCCTAGAAACCATTTGGAGGCAAGGTCGGGCACGGTCAGACGCGGTTGCTAAGATTCTGAAGCAGGACTTGCGTCGACCACGGGAAACCGGCAGAACAAGGCGGAGCTAACGCGATCAAATGGGGACTCCAGATCAAATGGGGACTCCATCAGTCATTGGATAGACTGCCCTAGTCAAACGGCCGGCCTCGCCAAATGAAAATTACGCGGCACTACGTCAAAGCAGATGACCTGACCCTGCACTACCGGCGCGCTGGAGCGGGTCCACCGGTGGTGTTGTTGCATGAATCGCCGCGTTCGTCCGTGGCTTTGCTGCCGTTGATGGAACGGTTGGCCGACAAATTTACGGTGATTGGTTTCGATACGCCCGGGTTCGGTGCCTCCGACCCATTGCCGATGATCCGCCCCACGGCGGCGGATTATGCTGACCTGTTCGCAACCGCGATCGCCAATCTGGGTATCGAACGCGCACCGCTATATGGGACGCATACGGGGGCGGTGATTGCCTTGGAGCTGGCCCGAAACCACCCCGACATGGTTTCGATTGCCATACTGGACGGCTATCCCGTATTTGACCGCGACGAACGCGAGAATATCCTAAGGCAATACCTGCCGCGCTTCGCGCCGGCGTGGCACGGCGGTCATGTCGCCGAGCTCTGGGCGCGTGTCCGCGATCAATATAGCTTCTTTCCGTGGTACCTGGCGGGGCAGTCCGGACGATTGCCGGGTGATCCGCCGCCGCTTGCGCATCATCAGAGCGTCGTGCTCGATTATTTGCGGTCGGGCAACAACTACGTTGCCGGGTATGCATCGGCGTTCCGCTTCGACGGCTACGACGCCGTCCAAGGCGTTCGGTGCCCGGTCGCTTATCTCGCCCGTGAAGACGATCTCTTGTTCCCTCACTTGGACCGGTTGCCGGCGCTGCCCGACGGTAGTTTCGTCAAGCGCTTGAGCAAAGACCGAGATCAATGGGGTGCGACCATAGCCGACATCATGCAAGGCCACCCCGGGCAAGCGGCCGTGGCCGATCACGCGAAACCGAGCCGGCCAAGCGAGGCCGGTGTCATCGAGCGCCAATTTCTCAATTTCTCTCGGGGCAGCGTGCGCGTCTTCAGCACCGGCGGCGGCGGCGCGCGCCCGGTGCTTTTGCTGCACCGTGTGCCAGGCCACGGCGCCGGTTATTCCGGCCTGATGCGTCACATCGGTAAAACCCGGCCTGTCTTGGCGATCGACTTACCCGGCGCCGGAGAATCGACGGGATGGGACGACTTTCCGACCCGCCTCGACGATCAGGCCGACAGGCTGGCTGAGATCGTCACCGCCCTGGGTTTGGAAGAGATCGATTTGCTCGGTGATTTTACCGGCGGGCCGCTGGCGGCTGCGTTGTCCACACAAGCCAAATTGCGGGTCCAATCGGTCGTGGCCATCGAGGCGCCACCGAACGATCCTGCCGTCCTTGGCGCGTGGCGCGATGCTTACGTACCCGATCTGGCGCCGCAATGGGACGGCCGACACCTCTCGGCCGCATGGTGGTGGGCCAGAGATGGGTTGCTCTATCATCCCTGGTTCGCGCGCCGACGCGCGCATGCCCGCCAGCTCGAAATCGATCCCAATGTCGACCGCGTTCACGACACTTTTGTCGCCGCCTTGCTCGGTGCCGGCGTCAACAATGCCCTCAGTCTCGCGGCTTTCGAGCGGCCGATTTCGTTGGTCGCGCCGCACCGTTCGGTTCGCCACGTCGGGCTCTCGGATGCGCCCGTTGCGGACCCGCGCGCGGACCGTACAGTTCCGCCGGATGAACGCAGTTTGGCGGCCGCCATCCTAGGACTGTTGGACGAGGCCTAAGTTTTCGCCCGCGCGCAGCGTACGTATGGCCGAGAACCGCTCTAGATCAACGGCCAAGCTACCGACACCTTTGAGATATCAAGTATCAAATAGGAAAACGGACTTCAAAATGACAAGCTCGACAGTCACTTTCCGGAATGCACTGATGCCAATGCGTTCAATTTGGATACTTGTAATATGGCGCTGAAATTGGACGCCTTTCCAGGTACAAGCACTCTCCGCATTCACTTTGCCCACAGCGCTTACCGCTTAGCGGATAGGTTTGCCGCGCGCTCGACCGGTATCGCTCATTTTCAAACCTGGACCCCTGAAGAAACACGCCAGCATATCGGCAAGGGGGATGTTCTCGTCACATCCGGCTTTTGGCAGAACAGCCTACTTGAAGAGGCAAGGGCCCTTCGATTTATCCAGGTTTGCGCGGTCGGCTATGACCAGTTCAACCAGGAGGCTATTGCCGCGCGCGGTGTCCGGCTTGCAAACGCCGCGGGCGTCAATGCAAATGCCGTCAGCGATCATGCTTTTGCCCTGATCCTCGCTCTGACCCGGCAATTGCACCACGGTCGCGACAATCAAAAGCGCCGTCATTGGAGACCGATGATTTCGGATATCTCCAGTCGGGAGGATGAACTGCCCGGGAAGGTCCTGCTCATCTATGGCACTGGGCAAATTGGTGGACGGATCGCGAAGCTTGCAAAGGCATTTGGGATGTCCGTTCTGGGCATCCGACGAAATGTATCTAATCTGGTGCCGGATATCGATGAATTGCACAGCCCCAGCGAATTCCTGTCACTACTTCCCCGGGCGGATATCGTGGTTCTGGTTTGCCCACTGACGCCTGAAACGCGGGGATTGATGAACGGGGAGGCGTTTTCCGCGATGCGCTCGTCAGCATATTTTATCAACGTCGCGCGCGGCCCCTGCGCCGATCACGACGCCCTCGTAACCGCGCTGAGAGACAAGCAAATTGCCGGTGCCGGGATCGACGTTACCGATCCGGAACCTTTGCAAGATGACTCGCCGTTGTGGGATCTGAGCAACGTCGTTCTCACGCCTCATACCGGCGGCGAAACGCGTCAATACGAGGACAATGTCATTGATATTTTAGTGGACAACCTCGGGCGCCTCCAGGCCGGCCAAGCCGAACTGCGCAATCAGATAATCTGAGCAAGAGACTGCGTCGGCGACGGATGACAGACGATCCGGATCAATCGGTACTCTCAAACAGGGATCCGCGTTTCGTATTAAAATCGGCCGAAGCAGCTTCACTCGCCAGGCAGACCAATTCCTACTCGCTTAGTTAACAATAGGCCCAAGACTCCGTGGTCAATTCAACCTATCTCCCATGGGACACTCACAGAAATCATTGGGTCAGGCACCGGGAGCGGGCAAGCTGGCGGGATCGATAACTTGGGTAACGAAGTAATCCATCTGTGGCCGATAGGCCTCCCAGAGGAAGCGGAGTTCGGCAAGCGGGGCGCGGTCGTACTCGATGCGGAGATCGACCAGCGGAAACGAATGCTGGTATACGACCAACAGGGCCGCCGATTTGACTTGCTTGAGCTCGCCGCCCGCCGCAAGACCGGCTTCGAGCGCCAAGAGCAATCGTTCCGCCAGATGGGCCTCGCTCTGGTCTTCGAAGGCGCCGATCATCTTCCGCGGGATGTCCTCGTTGCGGATAATATTGCCGATGGCGCAGCATCCCTCGCCTTGGGCGGCGGCATGGATCGAGGCAATGCGATCGCCGTGATGGAAGCCGGTGTTGCCATCGCGGTCAACGACGGCGAGCTGGCGCCAGCCGATGGTCGGGTTGCCGTCGACCAGTGCGGCGATCACGTCCGGCGCGGTCTTGCCGGCTTCTAGCAACGCAATACCCTGCGGGCCGAGGCGGTTATCTGTCCGATGTTGGGTCAGCACCGCGCCAACGCCGGCTTTGGCGTAGGCGCAGCGGGCGCCGACGTTGATGCTGGAGGTTGTCACCGCGGCACCGAACATGCCGGTTCGCCTGCAACTGCCGACCAGGGAAAATGTCATCCTATGTCCTCCGAAATGTCCGAATTTCACTAACTCTGGATCACCGCGTCGACGTCGATCTCGACCAAGAATTGCGGATTGGCCAAGCCATCGACGATGAGGCCGGTGCCGCATGGGTGCACCCCCTTGAGATGCCGGCCGACGGCCAGGTAGACCGCTTCGCGATGGCCGCGATGCAAAATGTAGATCGATATCTTGCAGATGTCTTCGCGCGTAGCGCCAGCTTCTTCCAGCAGTGTCAGGATGTTTTTCATCGCCTGGTCGGCCTGGGCGCCGGGATCGCCGGGCCCGACGAATTCGCCATCGAGGCTCGTGCCGGTTTGGCCGCGCAAATAGACCCGGTCGCCGGCGCGAACTGCCTTGCAAAACCGGCTGCCGAGGTTCTGGCCATCCTTGTAGGCATCGTCGGTGTGAAATCTCCGGAACCGTTGGTGCGGCGTGCCCTTCGACAAGGTAACCGCCATGTCGATCTCGAACACGATTTCAGGCCGCGCGAAGCCGCGCGTGATGAGGCCGGTAGAGCATGGGTGCGTGTCGCCCAGATGCTTGCCGATGACCCGGTAAACCGGCTCTCGGTAGGCGCGGTCTCCGATATAGATGCGGGTCTTACAGACATCGTCAAAGCTCGAACCTGCCTCTTCCAGCAGGCCGCAGGCATTTTTCATCGCCTGGTCGGCTTGGGCCGCCGCGTCTTCCGGCGAATAGCCGAGGCCGAACATTTTGGAGCCGTCCAACAAACATCCGGTCTGGCCCCTTAAGTAAATTTCATCGCCGGTGTTGATGACCATGCAGCTCTCGCGATTGATGCTGTTTTGGCCGAACCAATTGCCGGTGTTGAAGGTCCGAAACTTCTTGTGCCCACCGCCTTTCGGGATGACCGCTTCAAGGTCGATTTCGACCTTCATGTCGGGCATCGCCAGGCCTTTGACGACGAGGCCGGTGCCGACGGTAGGGTTGCCTTTCAGATGGCGTCCGACGGTGTTGTAGACACCTGTGCGATAAGCGGGATCGGTAAGGTAGGTTGTTACCTTGCAGACATGATCCAGGCTGGAGCCGGCCTCCGCCAACAGAACCTTGGCGTTTTCCATGGCTTGCTCGGCCTGCGCTGTCGCATCACTCGGATTGACCAGCCGCTGGTCGAGGTCGAGGCCGGTCTGGCCGCGCAGAAAGATCCGATTGCCGGCCTTGACGGTCATGCTCATGTCGTTATCAAGCGCGCCGCCGGGATAGACGTCACGCGTATTGAATTTGCGAAACCGCTCAAGTTTCATGATATCGATTTCCTGTCACGTCGGGTGGGTAATGCTAGCGCACAGTATTCATCGTGCACACCGAAAACCCAAGAACCGCAATCCTGCCCTGACTAAATGAGGAGTATGAGCCGACAATTTTATAATGTCCAAAATATTGGCTTTTTGCGCGCCGGTTCACACCCTCTAGCAGGCGCAGCACTCAGGGCATTGAAATAAATTTGCCGCAATCTTTGATATTGTAAATTTTTCCGGTTTGCTGCTTGGCAAGAGAAGCAAGGCCCAGCCGGTCATCGACAATATGGATTCGGTCTACGCGAAGGTTGCAGGTTCGATCGTCTAACGTACCGAATCCCTCGATCTTGACGGTATAATCGAAGAGGTTAAAGCCGCCGCCGGTGGCCAAACGCTGGTAGTGAGCATTTCGCAAGATAGCGTTGACGCGGACGCTATGAGAATGGTCGGAAATTCGTTCGAGTAATACGCGCTTGAGAATGCCTTTGCGCCGGTTTCCTTGACAATAGCTTTGACATGCATGCCGCAATTGTTCGTCATAGTCGGTTTCCGCAGCAAATAGCCCGGTGATGTCCTTGGCGTTGACCGATACGGCAAAGATTAGGGTGAAAAATATTAGCGACACGCCGCCCGCAAGCGCATTCACTGGCGCCTCCTACGTCACAGGGATCGGCAGACTATCATTGAATGCCATTTGCGATCCAGAAAACTCGTACATCGTCGCGAAGGGTAGCTGAGTTCAGTAGTCGGCGTCGTTTACCCATTGGCCCTCGGCGAGTAACGAGAGCCATGCGCCATATCCGTATGCGTCGACCGACAGTTGTTAGGGCGACACGTCAGAAGCCAATTGGCCAATGGATGATCTTGGATCCGTCGACGAAGCGGCTGTGGCGAAACGGTGTCGGGTCGACCACGGGTTTGTCCCCCATTATCAATTCGCTCATCAACTGTCCGGCGGCGGGTGCAATGCCAAATCCGTGGCCTGAATATCCTGTAGAAATGTAAAGGCCAGGGGTCGCGTCAACCCTTGAAATTATGGGAAGCCCATCGGGAGTCACATCTATCAGCCCGCCGATCCGTTCATTGACAACAAGATCATTGAACACCGGAAACAGCTTCTTGATGTTGCGGATCGATTGATCAAGGGCCGCATCGGAAGGCTCTGGCTGGAGCACGCGAAATTTTTCGAAAGGCGTGTGTTGGTCAAGCGACCATCGCGACGGCATGAACGTCTCGCGAATGGATCGTTTTCCGATACGAAATCGCATGGCGCGCCATTCGTGCCTTAGGCCGGGAAGAAAGTCCACGAAATAGCGAAAGCTGTCAGGGACGATGTCCACCGCGAGCGCCGATTTCATCGATACGTTGTAGCCGCCATCCAACCGCTTTCGATACGCAAACCCGTCGCCCATGCCGCAGCCCGGCGGTGCGCCGAAAATTGGATTTGTGCGCGCTACCTGTGAAACCACTTTGAGCTGGGGGATCTTGATGCCCTGGTTTCGGCCGAACAGGCTCGACCACGCGCCTCCGGCCAAGACCACATTGTTGCAGCGGATTCGGCCTTTCTCCGTTACCGCCTCGCTTATCCTGCCACCCTTGGTTTCAAAACCACGGACCGCGCAGCAAGTGATAATCTGTGCACCAAGACGCTCGGCGCCGTGTGCAATGGCCGCCGCGGCCAAGTGCGGCTCGGCTGATCCGTCGCTGGCGGTATGAATACCGCCGTGAAACTTTCGGGTTGCTCCAGGGGCAAGTTCGCCCGCTTCAACGCGGGTCAGAAGGCGGCTATCCAGGCCGTATTGGCTGACCGCCTTTAGCCAATTGTCATACTTCTCAAGATCCCGTTCATGGTCGCAAAAGTAAGTGATGCCGTTCTCGCGAAATCCGACATCGGCGCCGATTAACGAGGATAACTCGCTCCAAATCTCTTGAGCGCGAATCATCAGCGGGACTTCGCGTGGATCCCGTCCCATTTTTCGCACCCAACCCCAATTTCGGTTGGATTGCTCCTCGCCGATAATTCCTTTCTCACAAAGAACGACGGGAATTTTTCTCCGAGCGAGTGACAAAGCGGTACAAGCTCCGATGATGCCCCCGCCGATGACGACAACGTCTGTTTCTTTCGGCAAAACGCCAAATTGGCCGGTTGGTGGCATAGGCATCGTCACACTGTTCCAGCGTTGCTTAGCGATTCAGACGATATGGATACCATCTCTAACCTTGATCAGGCATCAGTGGACGGCGCCGCAAGGTTTCGCACCAAAATCGATCAGGCTTATCCAATTTGTGAGAAGAGCAACAACACCTGCGTTCCCGACCAACCCGCACAGGCGGATTGGTCGCATAGGTTTTCAGAAGCACAAAACCTCCTCGTCTGCAGTTGCCGGAGTTTTAAATATACTCATTAGTATACTGAAAGGCGATTTTGCGTCAAATTAATTCTGTACAGCCACCGGGCGCCTAAGCCGCGTCGATGGAGCCGCATCCGAAATGGGTGCCCGCGGGAGGTAGATCTTTTTTGCCGATATCGACGACGAAGGCGGACAAATGTTGGGTATGAGACATCGCCTCTAACCCATGTAGCGGGCCGCCCGGCGTTGGATGGCTTCAGAGCCCAGCACGATAATCGAGGCGATGAGCAAGATGACGGTGGATACCGCCGCGAGCGTCGGGTTGGCATGCAAAATCAGGTCGCTCCACATGGCCTTTGGCAGAGTGGTGACGGTGCCGGCGCTGGTGAAAAGCGCAATGGTCAGTTCGTCAAACGAGGTCACGAAGGCGAAAAGGAAGGCCGAGATGATGCCGACCTTGAGAAGCGGCAGGGTAATCCGCATCAAGGTCCGTAGCGGATTCGCGCCCAGCGTCGAGGCCGCCTGATCAAGTCGGATGTCATAGGTCTTCAATACCGCCATCACGGTCACCACGACATAGGGCAGGGACAGTACCGTATGGCCGATCACCAGGCCGGTGATCGAACCGATGAGGCCGATCTTGGCAAAAACATAAAACAGCGCGACGGCGGTCACCATTCTCGGCACGATGAGCGGCGACAGGAACAACGCCAGGATAGGCCGCTTGGCCGGGAACCGGTGGCGCGACAGCACGAAGGCGGCCGCGGTTCCAAGCACTGTCGTCGCGATCCCTGTCAGCGTGGCGATTAGAAAAGAAAGGCCGGTGGCATTCATCCACGTCGTTGAGCCCAGATAGGTTTCATACCAACGCAGAGACAGCCCCTGAGGCGGCAGTGAAATGAAGTTGCCGGCAGTCACCGATACTGGGATAACGACAAACGCCGGGCAAATCAGGAAGATGATCACCAGCCCGACGAATACGCGCAACGTCCAGCCCGAGATATCGCGCGGCTTGCGATCGGGCCGCACAGGCACCAGGCGTTCGTAGAGCTCGCCGAGGCGGTCGGTGATCCAACCGGGAATGGCGAGGCCGGCGCGGCCGATGCGGGAAAATGCGCGCGACAGCAGGGTGGGAGCGCGACCGGGGCTGGCGCTATCGGCCTCGCCGAGAGCCCCGGTGCTCCGATTCTGGATGGCAAATATCAGCAACGCTAACACCAATAGGATCAGCGACAACGCACCAGCAAGGCGCCAATTCAGCAGCTCCTGTATTTGGGTCAGAATAATCTGTGCGATCATCGTTTCCCTGGGGCTGCCGAGAAGCGCCGGGGTGATGAAAAAGCCTAGCGAGGTGATGAAAGTGAGCAACGCGCCGGCCGCTACGCCAGGCATAGAAAGCGGAAAATAAATCCGCCAGAAAGCCTGTCCGCCGCGCGCGCCCATGGTCGATGCCGCGCTCAAAAGATTGCGGTCGATATTTTGCATTGCGGCGGTCATCACCAGGATGGCCAATGGCATCAGCGCTTGCGTGGTGCCGATCATCACCCCGGTCATGTTGTAGATCAGCTTGATCTTGGAATCCGGACCGTCAAAAAACTCGATCAGCGACCGCGCCGGGCCATTGTATGAAAGAATGATCATCCAGCTGAAGGTGCGAACCAGAAAGCTGGTCCAAAACGGCACTAAGACCAGCAGCATCAGCCGCGCGCGGTTCTTAGGGCTGGCGTTGGCAAGAAGGTACGCCACCGGATAGCCGAAGACGACGGAAAAGAAAGTCACCATCAGCGCGATTTTGAAAGTAATGAAAAACACCCGGCCGTAGACCGGCGTCGTCGCAACTTTGGAATATTGCTCGAGGGTAAAGGCGCCATCGCGGGTGGTGAAGCTGATGAACAAGAGATCGCCAACGGGGTATACGAAGAAGACGAACAGGAAGAGGATTGCCGGCAGTATTGGCCATGAACGCCGCCAATCGATGCCTAGAATTTCCCACCTTGCCGTTCCGGGCGAGGCGAGCGCTGTATCACTCATCGGCGCTGTCCCCTGGCCTTAGGAGTACGACATCGTCTTCATTCCAGGTGACGGTCGCGGCACGTCCAACGGGGTTCTCACCTACATGTCGGGTCATCAGCAACTTGACCTGGACGACCGCGCCATCCTCCCGACGCAAAAACACGCTCATAACGCTCCCGGCGAAAAGCACGCTTTCCACCGTACCGGGCAGCGCGTTCCGGGTGTCTTGGCTCCGCTCGCCGAGGCGGAGGTTTTCGGGCCTGATCATCGCCACGACAGGGTCTCCGACCGCGAACCGTTGGTCGGCAGTCTTTTTTTCGATAACGCATTCGCCGGGACCCGCAATCACCGTCCGACCGCCGGCGACTTGGGTCACCCGGCCTTCGATCAAGTTGGAATCGCCGATGAAATTGGCGGCGAACACCGATTTTGGCGAGAAATAGAGATCGTGCGGTGTCGAGATCTGTTCGGCTCTGCCAAGGCGCATCAGGCAAATTCGATCGGAAAGCGCCAAGGCCTCCTCTTGATCATGTGTTACGTAAAGAACAGTGATGCCGTATTGCTGATGCAAACGCTTAATCTCTAACTGCATGGTGTCGCGCAAGCCTTTGTCAAGCGCACCCAGCGGTTCGTCCATGATGATGATGGATGGCTGATAGACCATGCAGCGGGCCAGTGCGATACGCTGCTGTTGCCCTCCGGAAAGCTGCCGTGGCAAGCGATCGCCCACTTCCGGCAACTCGACGATCTCCAGAACCCGGTTGACCTCGGTGCGTATTTGCGCCGCCGCCATGCGTCGCATGCGCAACGGGAAGGCGATGTTCTCAAAGACCGAAAGGTGGGGAAAAAGCGCGTAGTTCTGGAACACCATACCGATGTCGCGCTTGTGGGACGGCATGTATGTCGCAAGCTTGCCGTCGATCCACACATCACCGCCATCTGGAGGCACCAGCCCGGCGACGATGGTTAGCAGTGTCGTCTTGCCCGAGCCCGAGGGGCCGAGCAACGTCAGGAATTCGCCGTCAGCGACTTCGAGCGAGACGTCGTCGACGGCGACCACCGAATGAAAGCGTTTGCTGACTCCTCTGATGTCGAGCTTACTGCCGGGGTTTTGGGGTGACGGCCGGTCGTTTGTCGCCGGCATCTTCGCGTCGGGGCGACCGTCCGCCACCTCCAAGGTATCGAGATCATTCACAATTGATCTCGGTTAGCCCAGAATCCAAGTGTTGAAACGTTCGATCGTCGAGGCGCGGTTGGCGAGCCACCAATCGTCATTTGAAGCCAGCATGAGGCTGAGGTTGTCGGGATGGGTCGGCAGGAACTTCTGTCGATCCGCCGGCACACCGGCTATGGCATTCGGGTTTGTCGGCCCGTTGGTCAGCAATGTGGCTCGCGCGGTCTGGCGGTCAGCCCTGGCAAAATAGCTAACCAGTTTGCGTGCCGCATCCGCTTTTGGCGTCCCTTTCATGATGCCCCAACCGTCGACGGCGTAAACACCCTGGTTCCAATTGGCTTTTACTTGCGCGCCGCCGTCGATCATTTTTTGCAGCCGTGAACTCCACATCGGCTGTACTTCAATCTCGCCGCTCTGCAGCAGCTGGACCGATTGGGCGCCGCCCGTCCACCACACATGGATATGGGGCCTGATTTTGTCGAGGCTGGCAAAGGCGCGGTCGAGATCGAGGGGATAGACCTTTTCACGCGGAACACCATCAGCCATTAGCGCAATTTCCAAGGTCTCGATTGGGTGTTTGCGCAACGCGCGCCGGCCCGGGAACTTATCGACGTTCCAAAAATCAGCCCAAGTTCGGGGAGGATTGTCGCCGAACTTGTCGAGGCGATAACCCATTACCGAAGCATAGACCGAATGAGCCATCCAATTGGGGTGCTTCGCCGCAGGGATCAATTCCTTCATATGCGGATCGTTCCAGTCAAGCGAGTCGAGCAAATTTTCTTTGTCGAGCGTTAGCGCTTGCTGCTTGGTCAGGGCACAGACATCCCAGACGTAGGACTTGGATTCGACGATTGCTTTGACCTGGCTGACGGGCTCGTGTTCCCGAGCAACCGCGGTGAGGCCGATACCCGTTTCCTTACGAAACGGATCGTACAGCACCGTGTTGTTCGCCTTGGTGATGGCGCCGCCGGCATCGGCGAGAGTGAGGGTGGTGTTGGCGGAGGCCTGTCGCGCGCTAAGGACGCCGGTTGTCATCGCGGTCATCGCGACGCCAGCCGTCGCAACGAATTGCCGACGCGACAGATTTCCGTTCTCAGAAGACATACCTTGTTCTTCCTATTGTTATACGATAATAATTATCATTATGCGAATGTTAGATTAGACGAATTCGAAGCCCTGTCAAGCCGGACGTCGACGGCGTGCGCTGAAAGCGGAAAGGGATCGGCCGGTTGCCGTGCCACAGCGTCAATGCTTCACCAGGAGGGCTCGGAAGGGACCCGGATTTTATGACCAATGAACGAAGACGGCGCACCGCCGCGGACGCGATGACGGTTGTAATCAGTGAAATAGCACGCGCCGATCCTCTGCATTCAGCCGGTGTCGACGCCCTTCGCCAAAATTTTGGCGCGCGGCTCAAGGTCCTCGACGTGCCGCCTCGATCCAGCGGCCCACAGATCCGCCAGGCCTACGCACGTGCCGATATTTTGGTGACCCGCCGTTTAGCAAAGGATGCGCCGCCGATCCCCAATGCGGGCCTGTTACAGGTTCCCGCATCAGGCTTCGATCTGATCGAGTTTGCCCGGCTGCCGCCCGGCTGTCGGGTCTGCAATCTCACCGAACACGGCGTCGGCGTGGGCGAGTTCGCGCTTGCCGCAATGTTGGAATGGACAATCGGCCTCGGCACAAAGGCTCATGATTTCAAGGCCGGGTCCTGGTCTCACGGTTCGGCCGTCAACGCCCCGCCGCACGGCGAGCTATACGGCCGCACGGCGGCGATATTCGGCTTCGGCCATATAGGAGCGGCTGTCGCCACCCGTTCCCGTGCCTTTGGAATGCGGATCGAGGCATTGACCCGCGACCCTTCGCGCTGTGGTTCCCTGGTTGATCGTGCCTATGGCCCGGACGGGCTCGCCGAGTTTATTGACCGGGCGGATTTTTTAATCCTTGCCTGCCCGCTGACGGAAGCCACGCGGGGACTTGTCGATGGGCCATTTCTCGGCCGGATGAAAAACACGTCAGTGTTGATCAATCTTGCGCGGGCGGAGGTCATTCACGAGGATGCCCTGTTCGAGGCCCTTCAGTCGCGAACGATCGGTGGTGCAATCCTGGACGTTTGGTGGTCTTACCCTAGTGCGGAGGACCCAAACCCGCGGCCCGCCGCTAGGCCATTCCACGAACTCGACACGGTGATGATGACGTCCCATATTGCCAGTTGGACTCAGGGGCTCGTCGTCCGGCGATGGGATGCAATTGCCCGCAATATCGAGAGTTATCTATCGGGTGTTTCTCTGGAAAATTGTGTATTCTGTGCGCCAACAGCCAATCCAACCCGATAGCAACGTTAGATCCGAGCCAGAGATGCCGCCAGCGAACAAAGAAAAGACTGTAAAGAAGACCGATGGTGTCAAATCGTCTAGTCAACGGGAAGATGGACGATCAACGTTGTTTGTCGGCTCGGTGGAGAAGACGTTCAACGTTTTGGCGGCTTTTGACACCGGCACGCGCAGTCTCTCGCTGACCCAGATCGCCGAAACCAGCGGTCTAAATTTGAGCGCCGCCCAGCGCTTTGTCTATACGCTGCAGAGCCTCGGATTCTTGCGCAAGGACCTACAGACCCGGCAATACAGCCTGAGCCCTAAACTGCTCAATGTGGGGACCAGTTTCTTGCGCAGCGAAGATCTTGCCGGGCGCGCCGTTCCCTACATTCGACAGGCGAGCGACCAGTCAGGCGAAACGATTAGCCTGCTTGAGCTAGACGGCGCCGATGTCATTCACGTCATTCGTTATGGCGCCGCGCGGTTGGTGAATATGCGTATTTTGCTGGGCACCCGGATGCCGGCGCTTCTCGGCGCCGGTGGCCGCGTCATTCTCGCATCTCTGCCGACCGCCGAGGCCGAAGCAGTGATCGAACAAGCCTTTGATGTCGCCAGCCGGCACGAAACTCTGGATCGAACCGCTGTTGAAGAGAGTTTGAACGCCGCCCGCCGGGACGGATTTTTGGTGGTAAACAACGCCGCGATCGCCTCGGACTTGACCGTTGCGGCGCCGGTCATCGGCGCCAGACGCCATGCTATTGCTTCGGTCGAATTCACCGTACCGCCGGACCGCTGGTCAGATACCAGCTTCCGCGACGGATTGATCCGGTTGGTTATCGAAACCGCGCAAGCACTTTCGACCTCGCCTTGATTCAAACGGATTTTGTGTCGTTTCGAGAACTGCCCTAGTCACCGCCATATTCCGTCAACCGCATCGAAAGCCCCAACGCGCAAATCCGGCTTGTCGGCAATCAACGAGGACTTTTTGATTTTGTATCCCGGCGTGCGCGGGAAATCGTCGATGAATTCGATATACCGGGGCAGCTTGAACCGAGCGAGATTCTTGGCACAATGCGCGAGCACGGCGTCGGGGTGGACGTCATCGGAGCTCTTGCCCTCTTCGAGCCTGAGATAGGCCTTTACTTCTTCGCCGCGTTTTTCATCGGACACCGGCAGCACGGCCGCCTCGATAACGCCCGGTACACCGCGCAGGACCTCTTCTACTTCTGTCGCCGAGATGTTTTCGCTGCTGCGCCGAACCATATCCTTGCGCCGGCCGAGATAGTAAAACCACCCCGCTTCGTCCTGACGGCCGATATCGCCTGTTTTGAACCACCCGCCGGCGGCGAAGGCCGCCTCGGTCTCATTGGGGCGATTGTAGTAACCCTGAAAAAGATGAATGCCTCGCACATAGATCTCGCCGACTATGCCGGCGCCGACGGCTTGGCCGGTCTCATCGGCGATCATGACCTCGCGGCCGGCGGTGGGCACACCGACCGTGCCGCTACCTGTCATATGATCGGCCTCGACCGGCACATAGAGCGCCGAGCCCAATTCGGTCATTCCATATCCCTGGCGGATTGGGCAGCCAAACCGTGCCTCATTCTTCTGATAGGTCTCTTTGCGATGGCTATAAGCATAGACGGTCTTGAGTGAATCGCCGGCGCTTGCCCCGCCATCCAATTGCCGGGCCACGACCTCGGGCAGGCTGCAGAACTCTATGTCGTAGTCTTTCAGCCAGCCGAGAAATCGGCTCGCGCTTTGCCGGGCGGCAACGTAGGCGGTACCGCCGCTGGCAAGGGTGAGCAGGAACATCGCTTGGCCATCGATATAGTGCATTGGCTGGGCTACAAGATTACGCCGAATAGTGTGTGAGAGTTGGGTCTTCCACACCTGGCCGCGCAGCATCCAATAGCCATGAGGGATGATCGCACCCTTCGGCAGCCCGGTGGTGCCTGATGTGTATTGAATATTGGAAGGGTCGGTATGGGTCGGCGCGCGGTCCGGCGAAAAGTGTTCGTCGCCAGCCTCGATCATGTCATCCCAGCCGTGATGGCGGTTCGATGGGCCGGCGGCGACCACCACGTCGAATGCGGCGGCCTTGTCCGACGCGTTGAACGTCGGCAACAGGCCGGCATCGATGATCAACAAGCGAACATCACTATCGTCGACGACAAACGACAATTCGCGGGCGGTGTAGGCGGGGTTGATTGGCACCGCGACGCCGCCGAGTTTTGCGATTGCCAGCCACGCGACCGGATAGTGGGCGCCGGAATTGAGCATGATGCCAACATGGGTGCCGAAAGTCACGCCGATCCGCGCCAACGAGCTTGCTAGGCGGGTGGCCCTGCTTGCCAGATCGCGGTAGGTCAAGGTGACATCGTCATCGAAGAACACCGCCAGCGGCTGGTCGCCATAACGCGCCGCGGCTTCATTGACCAATGCGTCTAGATTGGCCGGCAAGACGGCGCGCTCCACCTCGCGCATGGCATGTTCCGACGGATAAGCTAACGATTCCGTAGGACGTATCATCATGGTACCATTTCGCTGCTGCAACGATCTACGACTTCGATCACCACAGCCACCGCCCGCTATCCTCGAAGTCCCAGACTTCCGTCTCGATCGGGCCGTAATCGGGCGCGAAACTACGCGAGACCTTTAGGCGGCCATTGAGAATACGCGCGCCCATACGCTGGAACTCGAACAGCTCGTCGCGGATCTTGTCTGGGATCTCCCAATCAAAAGGCTTATAGCTGTTCAAGACAATACGCGAGCGGGTCGGTGAAACCCTTTCGACCGAATAGTCCTGTCGGCAAGCCCGTAATATCCCGGCGAATATGTCGGCCACGGCGTGAACATCGGTGCCTTCAATGCGCTGATCGTCCTTAAGCTCATGAATGTACTGAATTGCCAGGCAGCGCATGGTCTGGCCGATTATGTAGCAGGTCGAATCCAGTCCGAACTTGGACAGCAGCACGGTGATGATCCGGTTCACGTAGCCGCCGCCGAACTTCGGCCGCGCTTTATACACGCGTTCCGCGGGCCAAACTTCGGGATCGAGCTTCGGCGCATTGTCGGGGTCGAATTCCGGAGTCCGGATCTCGATCTTGAACAACAGCGTTTCTTCCGAGGCCAGCGGCCGGTCATGTTCGATCCAATAGCCTTCGTCATAGGGGTCTCCCTCCATTATCGTTTTGGTGCGCACATATTGCAGCCGGTCGCAGCCCATCATTTCGCCATTGCGTGGGTGCCAGGCGCGGCTCATGGTGCGCCGGGTATGGGCCGGCATGGCCAACAGTGCAATTCCGGAATAGGTCCACATCGGCGCGAGGTAGCGAATCCAGCACTTCTTCGGCGATTCCTCGATATACTCCATATTGAGGCCGCCGATTTGATTAGTCAGATAGTGGTATTTGCAGGCCTTTACCGCGGGCGGCTCGTCATCGCTGATGCCAAGTTTTTTCAGCCCGTCGATATAGTGGACGTTCTGATGCGATCTAAGGGTTTGGAACCAGGTATCCAGAAACGCCGGTTCGCCCTTTTCGCGATAGGTGATCGCCGTGAGGCCGGAGAGGGTACGCCCCCAAAATTTCTCAGCAAGCAGGCAATCAGCCCATAATTGTTCCAGATCGGTCTGCACGAAACCTCCAAATTCTATGAAATTATTATCGAAATTCAATAAGAATTGTCGAATTACGATCACCCTACAGAGAGCGTGTTAGCCTGTCAACGGCCCGGCGCCGCGCCGGCGGGTGGCACAAATGAACGGTTGAAATGGGTATAGGCCGCCTGCCCGGACTGTCGGTGGGGCCGACGCGAATGAGGCATGGGCTATTGGCTGGGCGATGCATGTTGTGCCTATGAAAATCCGGCATTCGAATGTCCTGCCGGTGGTCTTTTCTGCAATAATGATTGTTGGCGTGTTTTCCCCGGAAAGCGGAGAGGACAAGATGGACCTTAAATTGGCGGGGACGTGCGGCTTGGTGATGGCCGGGACCCGGGGATTAGGATTTGCGGCCGCAAAGGCCCTGGCGGGCGAGGGCGTCCGTTTGGTTTTGGTCGGCCGAGACGCAAGCATAGGCCAGGCCGCGGCGGCCGAAATTGGCGGTCATGCCTCGTTCATCCGAGGCGATCTGTCGGACGCCGATTTTCGCGCTGGATTGCCGTCCCTGGCGGAACAGGCACTCAATGGCCCCATTGGCATTCTGATCACCAATGCGGGAGGGCCGCCGACCGGCGCGTTTCACGAACAGCCCTTGGACGCTTGGAGGCGGGCCTATGAACTCAACGTGTTTGGCCACATCGATATTGCCCAACGCCTGGTGCCGGGGATGACCGAGCGGGGCTTCGGACGGGTTGTCAATATTACATCCTTTGTCGCGAAAGAGCCTTATCCAAACATGTCCCTATCCAACAGCGTTCGCGCGGCCCTACACGGCGCCATGGCTTCCCTCTCAAAGGAAGTTGCCGGCCGCGGTGTCACCGTCAACAACGTGATGCCTGGAATTATGGACACCGGCGCGCTTGAGCGGGTGATCGATGCACGTGCCGCTATGCATGGTTCTGACGCCACGACGGTGCGCGCCGCGATGGCGGCCGAAATCCCGATGGGCCGGCTTGGAACCGCAAATGATTTTGGCCCTGTCTGTGCGTTTCTCTGTTCGCCTTTAGCCGACTACATTACAGGACAGAGTATCGCCGTCGATGGCGGCCTAATCCACGGTATGTCGTGATCGGATGCAAAACGCACCGCATGACGGGCTTTGGGCACTTTCAGATTTGCTTCTTCTTAACTGCCCTATGGTGCCATGGACGGCGGTCCGACTCAGTGTGATAGGGCTTACGTGAACGACATGGCATTACATCGACGATGGGCGGTGGTCGGTGGCGGCATGATGGGTATGGTGACAGCCCTCAGGCTCGCCGAGGCTAGGCGCGACGTCACCCTTGTCGAAGCCGCTCCCGATCTCGGCGGTCTCGCTGCGCCGTGCACGCTGGGCGATATAGCCTGGGATCGTTTCTACCACGTGATTTTATCCTCCGACCGTCACTTGCTTGGATTGTTGGCCAGCCTCGGACTGGAAGATGCGGTACGGTTCGGACATACAGGTACCGGTCTGCATATTGGTGGGCGCCTGCGGGATGTCTCCACGCCTTTAAGGTTATTGATGTGTCGCCAAATCCCTTTGGCGGCCAAATTCGGCCTTGCCCGCGCCGTTCTTGCTTCTATGGCAGACGTGAGTGTTGACGCGCTGGACGGTGAAACAGCGGTTGATTGGCTGACGCGACATTCCGGCAAGTCCGCGGTCAATCACATCTGGCGTCCTTTGCTGCGATCGAAGTTGGGTGATCGTTCAGACCAGGCGTCGGCGCTTTTCATCTGGGCGACGCTCCGGCGCTTATACGGTGACGGGGCAGGACGGGCTGGGTCCGGCAAGTTCGGCTATGTCGACGGTGGCTATCGCCGCATTATCGGTGTGCTGGAAGCTCGGCTACTGGCACTCGGCGTGACGATCATGCGCGACTGGCCGGTAATGTCTCTTCGTCGCGAAGGCGATCAGCACATTATGGAGAGCACGGCAGGCCGCACGATCATCGCCGACCGCGTTGTCCTGACGCTACCCGGCCCGCAGATCGCGCGACTGGGCCAGCAGATGACGGAAGCGGAAAAACAGAGCCATTCCGCCGCACCGTATCTTGGTGTCATTTGCCTTTCCTTGCTGTTGGACCGACCGATCACGGATTACTATGTTTCCAACCTGATCGATGATCGCGCGCCCTTTACCGGCATCATCGAAATGTCCAACCTGGTCGACCCTGAGACATTCGGCGGCCGCCGGCTTGTCTATTTGCCACTCTACCTTCCGGCGGATGATCCGCGCTTCGCCGAGAGCGATGATCAAATCGCCGATCGCTTCCAGTCCTATCTGCGCCGCCTGGCGCCGGCATTCGCCGCCGCCAATATTCTTGCCCAACGGGTCAATCGGGCGCCCAACGTGCTCGCCTTTCCCGCCGTCGGTCGTGCCGCCAGCGTCGGCAAAGTGCGAACGACGGTTCCGGGAGTATTTGTGGTCAACAGCGCGCAAATTCTCGACGGTTCATTGGATGTAAACGAAACCATACGGCACGCGGAATCAAACATCGCCCAGTTGTTGCGCGCGTCACCGATCGACGACCGAGTCACGCCGAACATCGCGTACTGGGCAAACGTTTCGCCGTGGGATGACCGCCTTGCTGAACTTGAGGTCGGGTATCTTTTTGATTTGCTCGCTAAAGCCGATTTGCTTCCTGGACCGAAAAGCCAGGTGCTCGATATCGGGTGCGGCCCGGGCATCACGGCTAGGCGATTGAAAGGAAAAGTACGGCGCTATGTTGGGCTTGATGTCTCGGTCACGGCGTTGGCATTGGCCCGCCGTCGTGTCGGCGACGCTTCGGGCTTTGTCTTTTTGCCGACAGACCCGAATGCGCCCGAAAACGTCGATGCCGCCGGCACCGAGCCGTTTGATTTGATCATCTGCAACAGCGTCATCCAGTATCTGCCAGGGCTGACGTCGGTTCGGTTGCTGTTTCAAGCGCTGGGCGCGCTCATGGCGCCAGGTGCCTCCGCCGTTATCGGCGATGTTCCGGTCCGGCCCGGCATGGTGCGGGAGGGCGTGTTGCTATTTGGACAAGCGGCCCGTGCCGGGTTTCCATTGCAAGCTGCATGGTCGTTGGCAGGCCGTGCCAAAGGTCGTTATGGCAGGCGACAGCGGGCGACTCCCGCGATTTATGACGTGGCCGGCCTTGTCGAGGCCGCAGAGGCGGCCGGCCTCGATGCTGCCATTCGCCCTATGCCGGCAAGGCCGGCCGGCACCCGAATCGCGTTGTTTTGCAGTAAGTCTAGAGCCGCCGGCGGTGCTCGGGCAGTGGCTGAAATGGTCAAGTCGGGCTGACCGATCCACCTCATGGTCACCGATCAAGATCAAGGTCTCTGACGAGGAGGGTGCTATTTCTCGGTCGACCGTTCCGTGCTGCCGATGTTCCGGACGTGATCTTGTACGTCGATCCAGCCACCGATACGCAGCGATTCATACGCAGCATCGATAACCTCGACCGATGCGACGGCATCATTGTTGTCGATCAACAACGTCTCGTTGCCGGTCATTGCCGCGCAAAAGTTACCAATTTGAGCGGCGAAAGCCGCTTGTTTGTCATAACCGTTTCCGAATGTTACCCATTCGGCATCTTCATGCCGTTTGTAGCGTGATCGCGACCAGCCGATGCACAATGTCCCGCGTGTGCCGTACACCGCAACGAAACTGTCCTCCGGGTTGTGGTAGCTCCATGAAAGCTCGACGCGCGCGTCGACGCCGCAAGCGGTGCGAATATTCAAGGTCGCGGTGTCTTCCACGGCCAGGTTTTGTACGTGTCGGCCTGTCATCGCGTTGACTTCGGCGACCGGGCCGATGAGATAGCGAACGATATCGACGGCATGCGTGCCGTTATCGATCAATACGCCGCCGCCGCTGACCGCCGGGTCGGCGTTCCACCGATTGCTCATATCAACGCGGCCGGTGAAGACGTTCTCCAGAATAATGATATCGCCCAGTATGCCGGACGAAATGATAGCTTTGCCGCGAACGACGTCATCAACGTAGCGAAACTTTGAAGCCATGGTGAATAGGGCGTTCTTGGCCTCGGCCGTGTCGCGCAGGGTATGAGCTTCCGGCACCGTCAAGCATAACGGCTTCTCGCAAAGGGTCGCGACGCCGGCCTCGATCGCCGCATTGGCAATTGCGAAATGGTCGACCGGCGGCACGCAGATAACGATCCCATCCGGCCGTGCGTCGTCGATCAGTGCCGCCGCATCGGGATAGGCCGTGCATGCCGCGCTTTCCGCCGCGGCGGCGGCAACGGCGGTGCGGTTGTCGGCAACGCCGACCAGGTCTATGGCGGAATTTGCGGCGATCACGGACAAATAGGTTTGGCCGATGGCACCAGCACCGACCAGACCGAACCGCAGCACGTCGCCCATCTCAGGCCGCCATCGTCAATTCGCGGCAGGCGTTCTTGATGGAACGGGCGATGTACCGGACATGATCGGCCGTGTAGCGTTCGTTCCAGGGCACGACCAGGATCCGTTCCAGTGCCTGGTAGGTCCCGGAAAAGCGTTCACGGTCGTAATCCAAAGCCTGTTGGCGTGCCAAGGTGAAAGGCCATCGGCTGCCGCCAAAGGTCTTCTGATCTCGGAAGACCGCACATTCAAAGGCCGGTTTCTGAATATATCGCGGCGCCGAGAATATGTTCTGCTTCCGCAGTTCACCTGCTAAAGCGACCGGGCCGCCGGAAATTACTTCCGGATCGACGGTCATGCAGTAGCGCCAGTAGGCGTGACGGTCGCCGGACGGTACGATCGGCAACCCGAGGCCCGGTGTGTCGGCGAGAAGCCCGGACAGCAGGTCAGCGTTGCGACGGCGAACCGACAGGTTGTGTGGGAGTTTCTCGATTTGCGCCAAGGCTACGGCACCTTGAAGTTCCGATAACCGGTAATTTGGCGCCAGGAAATAGTGGTCCGGCTTCGGATCGCCGTATCCCCAGGCCTTGTTGATAAACAGCTTGATGCGCCGGTAGAGCTCTGGGTCGTTGATTGTAAGGACGCCGCCTTCCCCGGTGGTTATGTGTTTTCCCTGTTGCAAGCTAAAACAGCCGACGGCTCCGGTCGTGCCGACGCGAACACCGCCCGCTTCGGCAAGAAAGCTCTGCGCGCAATCCTCGATGACCGGGACTCCCTTTGCGTCGGCAAGGCCGCGTATAGCCGCCATATCGGCCGGACAACCGAACAGGTGGGTGACAATGATGGCGCGGGTCCGCGGACTCAAAACGTCCGCTATCGTGTCGGCGGTAACGTTGAAGCTGTTTGGGCAAATATCGGCGAAGACCGGAATGGCGCCTTGATAGAGGATCGGCGTCAATGCCCCCATGTCCGTGACGGCGGTGGTGACGACCTCTTCGCCCGGTTCGGGGTCGATGGCGGCAACCGCACAGTGGACGGCGGCACTGCCGGAAGCACATGCCAAAGCGTGGCGCGCACCATAAAGCTCCGAGAACCGCTCCTCGAAGCGCTGAACGAACTGGCCTTTGGTGGAGGTCAGAGCGCCGGACTCGAGCACCTGGCGCAGCAAGTTGGCCTCTTCTTCGTCAAATGACCGGCCGCTTGCATCTTGGTCGCTGGGGAGATCCATGACCAAGTCTTGCTGCTTCATATCAATCTGCATTTGGATGGACCCCGTCGCCGGATACGAGACGTGGCTGGACCCGGCCAAAGTATTTGGCAAAAGCAAGAGTTGTCATTAGTCCGAGGTGCCCCGCAATTGTCCTTGGCAGCCGCAATTTTGAAGCGCCATGCCGCCGCGAGCGAAGCACGGCCGGATACTCGATTATTCGATATCCGGCATGGTCGAGCCGCGCGAGAACTTCGGCAATGCCAATAAATCCACGGTGTTCGGTGTGCACCGCGGTCAGCGCGCTTCGGCGATAGACACGGAAACAGCTGGTATAGGTCGCCAGTTTCTGATGGAACACGAAACGATAGAGGATAGATGCGCCACGCGACAGAAGCAGGCGGAAAGCCGAGACATCTTCGGTTCGACCGTCCCGGTGGTAGGGCGAAGCCGTTACGACGCTTACGCCATCACTCAACAGCGGAATCATTTCCCCGAACATCATCGGGTCATAAGAGCAGTCGCTATCCATTGTACAAATAATGTCTACATCAAGTCGCGCAGCGCCACTGGAAATAGCCGCATTGATCCCGCTATTTTTATCGTGCCGTACCAAATAACAGTGCTGCTTTGCGCCGAACAGCGATTGCAGCACGGTCCAGGTATCGTCGGTACTCCCGTCGTCGACGAAAACGAACGAAAAGTCATAGTCGGACCCAAAACGCTCCGTAAGGCAATCGATACGATCGGCAAGCATTGGCAGGCCGTCTTGTTCGTTGAAACAGGGAACGACAATAGCGACGGATTGTGTTGGCAGCTGTTTCATCGGACGTCTATCCGGCGGCAGACCGTGGCCAGCCGGTTGCCTTGCGCAAGAAATTCCGCGACGTCAGGGCGACACCGAGCGGATCGATCAGCAGAAACCAGAGAAATAGGCGGTAGCCTTTGGAAGGAACGCGACATCATTCAACAACTCTACATGAGTAATAATCCGCCAATATTGCCATCATAAATAGCAGTTTTCCAATCAGCGGACAACGTATTCATTTGACCGCATGAAAATCGATTGCGCAAGGGCAGTCGGCCGCGCGTCGCTTCGGCACAAATTTTCGGCCGAATGCGCTAGCCGTTTAGGTCGGGCATGGTCAGCAAATCGAATTTACGTTTGGCGGCGGCCGCCAGATTCCGGGGCATCATGTAATATTGACGACCGTCTTCACGGCTCTGCTGTTTCGGCGCGGGAAAAGCGCCCGGTCCCGCCAAGCCGAATTCGACAAGCAATTCTGCTGCTCTCTCGTTTAGTCTTCGGTCGAAATCGGCGAACGGTTCTGCCGCCATCGGCACGACCGTTTCCTGACCCAGGATCGGCCCCGTGTCGACACCGTTGTCTACGACATGAACCGTAATGCCCAGTGCTACGTCCTCAAGAATTGACCAGCGAATTACATCGACGCCGCGCATGCGCGGCAGCAGGCCGGGATGGGCATTAATGATCCATATGCCATCCAAGTCCAGGATTGGTTGGCGGACGATTCCGCTTTGGGCGAGGAGCACTCTGTCTACTTTTTCTTCAGCCATCGCTCTGGCCATGGCCGGGGCGTTGATATCGCTGGCTTCGACGACGCGGTCGGCGAAGCGTTCGTAGGGAAACCTTGGGGTGCGATGGAATCCGGTCGCACGTTTGAATAAGGGCCACCAGAAATTCGCGTTGTAGCGGACGGCATCGGTCCAGCCGATCCGCCTTGCCAGGCGACGTGCCATGGCGATCCGCGCCCGCATCGGCGTGTTCTCGACCAATACCAGACTTGGACGAACGCCGCGCCGTGCAAGCTCTCTCAGCACATACTCGCCAGTCCATGTCCAACGACGCGTCAAGACGGCCAACCGGTAGGGGCTGTTTTCAGTCATGGCGGTCGCGGCTGTTCCGATCCGCGTATTTATTCGGCCCAGCGTCGGTGAATGTATGAACCGGAAGCTCCGGCCGCGCCGCCGCGACCGTATCGGCAAACTGCCCGATTGGTGACACGGCAAATGCGCCGGCCAATTGCCCGACACACCAATCCACGAACGCCACCTTCTCATGCGCGGCGAGACCCATACCGGGGAAGAAGTCGAAGCCTTGTACGTCATCGCCACCTAGAAAATCGAGGGGATGCAGAAGCAGCGATGGCGCCACGCCCCGGCGCCGGCACAACGCGAGGGCCATCCGAAAATAGCGTCGTGCGGCAGCAATCGAGAACGAAGCAAGATAAATCAGATAACTGACATGAAACGGTGTGCGAAATATCGGCATTGTCGTTACCGGCAGTTCCAATAGGGTTCGTTCGTTCAGCTTCCATCGATAGGGCCGGAGCGGCCGGAACCCGTCGCTTACGCGCCCGAACAGTGCGGATCGCTGCGCGCGTTCTTCGCTTGGCAACTTTGTCGTCATGAAATAATAAGCTCGGGCCAGCGGGCCTATGAAGGTCGGCAGCGTCGACGCGTCATAATCATATTGACAATGCGCGGCGGCTTCCAACATGGCGCTCGACAACCCATATCCGGGCGCCCGATAACCTCTGGGCTGCAATCCGGTCGCGTCGACGATCGCTTGGTGGGCGCGAAGCAGCTCGTCTGTCAATTCCGTTTCGCTTCGAAACACCATCCACGGTTCATGATGGAAGGAATGGTTGCCGACTTCGTGGCCGGAAGCGGCTATGGATTTCAGCGCCGGCCGGTTCTTGGCCAGGACCGCGTCCTGTCCCACGATGAACCAGGTTATGCGTAGGCCGTGCCTATCCAACAGGTCGAGAACCCGAGGCACCACGATGTCGAAGTAAGACGGAAAGTCTTCCCAACCGGCAGAGCCGCGGGTCTTGAGGTAAGACCACGCATTGTCGAGGTCTATGGACAAAGTCGATACGTCGTCGAACTGCATGGCCTCATCTGTTTGACGCTGCATAGGATGTCAGCAGACCACCTTACTAGCGCTAACGCCATGCTCATAGCCTGTGCGATCTCTGGCAAGCGAAGCTTAATCCGGCGAACCGACCTTGGCTTTATCGATTTCGAAAATCGTGAAATAGGACCCTGTGTGCAGGATTGTCAGGAACGCTGGCACTTTCATATCCTGTTGCCCAAAATGAACTACCGTGACGTAATCGTATTTTTGCGGCCACATTTTGAGATAACGCAACGTTGACCGCCGGTCTCGGACCGCTTTCCACGCTACAATTGGTCTGGATCTGCCGAAATTCGACCAGTAGTGCTCGGTCTGCCATACGGGTTGGCGCTCCCTATCGGTGAAGACCGATGGGGTGAAGGCCGACCGATCGATGATTGTGTAGTCGGCGATATGCAAAAACGGATAAAAGGAATCGAGATCGGTGCGCCAAAGGCCGCGGCGACTGTCACCGGATGGCGCAAGAAACAACGCCGATCCTTCCGCGATTTTCGCGGACGCTTGGCGAAACTCGGTTATTCTGGCGTCTTGCAGTTGCCATCGGTCCGTCGTAATGCCGACACGGGTGACAAGCAATATCGATGCAAGTGCGAAAATGATCACACCGGCACGTCGCCCCGCGTTGTCGCTCCATCGTGTACCGGCAAATAGGCAGACCGCCAGAATAGGCGGCAGCCGAATGTGCTTCAATCCGGGGCCATCCACCCCCGTGGGCATCGCGAGGGACACGACAAAGAGCAAACCGATCGTCCACAGGAATGCCGGTTCGGCTGTCAAGCGCCGGGTCGCGATCGCATAAACAAAAACTGAGGCGGCGAAGAACAACACCAAATAGTCGATGGGCCCCCATTCAAACATGACCGTCGATCGGGCCGCCGACAGGCGTCCCTTTAGGCCGCCCCAATCGACCGCTGCCGTTGGCACGATGTCCGCGACGGACGGGCTGAAAAAGATGAAAATCACCGCCGGCACAACGAACTGAGCCAGGACAAGAACCCATCGCGCCGACAATGGCCTCAGGCACAAAAACTTGCCGCGCCGAAAGGATTGGCCCGCTTCATAGCCGACCACTGCTATCGCATAAGCTCCAAAGGCGATGAAATGGCAGAAGAACAAGGTCGACGCGGATAGGCAGGACAGCAAAAGCAGCCACAGCCGCGGTAGTTTTTGGCCGTAGATCCAGGCGGCAAGAGCAAAAAACACCAATCCGCCGCCAAATGAGAAATTCAGCAGGCCGAACGATAGGCTCTCGTTGTACGCAAAGTAGCCGGCGATCAGCGGCCACAAGCTGACCCGGCCGAACAGGGCGTGGTGCAGAACCAGCGGGCCGGTGATCCACATGACAACGATGGCGGAGACATAAACTCTGCCGGCATCAATCAGTGGAATGATCTTCGATAGTGGCGGAACCACGATGTCCATCGCCAGGTTCGGCAGAAGGCCCCAATGAATTTCGTAGATGTTCTGTAGCGCCGGAGATTGTGCCAAATTGGCGAGAATATGCATGCGCGCCAAATGGGCCGGATAGTCTATCAATGGCAGGTGGACGACTGACCAAATCGGAACCAATGCGGCAATGCACGACAAGACGCACGTTATTGCAACGGCGGTCGCTGGGCGCAATCGTGCCAAATCGCCCAACATCAATTAGGCGGAATTTTGACGTTTTGATCCGACAGGTGTATCGAATTGCCGGTTCGGTCATCGATGTCGGCGGCCGCCGCCCTACCGCCCAAATACGCCATTTGCACCGCCGGATCGCCTGCTAGATTATCGGCGGTGTCATGTCCAACGATCCGGGCGTTTTCCATGAGATAGCCACGGTCGGCTACGGCTAGGCTCTGTTTGGCATTTTGTTCGACCAGCAATATGCCCAGACCAGCCGCGCGGACTTCTGTCAGGCACTGAAACAACTCACGGCAAAGCAGCGGTGACAGCCCGAGCGAGGGTTCGTCCATCATGATGATTTTTGGATTAGACATGATGGCGCGGCCAATCGCGACCATCTGCTGCTCGCCACCGCTCATGGTCTGCGCGGTTTGCGACTGGCGCTCCGCCAATTTGGGAAACAGGCCGAGCACGCGGGATAGGTTGTTGTCCTGCTGTTTGCGGGCCCGTTCCGAATAAGCGCCCAACAACAGGTTTTCCCGCACCGTCAAGTTGCCGAAGATACCGCGCCCTTCGGGAACCAGGGCTATGCCGAGTTCGAGGACGCGGTGGCTCGGCAAACCCAGAACGTCCTTGCCGTCCATTGTCGCCGAACCGGTATGGCTGCCCTCGCCGATGCCGCCGATGGTATTCAGCAAGGTGCTTTTGCCCGCACCATTGGCCCCGAGAATAACGACGACTTCGCCAGGCGCGACTTCAAGAGCGATATCGACCAACGCCTGGTGCTGGCCGTAGCTGACACAAAGACCCTTGACGTCAAGCATCGTCGTCACCGAGGTAGGCTCGTATCACTTCGTCGTCCGCCAAAACCTCCGCCGGCGTGCCTTCTGCGATCTTCTTGCCGCTATTCATGACGATACAGACGTCGCATAGGCTGCGGATTGCATCCATAACATGCTCGACCAGGATCACCGTGCGGCCTTCGGCCCGCAGATCCTTTATCAGTTGGATGCCGGTTTCGAGTTCCGTCAGGTTCAATCCAGCGAGCCATTCGTCGAGTAACAGAATTTCCGGTTCGCCGGCCAACACGCGCGCCAGCTCCAACCGCTTCTGGTCGATGTAGGTTAAACTGGCGATCGGTTCGTTGGCGGCATCGTCGAGCCCGACCCTATCCAGCATTTGCCGGGCGTAATCCTCCGCCGCCCGTCCCCAACGGCGTCGGTGACCGAAAACGGCGCCGGCCATGACATTTTCGATCACTGACAGACCTGGCAGGAGGCGCACGAGCTGGAACGTACGGGCGACTCCGCGGCGGTTGATTGCCTGCGCCGACAAGCCGGAAATTTTGCTGCCGCGCAAGTCAATGCTGCCATCCGTCAGAGGCAAAGCGCCGGAGATCAGGTTCATCATTGTCGTCTTACCTGAGCCGTTCGGCCCGATCAGGCCCATGACCTGGTGTTCGTCGACATCAAAATCCATGCGATCGACGGCTACCAGGCCGCCGAAACGCCGGGACACGCCACGGACGGATAGCACGGTGTTTGCCTTCGCCATGTCAATTCCCTCTCGGCCGGACGGCCCGCAGCAGGTCTTCAGCACGGCCGGCGATGCCGCGGGGGATGGCAAAAACGATCAACAAGAAGACGATGCCAAGCAGCAACATGGTCTGGTTGGGAAAATAGATAGAGATCGCTTCCCACAAAAGCGTGAATGGGATGACGCCCAACAAAGGTCCCCATAAACGGCTCGCGCCACCCAGCAGCGCCATTATCACTACCTGAAACGACAGCATGGCGGAAAAGGCGATGGCAGGCTCTATGTAGGTCCAGCGTGGCGCCAGCAGGGCTCCGACCAGCGACGCCACCATGCCAGGTACGATAAACAGCATGACTTTCGCTCGGGCCGTATCAATGCCGGAGTGGGCGGCAACGACTTCGTCGTTACCGATGATACGCAGCGCAAATCCCAAGCGCGATCGGCCGATCCACCAGCCCAACAGATAGACGGCCGTGGCCGCGGCCAGTAGCTCCCAGTAAAGAATCTCCTCGGTGATATCGGTAAGCACATAGAGGCCGCGATGACCGCCCCAATTATTTTGCGCCCAAGACACGATTTGGCGGATCATTTCCGCTAGTCCGAGGGTGAAGATGACAAAGTAGACACCGGATAGCCGTAATGTCGCGAGGCCGATCAAGGCGGCAGCGACAGCGCCGGCGACGAGCGCCAAAATCAACAACAGCCAATAGGGCAGATGGTCAATGCCGGCCGCAACCACATAGGTGCCGAGCCCGTAAAACGCCGCGGTCGCCAGCGAGATGTAGTGCGTCGGCCCGGAAAACAAGGCCCAGCTCGTCGCCAATACGGTGAACATGGCGATGGTGATGCCGATCGACAACACGTAGCCATTACCTAAGAACGGCAACAAAGCGGCCAACGCCAAGACAATGGCGGACAGGGTAATATTCCGAAGCTCGCGCCCGGTCACGACGCGCGCCTGCCAAACAATCCTTGGGGACGGAACAGCAGCACCAAAATGAACAGCAGATAGGCGGCGGCCAAAGTCAAGCCGGGGTCGATTAGGCTGGCGATGGCGGTCTCGGCCAGGCCAAGAACCATTGCCGCGATGATGGCACCGCGGACATCGCCGACACCGCCCATGATTACAATAATCAGGGCCTTCATGGTGAACAGCCCGCCGATTGACGCGTCCATGGTCAAAAAAGTGCTGATCAATGCCCCGCCGACGGCGGTTACGGCACCGCCAAGCGCGAAGGCGAAAGCTGACACCTTGACGACGTCTATGCCGACCAGGCCAGCTGATCTCGGGTCGACGGCAACCGCCCGTACCGCCAAACCCGACCTCGAAAAGCCAAGCCAGAGGCAGAGAAGCACGCCGATTGCCACCGCGACGGCAAAGGCCACCACCCGGTTCAAAGCATAGGTGTTGCCAAATATGTCGAACGGTACGGCAAGGTAGGAATAGGTAAAATAGTCGCCGCCAAACGACGCCAGCATGATGCCGACAAGGATAAAACTAAGACCGAACGTTGCAAGAATGCTGTCTACCTCGAGTTGGCCTTGGCTTCGAGAGCGCCGGACCAAAGGCAACATTACGAAGCGATAAATCAGCCAGTTGCCGGCAAACGCCAGCGGCGCCACAACCACCAGCGACAGCAGTGGACTGACCTGCCCGGCGGTGAATATCCAGAATGCCGCGAAGGCGCCGGCGACCAACATCTCGCCATTGGCCAGGTTCATGATCCGGGCAACGCCGTATTGCAGGTTTAGGCCCATGGCGATCAACGCATAGGTGCCGCCCAACAATAATCCGGTGATCAGGATGTCCATGATCTGTAGGGGGCGCGAAACGGCCCCCGGTACGGGCCTCCCCGTGCCAGGGGCCGTCGCAGACGCCTATTTCCAGCCGCCTTTCAAACGAACCGCTTTTTCACCGGCCCGTCCGGTCGACGCGACGCCATAGTATTTTCCGTCCTGCCACTGGCCGACAGTCCAATAGTGGTCGTTGTTCTGGCTATTGAACGTGATGTCGCCCATCACGGTTTTGAACGAATTGTTCTTGAGGTAGTCGATCACCGCCGCGCGGTCCGCGGCGCCGACACCTTCGATCGACTGCTCCAGAATTTGCAGGCTCGCATACATGGTGGCGCTGGCCCAGCCATCGGGCGCTTTGCCCGTGATTCTTTTGTGGGACGCGCTATAGGTCTGCATTTCGGCGGTATCCGGGTTGATGCCACCGGCACCTAGATTGTTGTTCACCGCCATGCCGAATTTTCCGCCATAGGCCGGGAACGCGGTGGCGACCGCGGTGTAGAAGACCTTGACGTTCAGGTTTTGGATCATGGCCTGTTGGGTCAAGCCGAACGTATCGGGCGGATAGGACCAGGCGACGAATGCATCGGGATTGGCGGCTTTCGCCCCTTTCACGATCGGCGACAGGTCCTGTGTGCCGAGCGGGTAGGACTTGTCGTAGACGACATCCAATCCCGCTGCCTTGAAAATCGGCCGCGCCGACGCCGCTAATTCGATGCCGAACGCGTCGGCCACATTGACCATGGCGACCTTGTTGCCGATTTTTCCGTCCGCGTGCAGCTTCGCCAGGATATCGGCGACGGATTTGGTGAACGCTGTCGTCGATCCCAGGGTGAAGAACAGACTTGGGTAGCGTTTCGTCAAATCTCCGATCTGGTCGGTGATCGCGGTCACGACTATTTGCGGGTAGCCGTGTTTGGCAAAAATCGGCGCGACTGCAAGATTAAATCCGGTCCCGTAGGGCGCAATGATGAAATCGGCCTTGTCTTGCGTGGCCAGGCGTTGAACCGCCTTGATCGTTTCCCCGGGGTTGGTCTTGTCGTCGTATTCGATCAACTCGATCTTGGCCTTGCCGCTCTTCAAGGTGAGGCCGCCGCGGGCGTTCACCTGTTCGACCCAAAGTTTGATGTTGGGCCAATGGGTAACCGTTGAGCCGCCGGCGAGCGGACCGGTTTTTGGCGCGACGGCGCCAATCTTAATGACATTTTGTGCTTGCGCGACACCGAGCGACAGAAACCCGGTAAGCGTTGCGACCAGGGCTCCAGCAAGTACGGATCTGTGTTTCATCATTTCCTCCCTATTATTTGTCGAGCTATTTGAGCCATTCTGCTCTGTAGCGACCGATGGTGTCGAGGTTGTTTTTGCCGGCATCGATTTGCGCCCATCGAACGATTCCGTATGGTCGAGAACCGCTTTAGCCTTGGTCAAGGCGTTGGTCGTTCCAGCCGGCGTCGCGCAGGTGTTTGAGTACGTTTTCCGAATGTTCGGGATTTCTGAACACTCTGCGCAGCAAAGCCCCGAACGGCGCGTTCGGCCAGGATTCGTCTATGCGTTCGACCAGATCGCTGGCTTTGCGGTGGTCGCCATTAACTTGATGCGCGGCCGCCAGATAGCAGCTCGTCAACAGGCTGCTGGCGCCGCCGAATTTCGTAATGTCATCGATCAATTCGATGGCGTCATCAATGTTGCCGAGATGAAAGCTGGCAACCGCCTTAATGTTGCGATGGACCAGGCGCGACAATGCCAGGCCGTCGACATCTTGCTCAGCCACGATCGCAAGCGCCCGTTCGAAGTCGCCGTTGAACAGCGCGATCATGCCGTGGATGTCGCGAACGTGAGGGTCAAGGGGATCCATTGCGATCGCCAGGTCCGATATACGGACGGCTTTGTCGAATTCGCCGGAGACGAATGATACCCAGGCAATCGAAGACTGCACCCAAGCACTATTGGGATTCAGGTTCTGCGCGTTGTCGGCCATGGCTTTGGCGTCGGCGAGTAGACGGGATTTGTCGTCCGGCCCGGGAACCACCACCGAAAACGCCAATATCTGCGCCGCCGCCGCGTAGCCGCCGAAATAGTCGCCGTCGAAGGCAATCGACCGCTTGGCCAGGTCCAAGGCGCTCTGGCGCCCGACCGGATCGATCGGCGGGAAAATCATCTCGCGCGCCTGCTGGGCAAAATCATAGGCTTGCAGGGAGGAAGGCGATTTGTTGAACATCGCCTGCCTTTCCAATTCCACCTTGCTTGGACCCGCCGTTGCAGGAACCGGCCCGATCCGGCGCAAGTCGTTGATCGCGTCGTATTGCACGACGACGATCGAACCCAAGCCGATCGCTACCAGGCAGACCAAAGCGAGGGGGGCATGGCGTTTGTGGCGCTGGTAAAGCCCAATGTTAGGCGGTTTTTCGGGCGTTGGCTTCGCCGTGAAAGTAGGAACATAGCTGCCCGCAGGAATCTCGATCTTTATGGCGTCGTTTTGGCCGTCGGAATTGTAATACTGCCTCAATCGCCGTCGCAGTCTGCTGGCATCAACACGGACAACCGGCTCGCCATCGGGGGCGTCGGTGATTTTCCGGCCATAGACGTCGGCGGCAATGGTCTTGCCTCTCAGTCGGTCTCCCCGGCCGGCCAGCGCTTCCTCCACGATGTACTTCAATAGCGCCTGCAAACGTTTGGCGCCGTCGAATTCCTCCGCGCCGAGCATCCGTTCGAGACAAAGCCGTACGAGTCGCGCGTCAGGGCCGCTTTCGGGAGCATTTTGCTCGGTCTTTGGCATGTTTGAACTGGGTTTCGTATGTGATTGTTTCAAAAGGCATAATTTCGACGGTGCCGGATCTGTAACCGTTACAATCGGTAACAATCCTAGCGGAGGCTGAACGCTCAGCCAATGCTCGTGTTGATCGGTGAAAAAGTGATCGTTGGTCGCGAGCAAAGGCATGGAGCAACCCTTTGGACAAGGTCCATTCAAAAAAACCAATTCGCGCTTCGGACGAATGCCTCGCGGCGGATTTTTCAGGCCTGATCGACAGCGTTCGCCGCCGCCGGCAGAGCGATAAAGTTTTTGATGAGGTCTGCCGAGATTACGAGGAAATAGCGGCGCTCAAGAACAAGGCCGTTGGCAGTGACGGTACCCCGTCCGAGTGCGGGCAGGCAGACCTTGTCGACACCCTGGCAGGACTACGAAGCGAAATTCTTTCGCTGCTTTCGGACTGAGATTTGGAACGGCGCGACAAACTATGATGAACCACTGGCGATTAGGCCAAAAGAGGAGTTAGACGTGAAAAACCGCAATTCAGCATCGAGGCCAAAAGGCGTACGCGCTATTGGCCTCATGGCCGGCGCCCTTATCGGCATGGTCGGCCTGCAATCTGGCGCCGCGGCGGACCAGATTGTCCACGACGGCGAATATACCTTCCTCAAAGCACAGTACGGCGAACAGTGGGCCAAGGAAGACACCGAAATTGATCGCAAGCTTGCCGACATTCGCAGCAAGAATGGCGGAAAGCGGCCAAATATCCTCTATATCTTGATTGATGACGTCAGCTTCGGCCAGATGGGCAACCGGGCGATGAATTATGTCACTGGTATCGACACGCAAAACATCAATGCGTTCGCCGAGCAGGGCGTGTCGTTGATGCGCATGTATACCGAACCGTCCTGCACCCCGACGCGGGCCGCCATGATGACCGGCCGCCACCCGGTTCGCGTTGGACATGCGGAGGTGAAAGTCGCACTCGTCGGCGAGGGCCTGCCGGCGAGCGAAGTGACCATCGCCGAAATCCTTTCAAAAGCCGGCTATTCGACCGCCCATATCGGCAAGTGGCATCAAGGCGACATCGAAGCGGCATTCCCCCACAATCAAGGGTTCGACTATGCCGCCTTCCCGGTTCACCAGCAGGTGCAATTGGCGCTGATGTCGAAAGATGCCGCCGACGCCAACAATATGTTCGGCTGGTACCCTTCTACTCAGTCGAATGCATTCGAGTTGGACAAGAAGTTCAAGCCGGTTGGACTGGTGACCGGCGTTGAAGCGAGGAAAGGCGGCAAGGCGAGGGAAATCGACCTCAAGCCCGGCGAGGAATGGACACAGGCGCACTACGTTAAAATGAACGAACGTTATCAGCGCCAAGCGCTGGAACAGCTCCGAGCATTGGCCAAGCAGGATAATCCCTTCTATCTGCAATATTGGCCGCTATGGCCGCTCAACTTTGTCCATGACGGCGAACAGAACGTCTCCCGCAATGGCGGCTTCCACGCGGAAAAGCTGCAGCAAATCGACGTCTGGATCGGCGAGATTTTCGACGAAGTCGATAAGCTCGGCATAGCCGACAACACGCTGGTTGTGTTGATGGCGGACAATGGTTTGATGTTTCACTATGCCGGCGCCTCCGGTTTGTCGGAACTGGTTTACCGGGGCGGCAAAACCCAGCATCTCGAAGGCGGCGTGCGGGTCGACGCTTTCGTGCGTTGGCCCGGGGTCATCGAACCGGGCAGCGCCGCTGGCGACATTATTCACGTCTCGGATCTGTTCACGACATTCGCCCGCGTCGCCCAGGCGAGCGACCATATTCCAACCGATCGCGTGATCGACGGCATCGACCAAACCGCGCTGTTGCTTAGTGGTGAGAACCACGGCCGGCGCGATTACGTCTACATCTATGAAAGCGAAACCTTACGCTCGATCGTCAAGCAGGAATTCAAAATGCATCTGCCGGCGCCAGGCGTACCGGGCGCTGCGGCCCCGGTTTTCAATCTGCTCCGTGACCCGCGGGAAGAGTATCCCCATATCGGCATGGCGCTCTGGTCGGGCGCGTCCTTCCAGGACATGGTGAAACGGCACATGCAGATGATCGCCAAATACCCGCACATAAAACTCGACCAAGGGCGCCCCTACGAAGGCATTGAAAATCTGCGGCCTGAATCCGTAGCGATTGTCGAGACGTTCGTGTCCTGGCGGAAGTAGATGCGATCGCAAACGCTGCTAGCGAACCAGCTCCACTTGCAAGCCCCGGGCAGCGCGGCGAATGTCGGGCTCTTCCATGAGGCAAAAGGCCGTCGACAGACCGTCGGCCCGGGCAGCCGCCGGGGCGATGACCGAGACCTGCCGCCACCGCCCGGCCGGGCGGCCGGTTCTCGGGTCGAGGATATGGCCGACCGACCCTTCGGTGTCGAATACGGTGCCGAGCGGCGCGGACGTCGCGATGGCGCTGTTGGCCAGACGGCGATAGGTGCGGGCCCGGCCCGGGTTGGACGGATCGGCGATGCCGATCCGCCAGCCGGTGCCGTCGGGCTGGTGCCCTAGCGCAACGATCTCACCGATGTCGACAAGGACGTTTGATACGCCTTCGCTTCGCAACAGTGCGGCGATCTTGTCGGATATATAGCCTTGGGCGATGCCGTTTAGGGTCACTGCGAGGCTAGGGGTCGTGAAAGCCACTTCGTTGCTATCCGCCACGACATGGCGCCAGCCGGTCTTGGCCAAGGCCTGCTCAATTTCGCGGTCGGACGGCGACGTGCCAACGGCAAGACTTTCGGCGTACAGTTTCCAAAGCGGCTGTATCGTCGGATCGAAGGCACCGCCGGTGAGCGCGTGAAGCGCGTCGCAGAGTGCGAACAGCTCGATCATTTCCGGCGGCGGCGCGGCCAGGCGGCCTTTGGCGTTGAGCCGCGACAAGGCGCTATCGGTTCGATACAGGCTGAAGATCGCCTCGAGCCGAGATATCTCGGCCTGCGCCCGCTCGACCAGCGCCGCCGCATTTTCGTGAGCGATGGCAATCGACGCCGCGGCGCCCATGGCGACACCCTTCCAGCGATAGAGCGGTGTGCCGGACGGTGCGCCTTTGGCATTGCCGCCGATCAGCGCGCTCAACCCGGCGCCTGCGGCGATCGAAACGAACCTCCGGCGCCCGATCATTTTGTCGGGCTCGCGATACGGCTGATGTCGACCGGCTTCAATACGTCCTCGGCATCAATCTCCGACAACCGTTTGATCTCGCCGCCATGCTGTTTCACGAAGGCGCGGGCATCGTCGGCCGTCGCGAACGGCACCATCTCCGGCGCACCCATACCGCCGATTGCGGTGGATTCGGCGACATAGAAGGCGGTTTCCGCTTTGATCCAGTTTTCGGTGCCGGGTGAGGCCCAATCCGTTGCTTTGGCCATGTCATTTACGTAAAACGCCAAAACGTCGGCGGTCCGCTCTTTGGACTTTACATAGGCGATGCCATCCCTCACTTGGCCGAACCAGATCGGCATCGGATATCCGGAAAGGTGAATCTGTGCTTTCGGTCCTTCGTGCTCGAGCACGTCCATTTGGCAATAATGCCCGAGCGCTGACGCGGTCAGCGCGATCGGCGCCGGCGCCTTGGCCGTCTCCTCGTTGCAGGCCAGCAGCAGCAAGCAAGACAAAACCGACAAGATCCTCATGTTTCGATCCTCCGGAACAGGCCCCAGGCGAGGGTCAGGACGACCGGCGGCCAGACTGCCATGGCTGCGAGCGGCACCGACGCCGGCATCGTGTTGCCTGCGGTGGCGAAGCCGGACGTGATAACAGCCGCCTCCGATCCCGCGAAATTGACGATGCGAAAGGCGTCGGCCGGATTGGCCACCAGAAGCCAAGGAAATATTTTTGTCGTAAACACGCCACCGTCGTCGGCCAGCAGCGCACCAAGCAAGCCAAGGTCGTAGAGCACGACGCCGACCAGCCAGAGCCCGATAACCAATCCGGCGGCGGCGCCGGGTTGGCGGGCAATACTGGAGACGGCGTAGCCGAGGCCGAGAAAGCTGGCGCCAAGTAGAGCGGCGCTGCCGAATAGTATCGCCAGGGCAACCAGGCTCTCCGCGGAGGTCGAGCCGAGCACGGCCGACAGAATACCGGCGGCGCCGTAGCCGATGCCGAGCGCCACCGCAAGCGTGGCGAAGTGAGCCAAGAACTTGCCGATCAGAAAGGTCGCCTTGGAAATTGGATAGGACAGGCTGAGCGCGAGCGTGCCGCGATCCAGCTCGCCGGCGATGGCATCGAACGAAATCAACAGCGCGATCAACGGCACGAGATAGACCGAGAGGGTGGTCAGGCTGGTCACCGTGACGGTCAATCGGTCGACCCCGAGAGCGCCGGCGGTTGAAGATCCGGCCATGGTCAGCACGACCGCGAACAGCGACATCAGGCCGACCGCGATGGCGACCCATAGATTCCGTCGCACGATCAAGAGTTCGTATCGGGCAATAGCGAGTACGGCGGTCATGGTCCGGCATCCTCTCCGGTGCTGAAATGACGGTAAAGCTCGTCCAGGCCCGGCGGAATGATCTCGATGTCCTCGACCAAATGGCTGACCGCGTTGACTGCCGTCAAATAGGACATCTTCTCCTCTTCGCGGCAAGCGAGTTCAACGGATCGGCCGTTGATTGGGCGTCCGCCAAGATTGGAAATCAAGGCATCGGCACTGTCCGGCCGTCCGGCGATGTGCAGGCGAACAGGCAGACCGGCCTCTCGCCGAAGTGTTTCGAGACTGTCGTTTGCCACAAGTTTTCCCGCCCGCAGGATGGCGATCCGATCGGTGCGGGCTTCCAACTCGGTCAAGGCGTGCGATGACATCACCACGGCGCCGCCGGACGCGGCGATTTCATCGACGACTTTATAGAACTCCCAGCGCGCGATCGGATCGAGACCGGAGGTCGGCTCGTCCAATAGCGACAGTTGCCGCTGCCCGAGCAACGCCTGGCTGAGGCCTAACCGCTGGCCCATGCCCTTCGAGTAGGTCGCAATCCGCCGGTCGGCGTCGGCGCCGAGGCCAACGCGCTCGAGCAGCTCATCGGCACGGGCCACGGGCTCGCCACGCAAGCGGGCAAAGTGCCGAAGCTGCTCCCTGCCGCTCAAGGAACGATGAAAGGCCACGCTCTCCGGCAGGAAAGCCGTCAGCCGACTGGCGCCGTTGGACCCCGGCGCATGGCCAAGGATCGAAATCTGGCCGCCGTCGATCGGCGTTAGCCCGAGAATCATGCGCATGAGGGTTGTCTTGCCGGCGCCGTTGTGGCCGAGCAGAGCGATTCTTTCTCCGGCATTGACCGTTAAACTGACATCGGAGACGGTTTCACGGTTGCCGTACCGCTTCGTCGCGCCTGCGATCTGCAATACCGTCATAGCGTCGGACTCCACTTCAACAAGTCGGGCTCGATTGTTTGCATCAGGGGCCGGCGATCGATAACGCCGCCCGGCAACAGTGCCGGAAACGCGGACAGGGACCAGCGGATCAATTGAACGGCGGGCGAGCCGAGCAGCATCTTGGCCGCCGGCTGGGTCCATAAAATGTGATCCATTCGATCGTTCGGGCGGTAGGCGGAATCGGCAATGCCGTCACCGTCGAGATCGAAAGCGGCATGGTCCGACCAATAGTTTCCGTGGCCGTCAACGCTCCAATCCAGCCAGCGTGAGCCGACATACTTCACCTGGGTGCGATTGCCGATGAAGGCATTGCCGACGACCTGATTGCGCTCCGAACCGGCGGTAAAGTGCATGCCGATGCCGCAACCCTCGAAACGGTTGCCTTGCAGACGGTTTTTGTGGGCGTTGTAAATGAACACACAACGATCGCCGACGCGCTCGACCCAATTGCCGGTGACCTGGCTCTGATTGGTGTAGTTCATCATGATGCCGTAATCGCGGTCGCCGGACGACAGATTGCCGCGAACCGTCACATTCTTGGAAAACATCAGCGCGTAGCCGAGATGATTGCCAATGGAGACGTTGTCGGCGACGATGCTGTCGTGCGCATACATATAGTGTATGGCAAAACGCAGATCGCGAAACCGATTGCCGCGAAAGGTGTTGTTGCGCGACGTGTTTACGAATATGCCGTCACGGCCCCAGCGCACGTCGTTGCCGATAACCTCGGCACCGGGCGCGTTCCAGACATAGACGCCGTTGCCGCGCTCGTTCATGCGATGATCCTGCCGGCCTTCGATCAGGTTGCCGATGACGCGCGCGTTTCGGGCGCCGTGAATATCGACGCCAATGAGATTTCCGATCAAACGGTTGCCCTTAACGAGTGCGCCAGTCGCGGCCTTCGACAGCATTATTCCGGAATCCCGGTGTTCGGCCGACGATCCGGATCCCGAGATGCGCAATCCCAAAACCGAGACATTCGGTGCGGCGACGGTGATGACGGAGCCGCTGCCCGTCCCCTCGACCTTGGCGGCGCCGCTGCCGTCCAGGATCAGGGGTTTGTCGATCCGGATCGGACCCTCGTGTGCGCCCGCCAGGAGCTGCAGCCTGTCGCCAGGCTGCGCCCCTTGGATGGCACGGGTCAACACCCCGGATTGTGCCGGGACGACAATGTCCGCCGCCGACGCGCCGGCGGCGGCGCCGGCCACAAGGGCCAGCGCCAGCCAACACACGATGCCGGGGCGCCGAAGCATCACGCGGCCCTGGGCTCAACGATCATCCGGCCGCGCATTTCCATGTGCAATGCGTGGCAGAACCACTGGCAATAGAACCAGTGAACGCCGGGCCGGTCGGCTTTGAATGTGGCCGACGCCGTCGCTTGCGGACCGACTTCGAAAGCGACGCCGTGATTGCCAAGCGTAAAGCCATGGGTCAGGTCGTCGACGTCGTCCATATTGGTGACGTAGATGGTTACTTCGTCGCCTTGTTTGACCGTGAACTTCTCGTGCGAGAAGGCCGGTGCGACGGACGTCATATAGACGCGAACCTTGTTGCCGTCGCGTATCAGTTCCTCCGAACCCTCTTCCAGGTCGACGCCGTCCGCGGCTGCCTGTTTACGGGCATCTTCCCACATCGGGTCATCGCGCTTCCAGATGCTGTCCGGGTTGACCTTGGAGCGATGGACAATGATGCAGTCGTGCGGTTCGGCGAAAGTCGGGCTGTCATGCACGACGACCGGCTGGTCGATTGAAATATCGATCAGTTGCTCGTTCTCGGGCTTCAACGGGCCGACATTGATGAAGCGGTCCTTCGAAAACTTATTCAGTGATACCAGCCATTTGCCGTCGGCTTCCTTGGTCTCGCCCATCGAGGAATGGTTGTGACCGGGCTGGTACTGAACATCGGTTTTGGCCAGGATCGGATCGACGTTTTTGCCATTGTGCGCGGCGATTGCCTTGTCGAGGTTCCACTTGCACATTTGGCTGTCAAGAAACAGCGTCGTGTAGCAGTTGCCCCGGCCGTCGAAGGCGGTGTGGAGCGGGCCGAGGCCCAACTCAGGCTCTGCAACGATGCACGACCGGGGCTCGGCGCCATTGAACAACGCCTCGACCTTGTTGACGTCGATGATTGAAACCGTTGGCGACAATTTGCCGTTGATCACCACATATTTGCCGTCAGGCGCGGTGTTGCAGCCGTGCGGGCTGTTGGGGATCGGAACATAAGCGGTCAGCTTCGAACCCTTGCGGCCGTCGAGGACGGGTACGCCGTTGTATTTCTTGAACTGCCCGGCGGCGACCGCTGCTTCGATACGGGCGATGTTGAAGATCACGACGTGATCGGTCTCCGATTCCGTCATCTCCGCCAGGGTGACGCCTTCTTCGGAATTGTAGCATGTCGAAAACGCGTACTTGCCCTGATAGTCGGCGTCGCAATTGTCCAAATTACCGCTGACGATGACTTGCCACGCCACCTTCATGGTGTCGCCGTCGATTGCCGAGAAGATCGAGACATATTTTTCCGGTTCGTCGAGGATCATGCCATCGTTCGGCAACGGGATCCGGTGTTCGCCGTTGGCGAAGACATAGCCGGTGCGTGGAAACTTCTGCGGCCGCAGACCGTGGATGTCGGAGGCATTGGGGATTTCGATGATCTTGTCGCATTTCATCACGTCGCAGCGGATCCGCGCCACCCGTGTGTTGGCCTTGTCGTTCATGAACAGATAACGGCCGTCATAGGTGCCGTCCGTGAACGACATATGGGGATGATGCAGGTCGCCGTTTTGATAGGTTTCCAAACCATGGGAAGCCAGGAACGCCTGGGTTTCCGGTAGCATGCCTTCGGTCAGGATTTTCTTCGACTCGTTGGTGCTGCCCCAGCCCGTGGCCGAACACCGGTTGAAGACAGGGATACGCATGAGTTCGCGCATGGACGGTACGCCGATGATGCGCACCTCGCCGGACTGACCCGATGACCAGAAGCCGTAATATTCATCCAGTTCGCCGGGTTTGAGGGTGGATGATTCCGCCGCGACAGCCGGCGACGGCGAGGCGAGAAGCGTCATGGCGCCGCCGCCCGCGGTCGCCGCCGCACCGGCGAGCAATGCCCCCTTTGCCGGCCCGTTCAGCAGATCTCGACGGGAGATCTTTGCAGTCTCGTTGGTTTTTTCCGTCATTTTATTCTCCTCTGACAAATAAAGTCGCTAATCTTGGCTTAGGGTGTTGGTGGTCGACGTAAAGGGTTCGACGCTTTCGCCGCGCAGGCGGGCTCGCCGCCGGGCGCGCTTTATGCGGACCGGACAGATCGAGTCGTCTTGGTAGCGCACCTGACAATGCATGCAGTACAGGCATTCGTTTGGATTGATCTCGCCCAGCGGATGAATGGCCTGGACCATGCATTCGTTACTGCAGATCTGGCAGGGATTGCCGCATTGGTGGTAGCGCTTCAGCCAATCGAACATCCGCATCCGGCCGGGAATGGCGAGCGCGGCGCCAAGCGGGCACAGGTAGCGGCAGTAAAAGCGCTCGATGAAAAGGCCGATCAGCAGTGTTCCGCCGGCAAACGCAACATACGGCCAGGCGCGCTGGAACTTCAGAACGATCGCGGTCTTGAAGGGCTCGATCTCGGCGAGTTGTTCCGCCAGCGGCAGCGACGCTAAGGAGATGCCGAACAGCCCCAGGAAAATCACGTATTTGATCGGCCACAGGCGCTCATGGATTGCCCAGGGCACGGTTATTTGCGGGACGCGCAATATCTTGGCGATGCGGTTTGTCAGTTCCTGCAAGGCGCCGAACGGGCAGAGCCAACCGCAAAAGGCTCCTCGACCCCAGAAAATCAATGACGCCGCGACGGAGAACCACAGGATAAATACCAACGGATCCAGCAGGAACGCGTCCCAGGTGAATGAGGTCGCGACCGCACTGGCGAGCGCCATCAAATTGACGATCGACAACTGAGCGTTCGCGTACCAGCCCAAGAAAAACAGCGTGACCGTGAGGAAGCCGATGCGGAACCAAAACGTCGCCCGCTCGCTCACGGTCAGGAATTGTTGACCGAAGAAAGCGACCGTCAGAACCACCAGCATGACGACAAGGCCGCCTATGGCGTAGATATTATCCCGCCAAACCCGTTGCCAGAGCGCTCGTTTCGCCTCCGCCTCGGTTTGCTCCTCGGCCGCGGCCTCGGCTTCGGTGCTCTGCACCGGCCTGGTATATGTATCCGGCAGGCGATAGGCCAGATCGAACGTTTGATAGCTTTTCTTAATCGGGCCGATGGCGCGGTGCACCAGAAGCTGCAGCCGCCAGGGTTCCGTCGCCTCGAATTCGGCGTCGGCCGGTATTTTGAAAAGGTCCAGTTCCGTAAAGTTCGGCGCGTCCGGTGCGGCGAGCGCGCCCAACCGGCGATGACCTTTGTCCCGGAAGCGGACCGAACGATCGCCCTGGATCAATTGAATGCGGTCAAAGATGCCGCCACGCACATAGCCGGAGCCTTTGAAGGAATAGTGCCCACGGCCGGCGACAAGAATGGCGTGTTCGCCGGGTTGCAACCATTTCGTCAGGTTGGCGTACTCGGCGTCGCCGAGAAGGCTGTTGCCGACCGCCGGCACATTGACCAGGGCCGCTCTGAGATCGATAAAAATGTCAGTGTCTTGGCCCAGCCGGCGTCGTTTGCCGCGACCGATGCCTTGGGCGGCGAAGGCGGCGTCGATCTGCCCTATATCCAGCGTCAGCCGACGCACGGCTCCATCGCCCGACAGGCTGGCCCAATCACGCGTCGGACCGACTGCCGGGTCGATTTCGCGCTGCGGGCCGGATCGCGCACCGAGCGGTTTGAGGCCGCCCAACCCGAGCGCCCGCGCGACCTTCAATCCGGATCGGATGATCGAATCGTCGATCACCATAATGGTAACCGTCGCGCCGGAAATGATGTTGAGGTCATGGCCCGATCCACCGGCGGCCGCTTCGGCGACCAGGTCCAACCCGGCGTAACTTTCCGTCAATGCCTTTATTTTTTTGTCGGGTATGCCGATCAGGACAATCGGCTCCGCGTGTTTAACGAGCTCGGCCGCGGCGAGTTTCCCATCCATAGCGACGGCGACCATGACGTGGATGGGTTTGCCGGAATATCCCGTCGTGCCGACAAAATCGGAAGTGATGTAGGCGTAGCCGACAGTCGCGCCGTTCGCCAGGATCGGGGCGACAGGGAGCTCATCTTTTATGCGGCCGTATTGATCGGCTCCTGCCATGAGCTGGCCGGCAGGCACTTTGCTAAGGAATTGCTGCAAGTAGGGCGTGGTTTTTGGCGCAGCGATTGCCTGCGACATGAGCGCTATGAAGATGAGGCCGACGGCCAGAACGAGCAATGCCGCAGAGCGTTCAACGCTCAGGCTCCTTGCCGGCCGCTTGATTGAGTTTGTCATGCCTCACCTTGCCGCCCGCGCAAACGGGTCGGTGTATTTGACGATCAGAGCCCTCTCTGATCTCGGGCGGCAACGTGCGATATCCTTTTCATATCGTCATTGACTTGGGTCAAAGTTTTCGATCGCCCGTGCGGCTGCGACAATTTGCGCGCGCTGGAGCAGACGCCTGCCGCCTGAAGGCGGGCCTTGAGGCCATACGATCCGAGGGTTTGCCCTTTGACTTGCGTCAATGTGCCCGTGCCGAACGGCGCTATGCTGTCCGGCGTTGGCTCATCAGGCTCGGACGATGACCATGCCTATGGCTGCCGTCTGCATCAGAAAATGGGAAAATGGAAAAATGAAACGCCCGGTTATCGACAAAGCCGAAGTTGCGGTAGATTTTCCGGACAAATTCTACCATGGCTCTTTTGATCGTGACAGCACGTTCGACGTTCACGCCGATACCCATGGCGTCCACATAGACTTGGACCGTCAGGCGGGCGAAAGGCGGCATGTCGGATTCCATCTGCATTTTTTTCTGCTCGCCGGCATCATCGAAGCGTTGGCACAGGCGTTGTCCAAGAAAGATCTGATGAATCAAGGCCAACGCGCCGCCCTGGAACGCGCGGTGACCAAACTCGATAAGGCCCTCAAACGGTCCGCCGGCAAGGCCAAGCCGAAACGTTAGAATGGGACCAGACCGGCTGACAGGCTTAGCCTTCCGGTACCGGTGTTGTGTCGTCGATTGACGGCGCGGGCCGAACACCAACACGCGGTCTATCTCTGGTATTATTGTTCCGGCGTTCGCACACATCGACGCGGGGAGGCACAGATCAATGAATTCCAGGGCCCGCATCACGCTGATCGTCGTTGTCCTGGCGGCCCTCGGTGTCGGCGGCTGGGTGTTTTGGCAATCCCGGAAGGCCGAATTGCCCGATGGATTCGCCCGCAGCAACGGCCGGATCGAAGCGGAAAGGGTGGATGTCGCACTCAAGTTCCCGGGCCGGATTGTCGAGGTGCTGGTCGATGAAGGGCAGATGGTTGCCGCCGGCGAGGTGATTGCGCGGATCGATGCCACGGAGTTGGAAGCACAAGTTCGCGCCGCGCTCGCCAAGACCCGCCAGGCCAAACAGGAGCTTGCACAAGCCAACGCGTTGGTGGCACAGCGCCAAGGCGAATTGGCGCTGGCCAAAACCGAGCTGGACCGTGCCAAGACACTGGTCGCACGCGGGTACTCGACGGGAGAGCTGTTGGATCGGCGGCGCAGCCAAGAGATCACGGCGACCGCCGCCCTCAATACCGCGCAAGCGCAAATTGCTGCGGCCGAAGCGGCGATCGAAGTGTCCGAGGCAAACGTGGCGGCCCTGAAGGCCAACTTGGCGGACTACACTTTGACGGCGCCGCGTAGCGGCCGGGTGCAGTATCGCATGGCCGAGCCGGGCGAGGTCTTGGCCGCGGGTGGCAAGGTTGTCTCGCTGCTCGACCTGACGGATGTCTATATGGACGTCTATCTGCCGACGGATGCGGCGGGACGCCTGCGCCTTGGGGCCGAAGCACGGCTTATTTTTGACGCGGCGCCACAGTATGTGATCCCGGCGTCTGTCACGTTCGTCGCTTCGGAGGCGCAATTCACGCCCAAATATGTCGAAACGGCGAGCGAACGCGAAAAGCTGATGTTTCGCGTCAAATTGCAGATTCCCGTGGACATTCTGCGGCGCTATCAGGACGTCGTAAAATCTGGCGTGCCCGGTCAGGCGATTGTGCGCGTCACGCCGGCGGCCCAATGGCCGGAAGCGCTGGCGGTCAACCTGCCGTGAGCGGTCCATCCGATGAACCGGTCGCCGCCCTTGCCGGCGTCACCCACCGCTATGGCGCGGCCGTTGCGCTGGATGACCTGTCGGTTGACATCCCGGGTGGCCGGACGGTTGGGCTGATCGGGCCGGACGGGGTTGGCAAATCGACATTTCTCGGTTTGATCACCGGTGTTCGCCGCCTGCAAACCGGTTCGGTCGCGGTGCTTGGCGGTTCCATGGCCGATCGCCGGCATCGTGATGCGGTCTGCCCGCGCATCGCCTACATGCCGCAGGGCCTGGGGCGAAACCTCTATCCGACGCTGTCGGTTTTCGAGAATGTCGATTTCTTTGGCCGTCTCTATGGCCAGCCGGCGGCCGAACGCGCCGCCCGTATCGCCGATTTGTTGAAAAGCACGGGTCTGGACGGCTTTTCGGACCGGCCCGCGGGCAAGCTTTCCGGCGGCATGAAGCAGAAGTTGTCGCTGTGCTGCGCGCTGATCCACGATCCGGATTTGCTCATCCTCGATGAACCGACGACCGGCGTCGACCCGCTGTCGCGGCAACAATTTTGGGACCTGATCGACCGGATCCGCGCGCGTCGGCCCGGCATCACCATGATCACGGCTACGGCCTATATGTCAGAGGCCGAGCACTTCGATGAGCTGATCGCCATGAATGGCGGGCGCGTCCTCGCCGCCGGTACGCCACAGGAACTGAAGGCCAGGACCAGCAGGGACACGCTGGAAGACGCGTTCATCGCCTTGCTTCCCGGGCAAGGCAATGCACGCCCAATCGGCATTACCTTGCCGCCGCGTGTTGTTCGGCCGGGACCGCCCGCCATCGAAGCAAAAGACCTGACCATGCGTTTTGGCGGTTTCACCGCGGTCGATCACGTGAGTTTTCGCATCGAGCCGGGCGAGATTTTCGGATTCATTGGCTCCAACGGTTGCGGCAAAACAACGACAATGAAAATGCTGACCGGTCTGCTGGCCGCCAGCGAAGGCGAGGCGCTGTTGTTGGGCAAGCCGATCGGTACCGACGATTTGGCGATCAAGCGCCGCGTCGGCTACATGTCGCAATCTTTTTCGCTCTATTCCGAACTATCGGTGCGGCACAATTTGACGCTCCATGCCGACCTGTTCCACCTCCCGAAAGCCCGCCGCGCCGATCGGGTCGACGAGCTCATCGAACGCTTCGATTTGATCGACGTTGCGGATGCGGCGCCCGAAGGACTGCCGCTTGGCGTGCGCCAGCGCCTGCAGCTTGCCGTGGCGGTGTTGCATGAGCCGGAAATGCTGATCCTCGACGAGCCGACGTCGGGCGTCGATCCAATCGCCCGCGACCGGTTTTGGGCGCTGTTGATCGAGCTGTCGCGCAAGGACGGGGTGACGATCTTCATTTCCACCCACTTCATGAACGAAGCCGAGCGCTGTGACCGGGTCTCTCTGATGCATGCCGGAAAAGTTCTTGCGGTTGATACGCCGGACGAATTGTGCGCCAAGCAACAGGTGGCGACGCTCGAGGATGCCTTTATCGTCTATTTGCGCGACGCCGGTGCTGAATCCGGTATTCCCACAGAAGCGCCGGCATTGCTTTCAGCGCCCCGGCAGCGCCCGGTCGGCCAATTGTCGCTCACGCGCATCTGGGCCCTTGCCCGCCGCGAAGCGACGGAAATCATGCGAGACCCGATACGCCTGACGTTTGCCCTGCTCGGACCCATCGTGCTGATGCTGGCGATGGGCTATGGCATCAGTTTCGACGTTGAAAACCTGACCTACGCCGTGCTTGATCAAGATCGGTCGCGCGAAAGCCGAATGTTCCTCGATGCATTGTCGAGTTCGCGTTACTTCGACGAGCGGCCGCCTATCGCTGATTTCGTGGAATTGGACCGTCGCCTGAAGGCCGGTGAAGTTACCGTGGCTGTCATCATCCCACCCGATTACGGTCGCGATCTGCTGATGGGGCGAGTACCACAGATCGCGGCGTGGCTTGACGGGTCGAACACGACGCGCGCGGAAACCGGGCGCGGCTACGTGCAAGGCGTGTTGAATGCGCATTTGCACGACATCGCCTTACGCGAGAACGGCGCCGCACCCAACCTTTATCCGGCAAGCATCGAACCGCGCTTTCGTTACAATCAAGCCTTCCGTTCGTCCTATGCCATTCCGCCGGGCGTGTTGATGATGCAGCTCATCATGATCCCGGCGATGCTGACGGCGCTCGGCGTGGTGCGCGAGAAGGAGATCGGTTCGATCCTCAACCTTTACGCTACGCCGACGCGCAAGATCGAGTTCCTCCTCGGCAAGCAACTTCCCTATACGGCCGTCGCGATGGTCAGCTTCGTTAGCCTTGTCGCGCTGATGATGACCTTATTCGGCATCGGCATGCCGGGCAGCGCCTTGGCGCTGGCTTCCGGCGCGGCGATTTTCATTGGCGCCGCCACGGCATTTGGGCTGGTCGTTTCAACGTTCGTCCGATCGCAGATAGCGGCGATCTTTGCGACGGCAATCATCGTCATGGTGCCGACCGTGAATTTCTCCGGGATGATGTACCCGGTCTCGACGTTGGAAGGCGGCGCGGCGTTTTTGGGACAGGCCTTTCCGGCGCTCTATTTCCAACAGATCAGCGCCGGCGTCTTCAACAAGGGGCTCGATTTCACGGCGCTGTATCATAACCATCTGATTTTGGCCGGTTTTTGCCTGGTGTTCCTGGCTGTCGCGACCGCGCTGCTGCGCGGGCAGGAGCGTTGAGCCATGCGCTGGATTGCCAATATCTATCGGCTTGGCATTAAGGAGATTTTCAGCCTGCTGCGCGATCCGGTGCTAATGGGTTTGATTGCCTATACGTTCACGTTTGCCGTCTACAGCGTCGCCAACGGCGTGCAGACGGATCTGAAAAATGCCGCAATCGCCATTGTCGACGAAGATCGGTCCGAGCTGTCGACGCGTATCGCCGGCGCTTTTCTGCCGCCCTTTTTCAAAACGCCGACATTGATCGATCTGCCGGCCGTCGATCCGGCGATGAACGCCGGCCTCTATACGTTCGTTCTGGATATTCCGCCTGGTTTCGAAGCCGACGTATTGGCCGGGCGCCGACCGGTCGTGCAACTCAGCATTGATGCGACCGCAATGACGATTGCCGGCAACGGCGCCAATTACATTTCCGGCATCGTCAACGCCGAAATGTTGAAGTTTGTGAACCGATCAAGCGGTGTGGCGGCCCTGCCGGTCGATCTTCGCGTGCGGGCGAAATTCAATCCGAACCTAGATTCCTCCTGGTTCATGGCGATGATGCAGGTCATCAACAATCTGACCATCCTTGCGATCGTTCTTGGCGGCGCGGCCGTGATCCGCGAGCGCGAGCACGGCACCATCGAGCATTTGTTGGTGATGCCGGTCAGGTCCAGCGAAATCATGCTTGCCAAGGTCTGGTCGAACGGCCTGGTGATCGTCGTTGCCACGGTGCTGTCGCTGCTGATTGTTGTGCGCGGACTGCTTGGCGTGCCTATCGCCGGTTCTATTCTGTTATTCGCGTCCGGTTCGGCGGTATATCTGTTCGCCGTGATCGCGCTTGGAATTACGTTGTCGACCGTGGCGACGACGATGCCGAGGTTCGGTTTGCTGTCTATTCCGGTGTTTGTGGTGATGAACCTGCTGTCGGGGGCGCTGACACCCGTGGAAAGCATGCCGACGGCCTTGCAATATGCGGTGCAAGTTATGCCGTCGACCCATTTCATCGAGTTTGCGCAGGCCGTGCTGCAACGCGGCGCGGGCATCGAAATCGTTTGGCCTCACCTAGGCATAACCGCGGTCATTGGCTTAGCGTTTTTTGTTGTCGCGCTGATCCGTTTCAAGGCGACCTTGGCCTCGGTCACGTGAAATTCGCCGAACGGGCGGATCGCCGCGGACCTCGATCCGGCGTCTCGGGCGATGTTTGCAATGCCGTTTTGAAGGGTGCATAACACCGGCCCTTGGGCAGTCGAAGTGCAAGCACCGATGAGTAAGATCGCCGATGAGCGCAATGCCAGACTGGAAGCCATTCTCGAGGCCGCGGTCGACGGCATTATCACCATCGACAGTGCCGGCCTGATCGAGGATGTAAATCCCGCCGCCCAGGCTATGTTCGGCTATTCCGCCGGCGAGCTCATCGGACGAAATGTCAAAATCTTGATGCCGGAGCCCTTCCGCCAGGAGCATGACGCCTATGTGAAACGCTACCTGGAAACCGCCGAGAAGAAGATCATCGGGATCGGCCGCGAGGCTGTTGGACTGCGCAGGGATGGCTCGACATTTCCGATAGACCTTGCGGTCAGTGAGTTTTTGGTCGGTGAGGAAAAACACTTTGCCGGTATCGTCAAGGATTTGACCGAACGCGTGGCTGCCGAGGCCGCGGCGACCCGCCTGGGGCGCATCATCGAGGACTCGACCAACGAGGTCTATGTGTTCGCCGCCGACACCATGAGATTTTTGATGGTCAACCGCGGCGCGCGGCGGAATCTTGGCTATAGCATCCACGAACTCCAATCCCTGACGCCGGTCGACATCAAGCCGGACTACTCGACCGAAGAATTCGAACGGCTGATCCAACCACTGCGGCAAGGCGTTCGGGAGCGAATAGAGTTCCGGACCGTGCATCGGCGCAAAGACGGCACAACTTATGACGTTGACGTTCGCCTGCAACTCTCGACCAGGGAAACGCCGCCGGCATTCGTCGCGATCATCGAGGACATCACATCGCAGCGGCAAGCAAACGAAGCCTTGCGTCTCAGGGAGAACGCGATCGCTGCAACCGACAGCGGCATATTAATCACCGATCCCAATCAAGACGACGGACTGATCGTGTACGCCAATCCTGCCGTGGAACAAATGACCGGCTATTCCGTGGCTGAGTTGATCGGTCGAAATGCCAGGATGCTACAGGGCGACGATCGCGATCAGCCGGAATTGGAACAAATTCGGGCAGCGTTGAAATCCGGTTGTCCCGTTCACGTCGTCGTCCGCAATTATCGCAAGGACGGCAAACAGTATTTGGCTGATCTTCGCATCACGCCTATTCGGGATGATGAAGGCCGTATTACACACTTTGTTTGCGTTATGACCGATGTGACCGAACGGCGGGCATTGGAAGACCAATTTCGGCACTCCCAAAGGCTGGATGCGGTCGGACAGCTCACCGGCGGCATCGCCCATGACTTCAACAACCTGTTGACAGTCATCATCGGCAACAATGAGTTGCTCGAGGCGCGCCTTGAGAACGATGCGGCGCTGGAACTGCTACAGGAGGCGCAGGAAGCCGCCGAACTCGGTGCGACGTTGACCGACCGGCTGCTCACCTTCGCCCGGCGTCAGCCTCTGGCGCCGCAAGTCGTCAATTTGAACGAACATGTGCTCAACCTAATGGAACTGCTGCGGCGCACGCTTGGTGAAGCCATCGACCTGAGCACCGTGCTCGCCGGCGATTTGTGGTCGACGCTTGCCGATCCGGGTCAAATAGAAAATGTTGTCCTGAATCTGGCTCTTAACGCCAGAGACGCGATGCAAGGCTCGGGCAGGCTGATGATCGAAACCACGAACACGCAGATCGACCAGGACTACGCCGCCAAGGAAGTGGGGCTGGCCGCAGGTGACTACACATTGCTGTCGGTTTCCGATACCGGATGCGGTATGTCCGATGAAGAGAAGGCGCGCGCGTTCGAACCTTTCTTCACGACCAAGCCGCCGGGACGAGGCAGTGGCCTGGGACTCAGCATGATCTACGGCTTTGCCAAAAGTTCCGGCGGCCACGTGTCGATATACAGCGAGCAGGATGTCGGCACGACGATCAACCTTTTTCTGCCGCGAGATATGACCGTTGAGCCCCAACGACCGACTGTCGAAGCGCCGGTTGCCGGCACCAAAGGAAACGGCGAGATTGTTCTGGTCGTGGAAGATGACGAACGGGTCAGGCGGCTTTCGGTCAAACGGCTGACGGATCTCGGCTACAGCATTCTAGAGGCGCCGGACGGGCCGTCCGCCATGGCGATTCTGGAGACGGAGCCCGGCGTCGATCTCCTGTTTACGGATTTGGTGATGCCTGGCGGCATGTCGGGGCATGACCTATGCGAACGGGCAAAAGCCATGAAGCCGGCTATCAAAGTCGTGGTGACCTCCGGCTATACCGAGGATTTCGTTCGCCATGAAACCGGCCTCTACGGCAATACAATCATGCTGCGAAAACCGTATCGCGTGGCGGACCTCGCCCAGGCCATTAGCCAAGCCTTGGACGCAGACTGAAGCAGATCGCGGCCAAACAAATTTTTGTACATCTGAAAGCCGTGTATGCTCGGCTTCGCGGCAACCAGAATCTTGGTTGTTTGCCGCGGTAACGAACACCCACCGTAGCCAACATGTGCCACGCCGCGAACTCGTCATTGGTCCGATGAGCTGATCCAGTGAATTTGTCGATGTGTCCGCCGATGTGTGCGCCGTTTTGTCGCAGTCAATTGGCCTTGATCTGCTACGCACTGATATCGATGTAAATTGTAGAAGTATCGGTAATACTAACGGAAAAAATTCAGATACTAGTACAAGCTTTAGTAAAGAGTTAGTCGCTACGACTTTCGACGTTGTACCGATGTGGCTGAGTCGACAAAATCGCCAGCCCGTCCGCCGACAAGGTGGGCCACTGACCGGGTCTAGCTGGTCCTTTCGAACGGTTCGGGTCGAAATAATCTTACCATCGTATGCCAATCTGCGCCGTTACGAGGCGTTTAGATTCCTCCATCGAATGATGGCAATCCTAGGAGGAAAATATGTTTGATACAGGATTAGTAGGTTACACGGCAACGCAGAACGGATATGCCGCGGCCTTGGATGTCGAGGGTGATTTTGCCTATGTCGGTGATCTTGGGCCGGGGACGAGCCTGCAGATTTTCGATATCAGTGATCCGGCGAATCCGATCATTCGTGGCGCCTATGCGTCCGCCGGCAGTCAGGAGATCGACGATGTCGATATCGTCGGCGATTACGCCTACATTTCGAACGACGCCAACGGCCTGGTCAAGGTCGACATCAGCGATCCCGATAATCCCACCTTTGTCTCAAGTCGCAGAGATGGATCCTTCTCCAACAGTTTCGACTACAGCGACGGTCAATACGGATACGCGACGTACGGCTATACGGCTGGCGCCGAGTTCAAGGTCTATGATCTCGGCAATTTTCCCGCCGCGCCGCCGGTCAACTACGATGCTGCTGGTAGCCGACATGCAAGCGCCGTCCATATCGTTGACGACCGCGCATACTTCACGACGGGCAATGGTGGCCCCGCGTACTTCGAAATAGTCGATATTTCGGACCCGCTGGCTCCTGTCTTCGTCTCGAAGCTCGCGATAGGGGACGCACAGGCCACCTATGGAACATATCCCGGCGAAATACAGGTGGTAGGAGACTACGCGTTTCTGGCAACTGGCGAGCATGCTCCAAATGGGGCTGACGGTGGCCTGTTGGTGATGGATATCAGTAATGAATTGGCACCGTCGGTTGCGGCATTCGAGCCGATTCCGGATGCAGGTGAAATTGGTCTGCCCGGAGGTGGCATAGGACAAGGCATGGAGGTCGTGGGCGACAGGGTCTACATGGCGTCGACAAACGGTCTTTACGTATTCGACGTCTCGAACCCGGCCGATCCGGTCATGCTGATCGATCCTAACGTAGACACACAGTTCGCGTTGCCTGCCGACTTCGGGCCGTCGCTCGGCGGCTGGGTCGATGTCGAGGGCGACCACGCATATCTCACATCGGTCAAGGACGTGCCAAATGGTGGCGCCGCAGGCGGCCTCTCCGTGTACGAACTGCTTGGCTACGAGTTCGACTGTGATCTTTTCTTCGACAAAGGTCAGGAAGGCTACGCAGGCAATGCGCATTTCGAGAGCGGCGCAGGTGATCTGCAAGTTACGGTGAGTGGCGAAGGCGACTGGATATTGCAGTCGGGCAAGATGCATGTGGGCGACGTCAATCTCGCTACGTCTGAACTCTCGGGATTCCCGACCAACAAGAACGGCAATCCGAAAGTCGGTAAATTCGACTACAAAGAGCAGGCGGACAACGGCGATGTCGTCTTCGATCTCATGCTCGCGGACCTCGCCGCGGCCGACGCGAACAACGATGGTGTCGTTGCGATCGCCGTCCAAGCCAAACTCGATAACTTCGAGGCCGGCGAACAGCCTATCCATGAAGACGCTTGGGCGACATACGATGGCAATGATTACGGCTTCCCCGGCAACTCAAGCGCGACGGTTATGTATATCCATCTCGACGAACTTGGGCTCATCGTTTGAGTGAACGTCGTGCGGTATAATTGTCGATCGGAACGCGCTGTCGTATCGACCAAAATGCTTACAGAACCGCTTGATCTAGATCAATGTATGCTGGCGTGATGTGTGCGATTTTGCAGCATCGTATCCGACCTACCGTATTCAGCCTGGAGCCTTCGAGACGGCGCCGGGCTGATTTTTGTTCGCCATGACGAATTCAAATGCGGACGGTGTCGATTAGGATTTTTCCACGTCCGTCGCGAACATGTAGCCGACACCGCGGACGGTCTTGATCAGACGGGGCGTTCCGGGATCGGTTTCGATCTTCTTGCGCAAGCGGGCAATTTGCGTATCGATCGCCCGGTCGAGCGGTGTCCACTCCCGCCCCTTCAACAAATCCATGATCGCGTCGCGCGACAGGACCTTTTGCGGGTGCGTGACAAACATTTCCAGGACACCGAATTCAGCGGTCGTCAGGTCCTGCAGGCCGCCGTCCGCACGCCGCAATTCTCGCTTTCCAACGTCTAGGGACCAATCGCCAAAGCGAAATATTCCGTCGCCGGGGGGATCGATTTCCGTCTTAGCCGAACCATTTGAACCGGATTCGGCTCGACGCAGCACGGACCTTACCCGGGCCAAGACTTCGCGCAAATGGAACGGTTTGGCGATGTAGTCGTCGGCGCCGATTTCCAGCCCGACGACCCGGTCGATCGTGTCGCCTTTGCCGGTCACCATGATGATCGGGATCGTGCTTGTCGAGCGAATCTCCCGGGCCAGTGAGAGGCCGTCCTGGCCGGGAAGCGTTAGGTCCAGGGTGATCAGGTCGACATCTGTTTGGCCGATGACCTGCCGCATTTCGTCCCCGTCGCCGGCCTCGCTGACACCATAGCCTTCGCCTTCGAAACACCGTCGAAGAAGCCTCCGCACTTTAGGGTCGTCGTCGACGACGAGAATGTGCGCGGTCGACCTGTCGGTCATGTGCCAAGACTCTCTGATGGGGCGTCCCGGTCGTCGCCGGATGTCACGCTTTGAAACATACTGTCACACAACTCAACAGGGGCGGCAAACCGGAGTTACGTCCATCTGTTTAACTGCATTGCATATAAACGAGCAACTGCCGAGAGAGGGATTTAGGCAAATGACGGTTTCAGCACATGCAGGTCAGATGGCACCGATTAGCGCGATCATTGCGGGCGACAACGCATTAAATGCGCCGTTTTCCACCGTATCCGACGGGACGCTCCGGCAATTTAATGCAAAACAGCATGTTTTTTTCGAAGGCGACGACCGTGACAGCATTTATGAAGTCGTGGAAGGCGTCGTCTGCGTCTACTCGATAATGGCGGACGGCCGCCGGCAAGTGATCTCATTCTGCTATCCCGGCAGCTTGCTCGGTTTTGGTTATGCAGATAGCTACCTGCACAATGCCGAAACCCTGTCGCCGACCACACTGCGGTGTTATTCGGCCAGCGCGCTCGAAACTCTGGCGACGGAAAGACCGGACCTTTCACAATCGCTTCTGTCTTTCATGATTGCGGAACTGTCGGCGGCACGGGACCAATTGTTGACCCTTGGGCGCAAATCTGCACCGGAGAAAATCGCCTCGTTTCTGCTGGACCTGTCTCAGCACAATCGGGAGTTGGGCGAAGATCCGGCGATGTTGCAGCTGCCGATGACCCGCAGCGATATCGGAGACTACCTTGGGCTGACGATCGAAACGGTGAGCCGCAATTTCACCAAACTGAGATCCCAGGGCGTTATTGACCTGCATCAAAGCAGCACCGTCATCATTCTTGATATGGATTCACTTGAGGATATCGCGTCATGCGATGAAGGAAATTTCTGAAAGCGCCCTGGGGGCGGCAAGGTGCCAAAATGGCAATTGCGGACAAAAGGCGTGTAGCGGTTGCGGTCTTCGACCGGGCAGGCGACTTGGAAGCGGCGTTGGGCGAACTCTCTTCGTCCGGTGTGGATAATGACAATCTTTGCCTGCTTGGGCGTGGCCGCGCAATCTCCTCGATCGATGGTGACGGAGATAGGCTATCCGCCTTGGTGAACAACCTCTCGGCGGTCGGCGATTGCAGCGGCTCAGAGCCTCTGTTGGCGTCCTCCGGCCGCAGCATACACCGGATGTTGAACGAACTGCCGGCAGAGCAAAGCGTCAGTGAACGTCTCGCGACCTGGATTCCCGGTCGTCAATCAAGATTGCTTGAACAGTACCTGGATAACGCGGCGGTCGTTCTTTGGGTCTGGATAAGCGACACGGATCTCGAGCGATCGGTGCCGGAGATTCTGCTGCGTCACACCAGCCGTGCGGTTCAAGTCCACGAGATTTCCGGATAGTTCCAAATCTGCCAAGGCTCGGATGAAGTGGCAATGGATGTTTTCGATTTCAGCGATGAGCTGGGGCCCGCGAAAGTCCTGCACGTCAATCAACCTTCGCTTGGCCTAAAAGCGATATTGGTGATCGACAATGTGGCGGCGGGGCCGTCGATCGGCGGTTTGCGCATGGCTCCGGACGTCTCGCTCGAGGAATGCTTTCGCCTTGCCCGGGCAATGACTTTCAAAAACGCCGCGGCGGGGCTTCGTCATGGCGGCGGCAAGTCTGTCCTGTTCGGCGATCCGGCAATGCCTATTGCTCGAAAAGAAGCGTTGATTCGAGCGTTCGCCGCCGCCATAGCCGACGAAACCGACTACATCGTCGGGCCGGACATGGGAACGAACGAGACCTGCATGGCGTGGATCCACGACGAGATTGGCCGCTCCGTCGGTCTGCCGCGCGTGATCGGCGGCATTCCGCTCGACGAGGTCGGGGCGACGGGCTGGGGTCTGTTTCATGCCGTCGATGTTGCCGCGCCCGATGCCGGTGTTGTCCTCGACGGTGCCACGGTTGTCGTTCAAGGCTACGGTGCCGTCGGCCGCCATGCCGCCCGCTTTCTGTCCAACAAGGGCACGCGGCTTGTCGGCGCATCGGATTCCGGGGGCGCCGTCCACGATCCGGCTGGCCTCGATCTCGACCGCCTAGACACGTTGAAGGGTGAGGGCCGTTCTGTCGTTGAGTATGGCGGCCCGGCGCTCGATCGGGAGGCGGTGATCGATATGGCGGCGGACATCTGGATACCGGCGGCCCGGCCCGACGTCATCGATGACAGCAACGTCGACAGGCTGCAAACGAAGATTGTGGCTCAGGGCGCAAATATCGCGGTTTCAGAGACCGCGGAACGGCGCCTCAGCGACCGAGGTATTTTGAGCTTGCCGGATTTCATTGCCAATTCCGGCGGCGTGATCTGCGCCGCCATGGAATATGCCGGGGCGGGCATGACGGCGGCTTTCGATGCGATTGGGGAAAAGATTCGCTTCAACACTGGCGAAGTTTTAGAGCGGTCGAAGCATCAAGCTATCACACCGCGCGAAGCGGCGATCGAGCTGGCCTCCAGCCGCGTTCAAGAGGCCATGTCCTATCGCCGGCATTCGATTTACTGAGAAGGCGTAGCAATGTTTCGTATCCGCTTCCACGGCCGCGGCGGGCAGGGCATCAAAACCGCCGGCCGCGTCTTAGGGCGGGCGTTCTTCCTGTCGGGCTTCGAAGTCCAGGACGCGCCACGCTATGGAGCGGAACGGCGTGGCGCGCCGATGTTTGCCTATGTGCGTGCGGACGAAGTGCCGATACACGAGCGTGGGCTCATTCAAGAGCCGGACCTGGTCGTGGTTGCCGATGACACATTGGTCGGCGTACCTGCGGCTGGTGTCTTGTCCGGACTGGACCAGGACACAGTCCTTTTGATCAACACAACGGAAAGCGCCGACATTTGGCGGCATCGCCTGAACGCGACCGGACAGGTGCTCGTCAGGCGGCCCGAGACCGCGACGGACACCGAAGATCGGCAGTACGAAGCGATGGCCTGTTGTGGAGCCGCCGCGAGAATCTGTGGCGTCATCGACCGCAAGACGGTCGAGGCTGCCGTCAGGACCGAGCTGGCCGATTATCCGGAGCGGGAGGTCGGCCGGAACTTGGACGCTGCACTTGCCGCTTTCGATGCCACGTCGGCTCATCAGGGAATTGTACGTTCAAAGGATGTCTTGGCGTCGGCCCCCGGACAGCCGCCGACATGGGTCGATTTGCCTCTCGATCGCGCGGATGTGGCGGCGCCGGCCATCCATGTGCCGCTCACAAGCGTGCTCGTGCGTACCGGCCTCTGGCGCACCATGCGTCCGGTTATCGATCGTGAGCGTTGCCGGAAATGCTGGTGGGTCTGTTCGACGTTTTGTCCCGACGGCGCCATTGCGGTCAATGCCACCCATGAGCCGGTGATCGACTACGATCATTGCAAGGGTTGCATGATTTGCGTCGCGCAATGTCCGCCGCATGCGATTGAAGCGATTCCCGAACGAAGCGCAGACAGGCAGGGAGAAGGCGAATGACCGACCGTCAACTGATGACCGGGAACGCGGCCGCGGCCTGGGGCGCGCGGCTGGCGCGGGTTGACTACATCCCGGCGTTTCCGATTACGCCGCAAACGGAAATTATCGAGACGTTGGCGGCATGGATCGATGCCAAAGAGATGCCGGGGCGCCTGGTAACGATGGAATCCGAACATTCCATGGTCACCGCCGCCGGCGCGGCGGCGGCGACCGGTGTCCGCGTGTTCACGGCAACTTCGAGCCAGGGCCTACTCCACGCAATGGAAATGCTCTACACGGTCGCGGGTTGGCGGGTGCCGTTCGTGATGACCAACGTGTCGCGCGGCCTCGCTTCGCCGATAACGCTGGAACCGGATCACAACGACATCATGGCCGCCCGCGATTCCGGTGCCCTGCAAATTCATTGTGCGACGTGCCAGGAAGTTTTGGACACGCTGTTGATCGCCTACAAACTCGCCGAACACCCCGCGGTCAGGTTGCCGGTGATCGTCAATTTGGATGGCTTTTATTTGTCGTTCACCCGGGAAGCTGTTGAGCTTCCCGACGAACAGGCCGCGGCGCAATTCGTCGGCGACTATGATCCCGGTGCCAATGCCCTGCGAGCGAGCCAGCCGGTTAGCCAGGCCGTGGCCGTCCTAGGCTCCGGTCTCTATTCCTACTTCCGCTACGAGATGCATCTTGCTGCCCAACATGCATTGGCCGTCTACGATGAGACTTCGGACGCATTCGCGAAGGTCTTCGGACGGCGTCATGCCGCGGTGGAATCCTATCGCATGGATGATGCCGACTATGCCTTTGTCATGATCGGATCGTTCGCGACGAAAGCCAAATCTGCGGTCGACCGACTGCGTGCGAACGGCGTGGCAATCGGATTGGTGCGGCCGCGGCTCGTGCGGCCGTTTCCCGTTGCCGCATTGCGTGAGGCGCTTGGCGGTCTGAAGGGGGTCGCCGTGATCGATCAAAATCTGTCGAACGGATTTGGCGGCATTCTGCATGGCGAATTGGCTGCCGCGCTTCACGGTTTCGCGCCGTCGCCACCGGTGATCGCGAGTTTCGTTGCCGGACTTGGCGGACGCGATATCACACTGGAGGAGTTTCTCGGCATTGCCGATGTCGTCCGCCAAAGCGCGGATACCGGCGTGACACCGCCCGGCAGACTTCTCTATAGCGACCAAGAGCTCCGCGAGGTACGCAAGCTGCAGGCCGTCGCGGCGGTCGAACGCGATGAGCTTGGAGCCGGGCCATGACGACACCCGATCGCCATATCGAACGAATGAAAGATCTGCCGTCAACCCATCTCCTGGGGTCGGGGACCGCACTTTGCGCCGGCTGTGGCGGATTGCAGGCACTCAAGGAAGCCTACGATATTCTCGGCCGGAAAACCGTTTTCGTGAATGCGGCCGGCTGCATGACATTGTCGTCCGTCTATCCGTTCACGCCGTTTCGCGGGTCTTGGCTATATACGGCGATGGCGTCCGCGCCTGCCGGTGCGCAGGGCATTCGCGATGCGTTGGATATCCTGAAGGAGACCGGCCGGTTGGCGCCGGACGACGATATGGATGTCAATGTCATAACAGGGGACGGATCGGCCAATGGCATGGGGCTTTCCGCGACCTCGGCGGCGATCGATCGCGGCCTCGATTTCCTCTATTTTTGCTACGACAACGAAGGTTACGGAAATACCGGCCAACAAGCCTCGGCGGCCACACCGCATGGTGCGCGCACCGCGACCACGGCAATCGCACCGGGACACGCGGGGATCAAAAAGGATCTGTTCTCGATCTGGGCGGCCAACCGCCCGGCCTATGTCGCAACCGTGATCGGCGCCGAGCCGCTGGACCTGGCAAAGAAGATCGAGAAATGCCGCACCATCAAGGGACCCAAGCTGATCATCGCTCTGGCGCCTTGTCCGGTCGGATGGGGCTTCGATCCTGAACGGACGGTGGAGATCGGCCGTCTGGCCGTGCGCACCGGAATTTGGCCCTTAAAGGAATATATCGACGGCGCAATCACCCATACACACAAGACAAAATCGAGGCCGCCGGTCACGGACTATCTGGTGCTGCAAGATCGCTTCCGCCATTTGTTTGAACCGCGGCGGAATGACGGTCTGATTGCCGACATTCAATGTCGCGTCGATGCCTACTGGGATGCCGTGGACTGAACCGCCGCGATCTGAGACCACGTTGGTTTTCGGGCTCCACTCTAATGCGACATGAGAACCGGAACGGTCATGTGATCCATGATGTGCCGGGTCGTGCCGCCGAAAGCCAGTTCCCGGAGCCGGCTATGACCGTAGCCACCCATGACGATCATGTCGCAGCCGAAATCGGAAACGGCATCCAATAGGGCGTCGGCGACGGAGATTTCCGGCGCGACAACCGGCCGAACATTAATGGTGACGCCATGCTGGGCCAGGTAGGTCGCTAGATCGGCCCCGGCGATATGCCGATCGTCCGCGACATCGACGCCGACGACCAGCGTTTCTTTGGCGGTCTTTAGAAAAGGCAGCGCGTCGGCGACCGCCCGTGCCGCCTCCCGGGTACCATTCCAGGCGACCAGGATCTTGTTGCCGACAGTGGAAAACGTGCCCGCATAGGGTACGACCAAAACGGGCCGGCCAGCCGCCAGCATCAGCGCGTCGGCCAGGCCTTGTGGCGCCGTGGCGTCGTCCGGATTGGCTTGCCCTACGATAGTGAGGTCGGCGTAGCGCGAATGGGTGACTGTGACGTCGTGGGCGAAACCTTCGACGTGGCGCCACTCCGAAGCGACCGTAGTCGCCGCGACGGCCGTGTCGAACCGGGACTTGGCATCTGCGGCAGCAGTTTTGACGTCTTCGGCGTAGCGATCGATCAGTTCTGCCGGCACATATCCCAGAACATCCGTCGGCAATTGCCATGGATTGCTGGTGTAAAGCGCAATCAGTTTTGCCTCATGTTTTTGGGCAAGATCCAGGCCAACGGCTGTCAGCGTCGCGCTCCGTGCGGTGTCGGACAAGTGAACGAGAATGGAACGGATTGTCATTAGTATTCTCCCAAGGTCGCCGGCCGATGTCGGGCATAGCTGTTGAAACCGGACCCGAACCCGCATATGTAGCGGTTCACATCATAGATCGCCAAGCATGCTGGCGGTTTGACTTCGGTCAACGGCCATCGGCTAAAATTCTCTATGATCGGCTGGAACGTTTCGGCCGTCGAAGACCGAATTGGCAACGCAAATTCCGGTGACTCCCATGAACACCACTTGGATCATCATTATGGATGGCGCCCAGGCCAGAATTTTGGAAGCCAAAGGGCGGAAACCCACCTTGCGGCTCGTATGGCAAGCGGATGCGCAGACGCGAGGATTGTCCGGCCGCGGTCTGACCAGCGATCGGCCGGGGCGAACATTCGATCGCCATGGCAAAGGCCGCCATACCAAGCAGCCGCCGACGGATCAGCAGCGCTACGCAAAGTTTGTGTTCGCCCGTGAACTGGCAGCCAAGCTGCGGATAGCCTTCCGCCGACATCGGTTCGATCGCCTAATTCTGGCGGCACCGCCCCAAACCATGGGGGACCTGCGGGCGTCTCTGCCCCATGATGTGGCAAACAGCATTGACGCGGAGATCCTGAAAGATCTGGTTCATGTGCCGGTCAGGGATTTGCCGTCTTATCTGGCGGCCAGATGAAAGTCGCCGACAGCGGCGCGTGATGGGATCGCAGATCATCGTCGGCGAGCGTGGTTTCATCCGGCAAATTCTCATTGTCGATTCGAACATGGTCAAAGTGTTCGTTGAGCGTGCGGGACACCATGATGTGGTCGAACATCAGCGGCTGGTCGCCATGTAGCAATGAAAAGCGCTGACGCGCGGGAAGCTTGTCGTCCAATGACAGGAGTTGGCGGGCGCGGAGAGCGCCGTCGATACCGTCTTCCAGGGCGCCGGCAACAATCTTCAGTGGAACTTCGGCCCCTTCACAATTGAAATCACCACAGACCGCAATCATTGCCTGTGGTTCGCGAGTGAAAATCTGTTCAACAAGCAAACGCACTTCCAAGGCTTGGCCGGATCTTTTCAAGGATGACAAATAGAACCCTTCGGCCCAACCATCCAACGATTTCCAAGTGAATTGTCCGGTTTTTTGGCCCGGAATCACGGTGGCGAGCGGTGCACGAAGATGCACGCTGATAAGATGAAGAGGCTGTGGTGTCGGTGTGTCAATTACGGTGTAAAGGATCGGACGATCGAAGGGCACCACGACCGGTGCCGTCATGCCAGGCTCCGCGGTCGCCAACCGGCACAGCAAGGGCGGCAGCAAATCTTGTTGAAATTGCCGCACGGAACGGATCGGCCACCGGCTTGCCACCACCAGGTTATGGACGTCATAGACCGTGTCGGCCGGTTGGCGCCGGCTCGAAGCGATATGAAAATTAGCGTACGGCGTCCGTGCCAGTAACAGTTTCAGTGCCAGTAATTCGCGTGGTTTTCGGCCATGCGGCTTTTGCCCGTTGACTTCTTGCAGACAGAGTATATCGGCATTCAGGCCCGTCAGCGTCTCGGCCAGCATGTCGATGCGTTGATTGGCGCGATCGGCGTCACGTGCCCGGAAATCAAGGGAATCCAAGTTGTGTGTGGCAATGCAAAAGGATCGATCGTCCGGCATCGTTGAAACCTATAGCATGGGCACGGGTGGGTCAGTCGCGCCAAGCGAACGGATGTCGGCCTGCGCTTTCGATCGGACATTTCGGCATTGTTTGCGTCTTGCCGCGGTAGCGCGCGTGCATTTCTCGGGCCCGTTCGGCCGGCTCGTTGGCTTTGGTCAGTCGTTCGTCTGGTGAAGTCACGGTTGCGCTCCCCGATTCCGTGGGGTCGAAACGTGTTCAAGTTGACGCCAACTCATGGCGTAGAACCTTGATCTCGGTCAGCCGTGGTCGACGTGGCGTCGTCGAACAGTCCGAATTTGGCAACACACCATTTGAAGATTTCGACGACGACGATCTGCGAGGCGGCGAGGGCAGCGACGAAAAGCCAATCCGAAAATCCGATCGGGCTGACGCGAAGCACATCGGAAATATGGGCTGTATACAGAGACGCGATGTGAACGCCTTGTGCGCCGATGATTGCAAACAACAGGAACCAGTTCGACGAAAACGGCACCTTGAAAGCCGATAATCGTTCGGATCGCGCGTTAAGCGCATGGGCATTTTCGAACAACACCATCAACAGCAGCACCAGGTTTCGGGCCTGATCGACGTCAACACCTTGGTTGAGCAGCCAGGCATAGGCCAAAAAACTGACGATGCCCATATGGCCGCCAGCAAGCATTACTTGGATGATCATTCGGGTGTCGAACAGTCGGGCACCAAGACGTCGCGGCCGTCGTTTGGTTATGCCGGATTCGCCCTTTTCGAAGGCCAAGGCAACGTCCTGGATACCGTTGGTGACCAAATTGAGCCACAGCAACTGTACGGCAAACAGCGGCACCGGAAGACCGAACGAAATTGCCAAAACAAACAGCACGATTTCACCGAGCCCGGTCGAGATCAGCAAGTAGATCAGTTTTCGGACATTGTCGTAGGCGATCCGGCCTTCTTCTATGCCGGCAACGATCGAGGCGAAATTGTCGTCGGCAAGGACCAGGTCGGCGGCGCCGCGGGCAACGTCGGTGCCGGCTTGGCCCATAGCGACACCGATATCGGCTGTGGTCAAAGCCGGTGCGTCATTGACGCCGTCACCGGTCACCGTGACAACGTGCCCCGCTTCTTGGAAGGCCTGCACGATTGCCAGTTTCTGAAACGGCTCGACCCGGGCGAATACGGCCTTGCTTTGGACGAATTCGGCGAGCGGCTGACCGCTACGTGAGGCCGCCTCGATATCGCTACCCGTCGCCACGTCGTCGCGGCTGGTTGCAATACCGAGTTGCCGGGCGATTGCGGTCGCCGTTGCCGGATGATCGCCGGTCACCATTCGCACGGAAATACCGGCATCCCGGCATGCGCCGATTGCCGCCGCGGCTTCGGGGCGTAACGGATCGATGATGGCGGCAAATCCCAGCAGGTCCAATCCTGACAACGCCCGTGCAGGGTCGGCGCGCAGCGACGCTATGGGTGTTGTGCCACCGGCGACGGCGATGATGCGGTAGCCTGCCGCCGCCAAACGATCGATCTCCATTTCGATGGCCGGCGAATCATTTGGATGGCACATCGGCAGGATGACTTCCGCAGCGCCCTTGGCATAAGCGAGGACCCGATCGGTTTCATTGGCTGGCGACTGAACGAAGACGGCGGCATACCGGCGCTCGGGCTCGTAGGGAATGCTGTCGGCCATTGGCGCGTCGGCGCGCATGGCAGTGATATCAAAGCCAAGCTTTTCCGCGAGCTTGAGGAACGCGATGTCGACGGTATCGCCGACAAACGCGATGTCGCCTTGGGTGACGCGAATTTCCGCCTCGTTACAAAGGACGCCGGCCACGGCGAAGGCTTTCAACCGCGCGCCGTCCTCGGTTGCCACACTGTCGGTGTCATCAATCGCGACAACGCGACAGCGGCCGTCATCGAGCGACAGGCCGACCGAGGCCACTGTCAGTTCGTTGCGGGTCAAGGTGCCGGTCTTATCGCTGGCGATCAACGTGCAGGCGCCCAGGCCCTCCACGGCTGGCAGCGACCGGACAAGGACGTTACGCCGCTGCATGCGGCCGGTCGCAATCGCCAAGGCGACCGTGATGGCGACCGGCAGACCTTCGGGAATAGCCGCCACGGCCAGTGCGATGGCGACAAGAAAGACGGTGGCAAGAGGTGTGCCTTGCATGGCTTCGGCGAAAGCGACAACGGCGATCAACCCGAGCGTCGCCATGCCAATGGTCCGGCTGAATGCTTCGAGTTGCCGGACCAGCGGCGGCGGCACCGTATCACCGCGGATCACCGCCTGGGCGATTCTACCAATTTCCGTGTTGCCGGCCGTGGTGACGACCATGGCTTCGCCGCGACCGCTCAAGACTGTCGAGCCGGCGAACAGCATGGTCGTGCGATCGGGCATTGCTGTGTCGGCAGTCAAGCTGGCGTCAGCCGATTTTTCGATGGCCGCCGATTCGCCGGTCAGCAGCGACTCGTCGACCGTCATGCCCTGGGTTGCTGCCAGGCGCAGATCGGCGCTGGCCTTGTCGCCGCGGCCGATACGCACGATGTCGCCCGGCACCAAGGTTTCGGCATCGATGTCTTGCCATGAACCGTCGCGGTGCACGACGGCGCGGTGCGGTACCAGCGCGGCAAGTTCTTCGGCTTTCTTTTGCGCCTGCCACTCCTGCAGCGTGCCGATTGCGGCGTTGAACAGCAACACGATGAATACGAACACCGCATCCAGCAAAGCGCCAATGACAACGGAAATCACCGTCGCCGCCAGCAGCAAATACACCAACGGGTTTTTGAACTGGCGCAAGAATATCAAGACAGGACCAGGAGGCTTTTGACGCGGCAGCCGATTGCGGCCGGTACGCAGAAGCCGCGCTCGCGCTTCCGCGTCAGACAAGCCGTCGCGGTTCGATCGAAGACTTTGCGCGACGATGTCGATCGAAGCGCTATGCCATGCCCTGTCTGCCATCATTGAATTCGACGCCATTAGTCCGGCACGATCTGGGTCCCTGCGTCGCCGTCGATTACGGCGTTCGCTTGATCCAAAGCACCGATGGCGGCGCTGGCCCTGGTATTGGCGACGAAAGCGCAGGCCGCCTTGATCTTAGGATCCATGGTACCGGATTCAAATGTCATTGTGCGCAGCATTTCAGGCGTGGTCTTATGCAGCGGTCGGCTTTTCGCGTCGGGCCAATCCAGATAGACGGCATCAACATCAGTAAGAATGACCAACCGGTCCGCCTGCAGGCGTTCGGCGAGCAGGGCCGAGGTCATGTCCTTGTCGATGACGGCCTCGATCCCGATGATGACGCCGTCTTCTGTCGTCGCGACCGGAATGCCGCCGCCGCCGGCGCAGATCACCGTATAGCCAAATTCGCTCAAATGCCGGATGACCTCGATTTCCAGTATGGCCAAAGGGCGCGGTGATGGCACGACGCGGCGATAGCCGTCACCATCCTGCGCCAAATGCCAGCCGCGAGCCTGCTCCAGTCTGCGGACGTCGGCCTTGTTGTAAACGCGGCCGATCGGTTTGCTGGGCGTTGTAAAGGCGGGGTCGTCCGGGTCGACCTGAACTTGGGTAAGCAGCGTTGCGACCTCCAAATCCGGTTCCAGGCTGCGCAGCGCGCGTTCGATAATGTAGCCTATTTGCCCCTCTGTCTCGGCGCCAAGAACGTCAAGCGGAAGCGGCGGCACGTCGGCTGAAGCAGGTTCAAACTGCGCCGCCAGTAGCCCGATTTGCGGGCCGTTGCCATGGGTAATGATGGTTCTAGTGCGTCTGATCACCGGCAACAGCGATCGTACCGCCCGTTCGGCATTGTCTTGCAATTGGTTGACGGAAAGCGGCGTGCCGCGGCGCTGCAATGCGTTGCCGCCCAAAGCCACGACCGTCAAAGACGAGCGTGCGACCGTCATTTCACGCCGGTTTTGCCGCGGCGATGCCAAAATCGGTCGACCAACGCACCGAGTCCGTCCTCCTCGATTTCCGCGTAGTCGTAGCGGACGCGCACGACCGGTTTTTGCAGGTCCAGAATTTTAGCCAAATCCACCGGTGTTCCGGCGATCACGATGTCGGCCATGGAGGCATTGATTGTATCGGCCAATGCCTGCCGCTGGGCAGTGCCGTAGCCCACGGCCGGCAGGACCGGCCCGATGTGCGGGTACTGCGCGTAGACCTCGGCGATCATCGGCGCGGCGCTAACCCGCGGATCGACGATTTCGACCTCGGGCCGGTCGCGCATGGCGACCAATCCGGCGCCGAAAGGCATGCCGCCGTGGGTCGTTGTCGGCCCGTCTTCGACGACCAAGACACGTTTGCCGGAGAGGTCGGGGTCGCCGTCGACGCGCACTTCGGACGCCGCTTTGATGATCCGTACATCCGGCCTGATCGCCTGAATGTTGTCGGCGGCGCGCGCCACGTCGTGCGGTTTGGCACTGTTCGCCTTCGCCAACACCACGACATCGGCCATGCGCAACACGGCTTCACCCGGGTAGTGGGTATCGATTTGGTCCGGGCGCAAGGCGTCGGCCAGTACCACATGGAGGTCCGGCCGAATGAACGGAAAATCATTGTTGCCGCCGTCCCAGATGATGACGTCTGACTCGGCTTCCGCGGCGGCAAGTATCGCGGCGTAGTCGGCTCCGGCAAACACAACGGTGCCGGCCGCGATGTGAGGCTCGTATTCTTCGCGCTCTTCAATCGTGCAGTTGGCAGCCAGTAAGTCTTCGACGCGGGCAAAGCGTTGAACCTCCTGGCGGACCAAGTCGCCGTAGGGCATCGGATGGCGAATGGCGGACACGGTCGCGCCTTGTCGCCTTAAGCGCTGCGCCACCCATCTTGCGGTTTGAGATTTGCCGCACCCGGTTCGGAGCGCAGAAAAAGCAATAACTGGGCAGGCCGCGTCCAACATGGTGCGATTGGGACCGAGAAGTGTGAAGGATGCCCCAGCGGCCAGAACCCGTGAAGCCTCATGCATGACTTGCTGGTGCGTTACGTCGCTGTAGGCGAACACCACGTCGTCGACGGTCGATTGGCCGATGAGCGTTTCGAGTTCGGTGGCGCCGACAATCGGTATGCCGTTCGGATAAGCCTCTCCGGCTAGCGACGGTGGATACGCTCGATTGTCAATGCCGGGTATTTGCGTCGCCGTGAATGCCACGACGTCAACTGTGGGGTCGTCGCGATAGACAGCATTAAAGTTGTGAAAATCCCTGCCGGCGGCACCAACGATAACGATTTTCCGAGGCACAGTGTTGATACTCATCGGTCGCTCCCGCACGAGCCGTGGTTTTCATGGAGAATAGCCCGCCACGTCGCCATCGCGTTTGATCTGGCGCAAAGGCCGAAAGCCTCGATTGGTGTATTGGTGGCGACGATTGTCCGAGGCTATTTGTGGCCCGTCGCCGCCTTTGCCCGGGCCTTGGGCCATGAATGACACATCAGGATCGATTGCCATGGCAACACTGAAACCCGTGCGGACCGAACAGGACTGCAAAACGGCATTGGCGGAAATCGAATTGCTGATTGACGCGGAGGCGGGTTCTGAGGACGGCGATCGACGGGAAGTTTTGACGATTCTCGTCGATCATTATTTGCAAAACCACGATGCCGGAGCAGGGCTGGATGTGATCGACGCCCTGAAGGCGTATATGGAAAAGCAAAGCCTCTCCGTCGACGATCTTTGCCGTGTGATTGACACCGAGCCGCATGAAGCCGCCGCGCTTCTGGACCGCCACAGGGTGTTGCGGGTCGCCGACATTCGCCGACTGCACGCGCAATGGCGGCTTCCCCTGGAAGTTCTTGTGTTGCCCTATGGGGCTGACCCGGTTAGCGGCAAGACGGAAATCGTGATGAAACCGCGTTGGCCAAGTCAACGCTCGTCGGCCGACTTGGGGCGGCCGAAAAAATCCGGCCGATGACTTAGCGGTCCGGTCTCGAAAAGACGCGTTTCAAGATGATCGGGCTGACAACAGTGGTCACGACCGCCATCATTACGACAGCGGAAAAGATGTTTTTTACGACCGGCGAATCCGAGCCCGCGGTGTCGAACAGGCCGGCTTTCAAGGCAATGCCGGCAATCACAAGTTCCACGGCACCCCGCGGACTCATGCCGACGCCGATCGCCGTTGAATCTTTGGTTGAGAAACCGAGCATGCGCGCCGCGCCGCCGGCACCGACGACTTTTCCGATGAACGCAATAACAATCAGCATGACGACGAACAACGGCGCACCGATCAACGCACCCAAATCGAGGTTCAGCCCGATGGAGGCAAAGAATATCGGCGCGAGAAAACCAAACGTCATTGCCGATACAGTGGTCTTCACCCGGTCGTATCGCGCTAAATCGATTGTTTTCGGACTGAAGTAAAGGCCCGCCACGAAGGGGCCAATGATGAAATGAAGGCCAAGCATCTCGGCTAGGACGGCGAACGCGAAAGCGCCGATGAGCATGGCGCTGGTCTCTAGTTCCTGCGCCTTCAGACGGTGCATCAATCGGCCACCGCGGGGGAAAACGTACAGGCCGATCGCGCCGGTAATAATGAAAAACAGCGTGATTTTTCCGAACAGCAGCGCGACTTCGATGGGTCCCGGAGGTTCGCCGAATGCCAACAACCCGGTCAGCCAAGCCAGCAATATGAGGCTGAGTATGTCGTCGAACACCGCCGCTGATACGATCGTTTGCCCGATCGCCGTATCCAGTTGCCCAAGATCCATGAGGATCCGAACCGTGGCCGGCACAGCGGTAATTGCCAGAGCTGTGCCGATGAACAGGCATTGGGCGCTCAGAAGGTCGGTGTCAGGCAAGAATGCCCAACCCAGCGCGACGCCGAGCCCCACGGGCAAGACCATGCCGCCGATCGCCACGACTAGCGCACCGGCGGAATATTGCACGATTTTCTGAGGTTGCATCTCGACACCGGCAAACAGCATCAGGAAAAACATCCCCAAGTCTGTGATGGTGACGAATATCTTGTCGCCGGACAAATCGACCAAATCCGGAAACGCGCTTGGATACGCCGCGACAAACGTGCCCAAGGCTATTCCGGCAATGATTTCGCCGACCAAAGACGGTTGCCCCACCCGTTCGGCGATCTCGCCAAACGCCCGCGTGGTCACCAGCAGAATGAGGAGTACATAGAAAAGATCCATGTCAGTAATCTCGCGTGAAAGCGGCCTCGCGATTACAGGTCATTCCAACAGCCCTGCTTTGCGTACGGCGAGAATAACCCACCACGTTGGCGGATAAGATCGCCGCTCGGCTGCGTTGAGTGCTCTCCGCCACGGAATCAGTCTATCGAAGCGGCGGCTGAACCGGAATAGCTGCCGAAGAGTGCGCACATATGGGTTTTGGCGGCGATGCGTTGGCGACCCTCGGTGTTCAAATACCTGGATCGCTTTCCGCGTCCGAACGTGCTACCGATTTCGGTCAATCGGCAACACCATCGGGCAGATTTTTGTTCAGGAGACCGGACATGAGGGCACTGATTGCCATCCCACTGCTTGCGGCATTGGCCGCCTGCGGGGGGTCGATTCAATCCGCAAACGAAGACCAGGTTTCGATCCGATACAACAACTTCAGGACAACGTCGGATTCGATCCGGGCGATGGCCGAGTCCCACTGCGCGTCCCATGAACGGCACGCGGTCTACCGGCGAACGACGTTAGGGGGCACGGTTACGGGACTGCCGATTACCGTCGTCTACGACTGTCGCGAGTCGATTGACCTCACAGGGGTGCAAATGCAGGCTCCCGATACGACTGAGCCCGCCAAGCCTGCCGAAGCCGCCAAGACCGCCGAGCCGACCAAGACCGCCGAGCCAGCCAAGCCCACCGAGCCGGCCAAGCTTGTTGCTGCCGAAGGTCCGAAGTTCGCCATACACCTTTCATCACTTCGCGACAAAGCCGGGGTCGAGAAAGAATGGCTGGAATTAAAGGCCAAATATGCCAACCTATTGGCGGGCCAAGAGCTGATCGTCAGGTCTGTTGAGGTGCCGGAAAAAGGATCGTTTTTCCGGGTGTTATCCGGCCCGTTTGACAGTTGGGCAGAGGCGGAAGATTTGTGTGCCGGGTTCGAGGCTCGAGATCGATATTGTCAGCCCGTCGAATTGGAACCGCTTGACCCTGCATAATCCGGGGCAGCTACGTTACCCGCGATGCGCGCGCAATGATATCTCGAGCCTTCGCCGATGCGGCCCTCCGGGCGATCGACAGTGACCGACCTAAACATATCCATCCAATTTGTTTCTTTTCCGGCGCTGTCGGCGCATCTCAAACAACCGCGATTGGCAGATCGAAATGGTAGCGGTAGGTCCAAGCACCATCCGCTTCCTCCATAAAATGCCGCTCGCGTCCTGACCGAAATTCCTCCCAGGCCCTGGCTAGGTCGTAGACCTGCATTGAAACCTCGCCAGAATGCTCGAACGGATGCGAGAATGGCACCAACGCTGCCTCGTTCTGCATGGCCTTGACCGCTGCTTCGCTAAACAGAACATAACTGCGCACCCCGGTAGCGCGGGGCCTGCCATAGCCGGCAACTCTCGAACCCATAGACCATCGCTATTGGAAATTTGCCAAGAGCGGCCCCTAGTTTAGGGGCGCGATCGGCTGCCGCAACATGATCCACGCCAAGAGATCCGTGACCGTCGGCGAACACCGAAACTTTCGACCTGGGAGATTTTATGTCATTCATATCAACGGTGACTATGGACGGGATCAACTTCTTGTCGACCCTGTTCATCTTCAGTATCGGTATCGGCGTACTGGTGCTCATGGTTCTTTTCATCCTTGACGTGACCCAATCTGCAGACGCGGTTCGTCGAAACTATCCGATCGTCGGCCGGTTCCGTCATTTGTTCACGACGCTGGGCGAGTTCTTCCGTCAGTATTTCTTCGCCATGGATCGCGAGGAGATGCCGTTCAACCGGGCCGAACGGGAGTGGACCTACCGGGCATCCAAGGGGGCCGGCAACACGGTTCCGTTCGGCTCGACCAAAAGCCTGTTGCCGCAAGGCACGGCGATTTTCGTCAATTGCCCGTTTCCCACTCTGGAGCATGATGCGGCCGAGACCAAGCCGCTCAGGATCGGGCCGTATTGTGACAAACCCTACGATGCTCCATCCGTGTTCAACATTTCGGGCATGAGCTATGGCGCCATCTCAAAGCCGGCGGTGCTGGCACTTTCCCGCGGCGCCAAGAAGGCGAATTGCTGGATGAACACAGGTGAAGGCGCTTTGTCGCCGTACCACCTGCAAGGCGGCGCTGACATCGTGTTCCAAATCGGCACCGCGAAATATGGCGTTCGTAGCGAAGATGGGCAACTCAGCGACGAGCGCCTGAAGGCGGTCGCTGCCCATGAGCAGGTGCGCATGTTCGAGGTCAAGCTCAGTCAGGGCGCGAAACCGGGCAAGGGCGGCATTTTGCCGAGTGGCAAGGTTACCCGGGAGATTTCGGAGATCCGTGGCATTCCGGAAGGTGAGGATTCAATCTCGCCGAACCGCCATCCTGAGATCGATTCAATTGACGATCTGCTGGATTTTGTCGATCGAGTGCGTCGTACGACCGGCAAGCCTGTCGGCTTCAAGTCGGTCATCGGCGCTTATGGCTGGCTGATTTCGCTCTGCAAAGAGATCAACAGGCGCGGCATCGAGAGCGCGCCGGACTTCATCACCATCGATAGCGGCGATGGCGGCACCGGCGCCGCACCGATGCCGCTGATGGATAATGTCGGTCTGCCGATCCGGGAATCGCTTCCCATAGTCGCCGATATCCTGCAAGCGAACGGGCTGCGCGACCGCATTCGTCTGATCGCTTCCGGCAAGCTGATAACACCGTCTGGCGTTGCCTGGGCGCTCTGTGCCGGGGCTGATTTCGTGACCTCGGCGCGCGGCTTCATGTTCGCGCTCGGCTGCATCCAGGCAATGAAGTGCAATAAAAACACCTGCCCGACCGGCATCACCACCCATATGCCGCGGCTGCAGCGCGGCCTCGACCCGTCCGACAAGGCGGTCAAGGTTGCCAATTACTGCGAAAACCTGGTCCACGAGGTCGAAACAATCGCCCATTCGTGCGGCGTTGCAGAACCGCGCCAGTTGCGCCGGTATCATGTCCGCATCGTGCAAGCCGATGGTGCGTCGGTGCCGTTTGACGTTCTGCAACCGTGGCCCGAAGGCCCGGATGACCTGGCAGTGATCGATCGGTTTGCAGACCGCGGAGCGCCCTCACAACGCTCGGCAGATGTCAGGAATCACCCCTTAAAAAATGTCACCGAGCAGGTGTGAGGCGGTTGACTGTTGCCGCCTCACGCGCTCATGGCGCGTTCGGCGGGCTTTGCCCGGGGGCGATTGTTGGGGCGCCGACTGCGTTTGCGCTTTGGCTCATTCCGGCGCTCGTTACGGCGCTCGCCGCGAGGTTTGCCGCGCGCCTCGGTCGGCGCGTTGGTGGGTTCTTCGCCGATCACCGTCAACCGGCGTCGGATTAGGCGTTCGATGTCGCGCAGATAGCCGCGCTCAGATGGATCGCAAAACGAAACCGCCTCGCCGCCGGCACCGGCCCGCGCCGTGCGCCCAATGCGATGGACATAGCTTTCCGGCTCGTTGGGAAGTTCGTAATTGATGACATGGGTGACGCCGTCGACGTCGATGCCGCGGGCTGCGATGTCGGTTGCCACCAAGACCCGGGCATCGCCGGCGCGGAACCGTTTCAGCGCGCGCTGACGGGCGCCTTGGGATTTGTTGCCATGGATCGCTTCGGCGACCACACCCCGTTTGCCGAGCCGTTCAGCAACGCGATTGGCGCGGTGCTTGGTGCGCGCGAACACGATCACCCGCGCGAGCGCTGGATCTTTCAGGATGTCGGCGAGCAAGTCGCCCTTGGCAGCGGCATCGACGTGATAGATCCGCTGCTCGAGGCGTTCGATCGGCGTCGCCTGGGGCGTCACCTCGACACGCACCGGATCGGTCAGGATCTCGCCAGACAGGCGCGCGATTTCGCGGGGCATGGTGGCGGAAAACAACTGCGACTGGCGTGTTTTGGGCAGCACCTGGACGATCTTCCGAATGTCGCGCACGAAGCCCATGTCGAGCATCCGGTCGGCCTCGTCGAGGACAAAGAATTCGACTGCCGAGAGCCCGAGCTGGCGTTGGCCCATGAGGTCGAGCAGGCGGCCTGGCGTGGCGATAACGATGTCGACGCCGCGGGCGAGGGCGGTGACCTGTGGCCGTTGGCTAACACCACCGAAAATCACGGTCTGGCGCAGATGCAGATGCTTGCCGTAGGCGCGGAACTCCTCGCCGATCTGGATGGCAAGTTCGCGGGTCGGCGCCAGGATCAAGGCGCGCGGGCTGCGCGGTCCGTTGTTGGCGCGATTTTGAGAAAGTTGCTGAAGAATGGGCAGCGCGAAGGCCGCCGTCTTGCCGGTGCCGGTCTGGGCAATGCCCAGCATATCGCAGCCGGTGAGAAGTTTGGGTATGGCCCGCGCCTGAATCGGCGTCGGAGTGACGTGGTTTCTGGTATTCAACACACGCAGTAACGGATCGGCCAAGCCGAGATCCGAGAAACTACTATTGTTCACGTAGATATCCTTATGCGCCTGGTGGCGCGAGCGGCATCCTTGACGCGGCTCTGCCCCGGCGTTTCGCCCTAACCCGGGCGCGGCCGGAACGGGTGGTTTTGTTGATTATTGTGCCCGGGAAAAATGCCGCCGATAAGCGGCGCTTCGCGCAATCGCGAGACAACGTACAGCGCTCAAATGGGCTTTCGCTGCCGATATGTCAAGAGATTCCGTAATTTATGTGAAGAAAAGCCCTTCGGCTCCGCCTCAGTGTACTTTTTGACGATGGTCTACATCCGCGCCATTACCTTGTCGGCGAAATCCTCGATCAGGCGGTATTGTTGGTGCAACGGCGCGATGAAATTGATGGCATTCAGGCCCTGACGCTCCAAATCTCCGAGTTGTTCGACGATCTCCTCCGGTTGGCCGGCAACGCAAAAACTGCGGATCATGTCCGGCGTAATGAAGCGTGCTTCTTCCGGGTCGAGATAGCTGTAATGGCTTTCGTGCAGCTTCTGGTGCCGGGTCGCCGCGTCGCGCTCATTGTGAAAAGCCATGTAATCGTTCCAGATCGGCTTGACGTAATCCGGCGGCTCGTTGCCGGTCTCTTTCACCCAATCGACCAGAAAATGCACGTTGGCCATGATGGCGGAGCCGCATTCGACGATAGCGCGCTCGGATGCCAAGGATTCGCCAGGCTCCAGCATCAACAGGTTAACCAGGGCCGTGGTGTAGAAGCCGTCCATGCCCCGGCCGGCCTTGTCGGCGCCATTCTTCACGTTTGCAAGCGCCTGGGGAATGGTGCCACCGCGCGGGATGCCAGTGATCAGGCCGTCGCCCAACTCGCCGGCCAAGGCCTGGGCACGCGGACCGAAGCCTGCCACGTGGATCGGAATGTCGGCGTCCAGGTCGAGATAACGGAGTTCCGTGTTCTGAAAGCGGATCGGCTGCGTGACCCCGTTCAGAGTGAAATCGACCTCTTCACCGCGCAGCAGGCCGCGTACGGTCCGGATATAGTCGCCGAACGCCTTCACCCCCATCGGCCGCTGACCCATGGTCCGCATGGCGGTGTTGCCGGTGCCGATGCCCATGAAGGTGCGGCCCGGCGCCAGTCGGTTGATGGTGGCGATACCGTTGGCCGCCACCGGGGCGAGGCGCAGCCCGGGCACGGCGACACCGGTGCCCAGGCGGATGGTGCGGGTCTGCTGTGCCGCCAGGGCCAGCACCGCCCAAGGGTTGGAGCGGATCATCTGGCTGTCGGTCACCCAGCAAAAGGAGTAGCCGAGATTTTCCGCGTGGGTGACGTAGCCGATCTCATCGATCTTGCTGCAACTGATGCCGAATTCCATGCGCTTAGCTCCTGTCGCGAAGCGTTATGGTATCCGACATTTGCCGGCAGGCCTATGTGTCCATGACCATCCGCAATGGGATGAAAAGGCGTCGCTATGACTGCGGGTAGGCGCGTTGATGGCCCGGCCGTTGCCGTAGCCTTCCATAGTACGCTTCAAGCACCGGGTAGTCGCCGAGCATGCCGGTGAACGCGGCCATGAAACAAGAGTGGCCGACAAGAATGTCCGCGCCGGAAAATTCGGAGCCGAGCAAATAGTCACGACCGCCAAGCGCGGTCGACAGAATTTCGGCGCGGGTCGCGAATTCGCTGCGGCCAAGGGCTGCCATATCGGCGCTGTGTTGCCGCCCGGGCGGGCGCATGGACTCAAGCGGGCGCATGGTATTGTCGAACACCAACATGATAGCCGGGTCCAATTCGGCACAGGCAAACACGCACCATTGGTAATAGGCGGAGCGCTCTGGTGTGCCGACGGCAGGTGCCAAGTTCTTTTCCGGATGTTCGTCGATGAGCTGCATCACGATGGCGACGGATTCGAACATGGTGTAGGCGTCGGTCTGCAACGCGGGGACGACGCCCAAGGGATGAATGGCCCGGTAGCTGTCGGTGTTTTGCTGGCCTTTCATCAGGTCGACCACATGGCTGGTATAGGCGACGTCCAATTCCTGAAGAGCCCACGTCGCGCGCAGCGACCGAGTCGGAGGGCATTCATAGAGCACGGTCATAGAGACCTCCCGCAATCCTATTGTGTTGGCAATGGTCGTCTGGCCATTGGCTGCTCGTCAGGCGCCGGCCCAGGCAGTGACACCGACAGCAAAGAACAGCGACCACTGAAATTGCTTGTAAACGGCGCCAGGCAGTTTCGAGGTCGAAACCAAGAGCAGGTGGACCGCGCCATAGGCCAGAAACTGCACCGCTACATATAGCGCGAGCAGCCCGTTTCCGGCCGTCCCGGCCGGCGTCAGGCCGATGTAAATCAGCGCCACCGCGGCGGCGATCAACGTGACCGTCGACATGTGCCAGACAAAGCCCATGATCCGCTTGGCCGTCGGGTCGAATGTCGTGGCCTGCATCGGTAGAAAGAAATGCCGGCGCCCAATGGTGCTGTGACCAACGACCATGAAGGCGGCAAGCGCGCCGGATATCAGCAGCAGGACATTCATTGACTAGACCCTCGCGTGGCTTGGTTCGACCGCGATTACGCTGTGGTTCCGGCTGCCTGCCGCAAGCGGGTGACGTTTGGCGACCCGCCGGCAAACTCGCCGACCTTGGCAGCAAACTGCTTGAAGAAATCCTGGGCCTGGAGGTGTGCCAGGGTTTCCTCTTTGTCCCAGCGCCCGACATGCACCCGGCCGACGCCATCGGCGGCGGTGTTGACGCGGTAGCTGAACTTGCCGCGTAAATCCGGATCCGCGTCGATTGCCGTAACGAACCCCTCAACCGCCGTCTGCCACGCGCTTTCGTCGCCGTCGTAGTCGTATTGAATGAGAATGCCAAACATTGAAACCGTCTTCCTTTGTATGGGGATCCCGGCCGACCGCCGGCAGGGACATTATCCATGATCAGAAGCGTACGCCTTTTCTAATCAATGATGAAATTTATAATTGATATATCATAGTATTGATTCTATGAATTTACATGGATCTCAACCTTTATGCCGTTTTTGTTGCGATCATGCGCCATGGGTCGGTGTCCCAGGCGGCGCGAAGCCTGGGCTTGACCCAGCCGGCCACCAGTAATGCGCTGACCCGATTGCGCGGACAGTTGGGCGATCCACTGTTCGTGCGCTCCAAGAACGGCATGCTGCCGACCAGATTTGCCGTCGACATGGCGCCGGTGATCGAGCGCGCGCTGGCCGACCTGCATTCCGTGGCGCGTGCCGGTGACGTTCATGACGTGGCGTTGACGGATTTGAAGCGCAACGTCGTGATCGTTATGTCCGACCTCGAAGAAGCGCTTTTCCTGACTGATCTGATCGGTGGTCTGGCGCAAGCGGCGCCGGAGGTTTCAGTGGAAGTGCGGCCGTTCCGCCGTGATACGCTGCAGGACGAGCTTGAGCTCGCGCGCGTCGATTTCGTGCTGGCGCACCTCGTCATGCCGATCAAGAACCTGGTCTCGCAGCATTTGGCCAAGCTCGATTTCGCTTGCGTCGTGCGGCGCGATCATCCCGCCGCAATTGGCTCGCGGTCGGTCATATCATTGGATCGGTATCTGGACCTTGGTCATGTGCTGGTGGCGCCCGACTTGGGTGGCCGCCGCGGTGTTATTGACGACCACCTCCGGGGCATCGGTCGGCAGCGCTTTGTGATCTGTTCCGTGCCGCATTTCTTGTCGGCCTGTTTGCTGGTTTCGGGCACCGATCACATTGCCACCCTGCCGCGGCAGTTGGCCGAACGTGCGGCGCAGCATTATCCACTTCACGTAATGAATCTGCCGTTCCCGGTGACCGGATTCTCCATCGGTCTGCATTGGCTGTCGACCCGCGACAAGGACCGCGAACATGCGGCACTGCGCGCCTTCATGCTGTCGGCGCTGGCGGCGGCCTAGGGGAAGTCGCGGCGGTTCGGTGCTTCGGAATCCGGCCGCAGGCGGACCTCGAAAGCGCTGTTGTAGTTGCTGGCACTTGGATTGGCCGCGCAGGGCCGGAAATACCGGTAATGGCCGGGACTGTCCGGTTCATGGTCCCATGTCGGTGTCCGGCCCAGGGCATGGGCGCGGTCGACGATCCGCCGCCGCCGCTGACTTTCGATCACCCGGCGTTTCAGCTCCGTCAAATCCCAGTTCTGCTCGATATGGGCGGCGAGCCCGGCTTCGACCTCGGCCATGTCGGCACGACCGGTCAAATTTTCCCGTTCGTTAGGATCGTGGCCGCGGTCATACAATTGCGGCGGGTCGGTGTCGCAATGGATATATTTGAACCGTCCGTCCATGACCATGATCGCCGGCGCTTCGGAGCCTTCCCCGGTCAGTTCTGCGGCAACCAATTGCCGGCCGTCCGGACCGCCGCCGTGCATGAGCGAATAGAGGCTTTCGCCATCATAAGCCGTTTCCACCGACGCCAGGCCGTGATCCGGATCGGCCAACTCGATTACGGTGGGAAACAAGTCAACCAGCGACACGTTTTCGGTGCAGCGCAACGGTGCCGCCACGGATGGCCCGGAAACGATCAGCGGTACCTGAAGCGCGCAATCGAAAAACGAGCGTTTAAACCAAAGCCCGCGTTCGCCCAGGGCTTCGCCGTGGTCGGCAAGGAAGATGATGACGGTGTTGTCGGCGAATCCGGCGCCGCGCAAAGCCTCAAGCAGTATCCCGAGTTGATCGTCGACGTAGCTCACGGCACCGTAATAGGCGTGGCGCGCGACCCGAACATCCGCCTCGGTCATCGCTGCTTCGGCGACGCCGATGTGGTCGTACAGGCGTTGTGAATGGGGATCGAGTGCGTGGCGGGGGATCGGCGGGATCGCCGGCATGTCGATGTTTTCGTGGGCGTAGCGATCCCAGTATATCCGTGGTATGGCGAACGGATCATGGGGGTGGGTGAAGGAAACGAATAGGCAAAATGGCCGTTGGTCGTCGGATCGCGCCAGGTCGTGGATTTTCCGGGTTGCCCGGAAAGCCACCTCGTTGTCGTAGTCAAGTTGGATCGTTTGCTCGTAGACGCCGGAGCGCAACACGCCCTTGGCTTCTCCCGCCGCGGCTAGAAGCCGCTCGGTTCCGTCGTCCGCGGCCGTGTCGCTCCAATTGGCCGTCCAATTGAAGTCGGCAGGGTAAATGTCGGCCGTCAGGCGTTCCTCGAAGCCATGCAACTGATCGGGGCCGATAAAATGCATCTTCCCCGACACCGAGGTCTGGTAGCCGAGCAAGCGAAGATAATGCGCAAATGTCGGCAGACCCGCAGGGAATTCCGCGCCGTTGTCGTAGGCGCCGGCATGGCTCGCCAACAATCCCGACATCATGGAGAACCGCGACGGCGCGCAAAGCGGGTAGTTGCAATAAGCGTGTTCAAACACGACGCCCTGGCCGGCCAGGCTATCGATGTTCGGGGTCCGTGCGACCGGATTGCCATAAGCCGGCAAGGCCCGGGCCGCCAGTTGGTCGGCCTGGACGAACAGGAAATTGGGCTTGCTCATTGGCGGTCAGCCCCTTTCGTAGATCGGGAAATTTTGGGTGATCGCCGTCACTTCGCCGCGCAGGCGGACTTCCAGTGCGGACATGTCGCCGGCGCCGCCGGCCAGTCCGTTCAGAACCTCTGCGATCATTTGTCCGATCACCTGAAATTCGGCGCTGCGGAAGCCGCGCGTGGTGCCGGCGGAGACACCGAAACGCAAGCCTGAGGTCACCGTCGGCGGCTGCGTATCTCCGGGAACGCCGTTCTTGTTGCAGGTCAGGCCGGCGCGCTCCAAGCTCTCCGACGCCTCGGCGCCGGTCAGGCCTTGCCGCCTCAAGTCAACCAGCAACAGCGGCGTGTCAGTGCCGTCGGTGACGACATCGATGCCGCTGTCGATCAGCGCCGCCGCAAGGGATCGGGCGTTGGCCAGTACGGCGCGGGCGTAGTCCTGGAACTCGGGCCGAAGCGCCTCGCCCAGACAAACCGCCTTGGCGGCGACGGCATTGAGAATGACCGAGCCTTGCACGCCAGGGAACACCGCCGCGTTCAACTTGCGCGTCAGGCTCTCGTCATCGGCCAGGATGATGCCGCCACGCACGCCACGCAGGTTTTTGTAGGTGGTCGCGGTAGAGACCTGAGCGTGCGGCACCGGGCTGGGATGTTGGCCGCCGGCAACAAGGCCGGCGAAATGGGCCATGTCGGCCAGCAACACCGCGTCAACCGCGTCGGCAACGGCGCGAAAACCGGCGAAATCGATGGCCCGCGGATAGGCCGAACCGCCGCAAATGATGAGCCGGGGGCGATGGCGTTCGGCAAGGCGGCCGACCTCCTCCAAGTCGATCCTACCGTCGTCGCTACGCACGCCATAATGGACGATATTGAACCACTTACCGGTTAGGTTGGCCGACGAGCCGTGACTGAGGTGCCCGCCGGACGACAGGTCCATGGACAGCACCGTGTCGCCGGGCTTCAGGTACGCGAGAAATACCGCCAGGTTAGCCTGGCTGCCCGAGTGGGGCTGTACATTGGCATAGCCGCAGCCGAATAGTTCCTGTGCGCGGTCAATGGCCAGCTGCTCGATGATGTCGGCGTGGGCGGCGCCGCCGTAGTAGCGCCGTCCGGGATAGCCTTCGACCGTTTTGTTGACCATAGCTGTGCCGAGGGCCTCCAAGGTGGCGCGGCTGACGATGTTTTCCGAGGCGATCAGTTCGATGCCGTCACGCTGGCGCTCCTCTTCGGCCGACAGGGCCGCGTGGATGGCGGGGTCGCTCATGGCGAGTGGTTGCGTGAAGTAGCCGGGATGGGGTGCTGTCGTCATGCTGCTGGATCTCCTGCAAGGACGCTAGAGCGGCTCTCGGTCAAACGATTCCGTATGGTCGAGAACTGCTCTTGGGAAGCATCGACGCTAGACGTTGGCGACGCAAACCAGTAAATCTCTTCAATGGCTTAGAAAAACTACGCCAACGGGAAGGGTAAGGACATGGTGCGCGCGCTGCCGCCGCTTAACTGGGTTCGGGCGTTCGAGGCCGCCGCGCGTCGACAGAGCTTTCGCCTTGCCGCCGCGGAGTTGGGCGTGAGCGCCGGCGCGATTAGCCAAAAAGTCAAAGCGCTGGAAAAGCACCTGGGCGTCGCGTTGTTCGAGCGGCGCCCGCGCGGTGTCCTGTTGACCGATGACGGCCGCCGCTATCGGGACGACTTGATTCCCGCGTTGGACGCCATCGCGGCCGCGACCGGGCGTATTGCGAAAAATGCCGGTGGCCAAAAACTCCGCGTCGTTGCGCTGCCGGCGATCGCCGAGAAATGGCTGACGCCCCGTCTGCCGCTCTATCGCGATATTAGGCCTGAGCTCAACATTGAAGTGTCGGTCGCCCCGGACATTTCGCAACTCGCGCCGACGTCATTTGATGTCGCCGTGCATTATGATAAAGGCGATCGTGCGGGCTTCGTCTCCGAGCCGCTCTTTCGTGACCACATGTATCCGGTGTGCAGCCCCGCATTGGCCGACAAGACCGGCTTTCACACACCGGCTGACCTTATTGGAATGCGTCTGCTCTACGACACCCAATGGGCGGACGATTGGGCGATTTGGTTTCGCGCCGCCGGCCTGCCCGACGATGGCGCCGAACAAGAGACCGGCTTCACGCTCTACAGCATGGCGGTCGCGGCGGCTGTCGAAGGCCTCGGCATCGCCATGGGCCACCAAACGCTGATTGCCAAAGAACTTGAAAGCAAGCGGTTGGTGGCGCCGTTCGACCTTCGCATAAGGGTGCCACACGGCTACGCCGTCATCGTCCCGGCGTGGAGCAGTAAGCAGCTTGATGTCGGCGAATTCATCGAATGGCTGCACAAGACGGCAGCAATTTGACGCGGCTTGTCGACGGCTGCCGTTCCGGCGCCAGCTCAACTGGTGCGTGGATCGCAGCGCCGCCAGATCTCGGATGTGCCCTGCTCGGTGGCCTCCGGCCGGTTCTGCCAGACGTGAACGGTGTAGTGGTCCTGCTGGCGCATCAACACCTGGTCGCCGGCGCCCTTTTCACCGGCTGGTACCACATAGGCGAAGCCATGGCGGTCATAGTCGCCAAGCATTTTGGTGCCGCCGGGCGTGATAATCTCCGAGCCGCGTATCGACAGGCTGCGGCCGTCCGTGAAGCACCAATGGCCGTCGATCTGGTCCGCTCGCGCGGTAGCAGGCCCAATAACCAGCCATACAACTGTCATAATGACGAAGAGGTGTATCCGTGTGCTTGGCATGAGGGTCAGTCTATCCGCGGCAGTTTCCGGCATCGTAGCGCAATAAGCGTCTGTTCATACGTCAACTTTTTGTGCCCGGTGACGATGGCCTTTTGGGGCGTTATTGTTTACGGGGTCGTGTTCCGGGAATAGGCAACAAACCGACAGGGATAAGAATGCAACAAGACTTCACATTGCGGCAATTTCAGACGAATGGAATCGCCCTCAGGGCTGCCGTCGAGGGCGATGGACCATTGGTAATCCTGGTGCATGGCTGGCCCGAGCTCTGGTATTCGTGGCGCCATCAGATCAAGGCGATCGCAGCGGCCGGCTACCGGGTCGTCGCGCCCGACGTCCGTGGCTACGGCGGCAGCGACAAACCACATGACGTCGAAGCCTACGACATGGCCAACATGATGGCCGACGTGGTTGGGCTTATCGATGCGCTGGGCGAAGAGACGGCGATCCTGGTCGGCCACGATTGGGGGGCGCCGATTTGCTGGAACACGGCGGCGCTCCATGCTGATCGAATTTCGGCGGTCGCCGGGCTCAGCGTTGCCTATCGCAAGCGGGGCCCCGTATCGGGGATCGCATTGTGGCAGAAAATCTACGCCGACAAGTTTTTCTACCAGCTCTATTTCCAGGACGAAGGCGTCGCCGAGGCCGAGCTGGAGGCGGACGTCGAAGTATCGTTGCGCAAGGTCTATTATTCTATTTCGGGCGACGCGCCGACGCTGGATGGTTGGCTGCAACGGCCGGCCGGTGGGACATTGCTGGAGGCGCTCACCGATCCGGACCCGTTTCCCGGTTGGCTCACGCCGGATGATCTCGACTATTTCACGGCGAATTTCGAGGCCGGCGGCTTCCGCGGACCGCTCAACCGCTACCGCAATCAGGAGCGGGACTTCAACACTCTGCCGGAAATGGGCGTGAAGCCGATCGCTCAGCCCAGTTGTTTCATCGCCGGAGCCAAGGATATCGTCCGGCACTTCGTGCCCAACTTAGATCTCTATGAAGATGTTGGCGGCCATTGCACTGATTTCCGCTTTAGCAAAATCATAGAAGGCGCCGGCCACTGGGTGCAGCAGGAAGCACCGGAGCAAGTCAACGCCGCCTTGCTCGAATTTCTGGACTCACTTGGCCAGAGCAGTTCTCGACCATACGGGATCATTTGATGGGTGCAAATCGACTTTTCGGGCAGGCGCGATGCACAGCGCGATGTGGGGCATCGGGCAAGCATCGCAACGCACCCGAAAAGCCGAGTTGCCCCACCGAAGGCCGGATCATTTTGCGCTGTGGCGGCGTCGCGCGTCTTATCCGATGCCCCACATCGCATGACGACGCGCTCCTGGCCACAGCGCAAAATAATCCCGGTCAAATGTTTCCGTATGATCGAGAACTGCTCTAGCTGTGAGCTCTCAATAGGTTGTTCACTCGATCCCGCTCTGAGAAGCTGAAGTTTGCAAAGACAAAAGCTTCTGGAGCAGGACCGAATGAACATGCATAAGAATGCCCGCCTAACCCCGAAAGG